>JRYG01001005.1_pt1 | contig 110196 bp, 106 predicted proteins | sample 235341 | NCBI WGS metagenome assembly JRYG01 (sample SAMN03074218, study PRJNA261478) | activated sludge metagenome | biome: Wastewater Treatment Plant; feature: Wastewater; material: Activated sludge; isolation source: activated biomass of a wastewater treatment plant treating hydrocarbon... ...
TTATTTAAGACGCTATGTTTAACTGACGGAACCGGCACGACGCCACGGGAGACCATGAATCCTCTGATTCCAATCCTTATCGGCGGTGCCATCAACGCGGCCGAGCCGTCACCGGATGCGCCGGTCATGGTACCGACGACCTCCGCGCTGAGGAGCATTCCTGCCCAGGCCAAACGGGCCCAGATGCAACCGCCGGTGGAGAACCTGGTACAGCTCGGCAGCAAGAGCTTGCGCCTGTCACCGGGCGCGCAGATACGATCCTCGCAGAATTTCATCGTCATGCCCGCACAGGTGCGGCAGCCGGCGCTGGTCCGCTACCTCGTCGATCCAAACGGTGACATCAGCCACATTTGGATACTGTCGGCGGAAGAAGCGTCGCGCCCTGACCCCAAGTAGGCGCGCGCTGGTGGCAAAGAAGCTCTACATCCGGACTTTCGGCTGTCAGATGAACGAGTACGATTCCAACCGCATGGTCGAGGTCCTCGATCAAGCCGGCGGAATGGTGCGAACAGACAGCCCAGACGACGCCGACGTCATACTATTCAACACCTGCTCGGTGCGGGAGAAAGCCCAGGAAAAGGTGTTTCACGACCTGGGCAGGGTGCGCCACCTCAAGCGAGAAAGGCCGGACCTGGTAATTGGCGTCGGAGGCTGTGTGGCCAGCCAGGAGGGCGAGGCAATCGTTGCGCGGGCGCCCTATGTCGACATCGTTTTCGGTCCCCAGACCCTGCATCGGCTGCCCGAACTCATCGCGAAGCGGCGCGAAAGCGGTCGGTCGCAGGTCGATGTCTCGTTTCCGGAGATCGAGAAATTCGACAATCTGCCTCCGCCGAAGGTCGACGGCGCATCGGCATTCGTGTCGATCATGGAGGGCTGCAGCAAATACTGCACCTTCTGTGTCGTGCCCTACACGCGTGGGGACGAGGTCTCGCGGCCGCTCGACGATGTGCTGGCGGAAGTGGGCGCGCTCGCTCGCCAGGGAGTGCGGGAAGTGACGCTGCTCGGACAGAACGTCAATGCTTATCGCGGCGTCATGGGCGATGGCGAGCACGCGGATCTTGCTCTCCTGCTTGAGCTGGTGCACGAGGTACCCGGCATCGAACGCATCCGGTACACGACGTCCCATCCGCGCGAGTTTACGCAGCGGCTGATCGATGCCTATACCAAGCTCCCCAAACTCGTGGGGCATTTACACCTGCCCGTCCAGAGCGGATCGGATCATGTCCTGGCGGCGATGAAACGCGGCTACACGACGCTGGAGTACAAGGCGATCGTGCGCCGGCTGCGCTCCGCAAGACCGGATATTTCCATCTCGTCCGACTTCATCGTCGGTTTTCCCGGCGAGCGCGACACCGACTTTGCCGCGACGATGAAGCTCATCGATGATGTCGGCTTCGATGCGTCGTTCAGTTTCATTTACAGCCAGCGGCCCGGAACCCCGGCCGCTGAGATGGCGGACGATACACCGCCCGAGGTGAAGCTACAGCGCCTCATGCATCTGCAGGCCCGTATCGAAGAGCTCAGCATCGCGATCAGCAGCCGCATGGTCGGCAGCGTTCAACGCGTTCTCGTCCAGGCTCGATCGAAGAAGAATACGGCCGAGCTCGCGGGACGGACGGAGAACAATCGTGTCGTAAACTTCGTCGGACCGGCGCAATTGATCAACCAATTTGCGCAAGTCAAGATTACGGCCGCCCTGCCTCACTGTCTGCGTGGGGAACTTGCGGAACAGGGCGAATGAAGCTTGGATACCTTGCGCGCGAAACTGTCCGTTACCGGCTGATTAGACCAGCGCATACCGTTAGGATTGCAGCGAACTCGTGGCAAGACCTATGAGGCAGCGTCCGCTGGAGTTTGCCCTCGCGGCGGTGAACAACCAGCAGCTGGCCAATCTTTGTGGTGCGCTTGACGAGAATCTGCGCCAGATCGAGACCGCCTTCGACGTCGCCATCGCCCGCCGTGGCGAGCATTTCACCTTGCACGGGCAGCCGGCACAGGCGCAGCACGCTGCACGGGCTCTGCAGTACTTTTACGATCAAGCCAAAGACGGCCTGAGCATAGATGACATCCAGCTTGGCCTGGTGGAGCTGGTCAGCCGGCGGGAGGCGACGGATCCGGCGCCGGCGCTGCTGACGCGCAAAGCTGACCTCCACGGCCGCACGCCGAGACAGGTCCAATACCTGAGGCAGATTCAGGACCACGATATCACCTTCGCCGTCGGTCCCGCCGGCACCGGGAAGACCTACCTCGCGGTGGCGTCCGCCGTGGACGCCTATGAGCGCGACCAGGTCAGCCGCATCGTGTTGACCCGTCCGGCAGTCGAGGCCGGGGAACGGCTCGGGTTTCTCCCCGGTGACCTGGCGCAGAAAGTAGACCCCTATTTGCGGCCGCTCTACGATTCGCTCTACGACCTGATGGGATTCGACAAGGTAGCCAAGCTCTTCGAGCGCAATGCCATCGAGGTCGCGCCGCTTGCTTACATGCGAGGGCGCACTCTGAACCATGCGTTTATCATTCTCGACGAGGCGCAGAACACGACGCCCGAGCAGATGAAGATGTTTCTCACCCGAATCGGCATCGGTGCCAAGGCGGTGATCACGGGCGACGTCACCCAGATCGACCTGCAGCGTGGTCAGAAGAGCGGTTTGATCGAGGCGCGCGATATCCTCCGAGACGTGCGCGGCATCGCCTTCACGGACTTTCTCGCTGAGGATGTCGTGCGCCATCCGCTCGTGGCGCGCATCGTCTCCGCCTACGAGAAACATGACCGCCAAAGCGAGCGCGAGGCCAAGGGCTGAGGTGCACGTGCAGTACGCGAGCCGCGATGCGTGGCTTCCTTCGCGGTCGCAGGTCCGGCGGTGGGCGCGCGCCGCTTTGCTGCATGACGCCGAGGTGACGGTACGCTTCGTGGACGAAGCGGAAGGCCGGACGCTGAACGCGCAATTCCGCGGGAAGAATCATCCGACCAACGTTCTATCGTTTTCGTACGCGCAGGTGCCCCGGATCGCGGGTGATCTGGTGCTGTGCGTACCGGTCGTGCAGCGCGAGGCGATCGGGCAGGGCAAGGCCGTCGAGGCACACTTCGCGCACCTAATTGTGCATGGTATGCTGCACCTTCAGGGATACAATCATGACAATGAGTCCGATGCTTTCATCATGGAAGCGAGGGAATGTATGATCCTTGCCGGGCTCGGTTTTTCCGATCCATATGCGAGTGAACGCTGAGGCGCGGCGAGCACGGCAAAGAAGTTCGCTCTGATGCGTGATGGATCCGACGTCATTCACCACACCGATCATCCATGGAACCCGGCCCTAGTCGCCCGTCGCTGCTGGAGAGGCTTTCCGCATTTCTCATGCGCGAGCCCGAAGACCGTGGGCAACTGTTGGCGCTGCTCCATTCTTCCTTCGAGCGCAACCTGCTTGATGCCGATGCGCTTTCGATAATCGAGGGTGCGCTGCAGGTATCGGACATCCAGGTGCGCGATATCATGGTGCCGCGGGCGCAGATGGAAGTCATACATCTCAGCGAAACGCCTGAGCAGTTCATCGATAAGATCATCGGCACGGCGCATTCCCGGTTTCCCGTCGTGGGCGAGAGCAAGGACGACGTGATCGGCATCCTGCTGGCCAAGGATCTGCTGCGCTATTTCGCCGGCAGGGAATTCAATATCCGTGAAATGCTGCGCCCGGCGGTATTCATTCCAGAGTCGAAGCGGCTCAACGTGCTGCTGCGCGAGTTCCGTGTCAGTCGCAACCACATGGCGATCGTGGTGGACGAGTATGGCGGCGTTGCCGGCCTGGTGACTATCGAGGACGTGCTGGAGCAGATCGTCGGCGACATCGAAGACGAGTACGATTTTGACGAGGTCGGTGACAACATACTGCTCGATCAGAGCGGCCGATATCGCGTCAAGGCGACGACCGAGATCGCCGATTTCAATGCGGCGTTTGGCACCAGTTTTAGCGATGAGGAGTTCGACACCGTCGGTGGCCTGGTGATCCATCACCTCGGACGGCTGCCGAAGCGCGGCGAAGCCATCGAGATCGACGGATTGCGAATCCAGGTCCTGCGCGCTGACAGCCGGCGCGTGCACACGCTGCTCATCGACAGGTCTACGAGCGCGGCATGAGGCCCGCGCTGCGCGTCTGGCTCGCCGCGACCCTCGGCGCAGTCAGTGTGTTGGGCTTCGCTCCCTTCCTGTTGTACCCCGTGCCGGTGCTTGCTCTGGCTGGCATGCTTGCCCTATGGCAGGCAGCGGCAACGGCCCGAAAGGCGGCGCTCCTCGGGTTTGCATTCGGATGCGGCTTCTTTCTTGCCGGCGTTTCCTGGGTATACGTCAGCATGCACGATTTTGGCGGCATGCACGCCGGCCTTGCGGTCGTCGCGACGGTGCTCTTCTGCGCCTATCTGGCACTCTTTCCCGCCTGCGCCGCATTTCTTTACCGCAGCTACATGAGCGGCGTGTGCTGGCGCGATGCGTTGTTGGCCGCCGCCGCCTGGACCATCACGGAATGGCTGCGCGGCTGGCTGTTGAGCGGGTTTCCTTGGCTGGCGCTTGGCTACGCCCAGACACCGCCGAGCCCGCTGGCAGGTTACGCCGCGATTACTGGCGTCTATGGCCTGTCCTTTCTGTCCGTGGTCGCGGCGGCGTTGCTTAATCGCGCCGCCAAGGCGTGGGTGCGGCATGGCGAGGGTGGTGTTGCGGATGCCATGCGGAGTCTGGGTGTGCTTGCCGCGCTTCTGCTTCTGGGATGGGGAACGATGCAAGTTCCTTGGACACAGCCTCGAAGCCAGGAGCTTTCCGTCAGCCTGCTGCAGGGAAACATAGGGCAGAGTCTCAAATGGCGACCGGATCTGCTCGACCAATCTCTCGACACCTACCTGCGGCTGGCGCGCGCCCATCCGGCGCGGCTCGTCGTGCTTCCGGAGACTGCCGTGCCCACGACGCTCGACCATGTGCCCCCGGGATATTTATCGGCGCTGCGCGGTGCCGCGGCACCCGAAGGGGGCGATGTCCTGCTGGGCATCGTGACCCGTGATCAGGCGGGACGCTACTACAACAGTGCCATCGGCGTAGACGATCAGGCACGCCAGCGCTACAGCAAGTCTCATCTCGTGCCCTTCGGTGAGTTTACGCCGCCACTGTTTGCGTGGACACTCGAATTGCTACATATTCCCATGTCGAACTTCAGCCGTGGCGAAAGAGCACAGCCGCCGCTCGCCCTCGCCGGCGAGCGCGTGGCCGTCAACATCTGTTATGAAGACATCTTCGGCGCGGAGATCGCGCGCAATCTGCCTGCGGCGAGCCTGCTGGTTAATCTGTCCAACACCGCATGGTTCGGCAACTCGCTGGCACAACCCCAGCATCTGCAGATTGCGCGCATGCGCGCGCTCGAGACCGGGCGCTATATGCTGCGCGCGACGAACACCGGCATGACGGCGGCGATCGACCCGAAAGGCAATGTCGTGGCGCAATTGGAGCCGTTCACGACCGGCGCCTTGGTGACGATCGTGCGCGGCCATGAAGGGCAGACGCCCTATGGACGGTGGGGCGACGCGTTGGCGCTTGCCGTTGGCGTGGCTGCGTTGGTCCCCGCCGGCCTGCGTCGTACCGCAACCCGCAGGATCTGAGCCCCACGGCCTGGCGATGCGCTCGGGTCGGTCTATACTTGGGTCGGGCGACGCGATTGTCCGCGCACGCCCAGTCTCGGCGGAGCTTTTCCATGTCCACTCGCATACTCGTGTTCGCCGGCAGCGCCCGCGAAGCGTCGCTGAACAAAAAGCTGGCGCGGGTCGCTGCGCGCGCCGTTGCCGACGCCGGCGGTGAGGCGGCGTTCATCGATCTGCGCGATTTCCCTATGCCGCTCTACGACGGCGACCTCGAAGCCGCCAGCGGCGTTCCCGTCCAAGCGTCGCGTCTGCGCGACTTGTTCAAGCAACATCAGGGGTTGCTGATCGCATCACCCGAGAACAACAGCTCGGTCTCGCCGCTGCTGAAGAACGCGCTGGACTGGGTGTCGCGTCCGACAGGCGGCGAGCCAGGTACAGTGCCCTTTCGCGCTAAGGTGACGGCGCTCGTCGCCGCGTCCCCAGGCGCGTTGGGCGGCCTGCGGGGTCTAGTGCATTTGCGCCAAATCCTGAACGGACTAGGTGTCCTCGTCCTTGCCGAGCAACTTGCCATTCCCCGTGCCCACGAGGCGTACAGTGACGATGGCACACTGAAGGACGCGGCGCAGCGGGCCAGTCTCGATGCCCTGGCGCGTCGGCTGGTGGAGGTGACGACGAGACTGGCCGCGTCGTAGCGGCGCTGCCGGTCGTCGCTGTTTCCGATCTGATCGCCTCGTCAACCACACTCCGAGAATGGCATGCGCTGGCGTCGACACAAACGTCAAGTCCTGCGCCGCGTGCTGCTGGCGGTGGGACTGGGGTGGGCATTTGTCGTCTGGCCGGGTGCCATGGCCGCCATGCAGCGCGTCGAGCAGGGCCTGCTGTGGCAGGTTTCCCGTCCCGGCGTGCCGCCCAGCTACGTCTTCGGTACGCTCCATCTACCGGACTCGCGTCTGCTTCTGTTGCCCGATGTAGTGGAGCAGGCACTGGCGCGCGCGCACTGCTTTGTCATGGAGATGTACCCGGACGAGTTCGTCGCCGCGCGTTTCCGGGAGGCGAGCCAACTCGACAACGGCGAGCGTCTCGATCATCTTCTTGCCGGCCAGGATTTCGCCACGCTGGCGCACCTGCTGGAGCCCAGAGGATTTGGCCGCGATGCCGTGGCGATGCTCAAACCCTGGGCCGCCCTGCTCGTCTTGACAGCACGCACGGCCACGGATAGCGAGCTTACGCTGGACAATGCGCTGTACCTGAAGGCACGCATGGCACGCATGCGTATTGAGGAGCTGGACTCCGTGGAGGAGCAGATCGCCGTGTTCGACTCCATTCCCCGTGCGACGCAACTGTCCCTGCTTCAGTTCTACATCGACCATCGCGACGAGCTGCCACAACTCGCCGAACGGACGGTTCAGGCTTACCTGCGGCGTGATCTCTCGGCCGTGGCGCGTGCCAGCCAGCCCCTGCATGGCAAGCAGAGCTCCTATGGTCGGCACAGCGCCGTACTCGAGAAGAAGATCGTACGAGACCGAAGCGTCGTCATGGCCCATCGCATGCAGACGTACCTGCAGCGCGGACGGGCGTTCGTCGCCATTGGCGCCTATCACCTCTATGGCCGACACAGTGTCCTGCGGTTGTTGCAGCGGGAGTACGGCTGGCAGGTGACGCGGGTGTATTGACGCGAAGTATGCGCCGACACCTGCCCGGAGACACCCACCGCACGCGGAGTTCGCGACCCCCAGGCGCGAGATGACGGCATGTCGCGGCGTGCGCGCGGATGTCAATCCATCGGCGCCGCAGGTAGAATTGCGGACCATGGGTGCTGTGGTTTCTCCCCCCTTCATTCACCTCCGGTTGCACAGCGAATATTCCATCGTCGATGGCATCGTTCGCCTCGACGACGCCGTCGCCCGCGCGGCTTCGGACGGCATGCCGGCGCTTGCGCTGACCGATGTTGCCAATCTGTTCGGCATGGTCAAGTTCTACAAGGCGGCGCGTGGCAGCGGCATCAAACCCATCGTCGGCTGCGACGTGTGGATCGAGAACGAACTGGACCGGGAGAAGCCGTTCCGCGCGCTTCTTCTGTGCCGCAATCGGGCCGGTTACGGCGCCTTGTGCAAACTGCTCACGCGCGCTTACCTCGACAACAAGTTCCGCGGCCGTGCCGAGCTGAAGCGGCAGTGGTTCCATGACGGCAAGACCGGCGGGCTGCTGCTGCTCTCGGGGGCGATGCAGGGCGACGTCGGCCAGGCGCTGCTCAATGCCAATGTCGATCAGGCCGAGACGCTGGCCAGTGACTGGGCGCAGCGCTTTCCCGGTGCGTTCTACGTCGAGCTGCAGCGGGCCGGGCATGCGCAGAGTGAGGCCTATATCCGGGCCGCGGTGCAGCTCGCCGGCCGGCTGGGTCTGCCCGTTGTTGCCACCCATCCGATTCAGTTCCTCGCGCCGCAGGATTTCAAGGCCCACGAGGCACGCATCTGCATCGCCCAGGGCTATGTACTGGCTGACAGGCGCCGACCGCGCGAGTTCACAGAGCAGCAGTACTTCAAGTCCCAGGAGGAGATGCAAGGGCTGTTCGCCGACCTGCCAGAGGCGCTCGCCAATAGCGTGGAGATCGCCAAGCGCTGCAACCTGACGGTGGAACTGGGCAAGAACTTCCTGCCTGCATTCCCGACGGCGGCCGGCACATCGCTGGACGAATACCTTGCCCAGCAGGCGCGTGCCGGGCTCGAGATGCGCCTGGCGCGACTGTTTCCCGACGCTGCAAAGCGCGAAGCGCAACGCTCCGACTACGAGGCACGGCTCGAGTTCGAGTGCCAGACCATTATCCAGATGGGCTTCTCGGGCTACTTCCTGATCGTCGCCGACTTCATCAATTGGGCCAAGAACAACGGCGTGCCGGTCGGCCCGGGGCGCGGGTCGGGCGCCGGCTCGCTCGTCGCCTATTCCCTCGGCATCACGGACCTGGATCCGCTGCGCTACGCTTTGCTGTTTGAACGATTCCTGAATCCCGAACGCGTGTCCATGCCGGACTTCGACGTGGACTTCTGCCAGGACAACCGGTGGCAGGTCATCGAGTACGTGCGCCGCAAGTACGGCGAGGAGGCGGTGTCCCAAATTGCCACCTTCGGCACCATGGCGTCCAAGGCGGTGATCCGGGACGTGGGTCGCGTGCTGGACATGCCCTATAACTTCTGCGATCAACTGTCGAAGCTCATTCCGGTGGTCCAGAACAAGCCACTGTCGCTAAAGGAGGCGCGCGAGCAGGAGCCGCTGCTTAAGGAACGGGAGGAGCGCGAGGAAGAGGTGCGCGAACTGCTCGCGCTAGCCGAGCCGCTCGAGGGACTGGCACGCAACGTCGGTATGCATGCCGGCGGCGTATTGATCGCGCCCGGCCGGCTGACCGACTTCTGTCCCCTGTACCTGGCGGACGGCTCTGAAGCGGCACCCGTTTCCCAGTTCGACAAGGACGATGTGGAAGCGGCCGGACTGGTGAAATTCGATTTTCTCGGGCTGCGCAACCTGACCATCATCGCGCTTGCGCTCCAGTATGTCAGGCGCCTGGACCAGTCTGCCGATGTCAGGCTGGAGGAGTTGAGTTTCGACGACGCGGCTGCCTACAAGGTCCTGAAGGACGCGAATACGACCGCGATCTTTCAGCTGGAATCCGAGGGCATGAAGAAGCTCCTCAAGAAGCTGCAGCCCGATCGCTTCGAGGATGTCATTGCCGTGCTGGCGCTGTACCGCCCCGGCCCGCTCGGCTCGGGGATGGTGGACGACTTCATCCTGCGCAAGAAGGGCCAGCAGAAGATTGACTACTTCCATCCCAGCCTGCAAGCCTGCCTGGAGCCAACCTATGGCGTGATCGTCTACCAGGAACAGGTAATGCAGATTTCGCAGATCATCGGCGGCTACACGCTCGGCGCGGCCGACATGCTGCGTCGGGCGATGGGCAAGAAGAAGCCGGAGGAGATGGCCAAGCACCGCGATGTCTTCGTCGAGGGGGCGTTGCGCAATGGCTACTCGAGGGAACTGGCGGAGCAGTTGTTCGACCTGATGGCGAAATTCGCGGAATACGGCTTCAACAAGTCGCACACCGCCGCCTATGCCGTCGTCACCTACCAGACGGCATGGCTGAAGGCGCATCACTGCGCCGCCTTCATGGCGGCGACGCTGTCCTCGGACATGGACGACACCGACACGGTGCAGATATTCCATCAGGACGCGCTCGCCAACGGCCTGACGGTGCTGCCGCCCGACATCAACGCCTCCGAGTATCGCTTCGTGCCCGTGGACCGGGAGTGCATCCGCTACGGCCTGGGGGCCATCAAGGGCACTGGCGAGCAGGCGGTGAATCTGATCATCAAGGCGCGCGAGAGTGGCGGCGCGTTCGCCGACCTGTTCGATTTTTGCCGGCGGGTGGACAAGCGGCTGGTGAATCGCCGGGTAATCGAGGCGCTCATCCGGGCTGGTGCCTTCGACGCGTTGGACAAGCACCGCGCCAAGCTCATGGCCTCGGTCGGCGTGGCCATGGAAGCGGCTGAGCAGGCGGAGCGCAATGCCCTGCAGGGCGGGCTGTTCGACCTCGGTGGTGCCGATGCCGCTCGCCGGCACTTCGTCGAGGTCGCGGAATGGACTGAGCGCGAGCGGCTGTTACAGGAGAAGCAGGCAATAGGGTTCTTCCTCTCCGGCCATCCGTTCAACGAGTATCGTCAGGAGTTGTCGAAGTTCGTACGCCGCAGCCTCGCCCAGCTCGAAGCCCAGAAGGATCCGGCGCTGATGGCAGGCATCGTCGTCGGCACACGCACGCAGATGACTCGCCGCGGCAAGATGGCGGTCGTCACCATCGACGACGGCACTGCGCCGCTTGAGGTTTCGGTGTTCAACGAGCTGTACGAGGCCGAGCGCGGCAAGATCGTCGTGGATGACGTGCTGGTCGTCGAGGGGAAGGTGCAGAAGGACGAGTTCACCGGCGGGCTGCGCGTCGTGGCCGACAAGCTAATGACGCTAGCCGAGGCGCGCGGGCGTTTTGCCCGGGCGCTCAAGCTGTCTATGAACGGCGAGGCGAATGCGGAGAAGCTGCGCCTGCTGCTGGCGCGCTATCGCACGGGTCCCTGCCCGGTGCGCCTGCGTTATCGCAACAGCGAAGCGGAGTGCGAACTGCCGCTGGGCGAAGCATGGCGCGTACGGCTGGAAGAAGAACTGCTGACCGAGTTGCGCGACTGGCTAACACCGAACAACGTGGAGATTCTTTATCCGTGATGCTGCCGCGAATCATCGACGCCGCCCTGCTGGATCACGTGTCGGAGCAGGCGCGCGCGAGCCCGCGCAAGCGCAAGAACTTCAACTTTCACACGGGAGACGGTGCCGCCGCCCATCGCCTGCTCAACGGCATCGAACCCGGCTCCTACATCCCGCCGCACCGCCACCTCGATCCGGCCAAGGACGAAAGCATATACATTCTGCGCGGGCGACTCGGCGCGCTGTTCTTCGACGAAGAGGGAATCGTGACGGAGGCCGCCGTGCTCGAACCGGGCGGCGCCCAAGTGGGAATAAACATTCCGCACGGCGTCTACCATACCGTGCTGGCGTTGGCGCCGGCGACGGTGTTCTTCGAGGCGAAGGCCGGGCCGTATGTCCCGGTCAGTCCCGCGGAACGGGCATCCTGGGCGCCGGCCGAGGGCGAGCCCGGCACGGCGGATTATCTGAACATGCTGCGGGCGCGTTTCGCCTGAGTGTGACTGGGGTCGCTTGTCGGCGGCTCAGGCCCGTACCACTTGCCGTGCCGCCTTGGCGGCTGCCGCGTGCTGCGAGGCGTAGGCGTGGTGCGCCGCTGCTTCGGCGTGGCCGACTTCCACCGGGTAGCCCATGTCGGAGAGCACCGAGCCCAGTGCCGACAGGCAAAGCATGACGTTCTCCGGCTTGCACGAATAGCCCATGATGCCAAAGCGCCACACCTTTCCCGCCAGGGGACCCAGACCGGCGCCGATCTCGAGGTTGAACTCGGTGAGCAGGCGACGGCGCACTTCCAGGTCATTAACGCCCTCGGGCACATACACGGCATTCATCTGTGGCAAGCGTGCTTCTTCACGCACGACGAAGGTCAGTGCCATGGCTTCGAGGCCGGCTTTGAGCGCGAGGTGATGACGCTGGTGACGTGCCCAGGCATTCTCCAGCCCCTCCTCGCGCAGCAGCAGCAGCGCCTCGTGCAGGGCGTAGAGGCTGTTGCCGGGAGCCGTATGATGGTAGGTGCGCTTGCTCGCGCCCCAGTATTCCAGCACCAGGTTTAGGTCCATGAACCAGCTTTGCACTTTCTTTTGGCGCTGGCGCACGCGTTCGATGGCGCGTTCGTTGAAGGATACGGGGGACAGCCCCGGCGTGCAGGACAGGCATTTCTGGCTGGCCGAGTAGATGGCGTCCGCGCCCCATTCATCCACCAGAACGGGCGAGCCGCCCAGCGAGGTGACGGCGTCAACGATGGTCAGCGCGCCGTGTTTGTGCGCCAGCGCGATCAGGGTCTTCGCGTCCGAGGCGCAGCCGGTGGACGTCTCGGCGTGCACAAAAGCGACGGTTCTGGTGTCGGGGTTGCGCTTCAGCGCGTCTTCGAGCTTCTGCGGGTCCACCGGCTCGCCCCAGGTTTCATCGAGGATGACCGGCACAGCGCCGCAGCGCTCGACGTTCTCCACCATGCGCCCGCCGAACACGCCGTTGCGACAGACGATCACCTTGTCGCCGGGCTCCACCAGGTTGACGAAGCACATCTCCATGCCTACCGAGCCGGGACCGGAGGCGGGAAAGGTGAGCGCATTCTTCGTCTGGTAGGCATAGCGCAGCAGTTCCTTCAGCTCGTCCATCATCTGCACGAAGATCGGGTCGAGGTAGCCCACTACCGGCTGGCCCATGGCGGCGATAACGCGGGGGTGAATCTCCGATGGCCCCGGCCCCATCAGCGTGCGCATGGGTGGATGGAAAGACGAGATTTTTTGCTTGGGGATGTAGGGGCTCATGATGATTGCCTGCCAAAGGTTGCGTGCAAGAGCAGGATCATAGCGAATCGCCCGGGCGGCTGCGACGTGGGCGGAAGCAGTACGTCTTTGGACTTAGCGGTGCTTCAGATGGTCGGCCGCAGGTCAAACCCGTGCGCGGCCTCGGGCTCGCCGAGCTCGACCTCGACCTTGCTCACTTGGGCGCCGCCGGGCCCCTGGCGCGCCCAGTCGATCAGCCGGGCGATGGCGCGCTCCTCGCCCTGGATCAGCGCCTCGACCGTGCCGTCGCGCCGATTGCGTACCCAGCCGGTGACTCCCAGGCGTTGCGCCTCGACCACCATGCTGTAGCGGTAGCCCACGCCCTGAACGTAGCCGTGGATGCGCACGCGGCGGGTATTTGTCGATGGCGGCATGGCCACGGTTGTGCGTTTCGTGCCCGTCAAGCGTCGGATGGCGGCGTCTGTTTGAGCAGCTCGCGCAGGATCTGGGCCGCGGCATAGAGCATGAGCGCAACGCCGACCAGCATGCACGCCCAAGCCTGCACGAGGGACGCCGGGAATTCGGAAAAGAATGCCACACGCCCGGCGAACGCGTACATGGCGCCGACGGCGAATGCCGTCATGCCGATGACGTCGATCAGCCCGAACGCCAGGATTCGCGCCGTCAGTCGTGGCCGCTGCCGGCGTCCGCGCCCGAACAAGCCCCCTGCCTGGGCTGCGTCGCGGACGGGCGGGACGGGGGCGGTCATGGGCCGATCACTTGACCCGCATGCCCGGCTGCGCGCCATCGTCCGGCTCGAGCAGGTAGAGCCCGGGCGCCTCGCCGCTGGCCGCCAGTACCATGCCCTCGGACAGCCCGAACTTCATTTTGCGCGGTGCAAGGTTTGCCACCATGACCGTGAGCCTTCCGACCAGCGTCGCGGGATCGTAGGCGGACTTGATGCCGGCGAACACCTGGCGCGGCTTTTCTTCGCCGATGTCCAGGGAAAGCTTGACCAGCTTGTCCGCACCTTCCACGTGTTCGGCGCCGACGATGCGTGCGATACGCAGGTCGACTTTGGCGAACTCGTCGATGCTGATGGTCGGCGAGGCGCCCTCGGCGGCCTGGGCCTCGTGCTGCTGCTTCTCGGCGTGGCGCTGCTGGGAATGGGGTTGCGGCGTGGTCACCAGGGACTCCTTGTTGGCGTCGATGAGGGCGTCGATCTGCTTGGCGTCGATGCGGGTCAGGAGATGCCGATACGGGTTAATGCGATGGCCCTCCGGCAACAGCGATTCGGCGTCAGACCAAGCGAGGGGAGGGATGTTCAGGAATGATTCCACTTCGCTCGCGAGTCTCGGAAGCACAGGCTTCAACAACAGGGTGAGATAGCGAAAAACGTTAATCGCAACGCTGCAGACATAACGTAGCTCGTGGGCACGCGATTCGTCGCTGGCTAGCACCCACGGCTGCTTCTCGTCTATGTATTGGTTTGCGATGTTGGCAATGGCCATGATCCAGCGGAGCGCTTTCCCGTATTCGCGACGCTCGTATTCTTCTGCGATCCATTCCGAGTTGCCGCCGAGGCTCGTCCCGTTTTCCCAGGAATACTCGAAAACCCGTTGGATGTACGGGTCGCTGCGGCTCACGGCGGCCAATTCGCCTTCGAATCTCTTGGTCAGGAACCCTGCACATCGGCTGGCAATGTTGATGTACTTCCCTACCAGGTCCGAATTCACCCGCGCGACGAAATCCTCCAGATTGAGGTCGATGTCCTCCATGGTGGCGTTGAGCTTCGCCGCGTAGTAGTAGCGCAGCCACTCGGGATTCAGCCCCTGCTTCAGGTAGCTCTCGGCGGTGATGAAGGTGCCGCGGGATTTGGACATCTTCTGTCCATCCACGGTGAGAAAGCCGTGGGCGAAGATTTTCGTCGGCGTGCGGTAGCCGGCGTGCTCCAGCTCCGCCGGCCAGAACAGGGCATGGAAGTACAGGATGTCCTTGCCGATGAAGTGGTACATCTCGGTGCCCGCGCGCTGGGCCGCGTCGCGCTCGACGTAGGCCGCGACATCGATCGCGGCGTTGCGCGCCGCCAGGTTCTTGAAGCTGCCGAAGTAGCCGATTGGCGCGTCGAGCCAGACGTAGAAGAACTTCCCCGGCGCGTCGGGAATCTCGAAGCCGAAGTAGGGCGCATCGCGGGAGATGTCCCAGTCGCTGAGCTTGTTCTCGCCTTCGGCACCCAGCCATTCCTGCATCTTGTTCGAGGCTTCCGGCTGCAGCCGGCCTTCCTCCCGCGTCCAGCGGCGCAGGAAAGCCTGGCAGCGCGAATCGGACAGCTTGAAGAAATAATGGTCCGACTGCTTGCGCACCGGCGTTGCGCCCGACACGGCGGAGTAGGGGTTCTTTAGCTCCGTGGGGGTGTAAGCGGCACCGCAGACCTCGCAGGAATCGCCGTACTGATCCTTGGCGCCGCACTTCGGGCACTCGCCCTTGATGTAGCGGTCGGGCAGGAACAACTCCTTGACCGGATCGTAGAACTGCTCGATGGCGCGCACCTCGATCAGACCACGGTCCTTGAGCTTGCGGTAGATGTCCTCGGCGTAGTAGCGGGTTTCCTCCGAGTGTGTGCTGTAATAGTTGTCGAAGCCGATATGGAAGCCTGCGAAGTCGCGCGTGTGCTCGCCATGCACCCGCCGGATCAGTTCCTCCGGGCTGATGCCCTCCTTTTCCGCGCGCAGCATGATGGGCGTGCCGTGGGTGTCGTCGGCGCAGACGTACCAGCACTCGTGGCCGCGCATCTTCTGGAAGCGCACCCAGATGTCGGTCTGGATGTACTCGACCAGGTGACCGAGGTGAATTGCCCCGTTGGCGTAGGGCAGCGCGGAGGTGACGAGAATGCGGCGGGGCATGGGGCAGCGGCGAGAATGCGCAGACAAGCGTGCATTCTAGCAAATGGCCCCGCGCCGGCCGGCAGATCGCCCCGTGGCGGACAGTGGTCAGGCGGCCGCGGCGTAGCGTGCCTTGGCGTCCTGGGCGGCTCTGGCTTGCTCGGCCGAATAGGCTTTGCCGGCCCAGAGCATTTCGTAGGCGATTTCCTCGTTGCCGTTCTCGCACAGATCGAGCACTTGCCGGAACAGTGGCTGGAAGGTCTCGCTGCGATGCGACGCTTCATGCTCCGCAAAGCTGCGCCAGAAGGTGACGATCAGGGCCTCGCGGCCCTTGAGCGGGCTTTCCACTGCCTGGCCGACGGTCGAGCCCTCGTTCGAGATCTGGCCGGAATTCATGGCCACGAAGCCGCCGATGAAGCCGGTTTCGGAGTGATAGGTCTTGACGTTCTCGCATAGGCAGGCAACGCGCTCCTGCAGGTCGTCCACCGTGTATTGCGGCTTGAGGATGATGCGGTTGACGGTGATGACGCCGTCAGCGGGGAAGTCGGGGATCAGTTCGGACATGGGGGATTCTCCTTTGCGCTTGGCGAATTAGTGGCATCTAATATATAATCCCGAGTAAAATAGTCAAGTACATCGAGCGCGTGATGTCGGTGAGCCGCGGCTGGTGAAGGGCTGCAAGCGAGTTGCGCTACACTAGTTCATCAGCGTTGGCTACGTTTCAGGACCAACAATCGTTGAGGCATCCCATGTCAATTTCGGAGTTGCAGATCCAGACCGCCCTGAAGGAAATCACTGACCCGAATACCGGCAAGGACTTCGTGTCCAGCCGTTCGGCGAAGAACATCAAGATCGACGGCGCCGACGTATCGGTGGATGTCGAACTCGGCTATCCGGCGAAGAGTCAGGTGGAGCCGATCCGCCGCCAGGTGATCCAGAAGCTCAAGGCGATTCCCGGCATCGGCAACGTCAGCGCCAACGTCTTTACAAAGATCGTCTCCCACGCCGTCCAGCGCGGTGTCAAGCTGATCCCCGGCGTGAAGAACATCATCGCCGTCGCCTCGGGCAAGGGTGGTGTGGGCAAAAGCACGACGGCGGTCAATCTGGCGCTGGCATTGGCCGCCGAAGGTGCCACGGTCGGCGTACTCGATGCCGATATCTACGGCCCCTCGCAGCCGCAGATGCTGGGCATCACGGCACGGCCGGAGTCTCTCGACGGCAAGTCCCTTGAACCGATGGAGGCCTACGGCCTGCAGGCCATGTCCATCGGCTTTCTGATCGACGTCGAAACCCCCATGGTATGGCGCGGCCCGATGGTGACCCAGGCTCTGGAGCAACTGCTCACCGAGACGCGCTGGCGCGATGTGGATTACCTGATCGTCGATCTGCCCCCGGGCACCGGTGACATCCAACTTACCCTGGCGCAGAAGGTGCCCGTGACCGGCGCGGTGATCGTCACCACGCCCCAGGACATCGCCCTGCTCGATGCGCGCAAGGGGCTGAAGATGTTCGACAAGGTGGGCATTCCCATCCTCGGCATCGTCGAGAACATGAGCATCCACATCTGCTCCAAGTGCGGCCACGAGGAGCATATCTTCGGTACTGGCGGTGGCGAACGCATGTCCCATGACTACGAGGTGGAACTGCTCGGCGCGCTGCCGCTGGACATTCGCATTCGCGCCGAAACCGACTCCGGCAAGCCCACCGTCGTTGCCGAACCGGACAGCCGCATCGCCGACATCTACCGGCAGATCGCTCGCCGCGTTGCCGTGAAGGTGGCGGAAAAGGCCAAGGATATGACGTCCAAGTTTCCGAGTATCGTCATTCAGAACACCTGAGGCCGCGGGCGGTGGCAGCCTACCTCGTTGGCCACATCACGGTGCGTGACCCCGGCAAGTGGCAGGAATATCTAGGCCGCGTCGGGGCCACCATCGCGGCGGCCGGGGGCGACGTACTGTTCCGCGGCGAGCTACGCCAGGAGTTGTCCCGTCGTGCGCCGGGGCAACTCATTGTTGCCGCGCGATTTCCGGACCTGGATGCGCTGCGGCACTGGCACGACTCACCCGCCTATCGGAGCCTCATTCCGATCCGCGACGCGGCGGCGGATGCGGTGCTCAGCGCCTACGAGGGCTAGGGCGCTGCGCGCCGCTGTCGCAGAGGCTATTCGGCAGACCTGCGTGCGCACACGTCGCGCTACAATGCGCGCTTTGCAATCCCCTACGGAAGAACACACCCCGTGAGCATCAAATCCGACCAGTGGATTCGCCGCATGGCGCGCGAGCACGGCATGATCGAACCCTTCGAGCCGAACCAGGTACGCGAGGTGGACGGCCGCAAGATCGTCTCCTACGGCACCTCCAGCTACGGCTACGACATCCGCTGCTCGAACGAATTCAAGCTGTTCACCGACATCAACTGCACCATCGTCGATCCGAAGAACTTCGATCCAAACTCCTTCGTCGAGATTCGCGGCGATTCGTGCATCATCCCGCCGAACAGTTTCGCGCTGGCGCGCACGGTCGAATACTTCCGCATTCCGCGCAACGTGCTCACCATCTGTCTGGGCAAGAGCACCTACGCCCGCTGCGGCATCATCGTCAACGTCACGCCTTTCGAGCCGGAGTGGGAGGGCTACGTGACGCTGGAGTTCTCCAACACGACCCCGCTGCCGGCGAAGATCTACGCCAACGAGGGCGTGGCGCAGGTGATCTTCTTCGAGTCGGACGAGGTGTGCGAAACGAGTTACAAGGACCGCGGCGGCAAGTATCAGGGACAGCGCGGCGTCACCCTGCCCAAAATCTGATTCCGCGGTTTCGTTCCCCCCTGTTCCTGCGGGCGTCAGCGGTCTATACTCCGCCCCTTTCCTGAGCATTCCGCGCTGCGCCCCAAAGGAGCCGACGATGCGCTTTCGTTTTCCGGTCGTCATCATCGACGAGGATTTCCGCTCGGAGAACGCCAGCGGCCTGGGCATTCGCGCGCTCGCCAAGGCGATCGAGGACGAGGGCCTCGAAGTCCTGGGCGTGACCAGCTACGGTGACCTGTCCAGCTTCGCCCAGCAGCAGAGCCGCGCCTCGGCCTTCATCCTGTCCATCGACGACGAGGAGTTCGGTGCCGGCTCCGCTGAGGAGGCGGCCGACGCGCTCAAGCAGCTGCGTGCCTTTGTCGAGGAAATCCGCTGGCGCAACGCCGACATCCCCATCTTCCTCCACGGCGAAACGCGCACCTCGCGGCACATCCCGAACGACGTGCTGCGCGAGTTGCATGGCTTCATCCACATGTTCGAGGACACGCCCGAGTTCATCGCCCGTTACGTCGTGCGCGAGGCGCGGGCCTACCTGGACAGCCTGTCGCCGCCGTTTTTCCGGGCACTCACGCATTACGCCCAGGACGGCTCGTACTCCTGGCACTGCCCTGGTCACTCCGGCGGCGTGGCTTTCCTGAAAAGCCCGGTGGGCCAGATGTTCCACCAGTTCTTCGGCGAGAACCTGCTGCGCGCCGACGTGTGCAACGCTGTGGACGAACTGGGCCAGCTCCTCGACCACTCCGGCCCGGTGGCGGCCTCGGAGCGCAATGCCGCACGCATTTTCAACTGCGACCATTTGTTCTTCGTCACCAATGGCACCTCGACCTCGAACAAGATGGTCTGGCATTCGACGGTGGCGCCGGGCGACGTCGTGGTCGTGGACCGCAACTGCCACAAGTCGATCCTGCACGCGATCACCATGACCGGCGCGGTGCCGGTGTTCCTGACGCCGACCCGCAATCACTACGGCATCATCGGGCCAATACCCCTGGACGAGTTCCGGCCGGAGAACATCCACAAGAAGATCGCCGCCAACCCCTTCGCGCGCGGCGTCAAATCCAAGCCGCGTGTGCTCACCATCACCCAGAGCACCTATGACGGCGTGCTCTACAACGTCGAGACCATCAAGAGCATGCTCGACGGCAGGATCGACACGCTGCATTTCGACGAGGCCTGGCTGCCCCACGCTGCCTTCCACGACTTTTACGGCGACTACCACGCCATCGGCGCCGAGCGGCCGCGTTGCAAGGACTCGCTGATCTTCTCCACCCAGTCCACCCACAAGCTGCTGGCCGGCCTGTCGCAGGCCTCGCAGATCCTGGTGCAGGATTCGGAAGCGCGCGCGCTGGACAAGGACGTTTTCAACGAGGCCTACCTGATGCACACCTCCACCAGTCCGCAGTACGCCATCATCGCCTCCTGCGACGTGGCGGCGGCGATGATGGAGCCGCCCGGCGGCACGGCGCTGGTGGAGGAGTCCATCCTCGAGGCGCTGGATTTCCGGCGCGCCATGCGCAAGGTAGACGAGGAGTTCGGCGAATCTTGGTGGTTCAAGGTCTGGGGACCGGAGCATCTCGCAGCCGAGGGCATCGGCGAACGTGAGGACTGGATGCTGCGCGCCGGCGAGCGCTGGCATGGCTTCGGCGATCTTGCCCAAGGCTTCAACATGCTCGACCCGATCAAAGCCACGGTGATCACCCCGGGACTGGATGTCAGCGGCGAGTTTGCACACCAAGGGATTCCGGCGGCGATCGTGACAAAGTATCTGGCCGAACACGGCATCATCGTCGAAAAGACCGGCCTCTACTCATTTTTCATCATGTTTACCATCGGCATCACCAAGGGCCGGTGGAACACGCTGGTGACGGAACTGCAGCAGTTCAAGGACGACTACGACAAGAACCAGCCGCTGTGGCGGGTGCTGCCGGAGTTCATTGCCAAGCACCAGCGCTACGAGAAGATCGGTCTGCGCGATCTGTGCGAGCAGATCCACGGCATCTACAAAGCCAACGACGTGGCGCGACTGACCACCGAGATGTATCTGTCTAACATGGAGCCGGCGATGAAGCCGGCCGACGCCTTCGCACGCATGGCCCACCGGGACATCGACCGCGTGGAGATCGACCGCCTCGAGGGCCGCGTCACGAGCGTGCTGCTTACGCCCTATCCGCCGGGCATACCCCTGCTCATTCCCGGCGAGCGCTTCAATGCCACCATCGTGCGCTACCTGCAGTTCGCCCGCGCCTTCAACGAGAAGTTCCCGGGCTTCGAAACCGACATCCACGGGCTGGTGGAGGAGCCAGTGAATGGCAAGGTACGCTACTACGTGGACTGCGTGACGCAGGCGTAACGCTGCTTGCCGGCGCTTCGCGTCCGGCTGACATGCGTCGCCAACGCTAGTCGCTCCCGGGCGCCGCCGCGCGCAGGAGTAAAATGTCACCTGTCCGCCCCGCCCTGGGCGTTTCGGACGTCGCTACTGACGTTTGACGACATCTGCGTGCAGGCGCCACGATAGGATAGTCGGCCAGAGGCAGTTTCACCAACAATATCCGCGCCAATCGGGGAGGTATACGCTGCTATGACATCAGCACAGTCTGGTCCGCTGCTCACCGAGCATGACATTTACCTGTTCAAGCAGGGGGCCCACTTCCGGTTGTACGACAAACTCGGCGCCCATCCCGTGCGCGTCGGCGGAACCGATGGAACGCGGTTCGCCGTCTGGGCGCCGAATGCGGAGTCGGTATCCGTCGTCGGTGCCTTTAACGAGTGGAATCGGGCGTCGCACCCGCTCGAACCGCGACCCGACGGTACTGGAATCTGGGAGGGATTCATCGCCGGCGTCGGCAAAGGCGCCCTGTACAAGTACCACATCGTTTCCCGGGTCGGCGGCTACCAGGTGGAAAAGAGCGACCCGTTCGGCTTCGCGACCGAAGTCCCGCCACGCACGGCTTCACGGGTATGGAGCCTCGACTATGAATGGGGTGATGCCGACTGGATGGCGAACCGGCGCGCAGCCAACGCGCTCAACGCGCCCATCTCGGTCTACGAGGTGCATCTGGGCTCGTGGCGGCGCGTGCCGGAGGAAGGCAACCGGTTCCTGAGCTATCGTGAGCTTGCCCCGTTGCTCGCCGTCTATGCCCGCGACATGGGCTTTACCCATGTCGAGCTGGCGCCGGTGACGGAGCATCCGTTCTACGGCTCCTGGGGCTACCAGACGACCGGCTACTTCGCGCCGACTGCGCGCTATGGCACGCCGGAGGATTTCATGTTCTTCGTCGACTGCCTGCATCGGCATGGTATCGGCGTCATCCTCGACTGGGTGCCCTCGCATTTCCCCGGCGACCAGCACGGGTTGGCGTTCTTCGACGGCAGCTATCTCTACGAGCACGCCGATCCGAAGAAGGGCTTTCACCCCGAGTGGAACAGCTACATCTTCAATTACGGCCGCTATGAGGTGCGTGGGTTCCTGGCCAGCAGCGCGCTGTTCTGGCTGGACAAATATCATGTGGACGGCTTGCGCGTCGACGGCGTTGCCTCGATGCTGTACCTGGACTACGCGCGCAAGGAAGGCGAGTGGATTCCGAATCAGTACGGCGGCAAGGAAGATCTCGACGCTATCTCCTTCCTGCGGGCGGTCAATGAAGCCGTCTACCGGGATCACCCCGACGTGCAGACGATTGCCGAAGAGTCCACCGACTGGCCCATGGTTTCGCGGCCAAGCTACGCCGGCGGCTTGGGATTCGGCATGAAATGGAACATGGGCTGGATGAACGACACGCTGGAGTACTTCAAGCAGGACTCGATCTTTCGCAAGTATCACCACAACGAGATCACCTTCAGCATCTGGTATGCCTTTACCGAGAACTTCATGTTGCCTCTGTCACACGACGAAGTGGGACACGGAAAGGGTTCGCTGATCGGCAAAATGCCCGGCGACGCGTGGCAGCAGTTCGCCAACCTGCGTCTGCTGTACGGCTACATGTGGGCGCATCCCGGCAAAAAGCTGCTGTTCATGGGCGGCGAGTTTGGTCAGCGGCGCGAGTGGCAGCACGAGGAGAGCCTCGAATGGCATGTGCTGCAGTTCCCGGAGCATGGCGGCGTGCAGGCGTGGGTGCGGGACCTGAACCGCTGCTATCGCAACGAAACGGCATTGCACGAACTTGACTTCGAACGCGAGGGATTCGAGTGGATCGACTGTCACGACGCCGAGGCCAGCGTCATCAGCTTCGTGCGCCGGGACAGGCAACGCGGCGACCTCGTTCTCGTCGTCTGCAACTTCACGCCGGTGCCGCGCCTGAACTATCGCGTCGGGGTGCCGCGCGGCGGCCACTGGCAGGAGATCCTGAACAGCGACGCGCAGATCTATGGCGGCGGCGGTGTCGGCAACTTCGGCGGCATGGAGGCGGCGCCGGTGACGGCCCAGGGCCGCTTCCACTCGCTCGCGCTCAATCTACCGCCGCTGGGCGTGGTGTTCATGAAAAACGTGCGTGGCGGCCAGTGACAATGACCGGGCACGGTATCGAATTCATCTGAGTGCTGGGGGGCCAAGCAATGTCGTCTAAAATAGAAGACGGGCGCAGCCGTGTCGTCATTGAAAACGTCAGGCCCGAGGTGGATGGCGGGCGGTTCGCCATCAAGCGCACCGTTGGCGAGCAGGTTCAAGTCGAGGCCGACGTTTTCGCCGACGGTCACGACGTCATTCGCTGTTTGCTGCTGCACCGCGCGGAGACCGGCCGGGCCTGGCGCGGCGTGGCGATGCAGGCAATTGGCAATGACCGTTGGCGCGGCAGCTTCACCGTCGACAAACTCGGCCGGCATGTCTACACGGTGATGGCCTGGATCGACCAGTTCTTTACCTGGCGGCACGACCTGGCGCGGCGCAACGATGCGGCCGACATTGCCTTGGCGCTGCGCATCGGTGCGACGCTCGTGCGCGACACGGCAGGGCGCGCCAACGGCACGGCGCGCGCACGGTTGGAGGAATTTGCCGCTGCGCTGGACACGGCGTCGACGCCCGAAGACGGGAAACGGGTGGGCGGCGATGCTGAGCTGGGCGAGCTGATGGCGCGGCACGGCGAGCGGCGCTTCCCGACGACCTATGCCAAAGTGCTGGCGGTTACCGTCGAGCCGGAGCGGGCGCGCTACAGCACCTGGTACGAGCTTTTCCCGCGCTCCTGCAGCGACGACGGCCGCCACGGGCGCTTCAAGGACTGCGAGCGGCGCCTGCCCTATATTGCCGCCATGGGGTTCGATGTGCTTTACATGCCGCCCATCCATCCCATCGGCACGATGTTCCGCAAGGGGCCGAACAACGCGCTGGTGGCAGCGGCGGGCGATCCCGGCAGCCCATGGGCGATCGGCGCAGACGACGGCGGCCACAAGGCTGTGCACGCGGAGCTGGGCACGCTCGACGACTTCCGCCATCTTGTGGCCGCCGCCCGCGAACATGGCATTGACATCGCCATGGACATCGCGTTTCAGTGTGCACCGGACCACCCCTACGTGAAGGAGCATCCGGACTGGTTCCGTTGGCGTCCCGATGGCACCGTGCAGTACGCGGAGAATCCGCCCAAGAAGTACCAGGACATCTATCCCTTCGAGTTCGAGTCCGCGCAGTGGCAGGAACTGTGGCAAGAGCTGAAGAGCGTCTTCGAGTTCTGGATCGGGCAGGGGGTGCACATATTCCGCGTGGACAACCCGCACACCAAGCCCTTTCCCATGTGGGAGTGGCTGATCGGCGAGATCCAGGACCGGCACCCGGACACGATCTTCCTCTCCGAAGCCTTCACCCGGCCCAAGGTGATGAAGCGGCTGGCCAAGCTCGGCTACCTGGTCGCCGAGACGGGCCCCGGCCGCACGCGCGAGCGCACCCACTACCGGCTCACCGACCTCGGCCGCGAGGCCCTGCGCCGCTGGGCGCCTGCGCCCACGCCGTTCCCGCGGGTGCAGTCGGAGGCCGTCATCCGGCTCCTGTCGGCCGACATCGTGCAGGACGACCGCGCCATCCTGGCCAGCCTGGAGGCCATGCGCGCGGAGCTGGACGACATGGACCGGCAGCTCGAGGCGGCCCGGGAGGCGGCACGGGACCTGCCCCATCGCGAGCGTGAGCTGCGCCTGGTGCGCGCCTACGGCGAGGCGCTGGTGCGCGTGCACCGGCAGTGGCTGGACGAGGTGGAGCGGGAGCTCGGCGCCTGACGCGATGATATCCGGCCGGATATCANNGCTGCGCGTCGCGCTGGCCGCCACCCTCGGTGCCAGCTACGGCATCTACGGGCCCGCGTTCGAGTTGCTGGAGCACGTGGCGCGCGAGCCGGGCAGCGAGGAGTACCTCGACTCGGAAAAGTACGAAATACGGGCCTGGGACCTCGATCGCGCCGACAGCCTGCGCGATTACATCGCGCGACTGAACAGAATCCGAAGGGAGAATGTCGCCCTGCAATCGGACTGGAGTCTGCGTTTTCACCCGGTCGACAACGAAGCACTGCTTTGCTACAGCAAGTCCGCCGATGATCTGTCCAACATCATCGTCGTCGTTGCCAACCTCGATCCGCACCACGTGCAGTCGGGTTGGGTGGAGCTGCCGCTGGATGGTTTCGACTTGGTGGGCGACAGGCCCTACCAGGTGCACGATCTGGTTTCGGATGCGCGCTATCAGTGGCATGGATCGCGCAACTTCGTGCAGATCGATCCCCACGCCGCGCCCGTGCATATATTCCGGCTGCGGCGCAGGATACGCACCGAGCGCGACTTCGACTACTTCCTGTGACTGCCCCCGTGCGCCGCGGCAAGCGGCGCANNGCGGCTGGCGGCGCACGGACGAAGGCACGCGCCTTGCGTTCAGGCGAGGCTCTTGTACAACTGCAGCGTCTGGTTGGCGATCGCCTTCCAGCTGAACACCGCCTCGGCCCGCTTGCGGCTTGCCTCCCCCATGGCCCGGCGCAGGGAGTCGTCGGCCACGATACGGTTGATGTGCTCGGCAAGATCGCGCGAGAACTTGTCAGGATTGACTGCTTCGAAGGGGCTCTGCTGATACTGCTCCAGCTCGACCAGAAAGCCGGTTTCGCCGTGCACGATGATCTCCTTGATGCCGCCCACGGCGCTGCCGACCACGGGCGTGGCGCAGGCCATTGCCTCCAGGTTGATGATGCCGAAGGGCTCGTAGATGGACGGGCAGCAGAACACCGCAGCGTGGGAGTACAGCTCGATCTTCGGTTTGAGGTCCACCCACTCGCTGATCCAGACGACATTCTTTCTGGTCTTCTGCACCGCCCGCACGCTGTCGGTCATCTCCTGACCGATCTCGGGCGTGTCCGGCTGTCCGGCGCACAGGACGACCTGTACGTTCTCGTCCAGGTACTTGATCGCGTTTACGAGATGAATGATGCCTTTCTGTCGCGTCACTCGGCCGAAGAACAGGACGTAGGGGATGTCGGGGTCGATGCCGTACTTCGCGAGCGCCTCAGTGCTCGCGACCGGCTTGAACTCGTCGGTGTCGATGCCATTGTTGATCACCGTGATCCGGCGCTCGTCGACGTCGAACAGCTTGAGAACATCGCGCTTCATGCCCTCGGATACGGCGATGATGGAATCCGCCATCTCCAGTGCGGTCTTCTCGATCCAGGTGGACAGGTCGTAGCCCAAACCGAGCTGTTCCCTCTTCCAGGGCCGCAGGGGTTCGAGGGAGTGGGTAGTAATGACCAGCGGGATGCCGTAACCGGTCTTTGCCAGCACGCCGCCAAAGTGGGTGTACCAGGTATGGCAATGAACGAGCTGGGCATCGACAGGCGTTGCGTTGAAGTCGATGCAGTTGCTGAACGCGGACAGCGGCGACTTCAGCTTCGGATCGCAGGCGGCGAAGCGCTGCTTGTCGAACTGGTATCCCCGGGCGCTCAGCCTGCCGCCGTCGGCCGAAGCCTGGTCGCCGAAACAACGCACTTCCACGTCGATCGCCTTGGCCAACTCACGGGTCAGATATTCGACATGGATGCCGGCACCGCCGTAAATGTAGGGCGGGTACTCGTTGGTCAGGAAGAGGGCTTTCATGGTCGTTTCCCCTTTTGCGATGAGCAGACCCCGCCGTGAGTTTAGCGGTGCGCTGCAAGTTGATAGACGACAAAGTCATGGGCCAGCGGGTTCTGCTCGTCCGCTTCATGATGTTCCCGGCCGACCTCGACGAAACGCGAACGGTCGAAGTCGGGGAAGCGCGTCTCGCCGTCGGCGTCGACCGCCACCTCGGTAATGTACAGCGTGGATGCCAGGGGCAATGCCTGGGCATAGAGTTCCGCGCCGCCGATGACGAATGCCTGCTCGCTGTCGTGGCATGCGGCAACCGCGTCCGCCAGCGAATGCACGACGCGGCAGCCCGCCGCCGCATAATTCCGGTCGCGCGTGACGACGATGTTATCGCGCCCCGGCAGCGCTCGGCCGAGCGACTCGTGTGTCTTGCGCCCCATGATAATGGGATGGCCCATGGTCAGCGCCCGGAAGCGCTTGAGATCGGCGGGCAGATGCCAGGGCAGGGCATTGTCGCGGCCGATGACGCCGTTGCGTGCGATGGCGGCGATGAGCGCGATGCGGGGTGCGCGGCCGGAAGTCACGGCGCCAGGAGCTCCTCGTACAGTTCGAAGTAGGCCCGCGCGGCATGGTGCCAGGAGAAATCCCGCTGCATGCCGTTGCGCTGGAGCCGGCGCCACACCTCGGGTTGGCGCCAGACGCCGGTAGCCCGCTTGACGGCGGCAAGGAACGCGCCGGCTTGCGGCTCGGCAAACGCGAATCCGGTGGCGCTGCCATCGGCCAGCGTCGCCTCGCTAACATCGATCACGGTTTCCGCCAGCCCGCCCACGGAGCGCACTACTGGCGGGGTGCCGTAGCGTTGGCTGTACATCTGGTTCAAGCCGCAGGGCTCGAAGCGCGACGGCATGAGGAAGATGTCGGCGCCCGCTTCGATCTGGTGGGCGAGTGCCTCGTCGAAGCCCACTGTCACCGACATGTGTTTCGGATGCTTGGCGGCCAGCGCCACGAACGCCTGCTCCAGCGCCGCCTCGCCGCTGCCCAGCATGACCAGTTGCGCCGATGCCGGAACGAGCGTTGGCACGATCTCGACGAGCCAGTCCAGACCCTTCTGGTGGGTCATGCGGCTGACCACGCCGAGCAGCGGGACGTTGCGGTTCTTCGCCAGTTTGAGCCGCTCCTGCAGTGCCACCTTGTTCTCGTGCTTGGTCTCGAGGCGATCGACGTCGTAGGGCGCGGCGATGAGGGCGTCGCACGCCGGGTCCCAGCGCTCGTCGATGCCGTTGAGAATGCCGGTGAGGTGATCCGCGCGCTGGCGCAACAGGCCCTCCAGCCCGAAGCCGAACTCTGCGGTCTGGATCTCGCGCGCGTAGTTCGGGCTTACCGTCGTGATGCGATCGGCATGAACAAGCCCGGCTTTCAGGTAGGACACCTGGCCGTAGAACTCCAGCTCTTCATGATGGAAGCGCTCCTCCGGTAGCGCGACTTCGCGCAATATCCAAGGCGGGAAGTTGCCCTGGAAGGCCAGGTTGTGGATGGTCACCACGCTCGGCACGCGCGGACCTCCCTCAAAGTGGAGGTAGGCGGGCGCGAGCGCGGTTTGCCAGTCCTGGGTGTGCAGAATCTGCGGTCGCCAGGATAGGGGGCTTGCGGCGGACGCGAGCAGCGCCGCCACCTTTGCCAGCAGCGCGAAGCGCAGATGGTTATCGGGCCAGTCCCTACCGTCTGCGCCGACGTAAGGCGAGCCGGCGCGCGCGAAATACTCGGGGAAGTCGAGCAGCATGAGCGGCAAACCATTGTCCGCGGTCGCCTGCAGCAGCCGACAGGGTGGCAGGATGCCGCCGGGCGAGGGGATGTCGGCGATCACATGTGCCTGCGGAAATGCCTCGAGCAGGGCCGGATAGGCTGGCACCACCACGCGCATGTCCACGCCCAGTGCGCGCAGGGCCACCGGCAGCGCGGCCGCGACGTCGCCCAGCCCTCCGGTCTTGACCCAGGGGGCCAACTCGGGTGTCGCGAACAGGATGCGCATGATTCAGCCGCGGCTAACGCAAAGCAAGGCGTGACGGTGCTTGTCGGGGGGATTCCTCACCCGCGTCGCAGAGTCGACGTCGGCGCGGGCTTCGTGGCTCGGGCGACGATAAACCTCCTTCGCGTCCTTGCCGTCCCGGTCAGAGCCAGATCATCATGCCCATCTCGAAGGGATGGGTGAGCAGCTCATGGGACGGATGGATGCGGATGCGATACTCGATCTTGCCGCACAGCTCGGGCGTGAGGTCGAGTGCGTAAAGATGCTCGTCGCCATCCAACTTGCCCTGATGCTGCAGCACGATTTGCTGCGACTTCGACGGCATGTAACCCCTTCCCGGACGCCCGAGTAACATCTCCACCGTAACATCTGAGGGCGCCAAGCCGCCCAGTCTCACCGCCACCTCGATGCGTACGCCTTCGCCGAATTGAATGCGCCGCGCCGCGTTGTCCGTGCGCCGAATCCGCACATGGCCCCATGCATGGCGAACCTTGGTCTTCCAGGCGGCGAGCTGCTTCGCACCGGCGAAGTCGTTCTCCACGAAGCGGCGCCACTGGCGCGTCGCCGGAAGGTAGAACTTCGAAACGTATTCGCCCACCATCCGCCGCGAGTTGAAGCTCGGGACGATGGTGGCGATAGCACGCTTGGCCATGGCTACCCAGCCGGGCGAATAGCCCATGGGACCGCGGTTGTAGTACAGTGGGATGACATTATCCTGGAGGATCTCGTACAGAGTGCGCGCTTCCTCCTGGTTGCGCTTGGACTGATCGAGCGAGCTCGATGCCGGCTTGATCGCCCAGCCGTTGGTGCCGTCGTAGGCTTCGCCCCACCAGCCGTCGAGCACCGACAGGTTGAGCACACCGTTCATGCTCGCCTTCATGCCCGAGGTGCCTGAGGCTTCCAAGGGATAGACCGGATTGTTGAGCCAGATATCCACGCCCGATACCAGCCGTCGCGCCAGGCGCAAATCGTAGCCTTCCACGACCAGGATCTTGCCCTCGAACTCGGGCGTCCGAGCGACGCTGGTCAGCCAGCGGATCAGATCCTGCCCTGGATGGTCCGCGGGATGCGCCTTGCCGGCGAACAGGAACAGCACCGGCCGCTCGGGATCGGAAACGATCTGACGCAGCCAGTCCAGATTCTCGAGCAGGAGCGTGGCCCGCTTGTAGGTGGCGAAGCGCCGGGCAAAGGCGATGGTCAGGACATTCGGGTTGTCGGGATCGGCGAGTTTGAACAGGCGGTCCAGGTGCGCTTCTGAGCCGTGATTGCGCGCGTGCTGCGCGGCAATGCGGTTGCGCACCAGATGGAGCATCTGCGATTTGAGCGATTGGCGGATGCTCCAGAACAGGTGATCGGGAATGGCGTTGACGCCGTCCCAGCACGCCTGGTCGGTGAGCCGCTGCCGCCAGCCGGGGCCGAGGCTGCGATCGAACAGCTCGTTCCAGATATCGGACAGGAACGTGGGCGCGTGCACGCCGTTGGTGACATAGTCGATCGGATTGTCTTCGGGTTCGATCTGCGGCCACAGGTTGGCGCAGATCTGCGCCGAAACGCTGCCGTGGATGCGCGACACGCCATTGTGGAAGCGCGATCCGCGGATCGCCAGCGCCGTCATGTTGAATTCCGGGCTGGACGGCGTGCGTCCGAGGGCCAGCAGTTCGTCGGCACGCACGGCGAGATCCTGGCAGCAGCGGTCGAAGTAGTGCCGGATCATGTCGTCGGCAAAATGGTCATGGCCGGCCGGCACTGCCGTATGGGTGGTGAATACGGTGTTGGCCGCCACCGCTTCCAGGGCACCGGCGAAATCCAGTCCCTGCTTGGTCAGCCAGCGCATGCGCTCCAGTACCTGGAACGCCGCATGTCCTTCGTTGATATGCCAGCAGGTGGGCTTCAAGCCCATCTCGAACAGGGCGCGCACGCCGCCGACGCCGAGGATGATCTCCTGCTCGATGCGCGTCGTACGGTCGCCGCCGTAGAGCCGGTGGGCGATGTCGCGATCGTGGGCGCTGTTCTCCTCCAGGTCGGTGTCGAGCAGGTAGAGCGTCACGTGGCCGATGCGCGCCTGCCACACCTTGACCTGCACGTGCCGGCCGGGAAACTCGACGCTGACGCGCAGGTCGCGCCCGTCCTCGCGCATCACCGGCGCGATCGGCAGGTCATCGAAGTCGGAATCCGCGTACTGGGCGTGCTGATTGCCGTCGTTGTCGATGGTCTGGAAAAAGTAGCCCTGTCGGTAAAGCAGCCCGACGCCGACGAAGGGCAGGCGCATGTCGCTCGCCGTCTTGCAGTGGTCGCCGGCAAGGATGCCCAGGCCGCCCGAGTAGATCGGCAAGGATTCGTGAAACCCGAATTCGGCACAGAAATAGACCACCAGGTCCGACTGGCGCAGGCGCTCGGCACCGTCGCTGCGCATCGGCTCGTTGTGGTAGGTGTCGTATTCGGACATTACGTGGTTGTAAGTGCCGAGGAACACCGGATCCTGCGCCGCGTCGATCAGCCGCTGCTGATCGACGCGTTTGAGAAACGCCTTCGGGCTGTGGCCGACCGAATTCCACAGCGTCGGGTGCAGGCGCGCAAACAGGGTGCGCGTCGGCCGATCCCAGGAGTACCAAAGATTGTTGGCGAGTTCTTCGAGGCGCTTCAGTCGTGGCGGAAGCTGTGGCAGGACTTCGAGTTGGTAGGCGGTGCCGGGCATGGTTGTTTTTCGGGCGCAGTATGGTAGGGGCTGGACGGTGCCGACCGGTCGCGGATTCCCGCATCCTCGGACGGCGATTCGGTTTTTCGAACTCCTTCCAACGGGCTGTCGAAAAACTACTGCGAAGCCCGCCGGCGTACTCGCTCACGAAAATGCTCGCCGTACTCGTTCGTGCCGTCTCGCATCGTCGTTCGCTGCGGTCATGCAGCCGGGGTTGCTCGCAATGTTTGTCAACAGCCTGCCGGACAACGCGCGTTGCCGCTCGCCGGGCGGCAGGCCCCGGCGAGCGGCTTCGCAACTCAAGCCACGGTCACGTCCTTGGACAGATACACGTCCTGGATCGCATTGAGCAACTCGATTCCTTCCTTCATCGGCTTCTGGAACGCCTTGCGCCCAGAGATCAGCCCGGTGCCGCCGGCGCGCTTGTTGATCACTGCCGTGCGCACGGCCTGGGCAAGATCACCCGCGCCCTTGGATTCGCCGCCGGAGTTGATCAGCCCGGCCCGGCCCATATAGCAGCACGCCACTTGGTAGCGGGTCAAATCGATCGGGTGATCGGTGGTCAGATCCGAATACACCTTCGGGCTGGTCTTGCTGAACTTCACGGCGTTGAAGCCGCCGTTGTTCTCCGGCATTTTCTGTTTGATGATGTCGGCCTCGATGGTGACGCCCAGGTGATTGGCTTGGCCCGTCATGTCGGCCGAGACGTGGTAGTCCACCTTGTCCTGTTTAAAGGCGTTGTTGCGCAGGTAGCACCACAGGATCGTCGCCATGCCCAGTTCATGGGCACGCTTGAACATCTGCGACACCTCCCAGATCTGCCGGCGCGATTCCGCCGAGCCGAAATAGACCGTCGCGCCGACGGCGACCGCGCCCATCTCGAAGGCCTGCTCCATATCCGCGAACATGCTCTGGTCGAAAGTGTTCGGATAGGACAGGAACTCGTTGTGGTTGAACTTGAGAATGAACGGAATCTTGTGGGCATACTTACGCGACACCGCACCGAGCACCCCCAGGGTCGAGGCAACGGCGTTGCAGCCGCCCTCGATGGCCAGCTTGACGATGTTCTCGGGATCGAAGTACGCCGGATTGGGCGCGAAGGAGGCGCCAGCGCTGTGTTCGATCCCTTGGTCCACGGGCAGGATGGATAGATAGCCGGTGCCAGCGAGCCGGCCGTTGCCAAACAACTGCGCCAGATTGCGCAACACCGATGGTCTACGGTCGGTGGCAGCGGCGATGCGGTCGACAAAGTCCGGGCCGGGCAGGTGCAAGGTTTCCTTGGCGATGCCACGGCAGGTGTAACCAAGCAGGCTCTCGGCCTCGGCGCCTAGCAGTTTTGCAACATCCGTCATCTTTATCTCCCTACTCTAATGGACGTCAAAGGATTCTAACACCGGCGCCGGCGCCCGTCCGTTACGCCTCGCCGATGCCCGGATTGGGCACGACCTCCAGTGTCAGCGTGAGCTCGCAGGTGCTGCCGGTCAGCGGCCAGCTCACGGTCAGGGTCGCTGCCTGCATGATCTTCTCGAATCCCGCCTCCGACTGCGACGCCGTGTGATGCGGCCGGGCTTGTAGCCCGACCGGCGCGCTGGCGGTCAGCACGACGCTGCCGCCCAGCTCGCTGTCATCGAGCGTCAGCCGCGTCAGGCGGCTTGCTTCCAGTTCCTGGCCGAAGCCGCAAGGGATGTCGCCGTTGGCGAGCACGTACCGGCCGCCATAGCCGTCGCAACTGGGCATGGCGATGTTCAACTCAGTGCTGAAGGTGCCGCGGCATTCGCCGGAGAAGCGATAGGTCGCTACCACCCGCGGACCTTCCAGGCCAATCCGTTTGACGACGGCAAACTCGCCGACGTTCGTCTCGAACTGCACCGCGTACAACGGTGGCATGAGCTGCTGCAACTGGTAGCCGTCCACCGACCGCCACGTGCCCCGGCTGGGTCGCCAGTTGTCGAGGAACAGGCTGCGCGGCCGGGCGTCCGCCGCGACGTCCCGGGTGCCGATGTCGTGCTTGAAGCTGACGCGATTGTGCGCCGAGGCGATGCCGCTGCCGACCGGTTTGTGGGCCTGGCCGCCGGACACCTTGCCGTGGTAATGCTCCGGCACGCGGCGCAATGTGTCGCCGAAATTGTGCGCCAGGGCAAAGGAATCCAGCTCGTGGATGGCGGCCTGCCCGTCCGCGCGCAGCACGGCCTGCAGGTGGGTATTGTGGATGAATACCTCGTCGCTGCCGTCGTAGTCGATGTCTACACGGGCGACCGGCTGCCGCGGCGCGGCGGCATCGATGGCAGCTTCCAGCTCGATCAGGTTGCGCCACACGGCGCGGCGCAGGTGCGGCAGATACAGGCCGCCGAACAGGCCATGCCAGTAGGCATCGTTGGCCTGGGCGCGATACAGCTTTGCCGTCAACGCCGGCGTGCGCGCTGCCTCGTGTAGCCCCGCAAGTCGTGCGGAAAGCTGCAGCATGCGCTTGTGCATCCAGTTCGATTCGGCGTAGCGGCTAAAGAAATTGCGCCAGATGCCGCCGCGCACGAATGCCTTGGTCTGCTCGAATCGCCCTTCGCGTTTTTCGCGCTCCAGCACCTCGGCGAACACCGCGGCGGCCGGCGCCGGCAGGGTCCACTCGTTCATTTCGATGTAGGATGCCGTCGGCAGGTACACGATGCCGCGTGTCATATGGCCGGCGTGGAAATCCTCGTAGGTGGACGTCACGATCCTGGGCGAGGCCAGTACGCCGTTGATGAACTGCTCCAGCCAGCCCTTCTCGTAGACCCACTCGTAGGTTTCGGGCCAAATGCCGAACTTCTCGATGTCGTCGAAATACACCGCCGCCCGGTGACCCCGGTCGGCAAGACCCTCGAGATAGGCGACCGCTTCGTGCGCCGGGGTGAAGGGCAGGCGATAGCGCAACTGCTCGGAGATGGGAAACAGATCGAGCCGCCGACCGTCTTCCTCCGTGGTGTAGTGATTGTCGAGCTCCGCAGCGCCCTTGCCGGTACACAGGAAGTGGTAGTCGTCCACCGCCACGTAGCGTATGCCGGCGTCCGCCAGCGCCGGCACGATCGACGATTCCCAGACGCGCTCGGTCAGCCAGGCGCCAGCGGGCGGCTTGCCGAATTGCCGATCGAGCTTCTGCGACAAAGTCCGCAACTGCCCGATCCGGTCTCGCGTCGGGATCGCGGCAAGCACGGGTTCGCAGTCACCGGAACTGAACATCTCGACCTGCCCACGCGCCACCATTTCCTGCAGCAGGGCAATGTCTTTGGGATACTTCTCGCCCAGCCGGTCAAGCAGCCACCCGGAGAAATGGACACTGAACCTGAACCTGGGGTAGCGGTACAGCGTTTCCAGGAAGGGACGGTAGCAGCGCTCGTGGGCGTCTTCGATCACTGGATCGAAATTGCCCACCGGCTGGTGCGCATGAACGCCGAGAAGTAGGGAGACCGGCTTGCCCATGGTGCGACTCCCCTCAGGTCGCAGGACGCTGCCTGCAACGTGGACGAGGAATGGACGGGTATCGGATCATCCCTCGCTCCCCTTCCTCTTTCGTGCGCCCGCTTTGTCGACGGGTCAGCTTGCCCGGCGCATGGTGCCGCCGGACTCCGGCCGCCCTTTGCCGCGGCTGATGGGCTCCGCCAACTGTGCCGGTGGCGGCAGTTTGAGCAACTGGTACAGTCGTTCGAGATTCAACCGGAAAAGCTCGTCGAAATTGGTGACCGCTTCCGCAGGGTTGTAGTCGCCAAACCACCAGAACCAGTCCGAACTCTCGCACACCGCCAGCTGTGCCGCCGCTGCAGCGGCCGCCGCATCGTCCAGGCGCCCGCTGGCCATGACCAGATCGTAACTTTGCTTGGCCGCGCAGAGTAGTTCCCAAGCGCGATTCTTTTCCGGATCGCCAATCCAGGTCGAGAACGTTCCATACACCCAGCTCCCCGCGCACAGCCGCGGCAACGGCTCGGTGGATTGCTTGCCGTGGTCCACATAAGCGGACAACGTCGTCGTGCGGATGCGCGGGTGCGCCTCGAGCAGACAGTACAGATCCTCGAAGAAGTAGTAGCCGTTGTAGGGGTAGTACTCCCAGGCGTTCTCGCCGTCGAGAAAGATGCACACCAGCGGTGTCTCGCCCGGCGGCGCCTGGTCGCGTATGGCTTCCAGCTCCGCGACGAAATGGGCGGCGGCATCCTTGCCGTGCCATTTTGCATACTCGAAGCCGATCAGATCGGACAGCCGCTCGTCGCGAAAGAACATCGTGACGCTGGGTGCGTTGGTGCACCGATAGGGCCGATAGAGGTAGCTCTTGCGCGGCGGCAAATCCCGCGACGTCAGGCGCAGACTGTTCGCGAGCACGGCCTCGCTGCTCGCCGCCCAGCGACCGCCTGCAGCGCCCAGCAGTTGCAGCAGACCCTCGGAGACCGCGCCCTCCGCCGGCCAGAAACCGCCGGGCGGCGCCCCGAAGCGCTGTGTGTGGGAAGTGATGGCCCGCTCGATATGGGCGGCCACGCGCGCCCGCCCGCCGGGATAGGCGGCGGCGCGAGGCAGTGCGATGTTTGGCTCACTGTCGCGCGCGCTCGCAAAATCCAGCAACAGAGGTGCCAGGGGATGGGCATAGGGTGTTGCCGAAAGCTCGATCTGCCCGCGCGCCGCCAGTGCCCGGTAGCGCGGCACGAGTCCCGCGATCATGTCTCCCATGATAGAGATGAGCAGCAGGCGATCGTCATGATCGAACGCTTCGCCCTTGCTCATCAGCTCGGCGAGCTGCGGACGGTTGCGGCGCTCGGTCTCGCCGGTCCATGCCAGGTGATACCAGGTGACGAGATCGGAGAAGTAGGCGCCCGAGAGATAACCCTGCGCGGCGTCGCCCTGTTCCTCGAGACGCTTGTACAGATCATATAGTCGCTGATAGCGCGGGAAGGGCGCCAGCATCGTCAGGTGGTTGCTGCGGAAACAGCTGCCGAGCAGAAGCTTGCGTTCCGCCACGGTCAGCTGCTCCATGTCCGGATGCGCCAGCAGGCGCAGCAGCGGATCGCGGAACTCCCGGCGCGCGAACTGGCCGGCATAGTCCTCCAGTTGGTCCACGAGCACGGGCACAAAGTTCACGACGGCACGCACCCGCGGGTGGCGCTCGAAGTGCGCGGCCATGTCCGTGTAGTCCTTGATTGCGTGCAGGTAGGTCCAGGGCAGCCGGAATTCGTTGCCGAGACGGTCGCGATAGTCCGGCTGGTGCATGTGCCAGAGAAAGACGAGGTCGAGGGTCTTTTCTTCGTTCATTGCCGTCAGCGCAGTTGATGTACCTTCTGACCAAGCATCTCCGGTGTAATCAGGGTGACGCCGTTTTCCGTGACATGGAAGCGCTGGCGGTCAGCCTCGTGATCAACACCGACGACCATGCCCTCCGGTATGACGCAGCGCTTGTCCACCACCACGCGCTTGAGCACGGCGTGGCGGCCGATCTCCACCTCCGGCAGAATCACCGAGTCCTCGACGACGCTGAAGCTGTTGACCCGCACGCTAGAGAATAGCAACGTTCGTCGCAACGTCGCGCCGCTGATGATGCAGCCGCCCGACACCATGGAGTCTATGGCTACCCCGCGGCGGTTGTCGTCGTCGAACACGAATTTGGCGGGGGGCAGCTGCTGCTGATAGGTCCAGATCGGCCATACATCGTCGTAGAGGTTCAGCTCCGGCGTCACCTTGGTCAGCTCGATATTGGCTTCCCAGAAGGCGTCTACCGTACCGACGTCGCGCCAATAGGGCAGCTTACCGGCCTCGCCGACGCAGCTGTCGGAGAAGCGGTGGGCGAAAACGCGATAGCGCGGCATGATGTGGGGGATGATGTCCTTGCCGAAGTCATGGCTGGAGCGCGGATCGTCGGCGTCGCGGATGAGTTGCTCGAACAGGAACTGGGAGTTAAACACATACACGCCCATGCTGGCCAAGGCAACGTCGGGGCGGCCGGGAATGGCTGGCGGGTTGTCCGGCTTTTCCAGAAAACTGATGACGCGGGAATCGTCATCCACGCCCATGACGCCGAACCCCTTGGCATCCTCCAGCGGTACTTCGATGCATGCCACCGTCAGGTCCGCCTGGGTCATGACGTGGAAGGCGAGCATCTTGCCGTAGTCCATCTTGTAGATGTGATCGCCCGACAGGATCATGGTGTAAGGCGTGTGATTGCGGCGCACGATGTCCAGGTTCTGGAAGACCGCGTCGGCCGTTCCCTGATACCAGGATTCTTCGACCTGCTGCTGCGCCGGCAGGATCTCGATGAACTCATGGAAACGGCCATCGAGGAAGCTCCACCCACGTTGCAGATGCTGGATCAGGCTGTGTGCCTTGTACTGCGTCGCCACTGCGATGCGCCGGATGCCGGAGTTGACGCAGTTGGACAGGGTGAAGTCGATGATGCGAAATTTGCCGCCAAACGGCACGGCGGGCTTGGCGCGCCAATCGGTGAGCTGCTTCAGTCGGCTGCCCCGGCCGCCGGCGAGAATCAGGGAGAAGGTATTGCGCGTGAGCTGACTGACAAAGCGCGGATCCGGCGTGCTGCGCACGGGAGCGAAGTCCCCCTGCAGCGAGTGCATTTCACGTTCCATGGTCATGCCTCCCCGCCGGGACTACAATAAACGTTTCCGTCCCGGCAATGCATATGATACCTGCGAACCTGGCCGTTGCTGACGCGTCTTTCGCGCGCCTGCTGGCCGCCTGTGACTACGATCCGTTTCATTGCCTGGGGGCGCATCGCGCCGGGCGCGATTGGTGCGTGCGCGTGTTTCGGCCCTATGCCGACACCGTTGCCCTGCATGGGCCGGCCGGACTCGAACCGATGACCCGCGTCGATCCCGGCGGCGTGTTCGAATGGTGTGGCAATACCGAGCCGGCACGTCCCTGGCGGCTCAGGATCGAGGAGAGCGGCGTCGCGTTCGACGCGTTCGATCCCTACGCGTTCGTGCCGCAGTCCTCTGCGCACGATCTGTATCTGTTCGGCGAAGGGCGAAATTACCAGGCATGGCGTCTGCTCGGCGCGCACATCGAGACGCGACTGGATGTCAGCGGCGTGTGTTTTCGCGTCTGGGCGCCCAATGCCGAACGCGTATCCGTGGTCGGCGAATTCAACCGCTGGGACGGCCGCGTTCATCAGATGGCATCGCTCGGCGCCTCCGGCGTATGGGAGCTGTTCATCCCTGAACTGCCGGCCGCGACACTTTACAAGTTCGAGCTGCGCAATCGCCACACCGGGGCAGTGTTTGTCAAAGCCGATCCTTACGCGCGCCACTGCGAGCGGCGCCCGGCGACCGCCGCGCTTGTGTGCCCGTCCGCCGCGCATCAGTGGTGCGACGGCAGCTGGATGGAGCGGCGCCGCCAGTGGGACTGGCTGCATGCGCCGATCAATGTCTACGAACTGCACGCCGGTTCCTGGCAGCGTCATGGCGACGGGAGCCATCTCGGCTACCGGGAGCTGGCTGAGCGGCTCGTGCCCTATGTCGTCGAGTTGGGCTACACGCACATCGAACTCCTGCCGCTGACCGAGCATCCGCTGGACGAGTCCTGGGGCTACCAGACGACCGGCTACTTCGCTCCGACCAGCCGCCACGGCACGCCGGACGATCTGCGCGCCTTCGTCGACGCCTGTCACCAGGCCGGCATTGGCGTCATCCTCGATTGGGTGCCGGGCCATTTCCCGAGCGACGACTGGGCACTGGCGCACTTCGACGGCACGGCGCTGTACGAGCACGAAGACCCGCGCGCCAAGGTGCACCCCGACTGGGGCACCCACGTTTTCAACTACGGGCGCAACGAAGTGCGCAGTTTTCTGCTTTCCAGCGCTCACTACTGGCTGTCCGAATTCCATATCGATGGCCTGCGCGTGGACGCCGTGGCATCGATGCTCTACCTCGACTATTCGCGCCGCGAAGGGCAGTGGATGCCCAATCGCTACGGTGGACGGGAAAACCTCGATGCCATTGACTTCCTGCGCGAGTTCAACATCATGGTCCATGCTGATTTCCCCGGCGTGCTGACCATTGCCGAGGAGTCCACGGCCTGGCCGATGGTTTCGCGCCCGGTCTATCTCGGCGGGTTGGGGTTCTCGATGAAGTGGAATATGGGTTGGATGAACGACACGCTGGCCTACTTGCGCCATGACACTGTCTATCGCAGCTACCACCACGACCTGCTGACGTTCGGCCAGCTCTACGCTTACAGCGAGAACTTCATGCTGCCGTTGTCCCATGACGAGGTGGTGCACGGCAAATGCTCCCTGCTAGGCAAGATGCCCGGTGACGAATGGCAGCGATTCGCCAATCTGCGCCTGCTGCTGGCGTATCAGCTGACTTCGCCGGGTAAGAAACTCAATTTCATGGGCAACGAACTGGCCTTGCGCAACGAGTGGTGGATCGGTGAAACGATCGATCTGGGGTTGGGCGACGATCCCGCCCATGGCGGTGTGCGTCGGATGCTGCAAGACCTAAATCGCCTCTATCGCGACTTGCCGGCCCTGCATGAACAGGATTTCGTCCCCGCAGGGTTCAACTGGATCGACTGCCACGACGCGCCGCAATCGACGCTGAGTTTCCTGCGCAGGGACCGTCAGGGCAACTTTGTTGTCGTCGTGCTCAACTTCACCCCGGTGCCGCGCCACGGTTACCGCATCGGCGTGCCCGAAACCGGCGAGTACACCGAAATCTTCAACAGCGATTCCGCCTTCTACGGCGGAAGCAATCTCGGCAATGGCAGCGGCGTAACAGCCGCCGCGGCAAGTTGGATGGGCTTTACTGCCTCCCTGGAGCTGATATTGCCACCCCTTGCCGCCGTCGTGCTGTCGCCCCGGCGTTAGCCGGCGCTCCGCCGCTGCTTGCCTCCCTTAAGCAACTGGTCTACCTCGGCCACGGCCTGTTCCCAGTCCTCGGCCGCGGATCCGCCCACGAACCCACGCCGTTCGGCGATGTAGTAGGCGGCTTCCCGGATCATGCGTTCCCGCTCTTCGGCCGATACGGCTGGCGGTTTCGGTTTGCTGACGGTAGTTCTTTTGGGGCGTGCTGCGGGCTTCTCTTCGGTCACCTTGGGTTTGACGGGAAGCTCCACTACGGAGGAGGTCGCCTTGACGGTGCCGGTTTTGCCGGTTGCCGCCTTGGACGCGGGGGACTTGGTTGTCGTCGGTTTTGCCGACCCCGTTACAGAACGTGATGCCATCTCCAATGTCTCCTTTGTTGAAATGTGTGTCTTGTTGCTTTTGTGCGCGAACAGTATCACGGCGCCCATTACACGTGCTTGACAATTCTCAATCACGGCGGCGCGGATTCGGCCGCCTGTGCCGCAATCAGGGCGGCGCCGTGGAGTCCGAGTTTCTCGTCGAGGACGACGTGCACCGGGAAGGTTGCGGCAAGCCGGCTGTGTCCGCCCTTGGCGCGAAAGCCATCGAGGAAGCTGCCCTGTTGCAGCAACGGCAGGAGCTTCGGCGCGATGCCGCCGCACAGAAAGACGCCGCCCGTGGCCATGGCGGTCAACGCGAGGTCGCCGGCGAACGCGCCATAGCAGGAAAGAAACAGATCGACGCTGGCGCGTGCCTGGGAGTCCGTGCCGTCCAGCGCTGCCGTGGCGATCGCCGCGGCGGGATCGGGCGCCGCGAGCAGACCAGCCGCGTCGTGCGTGGAGGACTCGCCCGAGCGAACGAGGTGCCTATATACTCTCACGAGCCCGGGGCCAGACACGACAGTCTCCGCGGTGACGCGGCCGAGTTCCGCGTTCAGCGTACGCCACAGCTGTGCTTCGGTATCGTTGCGGGGCGCGAAACCGACGTGCCCACCTTCACCGGCGATGACCTGATGGCGTCCGTCCACCGGCGCCAGGATGGCGACCCCCAAACCAGTGCCGGCGCCAAGGGCGACGCGGGCGCCACGGGCTTGTGCTTCGCCGGGTTGGAGGGTGGCGACGTCCTCGGCGCCGAGCGCGGCAACGCCGGTGGCTGCGGCGGCGAAGTCGTTGGTCAGGATTACCCGGCCGATGTCGAAGCGCGACGCCAGCGCCGCACCGTCCATGAGCCAGGGGAGATACGTCAGTTGGGCGCGGTTGTCGACGACCGGACCGGCGACGCCGAAGCAGGCACCGCCGAGTGGCTGGTAGGCGATACCCTGCTGGGCAGCTTCGGCAAGGAAGACGGAAAGCAGGCCGGCGAAGTCCGGGAACTCGCGGCTGGCATAGCGCCGTTCGAGAATGGGAGGCCGCGTCGTGCCGGCGGCGTAAAGCGCCAGCAGCGTCTTCGTGCCACCGATGTCACCGGCAATGTACATGGATTTCTCCGATCGGTTGTCGCCCGTTTTCCGAGCCGGGCGTGTTTGAGACAGGCGCAGTGCAGGCGATAATCTATGCCAGCTTGCGGTGCGCCGGCAAACGGAGGAATTTGCCCGCGTTGCTTGCTATCGTGAGGCGACAAAGAGCGTGCGCATCTACCCGAAGTCATTTCCTCGCCTGATTCTGCTCGGATTTGCGTTGGCCGTGCTGCCGCTGACGGTGGCGATCGGCCATGCCGTGCTGACTCTGCAGCGGCTGGCCCACAACAGCGAAATCGCCGTGCAGCGCGCGACGAACGCGGCGCGCGCCACGCGCCAGCTCGGCGAGGCGTTGACCTTCCTTGAGCGGCTGCTGCGCCAATACCTGGTGTTGCGCGACAAGGCGTTGCTGGAGGAATACCGGCAGGTGCGCTCCGATTTCCGCCAGATTGCCGGAGAACTCATCGGGCTGCCGCTCGCTGCCGATGCACAGGAACGCCTGAGCTCGTTGCTGGAGCGCGAGGGTAAGCTCGCGGACTGGGTCGCGTCGGTAGCGGTCGAGGGTGAAGACGTGGTCGCGGCCGCCCGCGTGACGTCGGATCTGACCCAACAACTGAACGTGATGTTCGACGAGGCGGACATGGTGCTCGCCGCCAGCCGTGCCGTCGGCGACACCGAGGTGTCGCGCATGCAGCAGGAGGCGATCGCGGCCCGCGATGCCCTGTGGGTGACCCTGCTCGCGGCGGTCCCGGTGGCGCTGCTCATCGCGTGGTGGTTCCGGCGGCTTATCGCGGCGCAGATCCGGCAGTTCGACAACGCCATCCGCGGCCTGGGCCGGGGCGACTACGTCCAGCCCATCATGCTTGCCGGTCCGGACGATCTTGCCTATCTCGGCCAGCGGCTAGACTGGCTGCGCCGGCGGCTCGCCGAACTGGAGGACCAGAAGAGCCGCTTCCTGCAGCACGTCTCCCATGATCTGAAGACGCCGCTGACGGCGATCCGCGAAGGCTCGCAGTTGCTCGGCGACGGTGTCACCGGCAGCCTCAATGCGCAGCAGAAGATGATCGTCGCCATCATGTCGCAGAATAGCCTGCGGCTGCAGCAATTGATCGAGGAGTTGCTCAACTTCCAGGAGTCGAGCCTTGCCGGCACCACGCTCGACCTGCAGCCGGTGGCTCTGGACAAGCTGTGCGACAATGTATTGCGCGAACACCGGCTGGCCGCCGTGGCGCGTGGCGTGAGTTTTCAGCGGGACCTGCCGCCGGTGCAGATCGAAGGCGACGCCGCGAAGCTGCGGGTGGTGATCGACAACCTGCTGACCAACGCGGTGAAGTACTCGCCGCGCGATGGTGTTGTCAGGATGACACTCACCAACGATGGCGAGAGTGCGGTCGTCGATGTTGTCGACGAAGGCGGCGGAGTGCCGGAGGTCGAACGCGAAAAAATCTTCGAGCCTTTCTTCCGCGGCACGCGGCCGCGCGCCGACGGTGTCGAAGGCAGTGGGCTGGGGCTTGCCATTGCGCGTGAGTACGTGCTCGCGCACCAGGGCAAGATCGAAGTGGTTAACGACGGCAAGGGGGGCGGGCACTTCCGTGTCAGCCTGCCTAAGGTATGGAGAAAGAACTGAACCCACTGGGGATGGACACGGTGCGCGGGCTGGCCGCCGGCGCGTTGCTGCTGGGCGCCCTGATCGGCGGCTGCGCGACGCCGCCGGCGAGCGAGCCGGCGGCGACGACGACGACAACCGCGAGCGTACCGGCGCCGGTCGTCGTGCCCGCAAGCGTCTCCGTGCCGCCGAAGGGCAGTGAGGCAGATGAAGTGGTCGCCCTGCTCGCTTACTTCCAGCGCGTGTCTGCAATGGGGGCCGAGGACCTGCGCCGGGAATACAACACGGTGAATGCCGCCTTCAACAAGGACAAGATCGAGAGCCAGCGACTCAAGCTGGCGCTGCTGCTGAGCGTGCCCCAGGCACCTTTCGGCGATGACAAACGCCTGATCTCCCTGCTTGAGACGGCGCCAACCCGCAACGCGCCAGCCGACTCGCCGCAGCGCGAGCTGCTGACGCTGCTGCAAAAGCTGACTGCCGAGCGCGTGCGCCAGGTCAACCTGTCCAAGGAAGAGCAGAAGCGGACCGACACACAGACGCGCGACGAGCAAAAGCGTCTCGAGCAGCAGGTGAAGGACGAGCAGAAGCGCGCCGACGAGCTGCAGCAGAAGCTCGATGCGCTGCTGGCGATCGACAGAGACCTGCGCCACCGCGCGCCCCAGCGCGGCACGCCGCGCACCACGCAAGCGAAATGAGCGACAAACAGCCCGACATTCTGCTCGTCGACGATGACACAGACATACTGCGCCTGATTGAGCTGCGCCTGACGGCAGCCGGCTACCGCGTCATGACAGCGGAAAGCGGCGAGGAGGCGCTCGGCCGCTTCGCCGCCAACCAGCCGAAACTGGTCATCACCGATCTGCGCATGGGCGGCATGGATGGCATGGCGTTGTTCGAGCGCATTCATGCCATGACGCCGACGTTGCCCGTGATCATCCTCACTGCCCACGGCACGATCCCCGATGCCGTGACGGCCACCAAGAGCGGCGTGTTCGGATTCCTGACCAAACCGTTCGACGGCAAGGAGCTATTGGCACAGGTGGACCAGGCGTTGCGCGTTGGCGGTGGCCGGGCATCGGTGGAAGCCGGCGCCGACTGGCGCAGCGGCATCATCACCTGCAGCCACCTCATGGAGGAAGTGCTACGCCAAGCGCAGCTGGTGGCTGCCACCGATGCCAGCGTCCTGATCCACGGCGATAGCGGCACGGGGAAGGAAGTCCTTGCCCAGGCCATCCACCGCGCCAGTCCGCGCGCCGGCGGGCCGTTCCAGGCGATCAACTGCGCCGCCATTCCCGAGCATCTGCTCGAGAGCGAACTTTTCGGGCATGCCAAGGGCGCCTTCTCGGGGGCGTTGTACGCCCACAAGGGGCTGTTTCTGGCGGCCAGCGGCGGCACGCTGTTTCTCGACGAGATCGGCGATATGCCGATTTCCCTGCAGCCAAAACTGCTGCGCGCGCTGCAGGAGCGTGCGGTGCGGCCGGTCGGCTCGACGGAGACGGTGCCGGTGGACGTGCGCATCATTTCCGCCACCCACCAGGATCTGGACGCCCGCATGGCCGAGGGGGCGCTGCGCGAGGACCTGTACTACCGGCTCAACGTCGTGTCGCTGCATCTGCCCAGCCTGGCCGAGCGGCGCGAGGACGTGCCGCTGCTGTGCGCCCACTTCCTCGACCGGTTGTCCCAACGCGACCGCCGGCCCGTGCGCACCTTTGCGCCGGAGGCGATGGAATTGCTGGTCAATGCCCCGTGGCCGGGTAATATCCGGCAACTGCAGAACGTCGTCGAGCAGGCCGTCGCCCTGAGTCCGACATCCGTCATCCCGGTATCGCTGGTGCAGCAGGCATTGCGCCAGGATTCACCGCCCATGATCTCTCTGGACGAGGCGCGACGCGCCTTCGAGCACGACTACCTGGTGCGGCTGCTCAAGGCCACCGGCGGCAATGTCAGCCAGGCGGCACGCATGGCCCAGCGCAACCGCACCGAGTTCTACAAGCTCTTGCAGCGCCATAACCTCTCTCCCACATTGTTCAAGCCGGACAAGGGCTGAGCACTGCGTTGTTTGCCATCATCATTTCTGTCGTGGCCTCCCGACAGAAACATTCGCGAAGCAAAACAATCAGTTGAGCGCCTTTTTGGCGTGCCTTGTCGCTCGCCAGCGACAAGGCACAGCGGCTTTCGCCATGCCGATTTCCCTCCCTGTGTCGTAATCCGCTGAATTCAAAAGCACTACCCTCGCTGGCACAGCCATTGCTAAACACTCTGCAGGTAGATGTCCCTTTGAATCGACACAGTAGCCTCAATCAGCAGGAACTGACAAAGCGAAATGAACATGCAAGCCCAAAGCAGCGTGTTGAGCAAGCCGAGTCCGCTGATCAATATCGCTGCAGTCGCGGTGATCGTCGCCAGTTTGACGGCGGTCGGCGCCATCATGGGCATCATCCCGTCGGCCCACTCGGAAAAGCAGGATTCGCAGCGCGTGGGGGAGGTCACTAAAAACGCCGTCAGCGACGGCATGGAAAGCCGAGCCGCCTATCCGGCGGACGGCAAAAGGGAAATAGCAGCCGCGCCGTGCGCGTCCTGCGGCGTGATCGAATCCGTACGCGCCATGCAGGTCCAAGGCGATGCCAGCGGGCTTGGTGCGGTGGCAGGCGGCGTAACCGGCGCCTTGGTCGGCAGCCAGTTCGGCAGCGGCCGCGGCAGCACGGCACTGGGGGTGGTCGGCGCCGCCGGTGGTGCTTACGCTGGTCACAACGTCGAGAAGAATCTGCGCAAGCGCACCAGCTATCGCGTCACGGTGCGCATGGAAGATGGCTCTGCGCGCACGCTGTACCAATCGGCTCCGCCGGACTTCGGGGTCGGCGAGAAGGTGAAGGTCATCAACGGCGCGCTGGTCGCGCGAAGCTGAAGGGACGAGTTATCGACTGAACAGGTTTCAATGCCGGTTTTCGCGCGGGCGGCGCACCTCTACCCTCGGGGTTCGGCCACCTCATCCGAAAGCAACCGCCCGCGACCGGCGCCCCATCCCTGCCTGACCCGAGGCCCCATGACCGGGTAGGCAACTTGGTTCTCCGTGGGATGCTGCTCGTAGGGGAGCTGCGAGTAGCTGGCGCGACGTTTCTCAAACGTCGCGCTTTTTTTTGTGGGTACGGCGGCGTAGCGGCGATCCTTACACCGCCACTGGTGCCGCGATATGCGGATGCGGATCGTAGCCTTCCAGAGTGAAATCCTCGAAGCGGAAGGCGAACAGATCGGTAACCTGTGGTGCAAGGCGCATCTGCGGCGGGCATCTCGGCTCGCGCGCGAGCTGCAACCGCGCCTGCTCGATGTGGTTGAGATACAGATGCGCATCGCCCAGGGTATGCACGAACTCCCCCGGACGATAGCCGCACACCTGGGCTACCATCAGCGTCAGCAGGGCATAGGAAGCGATGTTGAACGGCACGCCGAGAAAGATGTCGGCACTGCGCTGGTAGAGCTGACAAGACAGCCGACCGTCGGCGACGTAGAACTGGAACAGCGCATGGCACGGCGGCAGGCGCATCTCGTTCACGTCGCCCGGATTCCATGCCGACACGATGTGTCGCCTCGAGTCAGGATTGCGGCGCAGCCCGTCCAGGAGCCCCGCGATCTGGTCAATTGTGCGCCCGTCGGGGGCGCGCCAGGATCGCCACTGACGGCCATAGACCGGCCCCAGATCGCCGTTCTCGTCCGCCCACTCATTCCAGATCGATACGCCATGCTCCTGCAGATAGCGCACGTTGGTGTCGCCTTTCAGAAACCACAGCAGTTCGTGGATGATGGACTTGGTGTGCAGCTTCTTCGTCGTGAGCAAGGGAAAGCCGGTGGCGAGATCGAAACGCATCTGCCATCCGAAAACCGAAAGCGTTCCGGTACCGGTGCGGTCGCTCTTGCGGTGGCCGTGCACCAGGACATGGCGCATCAGGTCGAGATATTGCTGCATCGAGGCACGGGTGGGCAGTCCGAAGCCCGGGCCGGGCAGGCGCCATCGGACTGCAAAGCGGTTACCATTGAAGCCGGAAATTCTATAGGAATCGCCCATGCCGGCAAAACTTCGCCAAGCTCATGCCGTTGACCGTGCCGCTCTCGCCCGTCACGACCATCTTCTGCTCGTCGTGTCCGGCCGCGAGGATGAGACGGGGCTGGTGCACGCGGTGCCCGAGTTCGCCCGCCTCAAGCGTGTACTTGATCGGCGGGGTACGAAACCCGGCGACTTGGCCAAACGGCCGCTCGCCTTTCACACCGACAACGGTGCATTGTGGGTGTGCGTGCTCGTCGATCCGCACACAGCGCGATTCGAGCAGCAGACACTGCTGCGCCGGGCGCTTGCACTGCTGTTGGAGGAGGACCCGCGCACCATCGGCATCGCCGTCTTCGGCGACGCCGAACAACGTCATGCGCTGGCCCGCGAGGCGCTTTACGTGGCGTGGATCAACGGGGCGCGCCTGCCAGCCCGCAAGAACAAGCCGGACGGCAAGCCGCTCGATGCCATCCATCTGCATGGCGCACCCGGCGAGGCGTCCTATGGCGACGTGGTCGCGGTGGCGCGCGGCAACACGTTGGCGCGCGACCTGACGGCCCTGCCGCCCAACGAACTGACGCCAGGCGCCTATCGGCACCGCTTGCGCGCCCTGGCGCGCCGGCACGGGTGGCAGTGCCGGGAGTACGGGTTCAAGCGCCTGCATCGCATGGGTGCCGGCGCGTTTACCGCCGTTGCCCGGGGCAGCCATGAGGAAGATGCGGCAATCGTCCGCCTAAGCTATGTGCCCCGGCGACCGCGTGCTGGCGTTGCTCTCGTCGGCAAGGGTATCTGCTTCGACACCGGTGGCCACAACCTCAAGTCGGCAAAATACATGGCCGGCATGCACGAGGACATGAACGGCTCGGCCGTGGCGCTGGGCATCGTGCAGACGCTTGCCGAACAGCGATGGCCGATCCGCGTCGATGCCTGGTTGGCGATTGCCGAGAACCATCTCTCGCCCCAGGCCTACAAGCAGGGCGAGATCGTCACGGCACTCGATGGCACGACCATAGAAATCGTGCATACCGACGCCGAAGGCCGGCTGGTACTGGCCGATGCCCTGACCCTGGCGGCCAAGGGTGAGGGCGGACATGCTCCCGCGCTGATCATTGATTTCGCGACACTCACCGGCAGCATGATCCACGCCCTGGGCAACCGCTACGGCGGCGTATTCGCCAGCGACGGCCCGCTCGCGGCAATGGCCGTCGCCGCCGGCCATGCCAGCGGCGAGCGGGTGTGCGTGTTTCCCATGGACAGCGACTACGAGGCGGCGCTGGAGAGCAAGGTCGCCGACGTCAAACAATGCACCCTCGAAGGCGAGGCGGACCACATCCTGGCCGCCTGCTTTCTCCGGCGCTTCACCGGCAAGCGCCCGTGGCTGCACCTGGACCTGTCGGCGGCGAGCTGCAGCGGCGGCTTGGGTGCCGTAGCAACCGACATCACTGGATTCGGCGTTGCCTGGGGCGTGGAACTGCTCCACCGCTGGTCGGAGTCGAGACCCCTTTAGGCGGGTGGGGCTTGCGCCCGATGGCGGACGGGTGATAATGAACCACAAATAGCAGAACAAATCGCTCCGGGCTGCAGGGGTCGGCAACCGGGCAACGCCGCATACTGAGGAGGCATCATGGCTGCAGTTCTGTTCGGCAATTCGTTGCACCCCCTCGACCCGTCCGAAGACAAGCAGGAAGCACTGGAGCAGTTGGGCAGCCTCGCTCCCGAGGCCGCGCTGCGCGAGATCACCGGACTCGTGTCGTCGGTCGCTTACGCCGACTCCCTGCCTCTGGATCAGCGCATCAAGCTGGTGCGCCAATTGGAGGATGCGGCGCTGCGCCACTCTATTCCCTGCAGCCGGGAATATCTAACTTCGCCCCATCGCGGCGAGGACGGGCGCGCCGAGGAGTTTCGGCTTTGGCGCACCAACCGGGAGTTCTGGGCCCAGCTCGCCGCCGCCTACAACTCCTGCTTCAGCGCCTACCTGGAGGACCTGAAGGAAGACGCGCTGCACAAGGTCGAACTGACACGGTTGATGGTGCGCTTGTTGCGCGGCTATGGCACGCGGCTGAAGTGGGACCAGTTCCGCTATGGGCCGTATTCCGAAGCGCTTTGGCAAACCATCGGCCGCGCCTATATGGTGGCGGTCGCCAACCGCGTGGACCGCCGGCTGGTGAGTGCTTACCCGGGCCGGGGGCGCGAAAGCACCGTCGAGCAGGAATATCTGAAGATCCTGGCGTTCCAGGCCTCCTCCATGGACAGCCTGCTGCCGCTGGAAATCGAGATCGCCGACAAGCTGATCGTGCATTTTCTGCCGCTGTTCGCCTTCGGCGCCGAACGTGGCGAAGAACACAGCTACTGGATCGATCCCAGCCAGCGCCGCGGGCCGGCGCGGCTGGTGCGCCAGCCCCCGGAATCGGAGGCGGTGCGTTACTTCGGCGCCGGTCGAGCTCTGTCAGGTCTGCTCGATCTGCAGCAGGTACTGGAGCGGGGCGCGCCTCTACCCAGCGATCTCGATCTGGGCCGGGCGTATTCGGCGCGGGTGGTGCTGCCGGTGGTGCGTCATCTTGCCGACTGCTGGGCGCAGCAGCAGCCGCGGCGTGAATTCGACCGCTACAAAGTGTCCTCGCGTCTGATTGTCATCAGCGGGCTGGCGCGCATACACCAGCGCTTGACTCAAAAACCCGCCGGCGCGGAATCCGGCGCCGATGGTGCCGAATGGGTCGTCGACAACGTCAGCCGCAGCGGCATGGCGGTGCATCTGCCCGCCACCGGCGACGGCGCGAACAGCCCCGTACAGATCGGTACGCTCCTCGGCCTGCAGCCGGAGGGGGGCGAGAGCTGGCTCGTCGGCGTGGTGCGGCGCGTGGCGCGTGAGAACGACGCGCTGGCCTCGATCGGCGTGGAAACCCTGACGAAAAAGGCCGTGCCCCTGGACCTGGGCGATCTGGGCCGCCATGCCGACGCCTTGCTATTGGATACGCCCGACTCGGGCGAAACCGTCCGCGTCGTGCTGCCGACCGGCGCCATGGCGGGCATGACGCCGGTTAGCGTGGCGGTCGATGACAAATCCGTGCGCCTCGTGCCGGTGGAGTTGATCGAGCGCGGCGTGGCCTTCGATCTGGCCCGCTACCGCGTCGAAGCCGCCGGCTAACGGGCAGCCAGGCAGGCGCGCAACCAGGCGTTGAGGTCGCGGATTTCTTCGACGCACACCGCGTGGTCCATCGGGTACTCGCGCCATTCGAGCCGGTATTGCGCCTCCCGCAGCTGGTTCCGGGAGCGATCAGCCGCCGCGAAGGGGATGACGGCATCCTGGACGCCGTGGGCCATGAAGATCGGCGTGTCGCGGTTCGCGGCTGACGATTCCGCCGCCAGCGTCGCCGCCAGAGGCAGATAGGTCGATAGCGCCAGAATGCCGGCCAGTCGCGCCGGATGACGCAGCCCGCCGTGCAAGACGATGGCACCGCCCTGGGAAAAACCGGCAACGACGATACGCGCCTCCGTGATGCCCCGGACATCCTCCCGGGCAATCAGCCGTGACAGGATGCGCGCCGAATCGCGGATGCCGACCTCGTCCTCCTGGCGCGCGGCGAATTCCAGATCGGTGATGTCGTACCAGGCACGCATGACCATGCCGCCGTTGATGGTCACGGGTCGCATCGGTGCATTGGGAAAAACGAAGCGCAACGCCGGCATGCCGCGCAGATCCAACTCGTCGACGATGGGCACGAAGTCGTTGCCGTCGGCGCCCAGGCCGTGCAGCCAGATCACGGCTGCCTCGGGTTGCGGGGCGGTTTCGATCTCGATCGTCTGAAGGAAGTCGCTCATGTCTGCGGGTCAGGGTTTCTTCCGTATCGCCGACTTCGGCCGGAACGCCTTGATGACAGCCTCATTGGTCTCGATGTAAGGGCCACCGATCAGGTCGATGCAGTAGGGCACGGCGGCGAAGATGCCATGCGCCACCGAATTGCCGGCCGCATCCTTCACTCCTTCCAACGTTTCCTTGATCGACTTTGGCTGCCCAGGCAGATTGAGGATCAGGGTCTGGCCGCGGATGACGCCGACCTGGCGCGACAGGATGGCGGTGGCGACGAAGTGCAGGCTGATCTGGCGCATCTGCTCGCCGAAGCCCGGCATGACCTTGTTGGCCACCGCCAGGGTCGCCTCGGGCGTCACGTCGCGCGGCGCCGGGCCGGTGCCGCCGGTGGTCAGCACCAAGTGGCAGCCGGCCTGGTCGCACAGCTCGATCAGCGTCTTTTCGATCACCGCCTGCTCGTCGGGAATCAACCTCGTTTCCATGCGCCACGGGCTCGTCAGTGCGGCGCCGAACCACTCGCGCAGCGAGGGGATACCCTGGTCTTCATAGACGCCCGTGGCGGCCCGATCGGAGACCGAGACCAGACCGATCAGAAGCGTGTCATCCTGCGGTGCTGCCATGCTTTTCCTCCTCGGACCTGGCCTGGCAGTGCAAGGGCGCCACGGCTGTTGTCATGACAGATGGCGCGCTGTACCAAACGGCCCGCGTCACGCGGTCCCGCCGTCCGCGAGCGCGCGAAGCGTGCGGAACAGTTCGCGAAAACTCTTCGGCGGTTTGCCCAGCGCATGCTCCTTGAGGGCGTTGCGCCGGAGCAGGCGCAGGCGCTGTACATCGGCGCCAGGATACGTACTGGCGATCTCCGCCGCCACCTGCTCGTCGGCGAGCAGCCGCTCGCGCAGCCGCTCCAACTGATGCAGGCGTGCATTGTGCGCTGCCGAGACGCCGTTGCACGCATCCACCGCCTCGGCGATCGGCGTCGGGTCCACTTCGCGCATCAACCGGCCGACATACTGTAGCTGCCGGCGCCGCGCCTCATGCTTCGTCATGCGCCGGGCATCGAGCACGGCGTTGCGAAGCGCTTCGGGCAAGTCGATCTTTTCCAGGCAGTCCTCGGGCAGGGCGACGAGCCGCACGCCCAGTTCCTGCAGGGCGTGCATGTCCCGTTTGCGTTGCGTTTTGCTGATCGGGGACTCGGATGGCTCGCGGGGTGGTCGCACGGCTTCGGCGTCGGCGCGTTGGGAAACGGTATCATTATAGCTTTTGGCCTTTTGCGCCGATTCGTCATGTCACAAGAAGGATTCAGTTTCAGTCAGGACCGCCTGCGCGAGATCGCGCGCACCATCCTCGATCATGCCCACAGCCGCGGCGCCAACGCCTGCGAGGCCGACGTGTCGGAGGGCTTTGGCCAGTCCGTCACGGTGCGCAAGGGCGCGGTGGAAACCATCGAATACAACCGTGACAAGGGGGTGGGCGTGACGGTCTACCTCGGTCAGCAGCGCGGCTACGCTAGCACCTCGGACTTTTCCGCCGATGCCTTGCGCGCGACCGCGGATGCGGCGCTGTCCATCGCCCGCTTTACCGCTCCCGATCCGTGTGCCGGCCTGCCCGACGAGGACATGCTGGCGCCCACGGGCACGGATGCCACCGGCCTGGATCTTCACCATCCATGGGTGCTGCCGGTGGACGAGGCGATCGAACTCGCCCGTCGCTGCGAGGCCGCCGCGTTCGCCGTCAGTCCGCTGGTCAAGAATTCCGAAGGCGCCTCCATCTCGACCCAGCAATCCCACTTCGTGTCCGCCAACAGTCTCGGCTTCATGGGCGGCTATGCCACTTCGCGCCACTACGTCTCCTGTGCCGTGATCGCCGGCGAGGGCGATGCCATGCAACGCGACGATTGGTATTCCAGCAAGCGCGATGCCGATGAGCTGGCCCGACCCGAGGCCGTCGGCGAGTACGCCGCCCACCGCGCGCTGTCGCGCCTCGGTGCGCGCCAGATCGGCACGTCGTCCGCGCCGGTGCTCTTCGAAGCGCCGTTGGCGGCGGCACTGCTCGGCAATTTCGTGCACGCCGCCAGCGGCGGCAGCCTCTATCGCAAGACCTCGTTTCTGGTCGATAGTCTGGGCAAGCGGATCTTCGCACCCCACATCCGCATCAGCGAGCGCCCGCATCTCAAGAAGGGCATGGCGAGCAGCCCCTTCGACGACGACGGGGTGGTGACACGCGACCGGGATGTGGTGCGCGGCGGCGTTATCGAGGGCTACTTTCTCAGCACCTATTCGGCGCGCAAACTGGGCATGAAAACAACGGGCAACGCCGGCGGCTGTCACAATCTGATCCTCGAACCCGGGCGGCACGATCTGAAAGGATTGTTAAAACTCATGGACCGGGGCCTGCTTGTCACCGAACTGCTGGGCATGGGCGTTAACTACGTCACCGGCGACTACTCGCGCGGCGCGGCGGGTTACTGGGTCGAAGACGGCTGCATCCAATATCCGGTGCAGGAAATCACCATCGCCGGCAATCTCCGCGACATGTTTCGCAACATCGTCGCCGTCGGCAACGACGTGCTGGTGCGCGGATCGAAGCAGTGCGGCTCGATACTGGTAGGGGAGATGAAGATCGCCGGCGGCTGATCCGCCGACTGGGCAGGATATGCGGGTTTTCCCTCCCTGTTCGCTTGGCACGATGCTCTTATAATGGCAGCGCCGTTCAACCCACGTTCAAAGGAGACAACCTTGGAAAGACGGAAATTCCTCAAATCTGCAGGTGTGGCGGGCGTTGCGGCAGGGGCGATCGGTGCGCCTGCCATCGTCAGTGCTCAAGCGCCCCAGATCAAATGGCGCCTGGCCTCCAGTTTCCCGAAGAGTCTGGATACCATCTATGGCGGTGCGGAAACCATGTCGAAGGCGGTTGCCGCCGCCACCGGCGGCAAATTCCAGATCCAGGTCTTCGCCGCGGGCGAAATCGTGCCCGGCCTCCAGGTCCTCGATGCCGTCCAGGCCGGAACCGTGGAGTGCTGCCACACCGCGGTTTATTACTTCGTCGGCAAGGACCCGACATTCGCATTCGAGTGCGCACTCCCCTTCGGTCTCAACTACCGCCAGAATACGGCCTGGTTCGAGCAAGGCGGCGGCCGGGAGTTGATGAACGAGTTCTACAAGGACTACAACTGCCTCGGCATCACCTGCGGCAACACCGGCGCACAGATGGGCGGTTGGTACCGCAAGGAGATCAAGTCGGTCGAGGACCTCAAGGGCCTGAAGATGCGCATCGGCGGTTATGCCGGCCAGGTGATCTCCAGGCTCGGCGCGGTGCCGCAGCAGATCGCCGGCGGCGACATCTACCCGGCGCTTGAGAAGGGCACCATTGACGCCGCCGAGTGGATCGGCCCCTATGACGACGAGAAGCTCGGCTTCAACAAGGTGGCCAAGTACTACTACTACCCGGGCTGGTGGGAGGGTGGTCCGCAGCTTACCCTGCTGGTCAATCTGAAGGCGTGGGAAGCGTTGCCGAAAGAGTATCAGGCCATCCTTCATTCGGCCTGCATGGAGGCGCACGTCAAGATGATGGCCAAGTACGACGCCCAGAACCCGGCGGCGCTGAAGAAGCTGGTGGGCGGCGGCGCGGTGCTGCGCTCCTTTCCGAAAGAGGTCATGGAGGCATGCTACAAGTCGGCGCAGGAGCTGTATGCCGAAACCGCTGCCAAGAATCCGAAGTTCAAGAAGGTCTACGAGTCGTGGGAGAAGTTCCGCAAGGACCAGATCCTCTGGTTCCGCGTGGCCGAAAACACCTTCGACGACTTCGTTGCCACGGTGAAATAGAGCACTGCGGCATTACCAGGAGATCGAACCCCGCTGCGGCGGGGTTTTTTTTTGGCGCGGTGCCCGCGCTTTGGACGAGCCGGATACGGCAAGAGCGGATGGTACAATCCCCGAGCGTCCAAAAGGGGGGACCATCGTGGCTATCGCGTCGCGTACCAGCGGCATGTCTTCGCTTTGCATTCGCCAGGACACCGGCGCGACCACCCTAGGCGTGCTCAAGCCTGCTTCCGTCGCGTGTCTTCTGCTCACTGCGGCAGTTCCGGTGCTCGCTGCCGAGGCTCCCTCGCCCGGCGACGATCCGGCGCTGTGCGGCATTCCGATTGCATACATCCTGTTCGGCCTGACTTTGCTCGGCGTGGTGCTGCTGCACCACTACACCCTGCAGGTGGCGCTGACCGGGCTCGCTGGACTTGCTTCGGGCATGGCCTACTCCCTTTTCAAGGCCAAGGTGCATATGCCTGGCAACCGCATCCACCGCACACGGCGCACCCGGAAGGGCCAGCGCCCATTTTTCAGGTGGCCGCACTAGAGTCGTTCGAAGGCGACCTTGACTTGAGATGAGTTCGAGAAGTTCCTTGTCCAGGCCGGCGCTGAGAAGCGAGTTTGCCGCCTCTCCCGGCCATCGACGCGCCACGCTCACGCTGGCCGCGCTGGGCGTGGTGTTCGGCGACATCGGCACCAGCCCGCTGTATGCGTTCAAGGAGGCCTTCGGTGGCCACCATCACCTGGCGGTGACGGAAGCCCACGTGATGGGCGTACTGTCGATGATCTTCTGGGCGGTGACGCTGATCGTCACGCTGAAGTACCTGCTGTTCGTGCTGCGTTTCGACAACAAGGGCGAGGGCGGCGTGCTTGCCCTGCTGGCCTATGCCGGTGGGCTCACCCGCGGCCACGGCCGGTTGCACTGGTGGACGGCGGTCATCGCGATCTTTGCGGCATCGCTCTTCTTCGGCGATGCCGTGATCACGCCTGCCATCTCCGTGCTATCGGCCGTCGAGGGTCTGTCGGTCGCCACGCCGGCCTTCGAACACTGGGTCACACCGATCACGCTAGTGATTATCGTCGGGCTGTTCTCCATCCAGCGGCACGGCACGGGCGGCGTGGGCAGGTACTTTGGCCCGATCACCGTTTTGTGGTTTCTCGCCCTCGCCGCGCTGGGCGTGGCAAGCATTCTGCAAACGCCGCGCATCGTTGCGGCGATCGATCCGCGATACGCGCTGGCCTTCGCCATCGAGTCGCCTGGTGGCGCGTTCCTTGCGCTCGGCGCCGTGTTTCTCACGCTGACAGGCGGCGAGGCGCTGTACGCGGACATGGGCCACTTCGGACGCGGGCCGATCCGCATCGGGTGGTTCGGGCTGGTGTTTCCCTCGCTCATGCTCAACTACCTCGGTCAGGGCGCACTGGTGTTGCGCGACTCCGAGGCGGCGCGGAATCCCTTCTATCTGCTCGCGCCCGAGCCGCTGCTCCTGCCGCTCGTCGGCCTGGCCACGGCGGCGACGGTAATCACATCCCAGGCGACCATCTCCGGTGTCTTCTCCGTCACCCAGCAAGCCTCGCGCCTGGGTTACCTGCCGCACATTCCCACCCGGTATACGTCGGAATCCGAGCGTGGCCAAGCCTACATCTCCCAGATCAACTGGACGATGCTGATCATCGTCGTCCTGCTGGTGCTCGGCTTCGGCTCGTCGTCCAACATGGCGGCTGCCTATGGCATCGCGGTGTCGGCCACCATGCTGCTGGAAACCGGCCTTGTCGCCGTGGTGGCATGGGCGATGTTGCCCCGGCTGCGGCCGGTACTCGTCGCCAGCGTGGCCGTGGTCGGGTGTACCGAATTGCTGTTCCTCGCCTCGAACGCGACCAAGATCGCCGCTGGCGGATGGTTTCCGCTGTTGTGCGGGCTGGCCATGTTCGCCGTCCTGTCGACATGGAAGCGCGCCGGTGATGTCATCCGCGCCGACGAAGCGCGCAAGCGGGTGCCGCTGCGCGGCTTCTTCGAGCACCTCGGTGATGTGGCGCGGGTGCCGGGAACGGCGATCTACTTTGCTGCCAATGCAGAAAGTGCGCCGACGACGCTGCTGCACAATCTCAAACACAACAAGGTGCTGCACGAGCGCATTCTGTTCATGACCATTGCCAACGAGGACGTGCCGCGGATTCCCGACAAGGAGCGCACCGATGTGCTCGTGCTGGAGCCAAAGTGGCTGTACCACGTGACGCTGCACTACGGGTTCATGGAAGACCCGGACATTCTCGCCGCCCTGCGGCTGCTTGAAAACCACGGCCTGCGCCTCGAGGTGGCGGACACCACGTTCTTCCTCGGCAAGTCCACCATCGCTCTGGCGGAGAAGCCTGGCTTGTTTACCTGGCGTCGGCACTTGTTTCGCTGGATGCAGCGCAATGCGCCGAGCGCCGTGGAATATCTGAACATCCCGCCCGATCGCGTCATCGAACTCGGCACCAGAATCACCGTCTAGCCTGCGCTCGCGCTGTTCCGGGTCGCAACGCCGCCTGCCCGCGGATGACGAGGGCGCTGTATCCCGATTTGCCGGCCGACGTCGGGGTACAAAAACGAACCCCGCCGGAGGCGGGGTTCGTTTGAGAGAAGCCAGGTGCTATTTCCCCGGCTGTTCCTTCAACGCGCGTTCGAGCGCCTTCATGGGGTCTTCGTCGGCCGCGGGCTGAGCCGGCACCGTTCCCGGCTGGCCGGGCTGGGCATCGCTGCCCGGCGCGGGCGACTCCTCGCCCATCGGGATCTCGATCTGGACCTTGTCGAGGTCGACCTTCTTCTCGGCACCGAGGCCGATGGTCACGAGCACCGGGAAAGCGATCAGAATGCAGACCATGAAAACCTGGATCACCACGTAGGGCACCGCGCCCCAGTAGATCTGTGCCGTGGTGATCGGCTCCGTCAGCTTGCCCGTAATGCGATCCACGTAGGCCTTGGTCGGTGCCACGCTGCGCAGGTAGAACAGCGCGAAGCCGAAGGGCGGATGCATGAACGAGGTCTGCATGTTGATGCCCAGCAGGATGCCGAAAAATATTAGATCGATGCCCAGTTTTTCCGCCACGGGGCCGAGCAGCGGCACGACGATGAACGCCAGTTCGAAGAAATCGAGGAAGAAGGCGAGCAGGAAGATCAGGATGTTCACCACGATTAGAAAACCGAGCTGCCCGCCGGGCAGATCCAGCAGCAGCTCCTCGACCCACTTGTGGCCGTCCACGCCATAGAACGTCAGACTGAACACGCGCGCGCCCACGAGGATGAACACGACAAAAGTGGTTAGCTTGGCGGTGGAGTTCATCGCCTGCTTGAGCAAGGTGAAGTTGAGCCGCTTGCGGGAAAGCGCCATGACCAGCGCACCCAGGGCGCCCATGGCGCCGCCTTCGGTGGGCGTGGCGACGCCGATGAAAATCGTCCCCAGCACCAGGAAGATCAGTGCCAGCGGTGGTACGAGCACGAAAGCCGTCTTCTCCGCCATGCGGCTGAGCAGGCCGAGTTTGAATAAGCGGTTGATCAGCGCGATGGCGAATGCGACGCCGATGGCTAGGAGCATGCTGATGACAATCACTTCATCGGTCGGCGCATCGGCGGGATAGGTTCGCGACCAGGCGATCGCGGCGGCGACCGAGATTGCCGTGAGCACCAGAAGCGAAGTCCCGCCGCTCTTGCCGTTGGGTTCCCTGAGGCTGCGCGCCTCGGGCGGCAGTGCCGGCGCAAACTGGGGCCGCCAGAGCGACGTCAGTAAGATCCATCCTGAATAGAGCCCGGTCAGCACGAAGGCGGGAATGAATGCTCCCTTGTACATGTCCCCGACGGACTTGCCGAGCTGGTCCGCCATGATGATCAGCACCAGCGACGGCGGAATGGCCTGGGCGAGCGTGCCCGAGGCCGCGATGACTCCCGAGGCCAGCCGTCTGTCATAGCCGTAGCGCAGCATGATAGGCAGCGCAATCAATCCCATCGAGATGACCGAGGCGGCGACAATGCCGGTGGTGGCGGCGAGCAGCGCGCCGACGAAAATCACTGCGTAAGCCAGCCCGCCGCGCACCGGGCCGAAGAGCTGGCCGATGGTGTCGAGTAGATCCTCGGCCATCCCGCTGCGTTCCAGTATCAGCCCCATGAAGGTGAAGAACGGGATCGCCAGCAGCGTGTCGTTGCTCATGATGCCGAAGATCCGCTCCGGCAGTGCACCGAACAGCGACGGGCTCAGCAGGCCCAGCTCGATGCCGATGGTGGCAAAGACCAATCCGTTGGCGGCAAGCGCGAACGTGATCGGGTAACCGAGCAGAAGGAAGAGCGCCATCGACGCGAACATGATCGGCGCAATGTTGTGGGCGAGGAACTCAGTCATTTTTCTTCTCCTCTTCCTGGCGCTTGCGCAACGCCTCGATCAGTTCCTCTTCGGCGCTCGGCGCGGCGTGCTTCTCGGACGGGTCCGGTATCAGTCCCTGAAGGAATGCGACTCGCTTGATCAACTCAGAGAATCCCTGCAGGGTCAGCAGGAAGAAGCCCAGTGGCAGGAGCAGCTTAACCGGCCAGACGATCAGTCCGCCGGCGTTGGGAGACATTTCCTTGCTCTCGAATGACACGGTGAAGAACGACGTGCCATACCAGAGAAAAACGAACATGACGGGCAGCATGAATAACAGTGTGCCGAGAATATCGATCCAGGTCTGCGTTCGTTTCGAGAACCTGCCGGAAACGATGTCGATGCGGATATGCTCGTTGTGGAGAAGCGTGTAACCGGAGCACAGGAGAAAGATGGCGGAAAACATGTACCACTGCGCTTCAAGGAAGGCGTTGGAACTGACGTCGAACGCTTTGCGCACGATGGCATTGATTGCGCTCACCAGCACGGCAACCAGGACCAGCCAGATCACGGCGCGACCGACGCGTTCATTGAGCCAGTCGATAAGCTCGGAAATCTTCAGCAGGAAACCCACATCCCCCTCCTCTCCGTTTTGGGATCATGTCTCATGCGCCCGCCAAGCGGCGAGCCCGTGCGCGGACGTAGCCCTCAAGCGACCAGCAATGCTAGCGTAAACGTCTCCCGAAGTGATTTGCAGCAAGGGTTTCCCCTACTCAGGGCTTTCCCTGATTGTGGCGCTGGGCCCACACGCGCTGCTGCGCTGCAGCAAGCGCGAGTAGAATGGAACACCGTGCTTTGGCAACTCGTTCATGAGCCCGACGCGTTTTTGTATCGTCCGCCACGGCGAAACGGCGTGGAACGCGCAGCGCCGCATCCAGGGACAGCTGGACATCGCCCTCAATGACACCGGACGCGCCCAGTCACGGGCACTGGCGGCCGTGCTGGCGGGCCGGCTTTTTGCCGCGCTCTATGCCAGCGATCTGGCGCGCGCCCGACAGACTGCGCAAGCAGCCGCCGAGACGCTTGGCCTCGAAGTCCGTCTGTCGCCGGTATTGCGCGAGCGTCACTACGGCGTTTTCCAGGGCCTGACGCACGACGAGGCGCGGGCGCGTCATTCAGACCACTACCGCCGCTTCGAGTGCCGGGACACGCACTTCGGCTTCGACACCGGCGAGAGCCTGCTCCAGTTTCAGTCCCGCGTCATGGATGGCTTGTCGGCATTGGCACGCGCACACCCGGGCGGCGACGTGCTCGTGGTCAGCCACGGCGGCATCCTTGATATCGCGCGCCGCGCCGCCACCGGGACGAGCCTCCAGGCACAGCGCGATTTTCCGCTGCCCAACGCGGCGCTCAACTGGCTGGCCTACGACGACGGCGCCTGGCGCCTTCTGGCTTGGGCGCAGAACGCTACGCAGGCCCCATCGCTGGACGAGCTTGCCGGGTAGACCTTGCTTGCGACGCCGTCCCCGTTTGCTCGCCGCGGCCAAGCCGACTATAGTATTTGCACACGCGGCAACGATCCCCGCCACCAGAGCACTGCCAGGACGTCCGCTTCCCCCTTCCAGCTCCGGAATAACTGCCTTCAGCCATGTCACGGGACAGCGAGCGCCGTTCGCCGCCGGTTCACGCCGCCGACGCAGGTCAACAATCCGCTGAGGCGCGACTGCTGGAGGTGGTCGCGCGCCTGGTCGCCGAGACGCATCCCGGGCTGGAGTCGCGGGTCGCGCTCGACAGTGAGTTGGAACGCGACCTTGCCCTGGACAGCCTGGCCAGGGTCGAATTGCTGCTGCGGCTGGGCGAAGCCTTCGGCGTGACGCTGCCGGAGCAGACCCTGGTCGAAGCCGTATCGGTGAGCGATCTGTTGCGTTTCCTCGGCCATGCCGCGGCTGCGGCGCCCGGGGGCGCGCCGGCGGTGGGCGCACGCCTGGCGCCGCGCGAGGCGCTCGCCGTTCCGACGCAGGCACAAACCTTGGTCGAAGCGCTCGACTGGCATGCGAGCCAGCATCCCGACCGTCTGCACGTCCTGCTCTACGGCGAGGCCGGGGCGACGGAGCAGATCACCTACGGCGCACTGCGCGATGCTGCCCGGCGCATTGCCACCGGCCTGCTGTCCCGCGGGCTGCAGCCGCGGCAGGCGGTGGCGCTGATGCTGCCGACGGGGCGCGATTACCTCGCCAGCTTCTTCGGCGTCATGATTGCCGGTGGCATCCCGGTTCCCATTTATCCGCCGGCGCGCCTGAGCCAGATCGACGAGCATCTGCGCCGCCACGGCCGCATTCTCGCCAATGCCGAGTGCGTCAAGCTGATCACCGTTGCCCAGGCCAAGACGTTGGCCTATCTGCTGCGCGGCACCGTGCCGTCGCTAGGCGAGATCGTCACCGCCGAGGAACTGGTGCGCGAACCCATGCCCATCGCGCACCGAGCGCAAGCCGGCGACATCGCATTTCTGCAATACACCTCCGGCAGCACCGGCGATCCCAAAGGCGTTGTGCTCACCCACGCCAATCTGCTGGCGAACATCCGGGCGCTGGGCGAGGCGATTCGGGTGGACGATTCGGATGTTTTCGTCAGCTGGCTGCCGCTTTACCATGACATGGGGCTGATCGGCGCCTGGCTCGGGCCGCTCTATTTCGGTTTTCCGCTGGTGCTCATGTCACCGCTGGCGTTCCTCGCCCGGCCCGGCCGCTGGCTGCAGGCGATCCACCGTCATCGCGGCACGATCTCCGCGGCGCCGAACTTCGCCTACGAACTGTGCGCGCGCAAGCTGCCCGACAGCGAGCTGGCCGGCCTGGATCTGAGTTGCTGGCGCTGGGCGTTCAACGGCGCCGAGCCGGTCAGTCCGGCTACGCTGGAGGCGTTTGCGTCGCGCCTCGCGGCGTGCGGCCTGAAGCGCGAGGCGCTGGCGCCGGTTTATGGACTGGCCGAATGCTCCGTCGGCCTGGCCATTCCGCCCCGTGGCCGCGGCCCGGTCATCGACGTCATCTCGCGCCGGGCCTTTGCCGAATCGCGCGAGGCGATCACTGTCGCCACCCACGCCGCCGATGCCATGCAGGTCGTCGGGTGCGGGCGGGCCATTCCCGGCCACTCCATGCGTATCGCCGACGACAGCGAGCGCGAATTGCCGGAGCGCCAGATTGGGCACCTGCAGTTCCGCGGGCCGTCGGCGACCCAAGGCTACTATCGCAATGCCGAGGCTACACGCCGCCTGCGCCATGGCGAGTGGCTGGACACGGGCGACTACGCCTACATGGCAGCAGGCGAGGTCTACCTGACCGGCCGCGCCAAGGACTTGATCATCCGTGGCGGGCGCAACGTCTATCCCTACGAGCTGGAGGAGGCGGTCGGCAATCTCGCGGGCATCCGCAAAGGCTGCGTGGCGGTGTTCGGTTCCCCCGATCCGGCCAACGGCACCGAGCGGTTGGTGGTGCTGGCCGAGACGCGCGAGCTGGATGAGGCGGCGCGAGAGGTCCTGCGCCGGCGCATCAACGAGGCTGCCACCGATGTCATGGGCATGCCGGCCGATGAAGTGGTGCTGGCGCCGCCGCACACGGTGCTGAAAACGTCGAGTGGCAAGATTCGCCGCGCCGCCTCGCGCGAGCTGTACGAGCGCGGCGAGATCGGTGCCGCCGTGCCGCCGATGTGGCGCCAGTTGCTGCGCATGGCGCTGCCGGCACTGCGTGCCCGTGCCGGAGACCGCCTGCGGCGCGCTCTCGCGTGGCTGTACGGCATCTACGCCTGGGTTGCCTTCCTGACTCTGGGGGTACCGGTGTGGGCGCTGGTGGCTGCGCTGCAGCGCCCGCGGCTTGGGCACTACCTGACCCACTATGCGTCGCGGCTGTTCCTGCGCCTCTTGTTCCTGCCGGTCAACGCCTCGGGCCTGGACCGGCTGCCGGCCAAGGCGCACGTGCTGGTGGTGAATCACGCCAGCTATCTCGACGCCGTGATCCTGGTATCCCTGCTGCCGCCGCGCCTGGGGTACGTGTTCGCGGCCAAGCGCGAGTTCGTCGGCCACTGGTTGCCGCGCCTGTTCTTTCGCGGAATCGGCGCCATGTTCGTCGAGCGCTTCGACGCCCGGCAGGGCGTCGAGGACGTGGACGCCATCATCGGCGCGCTGCGCCAGGGTGACAGCGTGGTCGTGTTCCCCGAAGGAACGTTCTCCCGCGAGGCGGGCCTGCGGCCGTTCCGCATGGGCGCGTTTGTCGCCTCGGCGCGAGCCGACGTTCCCATCGTTCCGGCCGGCCTTTCCGGCGTGCGCGCGGTGCTGCGCGACCGGACGTGGCTGCCGCGGCGCGGCGCCGTGCGCTTCGAGATCGGCACCGTTCTCGCGCCGGCCGGGGACGACTGGGCGACGGCGGTGCACCTGCGCGACGGTGCTCGGGGGGAGATCCTGCGTCACTGCGGCGAGCCGGATCTCTCGCCCCGATCGTAGCGTCCTGTGCTATCGGCGGAGTAGGACACGAGGCGAGCGCCGCCGCCCGGGCAGTGGCGTCCCCATGATAAAATTGCAATTTCCCCGCACAAGACGCATCCCGACATCATGTTTTCGAAACAGAACAACCTGGCCAAAGTCGATCCGGAAACCTGGCAAGCGGTGCAGAGCGAAAACCGCCGCCAGGAGGATCACATCGAGCTGATCGCCTCGGAGAACTACGTCAGCTACGCCGTATTGGAGGCCCAGGGTTCACAGCTCACCAACAAGTACGCCGAAGGTTACCCCGGCAAGCGCTACTACGGCGGCTGCGAGTACGTGGACATGGTCGAGCAACTGGCGATCGACCGGGCAAAGCAGTTGTTCAAGGCCGAGTACGCCAACGTGCAGCCCCATTCCGGCTCCCAGGCCAATCAGGCGGTCTACTTCTCGGTGCTGCAGCCGGGCGACACCATCCTCGGCATGTCGCTCGCCCACGGTGGGCACCTGACCCACGGCGCGACCGTCAATCTCTCCGGCAAGATCTTCAAGGCCGTCACCTACGGATTGCATCCCCAGACGGAAGAAATCGACTACGACGAAGTGGCTCGGCTGGCCCAGGAGCACAAGCCGAAGATGATCGTTGCCGGCGCTTCGGCCTACGCTCTGGTCATCGACTTCGAGCGCTTCCGCAAGATCGCCGATTCCGTCGGCGCCTACCTGATGGTGGACATCGCGCACTATGCCGGCCTCATCGCCGCGGGCTTCTATCCGAGCCCCATCGGCATCGCCGATTTCGTCACCAGCACGACCCACAAGACCCTGCGCGGTCCCCGCGGCGGGCTGATCCTCGCCAAGGGCGAGCACGAAAAGATCCTTAACTCCTCCATCTTCCCTTCGCTGCAGGGCGGACCGCTGATGCACGTCATCGCCGCCAAGGCCGTAGCCTTGAAAGAAGCGATGACGAAGGAGTTCAAGAACTATCAGGAGCAGGTCATCGACAATGCCCGGGTCATGGCGCGCGTGCTGTCGGAGGAGCGGGGATTGCGCATCGTCTCCGGCCGCACCGACTGCCACCTGTTCCTGGTGGATCTGCGCGCCAAGAACATCACCGGTAAGGATGCCGAGGCGGTGCTCGGGCGCGCCCACATCACGGTGAACAAGAACGCCATCCCCAACGATCCGCAGAAGCCCTTCGTGACCAGCGGCATCCGCATCGGCACGCCGGCCATGACCACCCGCGGCTTCACCGAGATCGAGGCCGAGCAGGTGGCGCACCTGATCGCCGACGTGCTCGATGCGCCCAACGACGACGCGACGATCGATCAGGTGCGCGGCAAGGTGTCTCAGCTGTGCCACAAGTTCCCCGTGTACGGCGCGTGAGGCACGCGGGCGAGGACTGAGGCGAAATCCTCCATGGGTTGGCGCGCCCCTCACTCGCTCCCCGTTACCGCATATTGCCCATGAAGTGCCCCTACTGCGGCGACACCAACACCCAGGTGGTGGACACCCGGGAAAGCGAGGACGGCGATACCGTCCGCCGCCGTCGCCGCTGTCTTGCCTGTGACAAACGCTTCACCACCTACGAGCGCGTGGAGCTGAAGCTGCCGCAGATCGTGAAGAAGAACGGCAGCCGCGCCGAATACGATCGCGACAAGCTCCAGGCCAGCATGATGCTGGCGCTGCGCAAGCGTCCCGTCGCCATGGAGAGCATCGATGCGGCCGTCGATCGCATCGAGGAGAAGCTGCTTACCCTGGGCGAGCGGGAGGTGCCGAGCGAGAAGCTGGGCGAGCTGGTGATGCGCGAGTTGCGCAGGCTGGACAAGATCGCTTACATCCGCTTTGCCTCGGTGTATCGCAACTTCGAAGATGTGGACGAATTCAGCGAGGCAATCCGTGAGGTGAAGAAGCCGCGCGTACGTCGCCCGCGCAGCGCCTGAACCCGGAGCGGGCGCATGGCCGCGCCGACTGGCCGGATATGCTGAACGGCGCCTGTACCTCGCCTGCAACCCATTGCGATGCGGACAACCCTTGATCCCGACCTTCACTGCCGAGGATTACCGCCACATGTCCCGCGCCCTGCGGCTTGCGGCGCGCGGGCTGCACACGACGACGCCGAATCCGCGCGTCGGTTGTGTCATCGTGCGCGATGGCGAGGTGGTGGGCGAGGGTTGGCACGAGCGTGCCGGCGGGGCGCACGCCGAGATCCGTGCCCTCGACATGGCTGGGCCTCGTGCTCGCGGCGCCACCGCTTACGTGACGCTGGAGCCGTGCAGCCATCATGGCCGGACCCCGCCCTGCGTGGAGGCGCTGATCGGAGCGGGGCTGGTCCGGGTGATCGCGGCCATGATCGACCCCAATCCATTGGTCGGCGGCCAAGGTATCGCGGCACTCCGGGCGGCCGGCATCCAAGCCGTGGCCGGTTTGCTTGAAAGCGAGGCGCGCGAGCTGAACGTCGGCTTCGTCGCGCGCATGACGCGCGGGTGGCCGTGGGTGCGAATGAAGCTGGCGGCGAGCCTCGATGGCAAAACCGCCCTCGCCAACGGCCGCAGTCAATGGATCACCTCGGCCGCAGCGCGGCGCGACGGCCACCGCTGGCGCGCGCGCGCCTGCGCCATCCTGACCGGCATCGGCACCGTCAAGGACGATGACCCGCAACTGACCGTGCGCGACATCGCCACCGCACGCCAGCCGCTGCGGGTTCTGGTGGACAGTCGGCTCGACGTACCGCTTTCTGCGCGCATCCTGGATGGCGGCAATGTGCTCGTCGCGGTGGCGGTGGACGATCCGGCCAAAGCGGCCGCCTTGCGCTCGCGCGGCGCGGAAGTGCTGGTACTGCGCAACGCCGCGGGCAAGGTGGAACTGGCAGATTTGCTGCGGGAACTTGGCCGCCGGGGCATCAACGAGGTGCACGTCGAAGCCGGCTTCAAGCTCAATGGCTCGCTGCTGCGCGAGGGGCTGGTCGATGAATTGCTGATCTACTTCGCGCCTTGCCTGATCGGGGATGCCGCCCAGGGCATGTTCAATCTGCCCGAGCTTTCCGAACTCGCTGACCGGCGACACCTGCAATGGCATGAGGTCAGGCGTGTCGGCGAGGATCTGCGGATTCTTGCCCGGCCGGCCAGCCCGAGCTAACCTGAGGAGGCGGCCGCGGATGTCTCGCTCGTTGGTGTTGCGCACACGGCGCAGGTCGGATCCTTTGCCAGCCCGATCGTGCGCCATTCCATGGTCAGCGCATCGAGCAGCAGCAATCGCCCGGTAAGCGTCTGGCCGCAGGGCGCGAGCAGCTTGAGCGCTTCGGCTGCCTGAATCGTACCGATGATCCCGGTGAGCGGCGCGAACACGCCCATCACCGCGCAGCGCACATCCTCGACCTCCTGTCCCTCGGGGAAGAGACAGTTGTAGCAGGGGTTGGCCGGATTGCGCAGGTCGAACACCGAAACCTGGCCGTCGAAGCGGATGGCAGCGCCGGACACCAACGGCTTGCGGTGGGCGACGCAGGCGCGATTGATGGCGTGGCGGGTAGCGAAATTGTCGGAGCAGTCGAGCACCACGTCGGCCGACGCCACCTGAGCGTCCAACTCGGCGCCGGCGAGCCGCATTTTCAGTGCCACGACCCGCGTCTCGGGGTTGATCAGCGCCAGGGTGTCGGTGCCGGAGTCCACCTTGGCCCGGCCGATTGCCGGCGTGTGGTGCAGGACTTGGCGCTGCAGATTGGTGAGATCCACCGTGTCGTCATCGCACAGCACGATGGTGCCGACACCGGCGGCGCCCAGGTACAAAGCCGCCGGCGAGCCCAACCCGCCCGCGCCGACGACGAGCGCGCGCGCTTGGACGAACCTTTCCTGGCCTTCGATGCCGATCTGGGGCAGCAGGATGTGGCGGCTGTAGCGCAGGAGTTGGTCGTCGTTCATGGGAATCGGCGGTGGCGGGCGCGCACCGAGCCCTTTCGGCTCGACGTCCGGCCTACTTGTATTCCCTCAACTCCGGCGGCGTGTCGTCATGGTCGCCGTGGGGATGGTGCTCGTAGGCTTTGACATAAACTTCGTTGGACTTCTTGATGAGCCGCTCCGGCGACTGGAGGTTATGCAACTGCGTGTCTTCGCAGAAGTTCACCAGCGCGCGCATCAGCTTGGAGTAGAGGGTGTTGTCGAGGTGGAAGCCCTGGTCGCGCAGGGCGTTCTCCAATCCCTGCAGCGTGTATTCCGTGAGTTCGTAGCCGACCGTGATGGCGCGCCGGCCGGGGATTGCGTCGACCTTCAGGTTTTCCAGTCCGGCCAACAGCGCCAGGGCCTTCTCCGTCTGCCCCGGGGGAAGGAGGCCGAAGCGGATCTCCCTCCTCTTGTAGGTGCCGGGCTGTGGCGCAAAGCCGCCGCGGGTCAGCGTCGAGGCGCCCTTGGCTAGAGCGCGTTTCATCCCATCCTCCCCGCGATGCCCTTACTTGTTGGGTTGTATGATCTGCAGGCCCTTGAGGAGATTGAGCGCCTGGGCCAACTGGAAGTCTTTCTTCGATCCGAGCTCCAACGGCAACTTGGACTCCTCTTCGTCCTCCTCATCCTTCGGTTTCGGCTTGGCCGGCGTCTCGCTCTTGGGCTTGGATTTGGTCGCCTGGGACGGTTCCTTGGGCTCCGGCTCCTTCTCCTTGTCATTCTGCAGATGGCGCTCCAGATCGGCTTCACGGATGCGCGAGGCGGTCTCGCCGTTGGGCGATTCCTCGACAACGATGTCCGGGGTAATGCCTTTGGCCTGGATGGAACGGCCGTTGGGGGTGTAGTAGCGCGCGGTCGTGAGCTTGATCGCCGTGTTGTTGTTCAGCGGCAGAATGGTCTGCACTGAGCCCTTGCCGAAGCTCTGGGTTCCCATCACGACGGCACGCTTGTGATCCTGCAACGCGCCAGCGACGATCTCGGAGGCAGACGCCGAACCGCCATTGACCAGTACCACCATGGGCACGGTCTTGACGCCCGCCGGGAGGTTTTTCAGGAAGTCATCGCGCGAGCCGCGCAGGTAGTCCTCCGTGGTGGCGTAGTACTTGCGCTTGGCATCCTCGGTCCGGCCGTCGGTGGAGACGACCAGGGTCTTCTGCGGCAGGAAGGCGGCGGACACGCCGATCGCACCGTGCAGCAACCCGCCCGGATCGTTGCGCAGATCCAGCACCAGGCCTTTGAGCGCGCCCTGCTTGTAGATGTCATCCAGATGTTTCGCCAGCGAGGGCGCCGTGTTCTCTTGGAACTGGGTAACACGCACGATCGCATAGCCCGGCTCGAGCACCTTGGATTTGACGCTGCGAACCTTGATGACCTCTCGGGTCAGGGTGAGCACGACGGGCTTGGACTCGCCCTTGCGCGCGATGGTCAGGGTGATCTGGGTTCGGGGTTTGCCGCGCATGCGCTTGACGGCGTCGTTGAGCGTCATGCCTTTGACCGAGGTGTCGTCGAGCTTGACGATCAGATCGCCGGCCTTGATGCCGGCGCGGAAAGCGGGCGTGTCCTCGATCGGCGAGATGACCTTGACGAAGCCGTCCTCCATGCCGACCTCGATGCCCAGGCCGCCAAACTCACCCTGGGTGCCGACCTGCAGATCCTTGAACGCATCCTGGTCGAGGTAGGCAGAGTGCGGGTCGAGATTCGACAGCATGCCGCTGATGGCGTGGGTGATCAGCTTCTTGTCCTCCACCGATTCGACGTAACCGCTCTTGATGGCGTTGAAGACATCGGCGAACGACCGCAACTCCTCCACGGGCAGCGGCGACGCCGCCTCCTTGTTGGCGTTGGCGGAGAAATTCAGGCTGATGAGGATGCCGCCGACCAGTCCGATGAAGACCAGGGCCGCCTGTTTGATTTTGCTATGCATGCGCTACTCCACTTCGGATCCGACAATTACGCGCCGGCCTGCACGGGCAAGAGCGGGGCACCCCTGCTCCGATGCGCGGTCCCGGATCCCTGCGACTGCTTCCGGATTCACCTCAGATTTACCCATCTCAGCGGGTCGATGGCCTGACCCTGATGGCGGATTTCAAAGTATAAACCGGATTCCGGGTTGCCGCCGCTATTGCCGATGCTGGCGATGACATCGCCTGCCGTCACGCTTTCGCCGACGCCCTTGAGCAGCGACTCGTTGTTGCCATAGACGGACAGGTAGTCGCCGCCGTGGTCCACGATGATCATGTTGCCGAATCCGCGCAGCCACTCGGCAAATACCACGCGCCCCGGCGCGATAACCTTGACGTCGCCGCCCGGGGCGGCACGGATGAACAATCCTTTCCAGCTCGCGCCGCCCTCCAGCCTTGGAGCGCCGAAGCGGTTGATGAGTTCGCCGCGCGCAGGCAGGCGCAGTTGCCCGCGCAATCGGCCGAAGGGCACACCGTGGGCAGCCCCGCCCTCCGGCGTCTGCTCGTTGCGCAGGACCGGGGCGGTCGCTACCGGCGGCTCCGGCTTCACGGACGCCGGCGGGCGCTGAATGACACGGCCGAGACCTTCGATCAGGCGCGACAGGCGGCTTTCATCCTGTTTCAGCGTGTCGACTTCCCGTCGGCGGGCTTTGATCTTGTCGGCGATCCGATCGAGCACGGTGCGCCGGGCTTGCTGCTGGCTGACCAGTTCGTTGCGCTCCGAGCGGCTGCGCTTCTCGATCTCCGCCAGTTCTGCCGTCTTGCTGCGGGCGGCCGCTACGAGCGCATTCTTTTCCTTCAGGCTCTCGCGCAGGGAGGCAATGAGCTCGGCCTTGCTGCGCGATAGCGCCTTGAGGTAATGCAGGTCACGGGCGAGCTGATTGGGATCGTCGCCGCCGAGGATGTGGCGCAAGGCGTCGTCGTGACCCGCGAGGTATTGGCGATAGATGAGCGCGCCGAGCTGCGCCTGTTGGCTGCCGATTCGGGCCTCCAGCTGGCGTACCTGGGCATTCAATTCGGACAGCTCGGACTGCGCTTCGCCCTTTTCGCGCCCCAGTTCGCGCAGGTTTCGGTTGGCCGCGGAGATGCCCTGTTCGGCGTCGCGCAACTGATCGGCGATGTCGGAGCGGGACTTCTCGGCCTCGGCGATCTCCTTGCGCAGGGTTTCGATGCGCGACTGCAGTTCCAGCAGCTCTTCGCGCTTGACCTGTTGTTCCGGCTTCTTCTTGGCGGCCAAGGCCGGCGCGGCGCACGGCACTGCCGCCAAGACCAGCGCAATGCACGCGGCGCGGATCGCGCGGATGGGCACCGGTCGTTCTGGAACTATCCGTGAACCCGGCACCATCCGCGATTGCTGGCGGCGTTAGGCTTTGGCCTTGCCTTGGTTGGCGACAGCCTGCATGGCAGCCTTGATTGCGTCCTCGTCGCCCAGGTAGTAGTTGCGCAATGGCTTCAGATCGTCGTCCAGTTCATACACGAGCGGCTGGCCCGTGGGGATGTTCAGGCCGACGATGTCGGCATCGGAGATGTTGTCCAGATACTTGACCAGCGCCCGCAGGCTGTTGCCGTGGGCGGCGACGACCACGCTCTTGCCGCTGCGTACCATGGGGGCGATGGTTTCGTGCCAGTAGGGCAGGAAGCGGGCGACGGTATCCTTCAGGCACTCGGTGCGGGGCAGCTCGGCGGCGCTGAGATCGGCATAGCGGGGATCGCTGCGTCCCACCCTGGGATCATCGGCCTCCAGCACCGGCGGCGGAATGTCGTAGGAACGCCGCCAGGTGAGCACCTGCTGGTCGCCGAACTTCGCCGCCGTTTCCGCCTTGTTCAACCCCTGCAGCGCGCCGTAGTGGCGCTCGTTCAGGCGCCAGGAGTGATGGATGGGAATCCACATCCGGTCCATTTCCTCCAGCGCCATCCACAGCGTGCGTATGGCGCGCTTGAGGACCGAGGTGTAGGCGACGTCGAAGGCGAACCCCTCGGCTTTGAGCAATTGGCCCGCGGCTTTGGCTTCCGCCCGGCCTTTTTCGGTCAGATCCACGTCGGTCCAGCCGGTAAAGCGGTTTTCCTGATTCCAGGTGGATTCGCCGTGGCGCAGCAGAACGATCCGTTTCATCGCATTTCTCCCTGATTTGTTGGAAGGCAACCGTGCAGCGGGCCGGACACCGGGCGCCGATCGCAACCGGACGACGAGATGGCGGCTGCGCAGCTAAAAGAAGTATTTTATAATAATCTGCGTATCGACTCGACTCGGTGTCCCCGTGCACAACGCTATTATCGACCTGATTGACAAGCAGGAGCATATCGAAACGGCCGCGCGCGCGCTAAAGTCGATCTCCCATCCCCTGCGCCTGAAGATCCTCTGTGTCATCGGTGATCAGGAAGCATGCGTGCAGGAAATCGTCGATGCCGTCGGTACCTCGCAAAGCAATATCTCTCAGCATCTGGCCATTCTGCGCGACAAGGGCGTGCTGCTCACGCGCAAGGATGCCAATCGCGTTTTCTATCGCGTCGGCGACGCGCGCACGCTGCAGCTCATCGCGCTCATGCGCGAGGTGTTTTGCGGCGTGTCGTCGTCTCGCCCGTCATAATCCGTCCTACGGGAAGCAATCGTGGATTTCGTCGTCAACAATTTCGTCTGGATCGTCGTTGCCTTTGTCAGCGGCGGTATGCTCCTTTGGCCCATGGTGCGCGGCAAGGCCGCCGGGCCGAGCGTCTCGCCGCTCCAGGCGACGCTGATGATCAACCGCGAGGATGCCATCGTGCTCGACGTACGCGAGGCCGACGAGTTCGCCCGGGGCCACGTTCCCAATGCCCGCGGCATTCCGCTGGGGCAGGTCGCTTCCCGGCTCGGCGAGATCGAGAAGTTCAAGGACAAGCCCGTAATCGTGCTGTGCCAGCACGGCAATCGTTCTGCGTCGGCCTGCGGTACCTTGCGCAAGAACGGCTTCGGCAAGGTGTACAACCTTTCCGGCGGATTGAACGCCTGGGAACAGGCCGGCCAGCCTGTCACGACCAAATAGCCGGCGCCCGTCATGGCCAAGGTGACGATGTATACCACGGCGGTCTGCCCGTACTGCATTCGCGCCGAAGGGTTGCTGCAACGCAAGGGCGTGACGGACATCGACAAGATCCGCGTCGATCTCGATCCGCAGCGGCGCGTGGAAATGATGGAAAAGACCGGCCGACGCACCGTGCCCCAGATCTATATCGGCGATCATCATGTCGGCGGGTTCGACGATCTCGCGGCGCTGGACCGGGCCGGCAAGCTCGATCCCTTGCTCGTGGGCGGTTGAAGCGCCTTCAACCGACTACCCTTCAGCCAACTCAACCTTCACGGCGGTAAACCCACCCATGAGCGACGACAATCAGAGCAGTCAACCTGTCTTCAGCATCGAAAAGATTTACGTCAAGGACCTGTCGCTGGAGATTCCTCACGCGCCGCAGATCTTCCTCGAGCGCGAGCAGCCGCAGATCGAAGTGCAGTTGCACACCGAGGGTGGGGCGATCGGCGAGGGCGTCTTCCAAGTCACGCTGACCGTCACGGTCACGGCGAAACTCGGTGAGCGGACCATGTTTCTTGCCGAGGCAGGCCAAGCGGGCATCTTCCAGATCCGCAACGTACCCGAGGGGGACATCGAGCCGATAATGGGTATCGCCTGCCCGAACATCCTCTTTCCGTATGCGCGGGAAACGATTTCCGATCTGGTCAATCGCGCCGGCTTTCCCACCGTCTTGCTGGCGCCGGTGAACTTCGAGGCGCTTTACCAGCAGCGGGCGCAGCAGCAGGCCCAGCAGCCGCATGAAGTACCGATCCAATAACGATACCCGGGCCATGGCGCGAACGACCCTGGCTCTGTGGCTGGCAGCCGCGGCTCCATTGCTGGGCGCGACGGCGCCGGCCCACGCGCTGGAATACCGCTCCCTGAGCGAACCGTCGGTGCTCTACGATGCGCCGTCGAAGCAGGGCAAGCCGCTGTACGTGATCGCCCGCTATACGCCGGTGGAGATTGTCATTGCCGTCGAGGGATGGGCCAAGGTTCGCGACGCGGAAGGCGCGATCACCTGGGTCGAGTCGCGCGTGTTGTCCGCCAAGCGCACCTTGATTGCTACCAGCCGCGTCGAAGTGCGCAATCAGGCCGATGGCGCCGCGCCTCTGGTGTTCGAAACCGACAAGGGTGTCGTGCTCGAGCTGATCGAAGCCGGCCCGCCCGGTTGGGTCAAGGTTCGCCACCGGGATGGTCAGGCCGGGTTCGTTCGGGTAAGTCAAGTGTGGGGGCTCTAGTCCCCCGCGCCTGTTCGCGGCGGACCGAATGAGGATCGCCGTATTAGGCGCCGGCGCTTGGGGCACGGCCCTCGCGGCGGCGCTGGCCGCCCACCACCACGTTTGCTTGTGGGTGCGCGACGCGCAACAGGCCGCGCGCTTGCACGCCGGTCGGGAGAACCTTCGCTACTTGCCCGGATTCAGGCTGCCGAAGGAAGTCGTCGTCGACGCCGATTGCGCGGCAGCGGTACGCGACAGCGAACTCAATCTCATCGTCACCCCTTTGGCCGGGCTGAGAGATACCCTGGTGCGACTGCACTCCGCCGCGCCGGCAACGCCGGTCGTCTGGGCATGCAAGGGGCTCGAGGCGGGCAGCGCCAAGTTGCCCCATCAGATCGTCGCCGAGGCGTTGAGTCCGACGCTGCGCTGCGGCGCGCTCACCGGGCCTAGCTTCGCCGAGGAGGTGGCGCGAGGCCTGCCGACCGCGGTGACGCTGGCGTGCAACGATCTGGAGTTTGCCACGGCGACCGTCAAGGCGCTGAATACGCCGCGTCTGCGCCTCTACGCCAACGACGACGTCGTCGGCGCCGAGGTCGGCGGCGCCGTCAAAAATGTCATGGCCATTGCCGCCGGCATCTCGGACGGCATGGGCTTCGGTCTCAACGCCCGGGCGGCGCTGATCACCCGCGGTCTGGCGGAGATCGCACGGCTCGGTCTGGCGCTGGGCGGGCGGCGCGAAACCTTCATGGGTCTGGCCGGCATGGGCGACCTCATTCTCACATGCACGGGCGATCTCTCGCGCAACCGCCGCGTCGGGCTGGGCCTGGCGCGCGGCCAGTCACTGGATACCATCCTGCGCGAGCTCGGACACACGGCGGAAGGGGTCAGCACGGCCCACGAAGTGGCGCGCCTGGCGCAGCGCCTGGGCATCGACATGCCCATCACCGCGGCGGTGTCGCACATCCTGTCTGGACAGCTCGCGCCGAAGCTCGCGGTGGAGCAACTCCTGAGCCGCGATCCGAAAGTCGAGTAACGCGTTCGCCGCGAAACCCCGCCGGCGGCCGGCGATGTCCTTCAAGACGCGCGGTCCTAACCTCCGCCCGAGAAATGCAGCTGGCGCCAGGCTTCGAATGCCACGACCGCCACAGCATTCGCCAGATTCAGGCTGCGGCTACCGGAGCGCATCGGGATGCGCAGCCGCTGCTCCGGGGTGAGCGCGTCGAGGATGCCGTCGGGAAGCCCAGCGGTCTCGCTGCCGAAGACGAAGGCGTCACCGGCGCGATAGGCAGGGCGATCGTAGGGTGTTGCGGCGCGCGTCGTCAGAGCGAACAGTCGGGCGTCGGCGATTGCGTCGAGGCAGCCCTGCCAGTGGGGATGCACACGTACGTCGGCCAGCTCGTGGTAGTCCAGGCCCGCGCGTCGAAGCGTGCGCGCGTCGAGCCGGAAACCCAGCGGGCGCACCAAGTGCAGGCGCATGCCGGTGTTGGCGCACAGCCGGATGATGTTTCCCGTGTTGGGCGGTATCTCCGGTTGGAACAGAACGATCTCGAACATCTGGCGGCGGTGGCTCGCAGTTACGGTGGCAATGTCCGTGCGACGACGAGGTTTTCGACCCGGGCGGCACCCCGTGCCTTGAGGGACTTCGCACACTCGCTGAGCGTTGCGCCGGTGGTCATCACGTCGTCCACGACCAGAACGCGTTTGCCGCTTAGATCCGCCACGCAGCGAAACGACCCGCGCACGTTGCGCCGGCGTTCGCTCCATGGCAGGCTCGCCTGCGGCGCGGGATTGGCATCGCGCACGACCGCCTCGAGCAGCAAGGGGACGCCGAGGGCACCGACGACGGGGCGGGCTAATTCGACCGCCTGGTTGAAACCGCGATCGCGCAACCGCTGGGGATGCAGCGGCAGGCCTACCAGCACGTCGGTGCTTCGGGGAGCGCTGTTGCTCAACGCGCGCCCCAGGTAACGGGCAATGGCCAGCCGGCGCTGGTACTTGAGTGCCTGGATCATTCGGTCCACGGGGTGCGCATAGACGAACAGCGCAGTGGTGGCATCGAAGTGGGGCGGTTCCCTGAGGCAAGTACCGCACACATCGCCCTGGCTGGTGGGCAGGGCGCAGACCGGGCAGCGCGGCTGATTAAGATGCGGCAGGTCCGCTTCGCACGCCGGACAGAGCAACGTGTCGCCGCTCGTGCTTGCGCACAAAAGGCAGTCCTGCGCCAGCAGCGAGCCGGCACCGGCTGCCACAGCGCGAAAGAGATCACGTAGAATGGCCATTTGGCGGTCCGGCACTGCTGTGATTGCCGATTGTAATTCTTCCCACTGGCATGCACCCATGACTCCGACGAATACGGCCGAATCCTTCCGGCGCAGCCAAAGTCCGATCTGGTCTGCGGCCCAAGTGGCGGCGCTTTTCGAGCTGCCGTTTGCCGATCTATTGTTCCGGGCGCAGCAGGTGCACCGGGCGCATTTCGATGCCAACGCGGTGCAGCGCTCGACGTTGTTGTCCATCAAGACCGGCGGGTGCTCGGAGGATTGCGGCTACTGTTCCCAGTCGGCTCGCTACCAGACCAGCATTGGACGCGAGGAGATGCTGACCGTCGACGAGGTGGTGTCGGCGGCGGGCACCGCCAAGGCGAGCGGGGCATCGCGCTTCTGCATGGGCGCTGCCTGGCGGGGGCCGAAACAACAGGACCTGGAGCGAGTCGCGGAGATGATCCGCGCCGTGAAGGGCCTCGGTCTCGAAACCTGCGTCACCCTGGGCATGCTCAAGGACGGCCAGGCAGAGCAACTCAAGGAAGCGGGCCTGGACTACTACAACCACAACATCGACACCGCTCCTGAGTTCTATGGGAACGTCATCTCCACGCATACCTTGTCGGATCGCGTCGACACGCTCGCCAAGGTGCGCGAGGCCGGCATCAACGTCTGCTGCGGCGGCATCATCGGCATGGGCGAGTCGCGCCGCGAGCGTGCGGCGCTGATCGCAGAGCTGGCGAACATGGACCCGCAACCCGAGTCCGTGCCGATCAACAATCTGGTTGCCGTCGAGGGCACACCCCTTGCTGCCGCGGAGAAGCTCGATCCGTTCGAATTCGTGCGCACGATTGCCGCTGCGCGCATTGCCATGCCGAAGAGCCACGTACGGCTGTCGGCGGGACGGCAAGACATGTCCGATGAACTACAGGCGCTGTGTTTTCTCGCCGGCGCAAACTCCATTTTCTACGGCGACCGACTGCTGACCACCGGCAATCCCGACACCGAGCGCGACGAGCGATTGTTCCGGCGCCTTGGCATTACCGCGGTCTGAGATATCCGCCCCTGCAGTGAGCGCAAGCCGGTTTGAGCTCGACGCGGCGGCGGTACGCCGTGGCTTTGCCCGAGCGGCGGCAAGCTACGACCGCGCTGCGGTTCTGCAACGGGAAGTGGCGCGGCGTATGGCAGAACGCCTCGATCTGGTTCGTCTCGATCCCGTTCGCATCGTCGACCTCGGGTGTGGCACCGGCGCCGACCTGAACCTGCTCGGGGAGCGCTATCCACGGGCGCAGCGCGTCGGATGCGACATTGCGCTGCCGATGCTGCGGCACAGCAGTACGCGCGGCGTGTGGTTCAAGCGCCTGCTGCCGCGCCTGAGCGGCAACTACACACACCTCGTATGCGCCGATGCGGCGCGGCTGGCACTGAAGCCCAATTGTGCCACCCTGATCTGGTCGAATCTGATGTTGCACTGGCTCAACGAGCCCCTCGCGGCGATGCACGAGATGCATCGCGTGCTCGAGTGCCGCGGCCTGCTCATGTTTACCACCTTCGGCCCCGATACGCTTAAGGAATTGCGCGCTGCATTTGCCGACATGGATGGGAGCCCTCACGTCCACGAGTTCATGGACATGCATGACATCGGCGACATGCTGATGACCGTGGGCTTCGCCGAGCCGGTGATGGACATGGAACTGATCAAGCTGACCTATTCTGACGCGCGCGGGCTGTTGCGTGAGCTGAAGGCGAGCGGCAGCACGAATGCAGCAGCGACTCGCCGTCGCGGCCTGACCGGCGCGCGCGGCTGGCACCGGGCACTGTCAGCCTGTGATTCGACGCGCATCGAGGGCAGAGTACCGGCAACCTTTGAGGTGATCTACGGCCATGCCTGGAAGCCGCACCAGCGCGTCGCTGCCGATGGTCGCGCCATTGTACGTTTCGCGCCGAAGGCGAGGGGAGAATGAAACGCGCCAAGAAGCGCACTCAGCCGCTGGTCAAGCCGAGGAACCCGCTTGCGCTGAGCCCGCTCTTGACCAAAGGAGCCGCGCACCAGCGGCGCGACAAGCGGGCCAGCCGTGCGAGACTCAAGGCGGCTTCACGGCGGGAGTTGGATGAGGTCTGAAAGCGGGTAAAGATGTCGTCGCCTGTGCCGATAATCCAAGCATCAAGAGTGATTTCGGGAGTGCACGGCGATGGAATTCGTAGGCCCGTTGATCTTGCTGGTGATTCTAGTGCCGGTGGTCATGCTGCAGGTGGAACTGCTGCGTGCCCGTAATACCAAGGCATATTTCAGCAGGGTAGGGGTTGTCGTCCGCACGCGGGAAGCCCTCGATGAGATGTCCGACGTGATCGGCCGCTACATGGGCGTGGAAATCTTCAACACCGTCGTCTTCAAAGGCATGCGCTACGAGTTTGCGCGGGTTGCGCCGCCCATCTACAAGGAAGTCATGCGCGGGCGCGAACTCTACCTCGACCCCGGCCTGCTTTACGTGGCGCGTTAGTCCTGGTTACGCGCTTCGGAGTCGCTCGGCGGTTCTTTCTGCATCATCCAACCAAATTGTCAGGGCATTGCGCCGAAAGCGCGGCGTGTTGTTGCCCAGTGCGTTCAGTGCCCGGACCTCGTCATAGGGGACGGGGCGTGCCCGCGGCCGCCGATCAGCGCAATCCGGCGACGTAATCCGACACGGCCTTGATTTCGGCATCCGTCATCTTGATGGCGATCATGCGCATCATCTTGTTCAGGTCGTTACCGCGCTCGCCGGCGCGAAAAGCCTTTAGCTGGGTCTCGGTATATTCGGCGTACTGACCGGCGATACGGGGATACTGGGCGGGCATGCCGGCGCCGTTCGGACCGTGGCAGCCGGCGCAGGCGGGAATGCCCTTCGACGCATCCCCTGCACGATAGAGCTTCTGGCCGAACTCCACAGTCTGGCTGTTCCTGGCCGCCTCGGGCTTGAGTTGCTGGCCCGCGTAGAATGCTGCCAGATTGCGCATGTCGTCCTCGCTCAGCGCCGCGACCATACCGTTCATCACCGCATTGACCCGCTCGGGCTGCTTGCCGTCTGCGGCCTTGAAATTGCGCAGTTGCTTGTTCAGGTATTCCGGGATCTGCCCGGCAATTTTGGGGTTCGCGGGCGCCGGGCTGTTGCCGTCGGGGCCGTGGCAGGCGACGCACACTTGGGAGGCGATGCTCTGCGCTTTGGCTGGATCTGCTTTGGCGGGCCGCTCTGCGGCCTTGTCTGCAGCGCTCGCGCCCGCGACGGCCAGGAAGAACAGCGGCAGAACCCTCAAACCCTTCATCATCTCTGCTCCTTGGGATTCTTGAACACGATAAACCTGTTATTCTATACCAGCTTATCCTCGCATCGCCAAATCGCAGCACCGAATCGGATGTCGTTGTTTCGTAACGCTGTTTTTAGTTTTTCCGCGAGCCGCCTGACCGACCTGCCGCCGCCAGATGCTGCAGAAATCGCCTTCGCTGGCCGCTCCAATGCCGGCAAATCGAGTGCAATCAATACTTTGGTCGGGGCGACGCGGCTCGCGTTCGTGAGCAAGACGCCTGGGCGGACGCAGTTGCTCAACTTCTTCCGACTCGTGAGCGGCGATTTCATCGTTGATTTACCCGGCTACGGCTATGCCCGAGTGCCGGAAGCGGTGCGGCGCGATTGGCGCGGGCTGCTGGAGGGCTATCTGACGAGGCGACCAAGTCTGATCGGTCTGGTTCTGATAATGGACGCCCGTCACCCTTTGACCGAGTTGGACCGGCAGATGATCGAGTGGTTTGCTCCGACGGGTCGCCCGATGCACGTGCTACTGACCAAATCGGACAAACTTGCCCGCGGTGTCGCCTCACGCACGCTTGACGCGGTGCGCAATGCGCTCGCCGAGTTTGGCGCGCAGGTGAGCGTTCAACTCTTTTCGAGTCTCAATCAAGTGGGTGTCGAGGAAGCGGAGGCTGCGCTCGGCGGGTGGCTGAAGCGGCACCAGCGCCAGCCAAAAGAAAAGCCCCCGGCTAAAGGGGAGAAAACCGGGGGCTAAACGCCTTATTGCTTAAGGCACCCGCTCAGGGAGGTAAAGCGGGAGACGGTTCATCACCATCTGTAACTATGATACCCGTATTCTCCGAAAAGTTCCCCCCCTCTTTTGGGTTTGTAAAGTATTTTTTCAGAGAGGCAAGAATCGCATGACTGCTAATGCCATTGGACCGTTCGGAGCTTATCCCGAGACACGCATGCGCCGCATGCGTCGCGACGAGTTTTCGCGCCGCCTGATGCGTGAAGGCAGGCTGAGTACGGACGACCTGATCTATCCGGTCTTTGTGCTCGAGGGAAGCCGCAATTCGGAGCCGGTTGCTTCTATGCCCGGCGTATTCCGGCACAGTCTGGACCGCCTACTCACGCTCGCCGAAGAGGCACACGCACTGGGAATTCCGGCTCTGGCATTGTTTCCGGTCATCGAGTCCAAGCTAAAGACCGCCGACGCGGCGGAGGCATATAACCCGGACGGTTTGGTGCCGCGCGCTGTCCGGGCGCTGAAGAAGGAGTTTCCCGAACTGGGCGTCATTACAGATGTGGCGCTGGACCCCTATACCAGCCATGGTCAGGACGGTCTGGTGGACGGCATCGGATATGTCCTGAACGACGAAACCCTCGATGTCCTCGCCAAGCAGGCTCTTACCCACGCCCAAGCCGGCGCCGACGTTGTAGCGCCGTCGGATATGATGGATGGGCGAGTGGGGCGCATTCGCCGCGACCTGGAACGGGCACGGGCGATTCACACCCGGATTCTCGCCTATTCCGCCAAGTACGCCTCCAGCTTCTACGGTCCGTTCCGCGACGCCGTCGGCTCGGCCGGTAATCTTGGCAAAAGCAACAAATACAGCTACCAAATGGATCCCGCCAACGGTGACGAGGCGCTGCGGGAAGTGGCGCTGGACATTGCCGAGGGAGCAGATATGGTGATGGTGAAACCGGGCCTGCCCTATCTGGATATCGTGCGCCGGGTAAAGGAAGCGTTTGGCGTGCCCACCTATGCCTATCAGGTGAGCGGCGAGTACGCGATGCTGAAGGCCGCGGCTCAGAACGGCTGGCTAGACGAGCGTGCGTGCGTGCTCGAGGCGCTATTGGCGTTCAAGCGTGCCGGCGCCGATGGCGTGCTGACCTACTTCGCCCTTGATGTCGCCCGCTGGCTCAAGTCCGGCACCTGAGTTGCCTTGCCTGACCGGCCGACAAGCGTCAGGGTCGATTCCCGCCGATGTCACTGAGACGCCATAGCGCCAGTGACTTGTCCGCATTTGCTCCGCCGACCTCCGTACAGCCCTCGACGAACACGCGCTCGGGTTTCGGCAAGTTGAGCGGCGCTTGTTCCAGGTTGAGTTTGCGCCACCACCCGGTTGTGATGTCCTGGTTTCTTCGCACCGCGGTATAGGTCGTGGCAAGTAGATACTTGGAGCCGCTTTGCCGGATGTTCGCCAGCGCCCGAGCCATATCCTTGTAAGAGAAATGCACAAAGACGTCGCGACAGAGCACAACGTCGGCGCGCGGCACAGGCTGCGTCAGCAGGTCCAGTTGCTTGAACCGGATTCGGTCGGTCTCGAACTTGCTGCCATTGCGCTCAACGAGGAGCCTGACGATATCGACGCCCAGATAGTCGAATCCGGATAGGTCCACATTCTGCATCCAGTAGAAGTCGCCGCAGCCCGCATCCACGATGGTGGTGGCGCCAACCTCACGGAGAATGCTCGGCAGTTCGGCTACAACATTCCTTGTCTGAATACGATCGGAGCCGGCCCAGTGAGGGCCATCCTCTCCTTCTGTTTCGTTGTTCACGAACATCTCCGTGAAGACCTCCTCCGCGGGCATTCCCTCGAGGCGAATGCGTTCGCGTCTTTCCTGGACGCGGCGATAGATCGACATGACTCCCGGAATGCACTTTACGACGTCTTTGGCGATATTCAGCACGGTATTGCCTCATGCAGGGAAATAGGTGGCCCATCGGATTAACTCTGTAGGCGAGCCGGCGCGAAATGATACTGCATGGTGCAGTCGCCACACCGGGAAATTCACACGGTTCATGGGAGGTGACGCCAAGCAGGTGCGTCGCTTCAGCCCGAAGCCTCCGCCTTCGCCCCGGCAACGCACGCAGCGCACAGCTGCGGCCATTGCATGGGCCAACCGGCCAACGGGTCGCGGCTGAATCCGCTCTTCGCGAACTGCTGCCAGCGGCCGATGGCGTAGCACACCATGAGATTCGCGGCGGCGGCGAAATCGGTGGACTGTTCCAGTTCGCCATTCGTCGCAGCGACGCGCAAGGCCTGCTTGAGTGTCGCCTCGACGCGATCGAGCATCTGATTGATTCGTGCCTGGAGCCGGTCGTCTTCGTTCACAAGGGCGTCACCGATCAGCACGCGTGTCAGGCCGCGATTCTTCTGGGCGAACCCGAGCAGGAGCGCGAGAACCAATTCGACCTGCTTCAGGCCCGAGCGTTCTTCCGCTGTGATCTTGTTGAACATCGAGAACAGGCTCGATTCGATGAATTCGATCAGCCCCTCGTACATCTGGGCCTTGCTGGCGAAGTGACGGTAAAGTGCCGCCTCCGATACATCCAACCGCGCGGCTAGGCCAGCCGTCGTGATCTTCTCGCCCTTGGGATCCTGAAGCATCTCAGCCAGGACCTGCAGGATCTGCAGCCTTCGTTCTCCGGGTTTGGATGCCATGGGTTCCTCCCATTCTTCTTCATGGCCTGCCAGTCGTTCGCAGCAGTGCGCGGATTCACTTGCTCCTGATGAGGGTGCCTACCCCCTCGTCCGTCAGAATCTCGAGCAGCAGCGCATGTTCTACACGGCCATCGATAATATGCACAGACCGGACCCCGCCGCGGGCAGCATCGAGTGCGGAGGAGATCTTTGGCAGCATGCCGCCGGAGATGCTGCCATCGGCAAACATCGCGTCGATGTCCTTGGGCGTCAGCCCGGTGAGCAGTTTTCCATCCTCGTCGAGCACGCCTGGCGTGTTCGTGAGCAGGATGAGTTTTTCCGCCCGGAGGATTTCAGCGAGCTTGCCGGCAACGACGTCGGCATTGATGTTGTAGGACTCGCCTTCGGTGCCGACCCCGATCGGCGCAATGACCGGAATGAAATCGCCCGTATCCAGAAAGGCTATGATGCTGGGATCGATGGCGGTGATCTCGCCGACATGGCCGATGTCGATGAACTTGTCCGCGTCGTCCTTGCTGGGCATTAGCAGTTTGCGGGCACGGATGAAAGCGCCGTCCTGCCCGGTCAGGCCGACGGCCTTGCCGCCGTGATGGTTGATGAGATTGACGATATCCTTGTTGACCTGCCCGCCGAGGACCATTTCCACCAACTCCATCGTCTCGGCGTCCGTCACGCGCATTCCCTGGACGAATTCGCCCTTTTTGCCGACCCGCTTTAGCAGGTCATCGATTTGCGGGCCACCGCCATGTACCACGACCGGATTCATGCCGACCAGTTTCAGCAGCACGACGTCGCGGGCGAAGCACTGCTTGAGATTCTCGTCGGTCATGGCATTGCCGCCGTACTTGATGACGATGGTCTTACCATGGAAGCGCCGTATGTAGGGCAGCGCCTTACCGAGAATACTCGCCTTGGTGGCCGGTGGGATGTCGTCCCTCATGGTGGCAGGTACGCGCGGGCAGTGGAAAATGAGATTCTAGCTTTGCGTTGCGCAAAGAAAAAGCGGGGAGGCACTGCCTCCCCGCTCGTTCCGGAGAAATCGCCGGTATTACTGAATGACTACGCGTTTGGCGGCCGTGGCAGCCTTCTTGGGCAGTGTGAGCTCAAGAATGCCATCGACGAACTTCGCACCCGCGCGTGCCTCGTCTACGTCCTGGCCGAGTTGGAAGCTGCGCGAAACCTTGCCAAAATAGCGCTCGGTTCTCAATATCCGCTCGCCCTCCCGGGTTTCCTTCTCGCTTTTGCGTTCGGCGCTGATGGAGACGACCGACCCATCGATATTGACATGGATGTCCTCTTTCTTGATGCCCGGTAGCTCGGCATGGACGACGTAGCTATCCGCACGCTCGGTAACATCCATCTTGATGGTCGGCGCCTCCGCGGGCGTTCCGAATTCGACCGGCCGGACGAAGAAGCCGCGGAAGAAGTCGTCGAAGGGGTCGTACCGTGAAATGTTTGCCATGTCCGTCTCCTTTAGGTAGGGGTAGTAGCGTGTTGCCCATGACTGCAATATGGGCCCGTCGCGCAGGAATTCAAGTCCGGGGGTGACGTGGCAAATGGTCTTTCGCATGACGGATAACGTTGGTCACGGCACCGCCTGCGCCCGATGCGGCACAACCTTCGCATGCGCGATGCGCAACGGCGGTTCCCGCTGCTGGTGCGCAGATCATCCTCATGTGCTGCCGGTGCCGGGACACGGGAGTGCCTGCTATTGCCCCGGGTGTCTTCGGGAACTGCTCGCCGCGCGCGGCCTCGCGGATGAGAGCTCTACACCGAGTGATGAAATTGGTCGGGAAGCATGAGAATCGCATCCCGATTGCTCCAGGAGAAGACCTTGCGCGCTGCGTCCTGCCACCGCAGCCAAACGTGGCCGAGATGCTCGGCGGGTGCGATGGTCACCGTCGTGTCCTCGGGTACGAGGAGGCTGAAGACGTGTTCGGTATTCTGGGTGACACCTGGCGCGTAGCGGTGGCGCCACTCCGGGAATATGTCGTAGCGATTGCACAGACGCCAATCAAGAAGATCCGCCTCGCCGGCGTCGATACCCGTTTCCTCGCGCAACTCGCGCACAGCAGTTCCAAGCAGGGATTCGTCGCCCTCCTGGCTTCCGGTTACCGACTGCCAGTAACCGGGATGGGAGGCGCGTTCCAGCAACAGCACGCGCAGTGTCGGGGTGTGCACGAGCACCAGCACCGATATCGGCTTCTTGTGGTGCTGTGCCGGTTCAGGTATCACGGTAGGTCTCGCAACCCGGGGATGCGTTCGGCGCGTATCTCGATCAGTGTCCAGAAGGGCACGCCGTCGCTCCGCCAGTAGTTCGACGCAGCATCCAATATCCGGCAGGCCATCTCGAAGTCGCGCCGCCGTGTGCGCAGGAACTCGTCCGCGTCGGCCAGCACGACAAGGTAGCCTTCCGCAGGGCGCCACGACAAGTCCGTGAGACAGTCCTCGAGTGCGTCCCAATTGTGGCCGAACCAGTCCGGAAACGAGAGGCTCCGTGCGAGCGCGGCAAAGAACTTCTCCTTGTCATTGACGCCGGTGAGCACGGGACGAAATATGGCGAATCTGCACTCACGCGCCGCCGCGATCATGTCCTCCAGCGCGTGGGCGGCGAGGCGATAGACTCCGGCCTTTCCGGGGTCCTTAAGCAGCGCGGCATAGCGCTTTTCTATCATTCCCGTATCCTCACGAAGGTGCGATAGTGATTGTCCGTGTAGTAGAACTCGCCGCTTGCGCCGGCGATGATGCGGCGTGCTCCGCGGTCGCGTGCACCCGGCGTGGGGACCGTGTATTCGCGGTAGTAGTTCTGGACCCGCTTGGGCAGGCGCCGCTCGCGGTTCTGAAACGTCGTTCCGTCCTTGCGATACGGGAAGGGCCCGCCATGCTTGATCAGTGCGAGCGTCGCGAGTGCCTCCGCCGGCAGCCCTGCCGCCCGTACCTCGGGCACCGGCGCGGCGTGCGGCGGCTGCTGATAACTCCAGCCCGGGAAAGACAGGCAAAGCGCGACGAGGAAGGCGGCGAGGCGGGCAAGCATCGCGGGGGCGCGCGCGTTACTCACGCGACGCTAAGCCGTCGGCGGCTTGCCGGGTTCACTTTGACGCAAGCGAATGTGCAGTTCGCGCAGTTGCTTCTCGTCGACGGGGCTGGGCGCCTGCGTCAGCAGGCACTGCGCACGCTGGGTCTTGGGAAAGGCGATTACATCGCGAATCGATTCCGCGCCTGTCATCATCGTAACGATGCGATCCAGCCCGAATGCGATGCCGCCGTGGGGCGGGGCGCCGTAACGCAGCGCGTCGAGCAGGAAGCCGAACTTTGTTTGTGCCTCTTCGACACCGATGTTGAGGGCGCGAAAGACCTTGCTCTGGATGTCTTCGCGATGAATGCGCACCGACCCGCCGCCAATCTCCCACCCGTTTAGCGCGAGATCGTACGCCTTGGCCAGGCAGCGGCCCGGCTCGCTTTCGAGAAAAGACTCGTGTCCGTCCTTGGGCGCGGTAAACGGATGGTGGCAGGCGATCCAGCGACTCTCGTCATCGTCATACTCAAACATCGGGAAATCGGTTACCCATACCGGCCGCCAGCCTGCCTGAACATGGCCCTTCTCGTGTCCGATCTTGACGCGCAGCGCCCCGAGCGCGTCATTGACGACTTTCGCCCGGTCGGCACCGAAGAACACGAGATCGCCGTTCTCGGCGCCGGTGCGTTCCAGGATTGCTGTGACGACGTCGTGCGGCAGGAACTTGAGAATCGGTGACTGCAATCCGTCGATGCCTTTGTCCTTGTCGTTGACTTTGACATAGGCCAGTCCCTTGGCGCCGTAGATCGCCACGAACGTGGTGTAGTCGTCGATCTCCTTGCGCGACAGCGCGCCGCCACCCGGGACGCGCAGCGCCGCGACACGCCCGTCTGGGAGATCCGCTGCCGCGCGGAAGACCTTGAATTCGACCTGCTTCATCAGATCGGTAAGCTCGGTGAACTCCAGCAACACGCGCAGATCTGGTTTATCGGATCCGAAGCGGCTCATCGCCTCGGCATGGGTTAGGCGGGGAAAAGGGTCCGGCAACCGGACGTCCAGCACCTGCTGGAAAACGACGCGGATCATTTCCTCCATGAGGGACGTAATCTGCGCTTCGTCCATGAATGATGTTTCGATATCGACCTGGGTGAACTCCGGCTGGCGGTCAGCGCGCAAATCCTCGTCCCGGAAGCACTTGGTGATCTGGTAGTAGCGGTCGAAGCCGGAGATCATGAGCATCTGCTTGAACAGCTGTGGCGACTGCGGCAGAGCGAAGAACTGACCGGCGTGTACTCTCGACGGCACGAGATAGTCGCGCGCCCCTTCCGGGGTGCTCTTGGTCAGCATGGGAGTTTCGATGTCGATGAAACCACGCGCGTCGAGAAAACGGCGGAAGGCCATCGCCGCCCTGTAGCGCAGCATCAGGTTCTTCTGCATTGCCGGCCGGCGCAGGTCGACGACGCGATGGGTCAGCCGCACCGTCTCCGACAGGTTGTCGTCGTCGAGTTGAAACGGCGGTGTCGTTGCGGGATTGAGCACCTCGATGACATCGGCGAGCACTTCCACCTCGCCGCTCGCCAGGTTGGGGTTGGCCGTACCCTCGGGGCGGGCGCGGACGACGCCGGTAATCCTGAGGACGAACTCGTTTCTGACACCCTCCGCGTTCTTAAATGGTTCAGGGTGGCCAGGATCGCACACCACTTGGGCCAGACCTTCGCGGTCGCGCAGGTCGATGAATATGACGCCGCCGTGGTCGCGCCGGCGATGGGCCCAGCCGCAAAGCGTCACGGTCTGGTTGATGTGGGTCGAATTGATCTGTCCGCAATAGTGGGTGCGCATCGCTGTCGATCCGGCGGAGGTTGTCGGGGGGCGAGGTTTAGATCTGTTCCACAACCGCCTGGCTGGAGCGCGCTTGAATTGCGCCGTTCCTGCGTGCCGGCGGGACGACGACGCCCATGGATATGATGTACTTGAGCGCTTCGTCGACGCTCATCTCCAGTTCGATCACGTCGCTGCGCGGCACCATAAGGAAGAAACCAGAAGTGGGGTTGGGCGTCGTCGGTACGTAGATGCTAAGGTACTCGCCGCGCAAGTGGTTGGCCACGTCCTGTCCTGGCGTGCCGGTCTGAAAGGCGATGGTCCATGCGCCCTTGCGTGGGTATTCCACCAGCAGCGCTTTGCGGAACGCCTCGCCGCTACTGGAAAAAAGCGTGTCGGAGACTTGTTTGACGCTGTAATAAACCGACTTGACGACCGGAATTCGCCCAAGAACGCCTTCCCAGAAGCGTACAAGGCGCTGGCCGATTATGTTCGCCGTTACCAGGCCGGTGAGAAAAACGACGACCAGAGTGAGGATGGCACCGATGCCGGGAATGTGGAAGCCGAGCAGATTCTCGGGGCGCAGGCTAGCCGGCAGGAGCAGCAGCGACTGATCCATGGTGCTGACGATCAAATGCAGTACCCATACCGTGATGGCCAGGGGCACCCAGATCAGCAGGCCGGTGATGAAGTATTTTTTCATCGCTGTCGTTCGTCAATGGCAGCTGCAGGAGCCTCCGCAGGGGGTCGAAGCAGGGGTGGTTGCGGTATTGGCCTCACTGCCGGATTTCTCCTTGGGTTTCGAGCCCGACTTGAAATCCGTTGCATACCAGCCGCTGCCTTTGAGGTGAAAGCCTGCCGCGCTGAGAAGCTTTGTATACGCGTCCGCGGCGCACGACGGACAACGCGTCAGGGGAGGATCGCTGGCCTTCTGCAGGTGTTCCTCCTGAAAGCCGCAGCTTTCGCAACGATACTCGTAAATCGGCATGGCTGCCTCCAGAAAAGCTTGAATTGTAACGTATTCGACGATCAGGACTGCGGAGTCTGTGCCCTTTGCCGAAGCCGACAGAATTCCATTCTTCCGGCAATCATAAATGGGGGAGGATGCCGCGGAAGTCAATGGGGCGCACCGCCACATTCGTGGCAGGCGCAGTGGAGTCAAGGGCAGCGCGTCAGAGCAGACGCAGGTAGTAGTCGGTCAGAGGTTTGCCCCAGAACAGGGCGATGGCGCCGGCCGAGGCGAGATAGGGTCCGAAAGGTATGGGAACACTGACTCCGCGTCGTGCCAGGACGATCAGCATGACCCCGACTACGGCACCGACAAGCGAGGCCAGGAGGATGGACAACGGCAACAACTGCCAGCCGAGCCAGGCGCCGACGGCGGCGAGGAGCTTGAAATCGCCAAACCCCATGCCCTCCTTGCCGGTGGCCAGCTTGAAGAGCCAATAGACCGACCACAGAGACAGGTAGCCCGCCATGGCGCCGATGACGGCACTGCCTAAGTCCGTGTACGTGCTTCCGAGGTTGAACAACAGCCCCGCCCAGACGAGCGGCAGCGTAATGGAATCCGGCAGCAGTTGCGTGTCGACGTCGATGAATGTCAGCACGACGAGACTCCACAGGAAAAAGAGGGCGCCGAGGCCAGCCCACGTCGGGCCGAAATGCCACGCCGCACCGGCGCTAAGCAGTGCCGTCAGCGCCTCGACGGCCGGGTAGCGGGCGCTGATTGGCGCATTGCAGGCACGGCAGCGCCCGCGCAACCAAAGGTAACTCAGGATGGGAATGTTCTCGATTGCGCCGATGGCATGACCGCATCTTGGGCAGCGCGAACGAGGCCGAACCAGCCCGAATGGCTCCGCCGGCGCAGCCGATTCGCCGCGCAGTTCGGCGCACTGCGCCTGCCAGTCGCGCTCCATCATTTTCGGCAGTCGATGGATGACCACATTGAGAAAGCTGCCGACACACAGGCCCACCACCGCGCACACGGCAACAAATATCCCCGGCTGGGTGAGCGCTTCGAAGGCGGACATGAGATGGCGGCGGGCGCCGCTGAGCGGCACCCGCGGGATAGATCAGACTACGGACGCGATCTTGAAGATCGGCAGGTACATGGCGACGACCAGGCCGCCGATGACCACGCCAAGGAATACCATGATGATTGGCTCGATGAGGCTGGACATGGCCGCCACGGCATCGTCTACCTCTTGCTCGAAGAAGTCGGCGACCTTGCCCAACATGCCGTCCAACTGACCAGATTCCTCGCCGATTGCCACCATCTGCACCACCATTGTCGGAAAGACGTTGGCGTTCTGCATTGCCACCGTCAGGCTCGTGCCTGTGCTGACCTCGCTCTGGATTTGTTTTGTCGCCATCTTGTAGACGTGATTTCCGGATGCGCCGCCCACCGAGTCCAGCGCTTCGACGAGCGGTACGCCGGCGGCGAACATCGTCGACAAGGTCCGGCTCCAGCGGGCGATTGTTGCCTTACGCACGATGTCACCAAACACCGGAAGGCGCAGCAGCGCGCGGTCGAAGGCAATCTGAAACTTCTCCGACCGCTTGAGTGTGTAGAAGAACGCAAATATTCCTAATCCGATCGCCCCGAATATGATGTACCAGTATTCGACGAAGAAGTCAGAGACACCTATGACGAACAGGGTCGGTGCTGGCAGGTCTGCACCGAAGCTCGTGAATACCTTCTTGAACTCCGGGATGACGAACAGCATGATCACCGCGGTGATGATGAAGGCGACAATGATGACCGCGATCGGGTAAAACATCGCCGACTTGATCTTGCCCTTGATCGCGAGGATCTTCTCCTTGTAGGTGGCCAGCCGGTCAAGCAAATGGTCAAGGATGCCGGCCTGTTCGCCCGCCGCGACAAGGTTGCAGTACAGTGCGTCGAAATGAACCGGATGCTTGCGAAAGGCCTGGTTCAGGCTGCTGCCCGTTTCGACATCGGCTCGGATGTCCGTCAGCAGTCGCCCGACCGCGGGATTGGTCGCGCCCTTGGCGGCAATGTCGAAGGCTTGAAGCAGCGGCACGCCGGATTTCATCATGGTCGCGAGCTGGCGCGTGAAAAGCGTGATGTCCTTTTCGGTAACACGACCGCCGCGCCCGAACGCCTGCTTCTTCACCTTCGTGACGAGGATGCCCTGTCGGCGCAGCGTCGTCTGAACGAGGGTTTCGCCGCCGGCGCGCATTTCGCCGCGAACGACCTTGCCGCTCTTGTCCTTGCCCTCCCACTGGAAGACGAATTCCTTGGCCGTTACGGGTCTGCGTGCGGTTCTTGTAGCGGTAGCCATTACTGCCTCCGGATGCAACTCATTCGTTTGTCGTGGCAAGCACCTCTTCCAGAGAGGTCATGCCCTGCTTCACTTTAAGCAAGCCCGACTGGCGCAGATCACGGATACCCTCGCGCTGCGCCTGGGCAGCAAGCTCCATGGAATTGCCGTTGGTCATGATGATGCGGGCAATTTCTTCCGACACGGGCATCACTTGGTAGATACCGAGCCGCCCCTTGTAACCCGAACCCTTGCAGCGCTCGCAACCGCCGATCCCGAAGGGCTGCCAGCTGCCATCGAGATCCTCTTCGGCGAACCCGGCCTGCAATAACGCCTCGGTGGGAATGGACACCGGTTTCTTGCAAGAACATAGTCGTCGCGCGAGCCGCTGCGCCGTAATCAAGACCACGCTGGAGGCGATATTGAATGGCTGCACGCCCATGTTGGCAAGCCGGGTTAGCGTCGTGGGTGCGTCATTCGTGTGCAGCGTCGAAAGCACCAAGTGTCCGGTCTGCGCTGCCTTTACGGCAATCTCGGCGGTTTCCAGGTCGCGAATCTCACCGACCATGATGATGTCCGGATCCTGGCGCAGGAAGGAGCGCAGCGCCGTGGCGAAGGTCAGCCCCGCTTTTTCGTGGATGTTGACCTGATTGATGCCCGCAAGGTTGATCTCCGCCGGGTCTTCCGCGGTGGCGATGTTGATGCCGGGCTTGTTCAGCAGGTTCAGGCAGGTGTAGAGCGAAACAGTCTTGCCGCTGCCGGTCGGGCCGGTGACGAGGACCATTCCATAGGGACGGGCAATCGCATCGAGCAGTGCCTGCTTCTGATCCGGCTCGTAGCCGAGCAGGTCGATGTTCAGCAGCGCCTGGGATGAATCGAGAATACGCATGACGATCTTCTCGCCATGCAAGGTCGGCAGTGTGCTGACCCGGAAATCGATAGCCCGGTTCTTTGACAGCACCAGCTTCATCCGCCCGTCCTGCGGCACCCGCTTTTCCGAGATGTCCAGGCGCGAGATGACCTTGATCCGGGACGCGATCTTCTCCTTCAGCACAAGTGGGGGCTGGGCAACCTCGCGCAGTATGCCGTCGGTACGGAAACGGATGCGGTAGAACTTTTCATAGGGCTCGAAGTGGATATCCGATGCCCCTTCGGTAATCGCGTCGAGGAGCATTTTCTGGATGAACCGAACCACCGGTGCATCGTCGACGTCGACGGATCCGGCGGCCTCGGCCGCTGCTTCCGGCGCCTCGTCGGCGAGGAGCTCCATGTCGAAGTCTTCGCCCGTGAGGTCGCGCAGCGCCGTTTCCGTGGTCTCGGACAGCTTATTGACAAGCATGCTCAGCTTGTCAGCTTCGACGACCACCGGATCGACCGCCATGCCCGTCTGGAAGCGAATTTCATCGAGCGCCCGCAGCGTCGTCGGATCGGCCAGGGCTACCGCCAGCCGGTTGCCGCGCTTGTTGAGCGCAATCACCTGATGGTTGCGCATCAGCTTGCGGTCGATCGCGTCGCGGGGCAGCTGCGCTTCGTCTAGGCTGTCGAGATCCACCAATGGGTACCCGAACGTCTCCGAGGCAAACAGCGCGACTTCGCGCGCCCCCATCCGACCTCCAGCGATCAATTGCGCAGCGAAACCGTTGCCCATACTCGTGCCTTGAGAGGTAAGGCTCCCCGCCTCGGCCTCCGACAGCCGTCCCTGCTGGACCAGGGCGCGGGCCAGGCCGCTTAACGCAGTTTGCGGGGTTGCTGCCATAGGGTATTGATTTCGTTGGGTATGGTACGCAGTTCCGTTTCGATGATGCCCGGCTACCAGCCGTTTGTAAAGACTCCCGCCGCGCAATGTACTGGTAACGGTCGCGCGGGTCGAAACTTGATGGCGGAGCCGATAGCCATCAAGGCGTTTCACATCGCCGGGCGTGACAGCCGGGCTATCCTGACCATCCGGTCTTGCGTCTGAACGATCTCGATCGGCACATCGGCGATCTTGATGCTCATTCCAGACTCCGGGATATCCTGGAAATGCTCGAGAATCAGTCCGTTGAGAGTCTTGGGCCCCTCCAGGGGAAGGTCAAGCCCCAGCTGTCGATTGAGCTCGCGCAGGCTGCGGCTGCCCTCCACCAAGGCGCGTCCGCCGTCATCCCAGGCGACCGGCACGCCACCTCCCGGCAGGCTGCTGGTGAACTTGCCGATTATTTCTTCGATCAGATCCTCGACCGTCACCAGTCCCTCGATTTCGCCGTACTCGTCCACGACCAGGGCGATGCGCTGCTGGTTTTCCTGGAAGAACTGCAGTTGCGCGTAGATGGGTGTCGTGCCCGGGATGAAGTAGGGCTTGGCAAGCCGCTCGCGCAGCCCCTCCTTGTCCAATTCGCCCGCCACGACTGCGCCCAGCACGCGGCGCTGATGCAATATTCCTACGATATTGTTCAGGTCGCCGTCATATACGGGGAGGCGCGTGTGGTAGCTCGTCGCCAGTTGCGCCTTGATATCCTCCAGGGTGGCCTGGATGTCGATAGCATCGAGAGAACCACGTGGGGTCATCACGTCCTCCATCGTGATGTCCTCCAGATCGAAAAGGTTGATCAGAATGCTGCGGTGTTTCTGGGGGACGAAGCGGCCAGCCTCGAGGATCAGCGTGCGCAGTTCCTGCGGGGACAAGACCTGGTGCTGCTGCTCTTTCGGCGGCTTCAGGCGAAGTATGGTCAGTAACCCATTGACGAACAGATTGACAAACCAGACGACGGAGTGAAACGCGCGCAGCAGCGGCGCGAGCACATAGCTCACCCAGGGTGCGAGGACGTCGGCATAGCCCGCGCCGATCACCTTAGGCGTGATCTCGGAGAAAACCAGGATGAGGAAAGTGACGACAAGTGTCCCGGCACCCAGTGCCCACTCCTCATCGCCGAAGAGCTCTATGGCGATGACGCTTACCAGCGTTGCCGCGGCAGCGTTGACCAGGTTGTTGAATAGGAGGATCACGCCCAGCAGCTTTTCAATCTTGGATAGCAGATCGAGTGCTAACCGTGAGCCGCGATGTCCGTTCTCCGCCGCAGCCTTGAGCCGGTAGCGATTGGCCGCCATCATGGCGGTCTCTGCCAGCGAGAAGAAACCGGAGAGGACAAGCAGAACGACCAGCGCGGTGGCCAGCGCTGACAGGGGAACGTCGCTCAAGGGGGTCGGTGCGCAGCAGTGTCGAAGTGCAGAGTATTCCGACGCCCCATGCGCCTGTCAAGGCGCGGCAGAGCGTTACCCGCTCAAGTGCGCCCGAGGATCACTTCCAGGACGAAGCGACTGCCAACATACGCCAGTAGCAGGGCGATGAAACCCGCCAGCGTCCAGCGCAGCGCCTTGCGCCCGCGCCAGCCATAGCCATGGCGCCCGACCAGCAGTGCTGCGAATATCACCCAGGACAGCATGGCAAATAGTGTCTTGTGATTGAAGGCCAGGGCCTTGCCGAAAAGCGTTTCGGAGAAAACGATGCCCGTGGCCAATGTGAGCGTCAGCATGACGAAGGCGATGGCGATCAGGCGGAACAGCAGCGATTCCATGACAAGCAGGGGCGGCAGGCTCGCCAATGCCCGCGATAGTCGGCCGCGATGCAGGCGGCGTTCCGCCGCGGCCATGAGCAGCGCGTGCAGCGCTGCAAGAGTGAACAGGCTGTAGGCTAGCATCGCCATGGTGAAGTGGGCACGGAAGACGAGCGAGCCGACATTGCTCAACGTGTGCTGGGCGGGAAACATCAGCGGCAGAATCGCGCACAAGGCGGCGATGGGCAGGACCAGCGTCTGCAGACCCTCCAGCCGGGTGTAGAAGGTTTCGATCCAATATACGACCAGCGCGAGCCAAAGCGTCAGGGCCAGCGCATAGCCAAACCCGAAGTGCATCGCGTCGCCTGGGAACAGGTCGCCATAGAGCCCCATTCCCTGCAAGGCGATCGCCGCCAGCAGCAGGAGCCGCTCCCAGAGATGCAGGCCAAATCGCGGCGCGGCGACGCCCGAATCGCGGCGACGGTGCCAGAAGTGGAACGCCAGCAGGGCGTACAGGGAGGCGGGCAGCAGATGCAGTAGAATTGCCAGCATCCCGTTAGTCTACAACCATTCCCGCAGCAAACCGACGATCATGCTAGACAACCTTACTCAGCGCCTGGCCAAAGTCGTCAAGACGGTTCGCGGCCACGCTCGCCTCACGGAGGAGAACATTGGCGAGGCATTGCGCGAAGTACGCCTGGCGTTGTTGGAGGCCGACGTGGCGCTGCCGGTCGTCAAGGATCTCATTGCGCGCATCAAGGAGAAAGCGCTGGGGCAGGAGGTCATCGGCAGCCTGACCCCAGGTCAGGCGTTGATCGGCGTCGTGCACCACGAGCTTACCGCCCTCATGGGCGGGGTGCAGAGCGGCTTGAACCTGGCGACGCAGCCACCGGCGGTCATCCTGATGGCCGGATTGCAGGGAACGGGGAAGACGACCACCACCGGCAAGCTGGGCAAACTGCTCGCGGAGCGCATGAAGAAGAAGGTGCTTGCGGTGAGCTGCGACGTCTACCGACCCGCGGCGATTGATCAGTTGCGGTTGGTTGCCGGGCAAGCGGGGATGGACTTTTTCCCGTCCCATGGCGAACAGCGGCCCGAGGACATCGCCCTGGCGGCGCTGGATTACGCCCGAAAGCATTACTACGAAGTCCTGCTCGTGGACACCGCCGGGCGGCTCGCCATCGACGAGGCAATGATGCGCGAGGTGGCGGCTCTGCATGCGGCTTTGAATCCCGTTGAAACGCTGTTCGTGGTCGATGCGATGCAAGGACAGGACGCGGTAAACACCGCCAAGGCGTTCAACGATGCGCTGCCGCTGACCGGCGTCATACTTACCAAGCTCGACGGCGACTCCCGCGGCGGGGCGGCGCTGTCAGTACGCCACGTCACGGGCAAGCCGCTGAAGTTCGCCGGCATCGGTGAAAAGCTCAACGGGATCGAGGAGTTCCATCCCGAGCGCATGGCATCGCGCATTCTTGGCATGGGCGACATCCTGGGGTTGGTCGAGGAGGCAAAGAAAAGCGTCGACGAGCAGAAAGCTCAGGAGTTCGCGCGCAAGCTCAAGACCGGCAAGGGTTTTGACTTGAACGATTTTAGAGACCAGATCGCACAGATGCGCAAGATGGGCGGCCTGTCGTCATTGTTGGAGAAGCTTCCGGCGCAGTTCGCCCAGGCTGCGAGTCAGGCCCAGGGGCAGATCGACGACCAGGCAATTCGTCGCGTCGAGGGCATCATCAATTCGATGACGCCGGGCGAGCGCGCCAAGCCTGAGGTCATCAAGGCGTCGCGCAAGCGTCGCATTGCGGCCGGGGCCGGAGTATCTGTCCAGGAAGTCAACCGCCTGCTCAATCAGTTCGAACAGACGCAAAAGGTGATGAAACAGTTTTCCAAGGGCGGGCTGCAGAAACTGATGCGCGGCATGAAGGGCATGCTGCCCGGCATGCGCTGACGCGCCGGCTGCTAGCGTTGCGCGAGTTTCGTGGCGTAGCCCCACTGGCGCCAGGCGCCGAGCACCATATTCGGATACTCGGGCTTGCCCAGGCTGCCGTTGTAGCGGCCCAGCGCGCGGTAGAGGTCGCCTCGTTCGATGTCTAGATAGTGGCGCAGGATCGTGCAGCCGTAGCGCAGATTGGTGCGCATGTGAAAGAGATTGTGGTCCGGTTTGCCGATCAGGTTTAGCCAGAACGGCATCACCTGCATGTAGCCCCGTGCGCTGGCGCTGGACACGGCGTATTTGCGGAAACCACTTTCGACGTGGATCAGTCCGAGCACGAGTTGCGGATCGAGGCCGGCACGAGTAGCTTCATAGTGGAGCGTGCGCAGGAACTCGATGCGCGCCGTGCGATCGGGCATCCGTTGTTCAAGGCGGCGCGACATCTCCACCAGCCATTCCACCGCCTCCTGCGATGTCGCGAATGATGTGGTGGTGGGCGGCCGATCGGCAATCGTGCGCGACAACGATGCCTGAACGCTCGCCGCCAGCGGCTCATATTGCTGCGCGCCGGCAAATGCCGATCCCCAGGGGAGTAGGCCAAGCAGCGCAAGAACTAGGCAGAGGCCGCGCACAGCTTCTCCCGCACAAAAGCGCCAATCTGGTCCAGCGCAACGCGTTGGGCGGCGTCGTCGCGTCGCCCCTGGTACTCCACTGTGCCGTCCCTGAGACCGCGCTCGCCGATGACAATGCGATGGGGAATACCCATCAATTCCATGTCCGCGAACATCACGCCGGGTCGTTCGTCGCGATCATCCAGTAGCAGGTCGGCGCCCGCGGCCAGCAATTCGTCGTAGACGGATTGCGCTGTACGCTGCACCGCTTCGCTCTTGGCCATGCCAATCGGCACGATCGCCACTTCGAAGGGCGCAATCGCCTGGGGGAAGATGATCCCCTTCTCGTCGTAGTTCTGTTCGATGGCGGCGCCGACGATGCGTGACACGCCGATCCCGTAGCAACCCATTTCCATGACACGCGGCTGACCGGACTCGTCGAGGAATGTTGCCTTCATCGCCTCGGAATACTTCGTGCGCAGCTGAAAGATGTGTCCCACCTCGATGCCGCGGCAAATCTCCAGCGTTCCGTTGCCGTCGGGGCTCGGATCGCCGGCGACGACGTTGCGGATGTCGAAGACACAGTCAGGCTCGCGCACGTCCCGTACCCAGTTAACTCCGGTCAGGTGGAAGCCGGCCTCGTTTGCGCCGCAGACGAAATCGCTCATGCAGGCGACGGTGCGGTCCGCGATGATGGAGATACTATCGGCGATACCAACCGGTCCAATGTAGCCCGGGCGGCAGCCGAGGCGATCCTCGATTTCCTTGTCCGTGGCGAAGCGAAACGGCGACAGGAATGGGATCTTGCTGACTTTCACCTCGTTCAGGGTGTGGTCGCCGCGAATCAACAGGAGATGGAAATCGTCGTCGTGCATCACGGCAATCGCCTTTACCGTTGAAGTAAGCGGCAAGCCAAGCAGTTCGGCGACATCTTCGCAGCGGGTCTTGCCCGGGGTTGCTACATTCTTCATCTCCTGCGTGTGTCCATTGCGCGGGGCGGTCGGCCCAAGTGCCTCGGCCAGTTCGACGTTGGCGGCATACTCGGACTGGGGGCAGAAAGCGATGGCGTCTTCACCGGACTCCGCCAATACATGGAATTCGTGCGAACCCGTGCCACCGATGGAGCCGGTATCGGCCGCCACGGCGCGGAACTTGAGGCCGAGCCGGGTGAAGATGCGCGAGTAAGTGTCGTGCATGTTGCGGTATTCGCGCTGCAGACATTCGTAGCTGGCGTGGAAGGAGTAGCCATCTTTCATCAGGAACTCGCGGCCGCGCATGACGCCGAAGCGGGGCCGGATTTCATCGCGGAACTTGGTCTGGATCTGGTAGAAATGCCGGGGCAGTTGGCGGTAACTCTTGACTTCGCGGCGAACCACATCGGTAATGACCTCTTCGTGAGTCGGGCCGACGCAGAAATCGCGCTGGTGGCGATCCTTGAGGCGGAGCAACTCCGGGCCGTACTGCTGCCAGCGCCCCGATTCCTGCCACAGCTCTGCCGGCTGCACCGCCGGCATGAGCAGTTCAATGGCGCCGCTTCGGTTCATCTCCTCCCGCACGATGGTTTCGACTTTGCGCAGCACCCGCAGACCCAGGGGCATCCACGTGTAGATGCCGCCGGCTAGGCGCTTGATCAGCCCGGCCCGTAGCATCAGTCGGTGGCTGATGATCTCGGCGTCGGCGGGGGCTTCTTTCAGAGTCGCGATAAAAAACCGGGAGGCGCGCATAGATGATGTGTGGGGTGGATAAAGGACGACGGCGCGTAGGTTTCGGGGATGACAAGGACACCAAAGAACCATCATTTTAGCGCAGCTACCGGCCTCCATTGGCCTTCCTGGCGGCGGTCTAACCGGCACCGGGCCGCGCCGGGCGCCGCGCTTTCCAATGCATGGGAATTGTGGAAGAATCAGTGCGATCAAACGATTCTCGCAGGTTAAACCATGCTCGACCGGGACGGATACCGCCCGAACGTCGGCATTGTTCTGGTAAACAGCAGAAACGAGGTCTTCTGGGGCAAGCGAATACGAGAGCACGCCTGGCAGTTTCCTCAGGGCGGAATCAAGCACGGCGAGTCGCCCGAGCAGGCAATGTATCGCGAGTTGTTCGAGGAAATCGGTCTGCGGCCCGAACATGTCAGGATTCTTGGGCGCACGCGCGAGTGGCTGCGTTATGACGTGCCCAAGCAGTGGGTCAAACGCGAGTGGCGCAGCACCTATCGCGGCCAGAAGCAAATTTGGTATCTGCTGCGGCTGACCGGGCGTGACTGTGACGTATGCTTGCGCGCCAGCGATCATCCTGAGTTCGATGCCTGGCGGTGGAGCGAGTACTGGGTTCCTCTGGATGCCGTGATCGAATTCAAGCGCCCCGTCTATCAACAGGCCCTGACGGAACTCGCTCGGCTGCTATTCAACCGAACCCGCGACAGGACACCGAAATGGCAACGCCATGCGCAGGCGCCGGCGTGCCCGACGCCGCCGCGCGAGGACGGATAGCAGGATGCTAGGGCTGCGCTTTGGACCTGTGCATGTTGTCCCGCACCCATTCGGCCGAGCCTTTGTGTTCCAGGCGCCTCCTTGTGCCCCGCGACGCGCGCGACACGATCGCACGGACGCGCTTTGCCTGGAGACGGGTCAGCCGGGGGCATCGCGTTGGCGCGTCGGCTACGCGGAAGCGACAGTCCAACCATACGAGATGCCACGGCTGTCGGTTCGGCACGCGGCACGTCAAGTCCGCCCTGACGAGGTTGCTGTGACGGAAATGGCTTTTCCCCCCTTGGAAAGCGTGCGGAAACAGCCAAGAGCCTGGAGACCCCCAAATGAAACGAGATGCCTATAACGCGCTGCCCCAGATAAAGCTCGCGGCGGACGTCGGCTACATCCTGCCGGATGCCTATGATCCGCAACGTGTGCGCGCCGATACGCCGGCGATCGAGGTCATGACCGACCTGCGCCGGGTGCCCGCAGCCACGATCAATCCCGATACAGCGCTGGCCGAGGCGAATCAGGCAATGATCCTGCGGGGAGTCAGGTCACTGCTGGTGACCACCGAGGATCGGCGCGTGGTTGGACTGGTTACCTCGGCGGACATCCTTGGTGAGAAGCCGCTGCAGATTGTCCGCGAGCGTGGCGTGCGGCATGACGAAGTAGTCGTGGGCGATGTGATGACGCCCTCTGCGAAACTGGACGCGCTTGACCTGGGCGAGGTGCTGCGCGCCGACGTGGGGCACGTCGTGGCGACGCTGCGCAATTCCGGGCGCCAGCACGCGCTTGTGACCACGACGGTGGCCGGTGGCCGCCAGATGATTCGCGGCATTTTCTCGGCCTCGCAGATTGCCCGCCAGCTCGGTATCGCACTCAACGCTACCGAGGTAGCGCGGACGTTTGCCGAGATTGAAGCGGCGATTGCCGGCCAAAACTGAGTACCCTGGCCGGCGGGTCGCGCCCGGACGCTCGTACCTGCGCCGAACGTCGAAATGCCTTGACAGCGGCGCTTCACCAGTCTAATCTCCGTCTAGAGATTAGATTAATTCTAAACCACCTTCCGAAACCGACGTACATTAACCAGTCAGAGGAGACTGCAATGCAACTGAAAGGCTCGAAAACCGAAGGCAATCTGAAAGCCGCATTTGCCGGCGAGTCGCAAGCCAATCGGCGCTATCTCTACTTCGCAGCAAAAGCAGACGTGGAGGGCCAGAACGATGTGGCTGCTGTCTTCCGTTCAACGGCGGAGGGTGAAACGGGGCATGCCCACGGCCACCTCGAGTATTTGGAAACTTGTGGTGATCCGGCGACCGGATTGCCATTCGGCGGTACGCGGGACAACCTGAAGGCTGCCATTGCCGGAGAAACCCACGAGTACACCGATATGTATCCGGGCATGGCGAAGGCAGCGCGACAGGAAGGCTTCGAGGAAATCGCGGACTGGTTCGAGACCCTGGCAAAGGCTGAGCGGTCTCATGCCAACCGGTTTCAGAAAGCCCTGGACGCGCTGGCGGACTAACCTTCCGCGTGCCGGACAAATGAGGCGCGGTTGAGCCGCGCCTCATTTTTTGGGCCGGACGCCCGTAGGGCGTCCGGGCGCTTGTTGACCGCATTCCGGACGGTCGAGCGTAGCTCGCCGGCCGACCTGCGGAGCGCGACATCGCGTGCGCGGCGAAGTGCCCGCGGACGCCTGCCTGCCGGTTGGCGCCGTTACGGGTCCGACAAGCCCCCTTTGCACTTGATAGGACAGAACTGTGACCGTACGTGAAGGAAGTCTGGAGGCGCCGAAGCGCCATCCCCTGGACTGGAAGAACCCCGATTTCTACGACGAGCAAAAGCTCTACGCTGAACTGCACCGCACGTTCGATATCTGTCATGGTTGTCGCCGTTGCGTAAATCTGTGCACAGCCTTTCCCAAGCTCTTTGACTTGGTGGACGAGGGCCCGACCGGTGAGATGGATGGGGTGCCGCAGAGCAAGTACTGGGAAGTGGTGGACCAGTGCTACCTGTGCGACATGTGCTTCATGACCAAGTGCCCCTACGTGCCGCCGCATGAATGGAACCTGGATTTTCCCCACCTCATGTTGCGTGCAAAGGCGATCAAGTATCGCAAGGGCGAGGTGCGCCTGCGCGACAAATTGCTGACCAGCACCGATGCCATCGGCAAACTTGCCGCAATCCCGGTTGTAGCACAGACCGTAAACGTGCTCAACAACAACTCTGCGGCACGGAAGGCGATGCAAAGCGCCCTAGGAATCCACAAGGACCGCAGGCTGCCGCCCTACGCCAGCCGGAAATTCCGCAGCCAGGCCAATGCCAATGCGAGTTTCCCGACGCGCGACGGCCAGCGCACCCCTGGCAAAGTCGCGGTATTCTCGACCTGCTACATAAACTACAACGAACCGGGCATCGGCCAGGACCTGCTGAAGCTCTTGCAGCACAACGAAATTCCCGCCGTCCTGGTCGAGAAGGAAGCGTGTTGCGGCATGCCCAAGCTTGAACTGGGCAACCTCGATGAGGTGGAGCGGCTAAAGAACATCAACATTCCGCCCCTTGCCCGGCTGGCGCGCGAGGGCTATGCGATTCTTACGCCCGTGCCTTCCTGCACACTCATGTACAAGAGCGAGCTGCCGCTCATGTTTCCGGACGATGCGGACGTGCGCCAAGTCGCCAATGCGATGTTCGATCCCTTCGAGTACTTCGTCCTGCGCCACAAAGACGGTCTGCTCAAGACGGACTTCAAAAAGGCGCTGGGCAAGGTGTCGTACCACATCCCGTGCCACTCGCGGGTCCAGAACGTGGGTCAGAAGACGCGCGAGACGCTGCAGCTGGTGCCGGGTACGCAGGTCAATACCGTCGAACGCTGCGCGGGCCACGACGGAACGTGGGGCGTAAAGGAGGAGTATTTCGCCCTGTCGATGAAGATTGGCAGGCCGGTCTTCAAGCAGATGGCGTCGAGCAACCCGGACTACGTCAGTTCGGACTGTCCGATTGCTTCACGACACATCGTGCAGGGAATGGAAACGACCACCGCCACGCGGGCGCATCCGCTGACGTTACTGCGCCTTGCATACGGCATGGACTGACTAGCGAGGAAAGGAAACTCGGCAATGCCAACGATTACCCGTGACAGCCTGATGTCATTGGAGACCTACGCCAGGGAGCGCCCTGCGTTTCGCGCCAAGGTGATCGCGCACAAGAAGAACCGAACCGTTTCGCTCGGTGAGCACATGACCCTCATCTTCGAGGACGAGCTCACCATCCGCTACCAGATCCAGGAGATGCTGCGCATCGAACGAACATTCGAGGAACGGGGCATACTCGACGAGTTGGACGCGTACAATCCGCTCGTGCCCGATGGCACGAACTTCAAGGCCACGATGATGCTCGAATACCCCGACCCAGGCGAACGCAGCCTCTGGTTGGGCAGACTGATCGGCGTTGAAGATCACGTTTGGATGCAAGTGAGTGGGCATCCTCGCGTCTATGCCGTTGCCGACGAGGACTTGGAACGGGACAACGACGAGAAGACATCGTCGGTTCATTTCCTACGGTTTGAGCTGGCGCCACCCATGGTTCAGGGTTTGCGCTCCGGCGGCGCGCTCGCGCTGGGCGTCGATCACGCGCTTTACACGGCGCATTTCGATCCCCTGCCGGCGGCGGTCCGCGATGCGCTGGTGAAAGACCTGTCGTGATGAGGCGGCTGGCGTTGCTGTCGGCGATGGTGGCGGCTGCTCCGCCGTTGTACGCCCAGTACGATGCACAGTTCGAAGACGACATCGACGAAAAGCCGTGGAAGGAGGTCCAGGCCCAGTTGCCGCCCTATCCGCAGACGGAAAAGCTGCTTGAGTTTCAACCCGGCTCGACGAGTTCCAACCGCTTCTTTGTCGATACGGCATCCATCGATATCGGCAGCGACGAGGTCGTGCGCTACGCGCTCGTGGTCAAGACTCCGAACGGTGCCACGAATGTCAGCTTCGAGGGCATACGCTGCGCCACGAGCGAGTTGAGGCTCTATGCCTTCGGACATGCCGACGATACGTGGTCGCGGGCGCGCAACAGCGGTTGGACCCGCATTTACAACAGCACCGTCAATCGCCACCATGCGGCGTTGGCGCGCGAGTACCTGTGCCCGAATGGGATCGCCGTGCGCACGCCCGAGGAGGCCATCGATGCCCTGAAGCGCGGCGGGCATCCGGCACTGCCGCAGACCTATCGCTGATCCGTAGACCAGCACGTCGCGGGCACAGCCAGCGGCGACCGCCAGTTTCGGCGCGCCTGCTAGAATTCATCGTGTGGCTTTAAGGCTATGGCGCCATGATTGATGAACTGATCGTCGAGTTCGACAAGGCCCTGCGTACAGTGTTTGCGCCGGCGCACACGGTGCGCCCCGTGCCCGGTGCCGAGCTGCCCGAAACACCCCTGTCGGAGGCCGAGAAGCGCCACGCCGCTGCGCTGATGCGCGTCAATCATGTCGGTGAGGTGTGTGCCCAGGCGCTTTACCAGGGGCAGGCCGTTACCTCCCGCGATCATGCCGTGCGGCGCGCGCTCGAGCGGGCGGCGGGCGAGGAGACGGAACACCTGGCCTGGACCGAGAGGCGCATCGAGGAGCTCGGCGGCCGCCGCAGCCTTCTCAATCCGTTGTGGTACGGTGGCGCCCTTGCCTTGGGGGTTGCCGCGGGCAAACTTGGCGACGATTGGAATCTTGGGTTCCTCGCCGAAACGGAGCGGCAGGTCGAAGCGCATTTGACAGATCACCTCGAACGTTTGCCGCGAGCCGACCGCAAATCCTGGGAAATCCTCGAGCAAATGAAGAAGGACGAGATCCAGCACGCCCATACGGCAGTCGGCCTGGGGGCGAGGGAACTGCCGGTACCGGTCAAGCTTGCAATGCGTGTCGCGTCGAAAGTGATGACCCGCACCGCCTATTGGGTATAGCGCTGCGTAACGCGTCGCCGCTGCGGGACGCAGGGTCTATTCGGGGATGATCTCCCAATCGTGCGTGATCTGCGCTGTCTTGCCCAGCATGATCGACGCCGAGCAGTACTTCTCCGCCGAGAGCTTGATCGCGCGTTCGACGACGTCCGGTTTGAGATCCTTACCCCCGATCCGGAAATGGAACCGGATGCGCGTGAACACTTTGGGGTCGGCGTCCGCTCGTTCAGCGTGTAGGCTCACCTCGCAGTGCGTCACCTGCTGCCTGCTCTTTTTGAGTATCAAGACCACATCGTAGGCCGTGCAGCCGCCGGTGCCTGCCAGCACCAGTTCCATCGGCCGCGGTGCGAGGTTGCGACCGCCGCCTTCCGGCGCACCGTCCATCACTGCGATGTGATTGCTGCCGGTCTCGGCCACGAACGTCATGCCTTCGCCCCACCTGACGACGCACTCCATGAATCTCTCCTCCTCGTCGGAATTGGTTCCGCGTACCAATCCTAACCGGAATCGCAGGCCATGGCGGTCCGGCAGACCTTGTGCGGCGCGGAATCTTTCTGCGGAGATCGTCGCCAAACGTAAATTAAAACCCGCTGTAATCGGTACAACCGTCGCATCGACAATGATAAATATCTAATAATAACATTATGTTGTGCAACGATTCAGGGAACCGCGCGGTGTTTGCGGCGGGTTTTGTGCGCCGCACCAAAGTTCTTGCAATGCACAAAGATCTGTGGCATCATTCGTTTTGTCGAATGTGATCGAGGTATCTGAAGTTCGCCTCGCTACATTCTCGCTTTTGTCTCCTCCACCCTCCTCCTTTGGTGTGGATTTAGCGCAACTCCCCGTGAGTTGCGCTTTTTTTTGGGCGCACGCGTGGCGTTACCGATGGCATGCGGCACCGCGCTTCTTCTCGATGCAGTGCGCCATCCAGCCGGCGCGCCAATCGGCAGCGCTCGAGGAACAGGCCAGAGGGGGGTTGGTTTGACAGTCGCTGCGACGCTGGCCTACAATGCACGGCTTTTCAGCCCAGCAGGCTCACTGGATTTCGAAGGAAGTTTTCCATGAAGACGTTCTCTGCCAAGCCGGAAGAAGTGCGGCGTGACTGGTATGTCGTCGACGCCTCCGACAAGGTGCTCGGACGGCTCGCGAGCCAGATCGCCCATCGGCTCCGGGGCAAGCACAAACCAGAATACACGCCGCACGTGGACACTGGTGACTATATCGTGGTGGTAAACGCTGAGAAGCTGCGCGTGACCGGCGCCAAGCCGACGGAAAAGAAGTACTACCGGCACAGCGGTTTCCCCGGTGGCATTTACGAGACCAATTTCACCAAGCTCCAACAGCGTTTTCCGGAGCGCATCCTGCAGAAGGCGGTGAAGGGCATGTTGCCCAAAGGACCACTGGGATACGCAATGCTGAAGAAGCTGAAGGTTTATGCCGGCGGGCAGCATCCCCATGCCGCCCAGCAACCTCGACCCCTCGAAATTTAAACGTAACGGCGAAAGCAGCGATATCAACATGGCAGCAAACTACAACTACGGCACCGGCCGGCGCAAGACTGCAGTGGCGCGCGTATTCATAAGACCCGGCAATGGCAGATTTGTTGTAAACGGCAAGCCGGTAGATGAGTTTTTTTCCCGCGAGACCGGGCGCATGATCGTCCGCCAGCCGTTGGAACTGACACAGCACACGACCACTTTCGATATCCTGGTAAACGTGACTGGTGGTGGTGAATCCGGGCAGGCCGGGGCGGTGCGGCACGGGATCACCCGAGCCCTTATCGATTATGACGACACGTTGAAGCCGACGCTGAGCAAGGCCGGTTTCGTGACGCGCGATGCGCGCGAGGTCGAACGCAAGAAGGTGGGCTTGCACAAGGCCCGCCGCCGCAAGCAGTTCTCCAAGCGCTGAGGCGCCGCGATCGCAGGACCGGCCGGTTCCGCGAAGCATCACGAGAAGCCGCCTCAAGGCGGCTTTTTCATCTGCACGGAAGCATTCCGCAACGTAAGGAGGCGCGATGATCAAGGTAGGCGTTGTCGGAGGAACAGGGTATACCGGCGTCGAGTTGCTGCGCTTGCTGGCGCAGCACCCGCACGTGGAGCTTGCGGCGATCACGTCCCGGGGCGAGGCCGGCATGCCGGTCGCCGACATGTTTCCCAGCCTTCGGCAGCGCGTCTCGCTGCGTTTCGCCGATCCAACCGGGGCGGGACTCGAGCACTGCGACCTAGTGTATTTCGCCACACCAAATGGCGTTGCCATGGAACAGGCGCGAGCACTCCTGGATCAGGGTGTACGAGTCATCGATCTCGCGGCGGATTTCCGCCTGCGTGATGTGGCCCAGTGGGAGCAGTGGTACGGCATGAAGCACGCCGCTCCCGACTTGGTCGCTGAGGCTGTGTATGGATTACCGGAGTTGCACCGCGAACAGATCCGCAGCGCACGGCTCGTGGCCAATCCGGGCTGCTACCCGACTGCGGTCCAGCTTGGATTGTTGCCGCTCGTCGAGACCGCGGCGGTCGATCTTGCACATCTTGTCGCCGATGCCAAGTCCGGCGTCTCGGGCGCGGGACGCAAAGCCGAGGTTCATACCCTTTTCTCGGAAGCCTCTGACAACTTCAAGGCGTACGGCGTAGCAGGTCATCGTCACCTGCCGGAGATCCAGCAGGGCCTGTCGCAAGCCGCCGGCCGCGAGGTGTCGCTCACGTTCGTCCCGCATCTGACGCCGATGATCCGCGGCATTCACGCTACGCTCTATGCGCGTGTGACAACGCAACCCGACTTCCAGGCGTTGTACGAGAAGCGCTACGCTAACGAACCTTTCGTCGATGTTTTGCCGCCCAAGAGCCACCCAGACACCCGGTCCGTCCGCGCCTCAAATCTGTGCCGCATCGCCGTGCACCGGCCGTTGGGGGGCGACATGCTGGTCGTCTTGTCCGTTATCGATAACCTCGTCAAGGGTGCAGCAGGCCAGGCCGTGCAGAACATGAACATCATGTTCGGATTTGACGAGCACGCCGGACTCGCGCAGATACCCGTCTTGCCGTGATGTTCCGGCGCAGCCTGCGTGGGCGATCGGGCATCTCAGCGCAGCGAGTTGCCGTTCGGCCCCATCGGCCGTGGTACTGGCGCGCTGCGACCATCGTCGCGCTGCTGTCGGTCTCCCTTGCGTTATCGGCATGGATTTACGATGCCGGCCGGCGCTACGCCGGGCTCGACGGAACCGCCTCTGCCGAGGAACTCCGCGCCATGAAGGAGCGCGTCGCCGAGCTGGAGAAGGAAAACCACGCCCTGCGTGCAAACCCCGAGTCGACCGAGAACCGCCTGAAGATCGAGCGCGCGGCGCAACAGGTACTGACGACGCAGGTCAAATCTCTCGAGGAGGAGAACGCAAGGCTGAGGGAAGAACTAGCCTTGTTCGAGAACCTGGCCGCCACGGAAGGCAGGGACGGGGCATTGCGAATCGACCGCCTGCGGATCGAACCCGAGGCGGCAACGGGGCTGTTCCGCTATCGGATGCTCATTACCCTGCAAGGCGACAAGAGGGACCGGGAGTTCAAGGGGGCGATGCAGCTAGTGATCAACCTGCAGCAAGATGGCAAAAGTGCTATGATGGTTTTACCATCGGCCGCGGAAGGTGATCGTCAGAGGTTTACTCTGGCTTTCAGGCACTTCAAGCGCGTCGAGGGAACATTCCAGGTGCCTGCGGGTGCCCAGGTAAAAAGCGTAGAGGTCAGACTACTGCAGGACGGGGCGACCAAGGCGTCGCAGACCGTCATGCTGTAAGTGGGGGAAGCCATGTTCGGAAAGAAATCCAAAACGCCTCAGAGCCGGATCGACAGCCTGATTGGCGCGGGTACCCGCGTCGAGGGGAGCGTTACGTTTTCTGGCGGTTTGCGCGTTGATGGCGAAGTGAAGGGTAACGTCCGCGTCGAGGAAAACAAGACTGGGACATTGGTGATCAGCGAGCAGGCACGCATCCAAGGCGAGGTCGAGGTGTCCCACGTCGTGGTCAATGGCACCGTCGATGGTCCGGTCCACGCGACCGAGTTCCTCGAACTGCAGCCGAGCGCCCGGGTCACGGGCGACGTGCATTACGCGAACCTCGAAATGCACATGGGAGCGGTTGTCCAAGGCAGGCTCGTGCATGAGTCGAGCGGGGCGGCAACAGTCGGGCTGAAACTAGCGTCCGGGAGCAATTGACCGAGTCCCGGAATGGCAAGATAATAGTAGTGCGAACCATTTTCAGGAGTGTCCGATGAACGCCGTGGCAGAGATGCCTGCCCCGCTTGTTTTTACCGACAACGCGGCGAACAAGGTCAGGCAATTGATCGAGGAGGAGGGTAACGCGGAGTTGAAACTACGCGTTTTTGTCACTGGGGGCGGCTGCTCGGGCTTCCAGTACGGCTTTACCTTCGACGAAGTGACCAACGAGGACGATACGGTTATGCAGAAGAACGGCGTGACCTTGCTCATCGACCCGATGAGCTATCAGTACTTGGTCGGCGCCGAGATCGACTATCAGGAAGGCTTGGAGGGCGCCCAGTTCGTCATCAAGAATCCCAATGCCACCAGCACTTGCGGCTGCGGCTCCTCGTTTACCGTCTAAAGGTTCAGGAAGTGCGCAGATACGGGGGCTTCGGCCCCCGTTGTTTTTTCGGCTCGACCACCGGCATGAGCGACTTCAGGTTGTCATGCCACGCGGCGGCAGCCGGCCGCGGTACGCGGCGCGCTATCGCGGGACGACGACGGCTAGGCTAGAATCCGTGTCTGCATGCCGTCTTCTATGCCACGTGGGCAAGCGACAAGCGCAGGCAAAGCCAAGAACCCACAATTCCAGTCGGCAAGTGCAAAGACCATGAGCGATCTTTCCGATGCCTTGTCATTGATAACGCGTGGCTGCGACGAGTTGCTGCTCGAGAGCGAACTCGTCGACAAACTCAAGAGCGGGCGTGCGCTGCGTATCAAGGCCGGATTCGATCCGACGGCGCCGGATCTGCACCTCGGCCACACTGTGCTGATGAACAAGCTCCGTCACTTCCAGGAGCTTGGACACCACGTTATGTTCCTAATTGGCGACTTCACCGGGATGATCGGCGACCCCACCGGCAAGAACGCCACCCGCCCACCGCTGTCACGCGAGCAGATACTGGAGAACGCCAAGACTTATCAGGAGCAGGTTTTCAAAATCCTGGATCCGGCCAAGACGGAGATCTGCTTCAACTCCACGTGGTTCGAATCACTCGGCGCAGCCGGCATGATCAAGCTGGCAGCGCAGTCGACCGTGGCACGCATGCTCGAGCGCGATGACTTTGGCAAGCGCTATCGCAACGGCCAGCCGATCGCGATTCACGAGTTCCTCTATCCGCTGTGCCAAGGCTACGACTCCGTGGCCATGCGTGCTGACGTCGAGCTTGGTGGGACCGATCAGAAATTCAATCTGCTCATGGGGCGGGAGTTGCAGAAGCACTTCGGTCAATCGCCGCAGTGCATTTTGACCATGCCCTTGCTCGAGGGCCTGGACGGCGTCAATAAGATGTCGAAGTCGCTCGGCAACTACGTTGGCATAACCGAGTCGCCCGCCGAGATATTCGGCAAGCTCATGTCGGTGTCCGACGAACTCATGTGGCGGTATCTCGAACTGCTGTCCTTCCGGCCCGCAAGCGAAATCGCGCGCTGGAAGGACGAAGTCGGGGAGGGCCGTAATCCGCGTGACATAAAAGTGCTTCTCGCCCAGGAGATCGTCGAACGCTTTCACAGCCGGCGCGCTGCCCAGGACTCGCTGGCCGACTTCGAGGCGCGGTTCCGACAGGGCGCAATCCCGGCGGATATTCCCGAAATCGCTCTCACTGTCGCGGAAGCCGTTGTGCCCGTTTCCCAGGTGCTGAAGGCGGCAGGTCTGACCGCGAGCACGTCGGAGGCATTGCGCATGATCGAACAGGGCGGTGTGCGTCTCAACGGTGAGAAAGTGCTGGACAAGTCGTTGGTGCTGAAGAAGGGTGACACCGCAGTGCTGCAGGTCGGGAAGCGGAAGTTCGCCCGCGTATCCATCGCCTGACCTGTCAAGCAGCGAAATATATTTGCCGGGAGTGTTGACCGCCCTTTGCGCGCCTGTATAATGCGCGGCTTTCCTCGCTTCGGCGAGCCGTTCTTTAACAACTCAAACAG
>JRYG01000823.1_pt1 | contig 109642 bp, 102 predicted proteins | sample 235341 | NCBI WGS metagenome assembly JRYG01 (sample SAMN03074218, study PRJNA261478) | activated sludge metagenome | biome: Wastewater Treatment Plant; feature: Wastewater; material: Activated sludge; isolation source: activated biomass of a wastewater treatment plant treating hydrocarbon... ...
GGGTGCTCATGTGCGTTCTCCTAAAAAGTAAAAGTTGGTTGGTGTGGTTGAGGCATTTCGTTGCGCTCGATGACTAGTTAGCACAGGCCGTGCCAAGGCTCTTGGGGCGTTCGTAATTCTGTCCTATCTATCTGAAAGAAAGGATTTAATAGTCGCGGGTTCGGGAGCGGCAAGGCTGGTCGGCGGCGCCGAATGCGTTATCGGTGATGGCTCGCAGCCAACAGTCCCGCAGGCAAATGTGTGGACGCGCGGGACACATGGCGCCTGCAGGGCAAGCACGGCTGGGCAAGGTCACTCGCCTCGACTGTGCGCCGAACCCCATGTCCCCCCTGGCGCCAACATGGGTGCGCGGCCGACCTAGGCGAAAACCAACAAAGGCTCCGCGCCCATCTCGCGGATTCGGTCGCGCATACGGCGGTGGAACAGCAACGAGCGACTTCCGGTTGAGCGTATGGCGGCGGCGACCGGCGCGACTGCGCCAGTGGAACCAATGCAAATGAACGATCGCGAATCCGCGGCGGCGGCCAGGACATGGCAGCTATGCCTGCTTTACGCTCTGGGCGTCTGGTGCGCAATCATGCTCTGGGCGCTGCTCGCACCCCACGCCCCTCGGACCGGCGGTGCCGGCCGCGGCAAGGATATGCCACTCGAATGGGCGGGGGTCGTCAGCGTCGTACCGGCAGTTCTCTGCTGGCTGGGGTTCGGGCTGGGCATGACCGGCTTCGACGCGCGCGATCTCGCCTGGCACGCGCGACGCGCCTGCTGGGCGGCATTCGCGGCCGGCATGGTATTTCCGGTGTCCGCGGTGCTCTTGCGGCCACTGCTTGCATGGTTTGGTCCGGGCCTTGTCCCCGCCCTGTTCTGGGCCCCGGTCGGAAGCGTGTTCGTGGCCTTGGCGCTGCGCCTGGTGATGGGCCGGCGCTAGGCGCGCCGATGCCGACGTCTATGCATGGGCACCGGGATTGCAAAAATTTGTAACGCGGCTGTTGGCACGTAATTGTCATTGCGTTAGCATGGCCCGGGATTGGCGCCGGAACCCCGCGTCGGTCATACCCGCGCGGCGCGCGTCCCGGGAGGGATACAAGGAGGAGGCGAGAACACAAGGCATGGTCAGCGAACCTGTCGAGATCGCGCGCATCACTCTGCGGCGAATGGCGGAGCTGGGCCTCGCTCCGACCCCTGAAAACTACGTACGCGAGTATCGTCGCACCGCAGGCTTGCCCCCGGAAGGCCCGGGCGCCGGGCAGCCGTGGACCTTCGACCGCAATGCCGTGGCCATGGTCCGCGGCATCGTGCAGGTGGTGGCGGAACTGACTGCAGGGCTGGCCGTGGGCATCGAACAGTTCGATACCGAATCGAAGCGAGCCTTGGCGCAGATCGAGCAGATCAGGGATGCCGACGAACTGGCCCAGTTGTTGCGCACGGTCACGGCGTCGGCGATCTCCATGAAGCAGGTGATCGACTCCTCCCACAGGGAGTTGAGCGAGACGCGCCGTCGCCTCGATGAAGCCCGGGCGGAACTCGACCGAGCGCAGGCGCTGGCGCGAACGGATACGCTTACCGGGCTGGGCAACAGGCGTGCCCTGGGCGAGCTGGTCGGACGGGAAGTTGCCCGATCGCGCCGCACCGGCGAGGCCTTGTCGGTATGCCTGATCGACATCGATCACTTCAAGCGCATCAACGACGAGCACGGCCACGAGGTCGGCGACAAGGCCCTGGCCCATGTCGCCATGGTGACGAAGTCGGCGCTGCGGGCAACCGACGAGATCTGCCGCTATGGGGGCGAGGAGTTTGTCGTGACGCTGCCGGGCGCCACCGACAAGGGCGCCCACTTCGTGCTCGACCGCATCCGTACGTTGGTGGAGAACACACCGCTGCCCCTGCCAAACCGCAAGCTGACGCTGCGCTTCAGCGCCGGCGTGGCGCAGCTCGCTCCCGGGGAAAGCGCCGAATCGCTGGTGCAGCGTGCCGACACCGCGATGTACGAGGCGAAGAAGGCGGGGCGAAACCGCGTGCATATCGCTGCTGCACTGCCCGCATCCTGAGCGGGCACGTCGCGCTGGCGTATGCTGCGGCGCGCTGACGCCTTTGCCTCGCCACGGGCGTTTGCGTAAGATTGCCCGTTCAGACAAGCGGCGATGCCGGGAGACGATCATGAGTGCGCTGACCCAGAGCGATAACCAGGCCATCCTGCTGCGTCAGGACGGCGACGGTATCGCCACCCTGACGATGAACCGTCCGGCCCAGTTCAATTCCCTCTCCGACGAGTTGATCACGGCGCTGCAGGACGCGCTCGATGCCGTCGCGACGGATGCCTCGGTGCGTGTCGTGGTCATTGCCGGTGCCGGCAAGGCTTTCTGCTCCGGACACGACCTGAAGCAGATGCGCGCCAATCCGTCCAAGGAGTATCAGCAGCAGCTCTTCCGCCGCTGCGGCAAGATGATGATGACGCTCGTGCGCCTGCCGCAGCCGGTGATCGCGCGCGTCCATGGCATGGCCGTGGCAGCCGGTTGCCAGCTCGTAGGCATGTGCGATCTTGCCGTTGCCGTGGAGGAGGCGAAGTTCGCTGTCTCGGGCGTGAATCTCGGTCTGTTCTGCACCACGCCAGGCGTGGCACTGGCGCGCAACATGGGGCGCAAGCAGGCTTTCGAAATGCTCGTCACGGGAGACACGATCGACGCCGTGACGGCCTGCGCTCGCGGCCTGATCAACCGAGTCGTGCCTGCCGAGCGGCTCGACGCGGAGGTGCGTAAGCTCGCCGATTCTATTCTCGCCAAGTCGCCGGCGGCGGTTGCCTTGGGCAAACGCGCCTTCTACAGCCAGATCGAGATGGGCATCGAGGGGGCGTATCAGCTGGCGGCGGAAACCATGGCCTGCAACATGGTGACCGAGGACGCCCAAGCGGGCGTCGATGCGTTCATCACGAAGCAGCCCATGCCGAAGTGGAAGGGCTCATAGCCTTCTTGTCCCGCTGAATCGTCCGTAATCTATCCCGCCCCTGGCTTCGGTTCGGGCGGCGCGACGGTTGCCGATCGTGGCAGCATATGCAAACCGCCTGCCTTGTGACCGGGAGAGGCGCATGAATCTGGCCAATCTGCTGGTGCGCAGTGCCTGCATCGATCCGCAGGCGCCGGCGGTCGCCATGGGAAAACGTACCCTCTACGACTATCGCGAACTGGCCCGACGTGCCGGGGCGCTCGCCGCCAGCCTGCGCGACGGTCTTGGACTGCAGCCGGGGGACCGAGTGGCGCTTGCCATGTCCAATTGCCCCGCCTACCTGGAGGTGTTGTATGGCGTCTGGTTCGCTGGGCTCGCCGCCGTGCCCATCAACTGCAAGCTCCACGGGCGGGAAATGCAGTTCATCCTCGCCGATTCGGGCGCATCGGTTTTGTTTGCCGGCGCAGACATCGCCGACGCGCTCTCGCCCCACGTAGCGTCGCTGCCTTCGCTGCGGCGCGTGGTCATTGCGGGATCGGCGGAATACGAGCGGCTGTCTGCCGCGCCGGCCATGCGGCCGCTGGCGCGCGCGGCCGACGACCTCGCATGGCTGTTCTACACTTCGGGCACGACGGGACGCCCCAAGGGGGTGATGCTCAGCCAGCGCAATCTGATGACCATGACTTTGTGCTACTTCTCCGACGTCGACGTGGCGGCCCGGGAAGATGCCATACTCTATGCCGCACCCATGTCCCATGGCGCCGGGTTATACAACTTCGCACACGTGCTGGTAGCGGCGCGGCACGTGATTCCCGAGTCCGGCAGCTTCGATGCCCAGGAGATATTCGGTCTGGCGGAACATCACCGCAACGTGTCGATGTTCGCGGCCCCGACGATGGTCAAGCGGTTGGTCGAACAGGCGGAACGCGGCGGCGTCGATGCTTCGGGCATCAAGACCATCGTCTACGGCGGCGGTCCGATGTATGTCGAAGACATCGAGCGGGCGCTCGCCGTACTCGGGCAACGCTTCGTTCAGATCTATGGCCAGGGCGAAAGCCCGATGACCATCACGGCACTGGCCCGACGCCATTTCACGAACCGCGCGCATCCGCGATTCCGGCAGCGCATCGCCTCGGTGGGCGTGGCGCAAAGCGCCGTGGAGGTATGCGTGCACGATGACGCGGGCAGGGAACTGCCGGCCGGCGAGACGGGGGAGGTCGTCGTGCGTGGGGACACGGTCATGCCTGGCTACTGGAACAACCGCGAGGCGACCACCGAGACGCTGCGCGGGGGCTGGCTGCACACCGGCGACGTCGGTGTGTTCGATGGGGACGGCTTCCTCACGTTGCGTGATCGCTCCAAGGACGTGATCATCAGCGGCGGCTCGAACATCTACCCGCGCGAGGTGGAGGAGGTGCTGCTCATGCATCCTGCGGTACATGAAGTATCGGTGGTGGGACGAGCGCACCCGCAATGGGGCGAGGAGGTGGTCGCCTTCGTTGTGACAGAGCCGGGGATGCAGTTGGCGACGGAGGAACTGGATGCGTTATGCCTGGACCACATCGCGCGCTTCAAGCGGCCAAGGCAATATCTGCTGCTGCCAGCGTTGCCGAAGAACAACTATGGCAAGGTACTGAAGAGCGAGCTGCGCGAAATGCTCACGGGGCGCGGGCCGCAATGACATAGCCGTGCCGCCGGACCGGTGTCCCCCGGGCGTCAAGCATTCATCCATGACGATCGCACGGTTGAAAGTTTCATTCTCATACTCGATAATCGCCGGCGAGGGAGACAAAGGCTATCACCACAACAATCAGCAGGCCTGCCGGGGCGGCAATGGCTGACGAACTCATCTTGGAGACACGCAATCTCGTCAAGGAGTTCAGGGGCTTCATCGCCGTCAATGACGTCAGCTTGAAGGTGCGTCGTGGCCACATCCACGCGCTCATCGGCCCCAATGGCGCTGGCAAGACGACATGCTTTAACCTGCTGACGAAGTTTCTCGAGCCCACGCGGGGAACAATCCTGTTCAAGGGTGAGGACATCACCGGCGAGAAGCCGGCGCAGATTGCCCGCCGAGGCATCGTCCGCTCGTTCCAGATCTCTGCCGTGTTCCCGCACCTGACCGTGCTGGAGAACGTGCGCGTTGCCCTGCAGCGCAAGCTCGGCGTCTCGTTTTGTTTCTGGCGACCGCAGTCGATGCTGAACGTGCTCAACGATCGGGCGATGCAACTGCTCAGCCACGTCGGTCTCGAACCCTTCGCCGACATGATTGCGGTCGAACTGCCCTACGGCCACAAGCGTGCGCTCGAAATCGCCACGACCCTCGCGCTCGATCCGGAATTGATGCTGCTCGATGAGCCGACCCAGGGTATGGGCCACGAGGACGTGGCGCGAGTGATGGAACTGATAAAGAAGGTCTCCGCCAATCGAACCATACTCATGGTCGAGCACAACATGAAGGTAGTGGCCGGCGTTTCTGACACCATCACCGTGCTCGCGCGGGGTGCGGTCCTGGCGGAGGGACCGTACGGGGAAGTTTCGCGCAATGCGCAGGTGATCGAGGCCTACATGGGTAGCAGCCGTCAAGACCTGCAGGGGGCGCATTGATGGCGGCGGTCGACAGGGGTGAGGAGTACCTGCGGATCACCGATTTGCACGCTTTTTACGGCGAGTCACACATCTTGCATGGTATGGATTTTCGCGTCGACCGCGGCGAGTGCGTGACACTGCTGGGACGCAACGGCGCAGGCCGGACGACGACACTGCGTGCCATACTCGGCTTGACGGGCCGGCGCACTGGCTCGGTTGTGCTCAACGGGCGCGAAACGATCCGCCTGGCGTCTCACCGTATCGCCCGTCTTGGCGTTGGCTATTGCCCGGAGGAGCGCGGCATCTATGCCAGTCTATCTGCCGAGGAGAACCTGCTGCTGCCCCCGGAAGTGGGCAGCGGGGGCATGTCGGTGGACGAGATCTACGCCATGTTCCCCAACCTAAAGGAGCGGCGGACGAGCCAGGGCTCGCGCCTTTCCGGCGGCGAGCAGCAAATGCTCTCGATGGCGCGCATCCTGCGTACGGGGGCGCGACTGTTGCTGCTCGACGAGGTCTCCGAGGGGCTGGCGCCGGTCATCGTGCAGAAGCTTGCCGAGGTCATTCGGCACCTCAAGGAGAGGGGCTTTACCATCCTGCTTGTGGAGCAAAACTTCCACTTCGCTGCGCCGCTCGCCGACCGCATGTACATCGTCGAGCACGGTCGCGTTGTAGCCGAGGTGCGGCAGGACGAGATCGAGGATAAGCGAGCACTGGTGCACCAATACCTGGGTGTGTAAACCTGTTTTGACGGGCGCTTTCAGCAACGAGGAGGAGAGCATGAAAAATGCATTGATGGCGGCGATGGTGGCTGGGGCTGCGGCAAGCATGGCGGCGAGCGGCGTGTTGGCACAGGCGAAGATCTCGGACGCTGTGGTGCGCATCGGAGTCCTCACGGACATGTCGGGAACCTACTCGGATCTGTCGGGTGCCGGCGCGTTGCTTGCGACCGAGATGGCGGTCGCCGACTTCATCGCCAAGGAAAAACCCGGCTTCAAAATTGAAGTCATCTCCGCCGATCACCAGAACAAGGGCGACATCTCCGCGACCAAGGCACGTGAGTGGTTCGACACCGAGAAGGTGGACGTGATCGTCGACCTCGTCACTACGTCCACCGCGCTCGCGGTGATGAAAGTCGCGAAGGAGAAGAACAGGATCACGCTCGTCTCGGGCGCTGCCTCCACGCCGATCACGAACGAACAGTGCACCGATACCAACGTCCACTGGACCTACGATACCTACTCCCTAGCCGTCGGCACGGCGAAGGCGGTGGTGAACCAGGGTGGGAAAAATTGGTTCTTCCTTACTGCAGATTATGCCTTCGGTCATTCGCTCGAGAAGAACACCGCGGACGTGGTCAAGGCGAGCGGCGGCAAGGTGCTCGGCAGCGTGCGTCATCCCTTTCCCGCTCAGGACTTCTCCTCGTTCTTGCTGCAGGCGCAGGGTTCCGGTGCGCAGGTCATCGGCCTAGCCAACGCCGGCAACGATACGATCAATTCGATCAAGCAGGCGCGCGAATTCGGCGTCACGCCGAAGCAGGCGCTCGCCGGCCTGCTGATGTTCATTACCGACGTCCACTCGCTCGGCCTCGATCTTACTCAGGGCATGTATCTCACGACAGGTTTCTATTGGGATTTTAGCGACGAGACGCGCGCCTGGTCGAAGCGATTCTTTGACCAGCGCAAGCGTATGCCGACCATGGTTCAGGCAGGGGACTACTCGGCCACGATGCATTACCTGAGAGCTGTCAAGGCGGCGGGCACGGACGATACGGCCGCGGTGATGGCGAAGATGAAAGATACGCCTATCAACGACTTCTTTGCCAAGAACGGCAGGATTCGTGCGGACGGTCGCATGGTGCACGACATGTATCTCGCGCAGGTGAAAAAGCCGGGTGAATCCAAGTATCCGTGGGACTACTACCACATCAGGCAGGTGATTCCCGGTGATCAAGCCTTCATGCCCTTGTCTGAGAGCAAGTGCCCGCTGGTGAAGAAGTAGGCGCTGCCAGTTGAGCGGCCGTGCGGCGGGCGGAGTCTCGCCGCGCGGCCGATCCGGCGCGAGCGAACGCACGTCATGGACATTCTCGGCATTCCGATCCAGGCGCTGATGGGCCAATTGCTGCTCGGGCTCATCAATGGCTCGTTCTACGCCACACTGAGCCTCGGCCTGGCGATCATCTTTGGCATGCTCAACATCATCAACTTCGCGCACGGTGCGCTGTACATGATGGGCGCATTCCTCGCTTGGATTGGACTGCAGTACCTGGGCATCGGCTACTGGTGGTCGCTGCTGCTGGTGCCGCTCATGGTGGGCGCGTTCGGTATCGTGATCGAACGCAGCATGTTGAGGTGGCTCTACAAGCTGGATCATCTCTACGGCCTGCTGCTCACCTTTGGTCTTGCACTTATCGTCGAGGGTATGTTTCGCTATCGCTTCGGGATTTCCGGCGAGACCTACCCGGTGCCTGAATTGTTCGCTGGAGGTTTCAACCTCGGTTTCATGTTCCTGCCCAAGTACCGTGGCTGGATCGTCATCGCCTCGCTCACCGTGTGCATTGCCACGTGGTTCATGATCGAGAAGACGCGGCTCGGCGCTTATCTGCGGGCGGCGACGGAGAGTCCGGCGCTCACCCAGGCATTCGGCATCAACGTGCCGATAATGGTGATGCTCACGTACGGCTTCGGCGTGGCGCTCGCCGGCTTTGCGGGCGTGCTGGCGGCACCGATTTACAGCGTCAACCCGGTGATGGGCTCGAACCTTATCATCGTGGTGTTCGCCGTGGTCGTAATCGGCGGAATGGGTTCGATCCTGGGCTCGATCCTCACCGGTCTCGTGCTCGGACTGATCGAGGGCCTGACCAAAGTGTTCTATCCGGAGGCGTCAAGCACGGTGGTGTTCGTCATCATGGCCATCGTGCTTCTGACGCGCCCGGCCGGCCTCTTCGGGCGGGAGAAATAGATGTCAGCGCGCACGATCGGCTATGGACTCGCATTGCTCGTGTTGCTGGCCGCGCCTCTGCCACCGCTATCCATTTACCCTGTGCTGGTGATGAAGGTGCTGTGCTTTGCTCTCTTCGCTTGTGCGTTCAACCTGCTCGTGGGCTACACGGGGTTGTTGTCCTTCGGTCACGCCGTGTTCCTCGGCGGCGCAAGCTACGCCGCCGGCCACGCCATGAAAGTCTGGGGTTTCCCCCCGCTCTTCGGCATCCTGTTCGGAATTGTGTGCGCGGCAGCGTTGGGTTACCTCATCGGCAGCCTTGCAATCCGCCGGGCCGGAATCTACTTCGCCATGATCACGCTGGCTCTAGCGCAGATGATGTATTTCGTGTTCCTCCAAGCGCCTTTCACCGGCGGTGAGGATGGCCTCCAAGCGGTGCCTCGGGGCACCCTGTTCGGTCTCGACCTGACCGATGATCTGAACCTCTACTATGTTGTGGTTGCAATCTTCGTGTTTGGCTTCTGGCTCATCTACCGTACTATCCATTCGCCTTTTGGCCAGATCCTCAAGGCGATACGTGAGAACGAGGCGCGCACCGTGTCGCTCGGCTACGATGTGACGAGGTTTAAGCTGCTGGCCTTCGTACTTTCGGCAGCGCTTGCCGGCATGGCGGGGGCCACCAAGGTTCTGGTCTTCCGCTTTGCCACTCTCACCGACGCTCACTGGCACACCTCGGGCGAGGTGGTGCTGATGACGCTCCTTGGCGGCATGGGCACGGTGTTCGGGCCCGTCGTCGGCGCCGCGGTGGTCGTCACGCTGCAGAACGAACTGGCCGACAAGGTGGGCTCGCTCGTCACCGTGATTATGGGCATCATCTTCGTCGTCTGCGTGCTTGCCTTTCGTCGCGGCATCGTCGGCGAGGTGGCTGCGTTCTACCGGAGGATGCTTGGAACAAGCCGGGTCGAGCATTGACGCGGAGTGCGCACTCCGAACTTGCCGAAGTTCAGCCGGTGATCAAGTCGGCGATGCGTTCCTTCAGGCTGACCGGGTCGACGTCGATACGTTGGCAATTGAGCAGGCTCTGGCCAAATACGTAGGCATAGAGCAGCATGCAGCGGCAGGAGGCCTCGTCGCGCGACAATCCGCGAGCGAGAAAGAGCTTGCGCGCCGTTTCGAAACGTACCGCGTCCACCTCCTGCACGACGGCGGCGGCGGCGGGGTCGCGCCGTGCCCAGTCGCGCAAGGCCAGTTCTATGCGTATGCCCTTGCGGTTGCGGCTGGCGCTATAGACGTCGATCACGTGGTATAGGCGATCCTGCTCGCGCCCTGGGTCGGCGCGGGTCTGCTTCAGGATGTCGCGTATGCGGCCTTGCCTCCAGGTATCGAGCACTGCCTCGAGCAAATCCTGCCGGTCCTTGAAATGCCAGTAGAAGCTGCCCTTGGTAACGTGCAGGCGCTTGGCCAGAACCTCGACGCGAATGCCGTCGAGGCCATCGTCGGCGAGCAATTCGATAGCCGCGTTGATCCAGGCACTGCGATCGAGCTGTGACTTCATCTCGCCTTTTGCCTTATCCATGGCAGCACGCTCCCTGTTGACACGCCGCGCACCATACGGTACCGTATGCATGTCCATACGCATGCGTATGGACAATTGTGCCGGTGGCGCGGCGTCGTGTCAAACAAGTCCCGGGGTGCCATAATTGGACGCGAACCGCGGGGCGCCCGCCCGCAGCGTTGAACAATGACAAGGAGCGCTACGTTGAAAGTACTGGTACCCGTCAAGCGCGTGGTCGATTACAACGTCAAGGTGCGCGTCAAGAGCGACGGCAGCGGCGTGGATCTGGCCAACGTCAAGATGTCCATGAATCCCTTCGACGAGATTGCGGTCGAGGAAGCCGTGCGGCTGCGAGAGGCCGGCGTGGCGACCGAAGTCGTTGCGGTATCCTGCGGCATTGCCGCCTGCCAGGAGACGCTGCGCACCGCAATGGCCATCGGCGCCGACCGCGGTGTGCTGGTGGAAAGCGATGTCGAGCTGCAACCGCTGGCGGTGGCGAAACTGCTCAAGGCGGTGGCGGACAAGGAGCAGCCGCAGCTTGTGCTCTGCGGCAAGCAAGCCATCGACGACGACGCCAATCAGGTAGGCCAGATGCTGGCTGCGCTGATGGGCTGGCCGCAGGCGACGTTTGCCTCGAAGGTCGTCGTGGTCGATGGCGCCGCGACGGTGACGCGCGAAGTGGACGGCGGGCTGGAGACAATCGCGATCCAGCTGCCGGCGGTCATCACCGCCGACCTCCGCCTGAATGAGCCGCGCTATGCCACGCTTCCCAACATCATGAAGGCGAAGAAGAAGCCCCTCGATACCTTCAAACCCGATGCACTGGGCGTGGATGTGGCGCCGCGGCTGCAAACCGTGAAAGTGACCGAGCCGCCAAAGAGGCAGGCCGGCGTGCGCGTGCCCGACGTCAAGCAGTTGGTGGACAAGCTCAGGAACGAAGCGAAGGTAATCTGAGGCGTCGTGGGCGTCGCGGATCATCCCCGCGGCGGCAGGGCTCGGGTTAGGACACATGGATTCCCGCTCGCGCGGGAGTGACGAAAGGAACTACGGATGGCTATCCTCGTCATTGCCGAACACGATAATGCGTCGCTCAGGAGCGCGACGCTCAACACCGTCACCGCGGCTTGCAAGCTCGGTGCCGACATCGAGGTGCTTGTCGCTGGCGCTGGCTGCAAAGGCGTGGCCGAACAGGCTGCCGCAGTGGCCGGCGTCACGAAGGTGCGTTTGGCGGACGCGGCGCATTACAGCGACGAGACGGCCGAGAACATCGCCGCCCTGGTCGTCGCCAATGCAGCGGGCTATAGCCATATCCTGATGCCCGCCAGCACTTTCGGCAAGAATGTTGCGCCACGCATTGCGGCGGCGCTCGATGTGGCGCAGATATCCGACGTCGTCGCCATCGAGAGCGCCGATACCTATGTGCGACCGATCTATGCCGGCAATGCCATGGCGACCGTCAAGTCCGTCGACGTCGTCAAGGTCGTCACCGTGCGCACGACGGCGTTCGACGCGGCGGACACGGGCAGCCGCGCGCCGGTGGAGGCGCTCGCCGCTGGCCCGGATCTTGGCCTGGCGAAACTGATCGGCCGGGAGCTAACCAAGAGCGCACGCCCGGAGCTCGGCGCCGCGAAGGTCATCGTCTCCGGTGGCCGCGGCCTGGGCAGTGGCGAGAACTACCACAATCTGCTCGAACCGCTGGCAGACAGGCTCGGCGCGGCGCTGGGGGCCTCCCGCGCGGCGGTCGATGCCGGGTTTGCACCCAACGACTATCAGGTCGGGCAAACAGGCAAGATCGTCGCGCCGCAGTTGTATGTCGCGATCGGCATCTCGGGTGCCATCCAGCACCTGGCGGGCATGAAAGACAGCAAAGTAATCGTGGCCATCAACAAGGACCCGGACGCACCCATCTTCCAAGTGGCGGACTACGGCGTCGTGGGCGACCTGTTTCAGCTCGTGCCGGAGCTCGTTGCGGAACTCGGTTAAGGGGGCCCGGCGACGCGCAGCCGATGAATTTCCCGGCACAACTTTTCCCCGCCAACTGGAGCATCGTCGCGTTTCTGCCCCTCATCGCGCTATGGGCGTGGAGTGTCCGTACGGGAGGCTGGGGCAGGTTGCGCGACCCGGGGCAGCTCAACGTCTGGGCAGGGACGGTCGTTGCGCTGGCCGTGCTGTGGAGCCTTCGTGCGGGCGTGCAGCCGGGTTTGAATTTTCACCTTCTGGGTGCCATGGCATTCGTGCTGATGTTCGGCCCGCAGCTCGCGTTGATCGGCCTATCCGTCGTGCTCGCGGTAGTGACACTGAACGGCGCCGCGGCCTGGAGCGCCTACGCGCTCAATGCCCTGGTGATGGTGGTGGTGCCGGTGCTGATTGCCCACGGATTTTACCGATTTGTCGAACGCCGCTTGCCAAACCATTTCTTCGTCTACGTTTTCGTGACGGCGTTCCTCGGGGCGGCGCTGTCCATGGCGACGACGGGTTTGGCGGCAACGCTGCTGCTCTATGCCGCCGACGTCTATCCGGCCGAGTACCTCCTGCAGAACTACTTGCCGTACTACGTCCTGCTGGGCTTTGCCGAAGCGACGATCACCGGCATGTGCGTGACGATCTTCGTTGTCTATCGCCCCGCCTGGGTCGGCACTTTTGACGACAGTCGCTACCTCTTGAACAAATGATGGCCCCTGCGCCGCCCCGAGTTGGCGCCGGTGCCAGGAAACCTAGGGAGCCTGGAAAACATGAGCCAATACACCGCACCGATACGTGACATGCAGTTCGTTTTGCGCGAGCTCGCGGGCCTGGAACAGGTCGGCAAGCTCCCCGGATTCGAGGATGCCACCCCCGATCTGGTGGACGCCGTGCTCGAAGAGGCAGGCAAATTCGCCGGCGAGGTGCTGGCGCCGCTCAATCAGAGCGGCGACGAGGAAGGATCGCAATGGCATAAGGATGGGGTGACCACGCCCAAGGGATTCAAGGAGGCTTACCGGCACTTCATCGAGGGCGGTTGGAATGGCCTGGAATGCGAACCGGAGTACGGCGGTCAGGGCTTGCCGAAGGTGGTGGGCGCGGCGGTGAAGGAGATGTGGAAGGCGGCCAACCTGTCCTTCTCACTCTGCCCGCTGCTCACCGGTGGCGCCATCGAGGCTTTGATGCTGCGCGGCTCCGACGCGCTAAAGCAGACGTACGTGCCAAAGATGGTAAGCGGTGAATGGACGGGCACCATGAACCTGACCGAACCCCAGGCAGGCTCGGATCTGGCTGCGGTGCGCACCCGCGCCGAACCGCAGCCCGACGGAACGTACAAGATCTTCGGCCAGAAGATCTTCATCACCTACGGCGAGCACGACATGACCGAGAACATCATTCACCTCGTGCTGGCGCGCACGCCGGATGCGCCGGCGGGTGTGAAAGGCATCTCGCTGTTCGTTGTGCCGAAGTTCATGGTCGATGCCGACGGCATGCTCGGGGCGCGCAACGATGTCCACTGCGTCTCGCTCGAGCACAAGCTGGGTATCCATGCCAGCCCCACTGCGGTGCTCGCCTATGGCGACAACGGTGGCGCGACCGGGTTTCTCGTGGGTGAGCTGAACCGGGGTCTCGAGTACATGTTCGTCATGATGAACATCGCCCGCTTTGCCGTCGGCCTGGAAGGTGTGGCGATCGCCGAGCGTGCCTATCAGAAGGCACTTGCCTACGCCAGGGAAAGGGTGCAGGGACGCGATGTTGCCGGCAGCAAGGCGAGCGTGCCGATCATCAACCATGCCGACGTGCGCCGCATGCTGATGCTGATGAAATCGCAGACTGAAGCGATGCGTGCTCTGGCCTATGTTGTTGCCGCCGCGCACGACGCATCGACACATCATCCCGATGCGGCGGAGCGGGCGCGCAATCATGCCTTCGCCGATCTCATGACTCCCGTAGTGAAGGGCTGGAGCACCGAAACCGGCAACGAAGTTGCGTCGCTCGGCGTACAGATTCACGGCGGCATGGGCTACATTGAGGAGACCGGCGCGGCCCAGTACTTCCGCGATGCGCGCATCACGACCATCTACGAAGGCACCACCGGCATCCAGGCCAACGATCTGATCGGCCGCAAGATCGCCCGCGAAGGCGGTACGACGATCAAGGCAGTGCTGCAGGCCATACGTACGCTGGATGCCGATCTCGGCAGTGCGTCCGGTACGCAGTTTGCGGCCATTCGCCACGGTCTTGCCGCCGGCGTGCAGGCCGTTAGCGACGCGGCGGAGCATGTCGTTGCCCATTTCAACGCCGATATCAAGGCGGTCTCGGTCGGAGCGGTCCCATTCCTCAAGCTGTTCGGCATCGTCGCCGGCGGATGGCAGTTGGCGCGCGCTGCGCTGATCGCGCAGCGGCATCTCGACGCCGGCGAAGGCGATGCCGCCTTCCTCCAGGCAAAGATCGCCACCGCCCGTTTCTATGCCGACCATGTGCTGGCGCAGGCGCCGGGGCTGGCGCACACGGTGATTCATGGCGGCGCAGGCGCCTTGGCTCTTTCGGACGAGCAGTTCTGACGGCGTCATGGCACTGTCCTAGCGCGCAACACCCGGAATTAGGGGGGCTTTGGCCCCCTTTTCGGCGGACCGGGGCGGTGACGGTCAGGGCACCATGGCGATGATGCCACTGGCCTGCGCATTTTGCGCAGGTACCGGCTTCATGGACGAGACGCTCCGAACATGACGCTGCTTGCCCCATCGATCTCCGCGCCGACAGTGCCCCCATTGCTGTCGGGCGACGACATCCTGCGCGATTGCCGCGAGTTCCTTATCCATCGCCTTTCGACCGTACTCGTTGGCTGCGACGCGCCTGCCGCACAGACCGTGCCGGCCTTGCGGCGCGGATTCGGCGCGTTCTTCGACGAGATGGCGTCCTCCGACGGGCAGACGGAGTTCGAACAGGCGGGGAATCTGACCGCGTCCAAGATCAAACTGATCGATGACAGCCAGCTCGAGTTCTCCATCGCACTGGCCGGCGTGGCCAAGCGCCTGGGCGAGTGCGGCGGCAAGGATTTCCCCAAGCTGCACCTGCGCCTGATGACGTTGCTCGATGTCGACGGCCTCGATCCGATGCGCAACCCCGTCGGGCCGTCGGCTGTCTGCGCCGGTCTCGACGAAGTGTGCGCTACGGTGGCGGACAATCTCGATGACATGCTGGAGCACCTGCGTATCTTCGAGGCGGCACTGGCGCGGGTGCTACCCGTGATCTATGCCGAGTTGAACGAACGCTTGGTGCGCAGCGGCGTGGCGCCGCGGCAGAGTGCCCGCGCCCACCACGACGCTCGCTCGGGGGTAAGACCGGTCAAGCCAGGCGTCCCGAACCCTGCCACAGTGGCGACGCCCGTGACGGCGCCGTCGGGCAAGCCGGCTGCATTATACGAAGCGCTGCGGACACGGGTGGTTTCCGGCGGCACTCCCACGCATGGGGGAGGAGGCGACTTCGTGGCCGTGGACGCGGGGACGTTGCGCGGTCTGTTCGCGGCGCTCGACATGCTGCAGGGCACACGGCAGCTGGATCTGGATTTGAGCGCGCAGCCGCCCCAGGCCGGCACGGGTGCGCCTGCGGGGGTGCTGCATTCGATCACCTCCGGCGCAATTTCCGACGCGCTGCGGCCAGCAGATTTCGCGACGATCGAGGCGCTGGCCCTGATGTTCGACGCCATTCACGAAGAAGAGCGGCTGCCCGAGGCAGTGAAGGCCATCATCGACCGACTGGCCATCCCGTTGCTCAAGGTCGCCCTCCACGATCCGAGACTGTTCGCGGACGATGCCCATCCCGCGCGGGAGCTGGTCGATGCCGTGGCGTGCGCCGCACTGGGGCTTGCGCCCGATGTCGATGATAGTCACCCGGTCTGCGCGAAGCTGCAGGAGGTCGTCGGCCGGCTGCAGCGCGATTTCGATGGCGATGCGGCGCTGCTGGATTCCCTGCACGCAGAGCTGCGGACCTTCATCGCGCGGCGCGAGCAGGAGGCTCATTCGGCGGTCGAGCAGTACATTGCGCTGGCAGAGCGGCAGGAACGGCGTGAGCTGGTGGCGGCCGAGGCGGCGCAGGCGATGCACGCCCTGGATTGCGGCGATCTTCCTGTCGCCATCCGCGATTTCCTGAGCAGCCAGTGGCTGCGCGTGCTGGAGGCGGTGGGTAACGAACACGGCACGGACAGCAACGCCTTCCTCGAAAACGTCGCCCTGGCACGGAAGCTCGTGTGGAGTGTGCAGCCGAAGGCGAGTCCGGCCGAGCGCAAGCAGCTCGTTGCCATGTTGCCGGGATTGCTCAAGGAGCTGAACGAGGCGCTGGACCTGATCGGCGTTCCCCGGTCGGAACGCGCACCGTTGCTTGACGCCTGCGTCGAGCTGCATTCGTCGGCGTTGCGCGGCACCAGTAGCGCTGCCGCGTCCGCTGCATCAGCAGGCGGCTGGTTCGAGGCGGGCAAGCCGGCACCTGGGGCATTGGTCGAGGCTGCCCCCGATGATGCGCTGAGCTACGAGCCGGACGGCTCCTTCCCGCCGGCCCTGGTGCTAGCGGAGGCAATCACCTTTGAGGCGACGGACGGGACGCGTGCCCTGCTGTGCGTTGGTGCGCAGTCCGGGGCACGCTCCGGCGCGGCCTCGGACAGGCGAATGACGCTCGTCCCCGGCGATTGGTTGCAGTTCCGCCTCCCTGACGGCAGCCGCAGGGAAGGCCGGCTCGGGTGGATCGGACCGTGGCGTGGCAATTTGCTGTTCACAAATCCGGAATGGGCAGAGGCAATTCTACTTTCGCCGGATGTCCTGCGCCGGCAGTGGGCGCGCGGCGATGCATCGGTCGTCGGTCGGACGTCGTTATTCGACAAGGCGGCCGAACGGGCGCTGCGGGAAATGTCCTGATCCGGTCGGAGCGCAGCGCCACACGGTTCATCCTCGGGACGTTCCCGGCGCGGCAAACGGGCCGCGCCGGACGCCGCAATTCAGTGGCGAATCCACGGCAAACGCGCACGTTCCGCGTTTGTCACATTTCGCAATAAGTGCGTCGTCTCGTGACCACATGCGGCGGACAGGCGGTAACATGTGCGGGTTTTCGACTCGGCTGGTCCCTCGCTCCGCGCAATGAAGTTCTCCATCATCACCTGCACCTGGAACAGCGAACCATACCTTGTCCAGTCCATAGACTCCGTGCTGTCCCAGGACTACTCCGATATCGAGTACATTTTTGTCGATGGCGGTTCCACCGACGGCACGCTGGAGCGGATTCGCGCAATTCCGCGTCCGGTGAAGCTCTTGACCGGCATCCGCGGTGGCATCAGTCGGGCCATGAACGAAGGGGTACGCGCGGCGACCGGCGATGTCATTTCCCACCTGCACTCCGACGACTACTACCTGTATCCACGGGTGCTGAGCGACGTTGCGGAAATCATGTCGAAAACGGGTGCCCAATGGCTGTTCGGGCGCGACATGACCGACGTCGATGGCAAGCTCGTTGCCGAGAGCTGGCAGGTTCCCAAGTACTCCTACAAGGAACTGCTCCGGCTGAACTTCATTCCTCATCCCGACACTTTCATTCGTCGCAGCCTGTTCGAGCGAGCGGGCGGCTTCGACGAGACGTTGAAGTACTCGATGGATTACGATTTCTTCCTGCGCATCGGCAAGCTGGCGGAGCCGGTTCAGGTGGACAATTACTTCACGGCATTTCGTGCCCATTCCGGTAGCGCGTCTACGGCAAACGCATTGCGCGGCTTCAACGAGGATTTCCGCGTCAGGTTGCGCCACGCAGGCTGGTCGCCGTGGGCGCTGCTCTATCACGGCGCCTACTACATCGGCAGGCGGCTACGCTGGGCACACCAGCTGGCCCGCGAGAAACACTGACGAGACACTGCGCAGCGCGCCGGGGTGCTGCTCACATGTTCGGATAGACGGGCCCTTCGCCTCCTTGGGGCGTTACCCAGACGATGTTCTGCTGCGGGTCCTTGATGTCGCAGGTCTTGCAGTGCACGCAGTTCTGGGCATTGATCTGCAGGCGCGGATTCTCACCTTTCCCGTCACGCACGATCTCGTAGACACCGGCCGGGCAATAACGCTGTTCCGGTGCATCGTACAGGGTGAGGTTCACCGCGATCGGCACGGACGTGTCCTTGAGCGTCAGGTGGCAGGGCTGGTTTTCCTCGTGATTGGTGTTGGACAGAAACACCGACGACAAGCGATCGAAGGTGAGTACGCCGTCCGGCTTCGGATACGCGATCGGCTGGCACTCGGCGGCTCGTCTCAGCTTGGTGTGATCGGCGCTCAGATGCAGCGTCCAAGGCGCCTTGCCGCGAAAGAGCTGCTGATCGATGCCGAACATCAGTGAGCCGAAGTACAATCCCTTGCTCATCCAGGGCTTGAAATTGCGCGCACGATGTAGTTCGTCGTAAAGCCAGCTGGTGCGGAAAGCCTGCGGATAGGCGGTCAACTCGTCGCTGGCGCGCCCGGCGACGACGGCTTCGTGGGCGGCCTCGGCTGCCAACATTCCGCTTTTGATGGCGGCGTGGGTGCCTTTGATCCGCGAGGCGACGAGAAAGCCGGCGTCATCGCCGATGAGCACGCCGCCAGGAAACGTCAGATGCGGCAGGGCCTGCAGGCCGCCCGCGGCGAGCGCGCGCGCGCCGTAGGCGACGCGTTTGCCGCCTTCGAGGAATGTGCGCACAAGCGGATGCGTCTTGTAACGCTGGAACTCCTCGAACGGCGAAAGGTAGGGGTTGCTGTAAGCCAGGCCGACGACGTAGCCGATAGCGACCTGATTCGCTTCCATGTGGTACACGAAGCCGCCGCCGTAGGTCGAGGCGTCGAGGGGCCAGCCGCCGGTGTGCATCACCAGTCCCGCCTGGTGGCTGCCGGGGCGTACATCCCATAGTTCTTTTATCCCGATGCCATAGACCTGTGGATCGGCGTCCTTGCGCAGGCCGAAGCGCGCCTCCAACTGCTTGCCGAGGTGGCCACGACAGCCCTCTGCGAAGAAGGTGTATTTGGCGTGCAGCTCCATGCCTGGCTGGTAAGCATCCGTCGGCTGGCGGTCCCGGCCCACGCCCATGTCCCCGGTAGCCACTCCCTTCACGGCGCCGCGTAGCGGTCCTTCGTCGTGATACAGCACCTCGGCACCGGCGAAACCGGGATAGATCTCGACGCCCAGCGCCTCGGCCTGCTGGCCGAGCCAGCGACACAGATTGCCCAGGCTGATGACGTAGTTGCCGTGATTGATGAAGCACGCCGGGAGAAACACCGGCGGCACGCGCCAGCCGCCTTTTTCGGTGAGGAAGACGAAGCGGTCGTCGCTGACCGGCGTCGTCACCGGCGCGCCTTGCGTCTGCCAGTCGGGCAGGAGTTCGGTCAGGGCCCGCGGGTCCATCACGGCGCCCGACAGGATGTGGGCACCGATCTCGCTGCCTTTCTCGATCAGGCATACGCTGATGTCGCTGCCGCTCTTGGCGGCAAGCTGCTTAAGCCGGATCGCCGCAGAAAGCCCTGCCGGGCCGCCGCCGACGATCAGCACGTCGAATTGCATGGACTCGCGTTGCATTGCTCTGTTCCTCCCTTGTTGTTGTACGGTCTTGTTGTTTCGGCGTGTGTCCCACCAAGGGGGATTATAATTGCAACTGCAGAAACATCATCGGCGCAGCGATGGAGACACACCGGACGCTGATTCACACGACCACCATCCCCATTCGGTGGGGCGACATGGATGCGATGCACCATGTGAACAACACCGTCTATTTCCGCTACATGGAGCAAGCCCGGGTCGAGTGGCTGGAGTGCCTTGGTTATGCGGTGGATCCGCGGCAGGAGGCGGCAGTCATCATCAACGCCAGCTGCACCTTCCTCGTGCCGCTGACCCATCCCGGGGTAGTAGAGGTGCGGATGTATGCCGGACGTGCCGGCCGCAGCAGCGTTCCCACCTACTACGAACTGCGGGTTGTGGGCGACGAAACGTTGTGCGCCGAGGGCGCGGCGAAAATCGTTTGGATGGATCCGGCGACCGGCAAGTCCGTACCCATCCCCGGTTCGCTGCGGCGACTGCTCGCGCAAGATGGCAGACACGCCCAAGAGGAGGGCCGCGCATGACAGAGAGTCCGCTTTGGATTCCGTCGCCGGAGCGTGCCGCCGCTGCCAACATGACGGCCTTCATGAAGGACGTCAATGCCCGCTGGGGCACATCCTTCGCCGATTTTGCCGAACTGCACCAGTGGTCCATCGACAGCCGCGAGCAGTTCTGGCTTTCCCTGTGGGACTACTGCAAAGTCATCGCCGCCGAGCGGGGCGAGCGGGTCCTCATCGATGACAACAAGATGCCGGGGGCGCAGTGGTTTCCGGATGCGCGGCTGAATTTCGCCGAGAATCTTCTGCGCTGGCGCGACGACAGGGATGCCCTCGTCTTCTGGGGCGAGGACAAGGTAAAGCGGCGGCTGACGCGGGCCGGGTTGTATAGCGCGGTGGCGCAGTTGGCTGCGGCGCTGCGTGCAGCAGGTGTCGCGCCGGGAGACCGCATTGCGGCGTATATGCCCAACATGCCGCAGACCATCATCGTCATGCTGGCGGCGGCATCGCTGGGAGCCATCTTCTCGTCCGCTTCGCCGGATTTCGGCGTCCAGGGTGTTCTGGATCGGTTCGGCCAGATCGAGCCGAAGATTCTCGTCGCCGCGGATGGCTATTATTACAACGGCAAGATTGTCGACTGCCTCGGTAAGCTCGCCGAGGTCGTCGCCCGCATGCCGAGCGTGGAGAAGACGCTAATTTGCGGGTACACGTACGAACGGCACGATCTGTCGAACATCCGCAATGCCGAGCTTATCGGCGAGTTCGTGGCACCGCATGCCGATGTCACCGAGATCGAGTTCGCGCAACTGCCATTCGCCCATCCCCTTTTCATCCTTTACTCGTCCGGCACGACGGGTGTTCCGAAATGCATCGTCCATGGGGCCGGCGGCGTGTTGTTGCAGCACCTCAAGGAGCATCGGCTGCACTGCGACGTTAAACCGGGGGACAAGCTGTTCTACTTCACGACCTGCGGCTGGATGATGTGGAATTGGCTCGTCTCCGGACTTGCGTCGGGGGCGACGGTACTGCTCTACGACGGCTCGCCTTTTGTCGGTCGCGGCACGATCCTGTTCGATCTTGCTGATGCCGAAGGAATGACACACTTCGGCACCTCCGCCAAATTCATCGACGCCATCGCCAAGATCGACCTCAAACCCTCCGTGACGCATGATCTGGGCTCGCTGCGCGTAATGCTTTCCACCGGTAGCCCACTCGCACCCGAGGGCTTTGACTACGTGTATCGCAACATCAAGAGCGACCTGTGTTTGTCGTCCATCTCCGGCGGTACGGACATTATTTCCTGCTTCGTCCTGGGCAATCCCATCCTGCCGGTATGGCGTGGCGAGATCCAGTGCCGGGGACTGGGCATGGCGGTGGACGTGTTCGACGAGGCGGGCAAGTCGGTGCGCCATGAAAAGGGGGAGCTTGTGTGTACTCGGCCGTTTCCGGCCATGCCCGCGGGATTCTGGAACGATCCCGACGGCGCCAAGTATCACGCCGCGTATTTCGCGCGCTTTCCGAACACCTGGTGCCACGGCGACTACTGCGAGGTTACCGCTCACGGCGGTGTCGTCATCTACGGCCGTTCGGATGCCACGCTCAATCCGGGTGGCGTGCGCATCGGCACCGCCGAGATCTATCGCCAAGTCGAGCGGCTTGACGAAGTGGTCGAGGCGCTGGTCATCGGCCAGACTTGGGACAATGACGTGCGGGTGGTGTTGTTCGTCAAACTGCGCGACGGGCTGACGCTGGACGACGCGCTGTCAGCCCGGATCAAGCAAACCATACGCGAGAACACGACGCCGCGCCACGTCCCGGCAAAGATTCTGCGGGTGACCGACATTCCGCGCACCAAGAGCGGTAAGATCGTCGAACTGGCAGTACGCAAGGTGGTCCATGGCGAGCCGGTGACGAACATCGAAGCGCTGGCCAATCCCGAGGCGTTGGAACAGTTCCGCGGGCGCGCCGAACTGCAGTACTGATTCTGGCGGGAGCCGACATGCTAATCGATCGCGACAATTCCGCTCTGCTGGTGGTGGATGTGCAAGAGAGATTGCTGCCGCACATTCACGACTGGCAGAGGCTGCTCGACAATGTCATCTGGCTCGTGCGGGTGGCCCAGCATCTGCGCGTGCCCGTCATGGCCTCGGAACAGTACCCCAAGGGAATCGGCGCTACCCACGCCGATCTGCGGGTGCTGCTGCCGGCCGGTGCCGTTGCCGAAAAGGTTCACTTCTCCTGCGCCGCGGCGCAATGCCTGGGGGGACTGCCGGGCGCGGAGCGACGCCAGATCGTGATGTGTGGCATCGAGTCCCACGTCTGCGTCTTGCAGAGCGCGCTGGACCTGCGCGCGCAGGGGAAGGAGGTTTTCGTCGTTGCCGATGCGGTGTCCTCGCGCGACGCGGCGAACCGGGAACTGGCGCTGGCACGCATGCGCAGCCACGGCGTGGAGATCGTTGCCCGTGAGATGGTCGCCTTCGAGTGGCTCAAACGCGCGGGCACCGATGAGTTCCGCGCGGTCAGTGCAGCGTATCTGCGCTGACCGATTCCAGGGGTTTTGCTGTCGAGGTGTATTGGCCGGTCATTGACAACCACGGATTGGCGCTGCGCAAACTCATGACAATATGCGGCGCGCAATGGCCCGATTTCAGGGAGAGTCAGCAGCATGGCGCAAGGGATGACCTGGCGCGGAGTGCGAGTGTTGCTTGCAGCGGTTGTCATGGTGGCCATACCGCCCGCGTCTGCGCGCGACGCAGTGAGCGGTGCCGCGCAATCCGCGTCACGGCCACTTGAACAGCGCGACGGATCGCCAGAAAGTCACAATGCGGCGGCCTTTTGGCGCGACGTGCGCTCGGGCGAAGCGGGCCATACCCAAATTCGTGGTGCCGAGGCGGGTGTACTGGTCGATCCGCGCGGCGTGACCTGGCGCGAACTGCGCAACGGCCCCATCACGGTCTATGGCGGCGTGCTGATCCTGGCGGCCGCGCTGGCCATCTGGCAGCTGCATCTGCGACGCGGCCCGATCCGGCTTTCCGGACCGGCCACGGGACGCATGATAATGCGCTTCAGCAACTGGGAGCGAATGGTGCACTGGCTCGTGGCAGTCAGCTTCGTGCTGCTGGGGCTGACCGGGCTCATCATGCTCTTTGGCAGGCATGGGCTTATTCCTTTTATCGGCCACGTCGGTTTCTCCTGGCTGGCGGGATTCGCCAAGAACTGCCACAACTTCGTCGGGCCGCTGTTCGGCGTAGCGGTCGTGGCGATGCTGATCACCTTTGCCCGGGACAACATTTGGCAGAGTTGCGATGCCTTGTGGATACGCAGGGCGGGTGGCCTGCTGCGGCGCCAGCACGTGCCGTCCATGCGCTTCAACTTCGGCGAGAAGACGTGGTTCTGGCTCGGCGTGTTCCTGCTTGGGACGACGCAGATTGCCTCCGGTCTGATGCTGGCACTGCCGAACCTGTTCGACACGCGCTGGGAGATGCAAGCCGCGAGCGTGGTGCACCTGATCAGTGCCATCGTCATGATCGCACTGTCGCTGGGGCACATCTACATGGGAACGGTCGGCGTCGACGGCGCGTACGGCTCGATGATCAGCGGTGAGGTGGATGAGCGCTGGGCGAAGGATCACCACGAGTATTGGCTTGCCGAGCTCAAGCGCAGGCAGGCACGGGAGAAATGAGCCTGCTAGAATTCGCGCGCGGGCCGATGCTGGCAATTGCGCTGGTCGTCATGGCGGCGGGCATCGTCGTGCGGCTGCGCGCCATCTTGCGCGCACCGCCGGCGCCAGGGGCATCCGCAGAGCGCCCAACCGTCGCCCTTGGCGAAATCGTCAAGCCGATCGTGCGCAGAGTGATCCTGCCGCGGGAGTTGCGGGCGCGCATCGGCTTCGGCGATGTCAATGCCTGGCTCTTTCATATCGGCCTGCTCGTTGCGGCCGTGGCCTATGCGCCCCATATCGCCTTCGTCCGGCGCCTGACCGGGTTCGTCGCCTGGCCTGCGCTTCCGGACATCGTGACCTACTTCTGCGGCGCGCTGTGCATCGTGTCGCTGATCATCGCGCTCATGCATCGTCTGTCGCACCCGGCGATGCGGTTGATCTCGCGCTTCGATGACTATTTCAGCTGGTGCGTCACGTTCCTCGCCGTGGCGACGGGAATGATGGCGGTGGACGCGAACGTCGCGCGCACCGACACTATGCTCGCAATACACCTGCTGGCCGTCGAGTTGATGCTGATCTGGCTGCCGTTCGGCAAGCTTTCGCATGCGTTTCTGCTGTTCGTCTCGCACGGCCTGACGAGCGCGGAACCGGTTCGTAAGGGGGCTCGGCCGTGAGCGCGCCCGCCGAACGCGACCCGTTCTCCACGATCGATCCGGCGCTCGCGCGCGGGCAAGGGCAGGCGATTCGGCGGGCGAGCGAACGTGCGGAGGCCGTGCGCGTGGGCGCGGCACTCGACGCCTTTGCGGCGGGTCTTGCGCCTAGCACCGTGGCATACATGGAGTCGTGCATCCGCTGCGGGCGGTGCGCCGAGGCGTGCGAGTTCTATCTCGCCACGCGGGAGGCGAAATACACTCCGATCTGGAAGATCGAGCCGTTCCGTCGGCATTACGCGCGCACGGCCGGCGCCTTCGCCTGGCTCTATCGTGCCATCGGAGTGAAGCAGTCAGAACAGGTGAGGTTGGCCGATCTCGTGCCGTGGCGGGAGCTGATCTTTGACGCGTGCACGCTGTGCGGGCGCTGCACCGTTGTCTGCCCGATGGCGATCGACATCGCCGCACTGATCGATCGCGCCCGTGGCGCCATGCTCGAAGCCGGCCTCGGGCCCGAGAAACATTCGCTGTCGGCGCAGGACGGCGCGTCTTCGGGCGGATCGTCCAGCGGCGTGGAACGCAAGGAAGCGGGTGTTGATCCGCTTTGAGCCGGGGGGCTGTTACTCGTCGAGGGTGAAGCCGACCTTGAGCGTCACCTGCCAGTACGCGACCTTGCCGCCAGCGATTGTTCCGCGCGTGTCCACAACCTCGAACCAGTGCATATTGCGCACGGTCTTGGCCGCCTTGGCGACGGCCCTCTCGACAGCATCCTCCATGCTCACGGACGACGAGCCAGTCAGCTCGACGAGTTTGTAGACGTGATCGGCCATATTACCTCCGGGGTCTTCCTGGACGTGGTGCCTGCGCGCGGAACGGGGTGAAGGGGTCTTCCCCCGGCGTGTCCGGGGGAAGACGGCGATGCGTCGTCAGGCGTCGAAAGCCTTGGAGGCGGCCTTTTCCTTGAGTTTCGCCTGGGCCGCCGCCAGGCGGGCGATCGGCACCCGCGGGCCCGAGCAGGAGACGTAGTTCAGGCCGACGCCATGGCAGAACACGACGGATTCGGGATGGCCGCCCTGTTCGCCGCAGATTCCCACCTCGATGTCGGGGCGCGCAGCACGGCCCCATTCCACTGCCATCTTCATGAGTTGGCCGACGCCGGCGGTGTCCACCGCCTCGAACGGATTGTCGCGCAGCAGGCCTTTCTCGATGTAGAAGGGCAGGAACTTGTTCTCCGCGTCCTCACGCGAGAAGGAGAACGTCGCCTGGGTCAGATCATTGGTGCCGAAGGAGAAGAACTGCGCCACCTCGGCCAGGGAGCCGGCACGCAGGCAGGCCCGTACCACCTCGAGCATGGTGCCGAATTTGAAGTTGAGCTTGACGCCGTAGTGCGCCTCGACCTGCGCACGCACGCTTGCGATGATCGACTGGACGCGCTTCAGCTCCTCGACATCGCAGACCTGGGGCACCATGATCTCCGGCCTTGCATCGATGCCTTCCTTGGCGCACTCCGCAGCTGCCTCGAGTATGGCCTGCACCTGCATCGTGTAGATTTCCGGATAGCTAAGGCCGAGGCGCACGCCGCGGTGACCGAGCATCGGATTCACCTCGTTCAGCTGGTGCACTTTGCGCAGCATTGCTTCCTTTGCCGCCATGAGCTCGTCGATGCGACTGGAGCTCTGCATCTTGCTCAGGCTCGCCTGCAGCGCGTCGAGGCTGTCGATGAAGCGCTTGTGCACGTCCTGGTCGAGCAGCTTGAGGGCCTCCGGCAACTCGCCGATGCTGCGCAGGTTGCGCCGCAGATGGCGCAGGTGAGCGATGTCGAACTCGAGCTGTACGGCCGTGGGCAGGAACTCGTGCATGGGCGGGTCGAGCAGGCGCACGGTCACGGGCAGTCCGGCCATTGCCTTGAAGATGCCCTTGAAGTCGCCGCGCTGGATGGGCAGCAGGCGATCGAGCGCCGCCTGTCGCGCCTCCGCCGTCTCGGCCATGATCATGTCCTGAACGATGGGCAACCGGTCCGTGTCGTTGAACATGCGCTCCGTGCGGCACAGGCCGATGCCCATGGCGCCATAGCTGCGGGCGCGCTTTGCCGCCCCGGGTGTGTCGGCGTTCGCCTTGACCTTGAGCTTCGCCTCCTTGTCCGCCCAGGAGAGCAGGGTTTCCAGCTCGCCGAAAAACTCTGCCTCGACGGTGGGGATCTCACCGCGATAGACCCTGCCGGTCGAGCCGTCGATGGTGATGACATCGCCCTCGACCAGAGTATTGCCGCCGATGTGGGCCTTCTTGGCATGGTGGTCGATGACGATCGCCTCGCAGCCCGAGACGCAGGGCTTGCCCATACCGCGGGCGACGACCGCGGCATGGGAGGTCTTGCCGCCGCGGCTGGTGAGAATGCCCTGAGCGGCGAAGAAGCCGTGGATGTCTTCGGGTTTCGTCTCTTCGCGCACGAGAATGATCTTCTCGCCGAGGCCGCCGCGCAGCTCCGCCGTGTCGGCGTCGAAGACGATCTTGCCTGCCGCCGCGCCGGGCGAGGCCGCCAGACCCTGGGCGAGGGATTCGGCATGGGCGTCGGGTGCGAGCTGCGGCACCATGAGCTGCTCGAGCAGCGCCGGATTTACCCGCAAAAGCGCCTGCTCCTTGCTGATGATGCCTTGCTGGGCCATCTCCACCGAGGTGACGACGGTGGCGCGGGCATTCATCTTGCCATTGCGCGTCTGCAGGCAGAACAGCCGCCCCTTCTCGATGGTGAACTCGAAATCTTGCACTTCCTTGTAGTGGGACTCCAGCTTGCTGCGCAGTTCCATGAGCTGGGTGTGCAGATCCGGCATCTCCTGGGACATGGATGCGATCGGCTTGGGCGTGCGGATGCCTGCTACGACGTCCTCGCCTTGGGCATTGGTGAGGTATTCGCCGTAAATGACGTTCTCGCCCGTGCCCGGGTTGCGCGTAAAGCCGACACCCGTGGCCGAGTCGTTGCCCATGTTGCCGAATACCATGGTGACGACGTTGACCGCTGTGCCGTTTGCCATCTCCTTGGTGATCTTGAACTGCTTGCGATAGTCCACCGCGCGCTTGCCGTTCCAGGAGCGGAATACCGCCTGAATGGCGATCTCGAGTTGCTGGTAGGGGTCTTCGGGGAAGGGTTTGCCCGTCTCCCGCGCGACGATGGCGGCGAAGCTCTGCGCCAGTTCCTGCAGATTCTCAGCCGACAGATCGAGGTCGCTCGCCGCGCCGACGCGCTTTTTCAGCGATTGCATGGCCTCGTCGAAGAGTTCGTCGCGAATGCCGAGGGCGATCTTGCCGAAAAGCTGAATGAAGCGGCGATAGCTGTCCCAGGCGAAACGGGTGTTACCGGTGAGCTTGATCAAGCCCTGGAGCGTCTTGATGTTCAGGCCGAGATTGAGGATGGTGTCCATCATCCCCGGCATAGACATCGCCGAGCCTGAGCGCACCGACACGAGCAGCGGGTTCTGCTCGCCGCCGAAACTCTTGCCGGTCTTGCGCTCCAGATCCTTCATGTGCGCCTCGACCGACTCCATGAGTCCGTCGGGGAGCGCGCTGTGTTCCAGGTAGGCAAGGCAGGCCTCGGTGGTGATGACGAAGCCGGGCGGGACGTTCAGACCGATCTGCGTCATCTCGCAGAGATTGGCGCCCTTGCCGCCCAGCAACATCTTGTCCTTGCCATCGCCTTTTTCGAATGCGTACACCCATGTGCGAGTCGCCATGTTTTATCCACTCCCATGCACTTCAGACAGTTGGGGAAATCTTTGAGGTTTGTTATTTGCGCAAGGTTATCCCATTCAGCGCGCCGCGGGTAGAGGGCAGGGGGCTCTCCGGTGCAAACACCTTCTGCCTGCGGGGCTCCGCTCGACCTGCAAGAGCGTCGGCCACAGCCACGGGCGGCAGCGCGGTACGTCATTTTCACGGTCGGTTGCGGTGGGGCGATCGCGCCAGTGTCGTTGCATTGCCGCTTGGCGCCGCGGGACATCGGGCCGACAGCCAATTCGCGCGAAGATCCGTTCGCGTGCATGCCGAGGACCGTGAACCGATTCCGGATTCCACGCCGAGCGGACACGCGTGTGCCTTGTTGGTGCCGGCAGAAACGGGCGCCTTGGCCGGTACGCCGCGCGCACCGAAACATTGAGCGCAAGGGCATTTTTCGTCTATCATTTGGCTTTCCAGCAGCGACCCTGCGATGACCAAATACGTTTTCGTCACAGGCGGCGTGGTTTCCTCCCTGGGCAAGGGCATTGCCGCTGCCTCCCTCGGCGCCATCCTCGAATCCCGCTCCATCCGCGTCACCCACCTCAAGCTCGACCCGTACATCAACGTCGATCCGGGCACCATGAGCCCGTTCCAGCACGGCGAGGTGTTCGTCACCGAGGACGGCGCGGAAACCGATCTCGACCTGGGTCACTACGAGCGCTTCACGCGCGCCAAGATGGGCAAGCGCAACAACTTCACCACCGGCCAGATCTACGAAAGCGTCATCAAGAAGGAGCGCCGTGGCGAATACCTCGGCCGCACGGTGCAGGTGATTCCGCACATCACCGACGAGATCAAGCTCTACATCAAGCGCGGTGCCGAGGGCGCCGACGTGGCCATCGTCGAGGTGGGCGGCACCGTGGGCGACATCGAGTCCCTGCCGTTCCTGGAGGCGATCCGGCAGATGGGCATCGAGGAAGGGCGGCGCAACACCTGCTTCATCCACCTGACGCTGCTGCCCTGGATCGCTGCCGCCGGCGAGTTGAAGACGAAGCCGACCCAGCATTCGGTGAAGGAATTGCGCGAGATCGGCATCCAGCCCGACGTGCTCCTGTGCCGTGCCGATCGGCCCGTGCCGGAGGACGAGCGGCGCAAGATCGCGCTGTTTACCAATGTGGCGCAGGAGGCGGTGATTTCGCTGGAGGACTCGGACTCCATTTACAAGATCCCGGCCATGCTGCACGAGCAGATGCTGGACGAGATCGTCTGCCACAAGCTCGAGATCCTTGCTCGCGCCGCCGATCTTTCCGTGTGGAAGAAACTGGTCGAGGCCCTGGAGCACCCCGAGCGCGAGATCGACGTTGCCTTCGTCGGTAAGTACGTCGATCTCACGGAATCCTACAAGTCGTTGTCGGAGGCGCTGGTCCACGCCGGCATCCACACGCGCAGCAAGATCAACATCCACTATATCGATTCCGAGGCCATCGAGCGCGAAGGTTGCGGCGTGCTCAAGGACATGGATGCGATCCTGGTGCCGGGCGGCTTCGGCAAGCGCGGCGTCGAAGGCAAGATCGCCGCCATCCGCTACGCGCGCGAGAACCGCATGCCCTACCTGGGCATTTGCCTGGGCATGCAACTGGCCGTGATCGAATTTGCCCGTCATGTGGCGCTGCTGGCTGGCGCCCATAGCACCGAGTTCGATCCGCAGACGCCGCATCCCGTGATCGCACTCGTCACCGAATGGGTCGACCGCGAGGGTCGGGTGGAAAAGCGTGACGCCAGCTCCGACCTCGGCGGCACGATGCGCCTCGGCGGCCAGACCTGCCTGCTGGCGCCGGACACCCTGGTGCGGCGCATCTACGGCACCGATCGTGTCGTCGAGCGCCATCGCCACCGCTACGAGGTGAACAATACTTACGTGCCGCAGCTTCAGGCGGCGGGTTTGCGCATCTCCGGACGATCCTCCGACGGTACCGATCTCACCGAGATGATCGAGTTGCCCGATCATCCCTGGTTCGTCGGCTGCCAGTTTCATCCCGAATTCACCTCGACGCCGCGCAACGGACATCCGCTGTTCATCGCCTTCGTGCGCGCCGCGCTTGCCCAACAGGGTGCCACGCACGCGGAGACGCCGCGCATTGCCGCGGTATGACGATGGGCATGGCGGTGCTGGCAGGATAGAGGCCGAATGAAGCTGTGCGGGTTCGAAGTCGGGCTGGATCGTCCGCTGTTTCTCATCGCCGGCCCTTGCGTGATCGAGTCCCGGCAACTCGCCTTCGACACCGCCGGCCAGCTCAAGGAGATCTGCGCCGGTCTCGGCATCCCCTTTATATACAAGTCATCCTACGACAAAGCTAACCGCAGCTCTTCCGCCAGCTTCCGCGGCATGGGCATGGACAAGGGGCTCGAGATTCTGTCCGAGGTGAAACGGGAGTTTGGTGTGCCGGTGCTGACCGACGTCCATACTGCCGAAGAGGCGCCAGTCGCCGCGCGCTATGTGGATGTTCTGCAGACGCCCGCCTTCCTGTGCCGCCAGACCGATTTCATCCAGGCCTGCGCGGCCACGGGTAAGCCTGTTAACATCAAGAAGGGTCAGTTTCTCTCCCCGGCCGACATGAAGAACGTCGTCGCCAAGGCGCGGGAAGCCAACGGCGGAGCCGACACCATCATGGTCTGCGAGCGCGGCGCGAGTTTCGGCTACAACAACCTGGTGTCGGACATGCGCAGCCTGGCGATTTTGCGCGAGACGGGCTGTCCGGTGGTGTTCGATGCGACGCATTCGGTGCAGTTGCCGGGCGGTCAGGGCGCCTCGTCGGGCGGGCAACGCGAGTTCGTCCCGGTGCTGGCCCGGGCAGCGGTGGCGGCGGGCATCGCCGGCCTGTTCATGGAAACCCATCCCGATCCGGCCCGGGCGTTGTCCGACGGCCCAAACGCCTGGCCGCTACCAAGGATGCGGCAGTTGCTGGCGACGCTGCACGAGCTCGACGCCCTGGTCAAGCGGCGCGGCTTCGAGGAAGCGTCGCTGTAATGATCGTGCACCTGGTGCTGTTCAAGTTCAAGGGCGGTGTGGTCCGGGATGACACGCGCGTGGCGGCGGCGGTGGAGGCACTATGGCGCCTGCCGATGCAGATCGTCGGAATCCGCGGCTGGGAGCACGGCTTCAATGTCACCGGCGATGCCCAGGCCTGGGACTACGGGCTGCGGGCAATGTTCGACGACGAGGCGGCATTGCATGCCTACCTCGAGCACCCGGCCCATGTTCCGGTCGTGGCGCAGTGGGAGGAAATCAGCGAACTGGCGTTCTGCGATTTTCGCGTTTAGCCGGTGGCGTGGAACGTACTAAGTAAGTCCGCCGGCAAGTCGGCAGCGAGGCGGGATGCGCGAGCGATTTGTCGTTGTCACCGATGTGGCACTGCGGCGTGCGGTTTGATTGAAATGTCATTGGGGGAGGAGTGAATGAGCGCTATCGTCGATGTCGTCGCCCGCGAGATTCTAGACTCGCGCGGCAATCCCACGGTGGAGGCCGACGTCCTGCTGGAATCGGGCGTCATGGGCCGCGCTGCCGTGCCCTCGGGTGCCTCGACCGGATCCCGGGAAGCGATCGAGCTGCGCGATGGCGATGGCCAGCGCTACCTGGGCAAGGGTGTGACGCGGGCCGTGGAGAACGTCAATACCGAGATATCCGAAGCGATCATCGGGCTGGACGCCGAGGAGCAGTCGTTTATCGACAAGACACTAATCGAGCTGGACGGGACCGAGAACAAGTCGCGCCTGGGCGCCAACGCCATCCTTGCCGTGTCCATGGCCGTGGCCAAGGCCGCGGCAGAGGAAGCGGGTCTGCCGCTGTACCGTTATTTCGGCGGCTCGGGCCCGATGCAGATGCCGGTGCCGATGATGAATGTCATCAACGGCGGCGCCCACGCCAACAACAGCCTGGACATCCAGGAGTGCATGATCATGCCCGTGGGCGCGCAGTCGTTCCGCGAGGCCCTGCGCTGCGGTGCCGAGGTATTCCACGCACTCAAGAAGCTGATCGACAAGAAGGGCTTTCCCACCAGCGTCGGCGACGAGGGCGGGTTCGCGCCCAACGTGTCCGGCACCGACGAGGCGCTGCGGTTGATCCTGGAGGCAGTGGGCCATGCCGGCTACGAGGCGGGCAGCGACGTGGTGCTGGCTCTGGATTGCGCCGCCTCAGAATTCTACAAGGACGGCAAGTACCACCTGGAAGGCGAAGGTCTCCAGCTCACCTCGGCGCAGTTCGCCGACTACCTCGGCGCGCTGGCCGACAAGTTTCCCATCGTCAGCATCGAGGACGGGATGGCGGAGAATGACTGGGATGGCTGGAAGATTCTCACCGAGAAGCTTGGCCGCAAGGTGCAGCTGGTGGGCGACGATCTGTTCGTCACCAATACCAGGATCCTGCGCGAAGGCATAAGCCAGGGTATCGCCAACTCGATTCTGATCAAAGTGAATCAGATCGGCTCCCTCACGGAAACCTTCGCCGCGGTGGAGCTGGCGAAACGCTCCGGCTATACCGCAGTCATCTCACACCGGTCGGGCGAAACCGAGGACAGCACGATCGCCGACATCGCCGTCGGGCTGAACGCGCTGCAGATCAAGACCGGCTCGCTGTCCCGCTCGGATCGCATCGCCAAGTACAACCAGCTCCTGCGCATCGAGGAAGACCTCGGCGAAACGGTCAGCTACCCGGGCAGGAACGCGTTCTACAACCTACGCAAGTGATGCCTGAGTCGTGGAAACGTGCCGCGAAGCGCACTTGTCACGCCGACAGTGGCGGGCATCGAGCGCCTTTCCTGAAATCCTTGACCGGATCCCCGCCTGCGCGGGGATGACCGGCGTAGGCTAACCCATGCGCTGGCCCACTCTGGTGCTGATCGCGCTCGTCGTCCTGCTTCAGTATCCGCTGTGGCTGGGTAAGGGAGGCTGGCTGCGCGTGTGGGAAGTAGATCGCCAGCTTGCCGCCCAGCGCGAGGTCAATCAGAAGCTGGAAATCCGCAACGGTGGCCTGGACGCGGAGGTACGTGACCTCAAGAGTGGCTTCGATGCCATCGAGGAGCGCGCACGCTTCGAGCTTGGGCTGGTCAAGCAGGACGAAGTTTTCGTCCAGGTGCCGGAACGCCCGCGCCCATAACAGCTTTCCCGTGACCGCGCCGGATATGCAGCGTGCGGACGCAGGCAAGCGCTGCGACACCCTGCATTGAGGCCGGGTCGCCGGTTAAAGTTTTCCGCCGTTTGCCCCGTTAACCACCCCATCGACTGTGGGTGCGTCGAATTGTCCATGCCCGAAAAGCGCGCGAAGGGCAGGCAGGCGCCCGCGCAACTTCGTCTGGTGGACCGAAAGATGAACAACTCCAAGCAGAACGCCCTGGCCAGGTTCCGGATTGGATTCCCGTTGCTTGTCGCCCTCGACGTCGCCGCATCTGCGGCGCTTGTATTCGCGTTGCTGGGGCTGCCGACGCCCGCGCCCACGGGCGTCACGGTCGCGCTTGCGAGCGCACTGGTCCTCGCCTTGGTCGCCGGTGCCGGCGCTGTGTGGCTCTATGCCTCGCTGCGGCGCGGCGTGATCGCTCCCCTCGATACCATGATGAACGTCTTTCGTGAGATCGGTGCCGGCGATGCCGATCTGTCCAAGGATCTCAGCTGCGCGGCGGATGGGCAGATGGGCGAGCTCGTCGCCAACTACAACGCCTTCCTTCGTCGCCTGCGGGAAACCCTGGGCGAGCTGCGCAAGATGAGCATCAGCATCGCACGCGAGGCCGCGATCGTGCACAAGTGGGTGGGCGAAACCAGCGGCAGCGCTGCGCGCCAGGGGGAGCTGACCGACACCGTGTTCACCGCCAGCGACGAGTCCACCAAGGCGATCAACGAGGTCACCAATCACACGCAGACGATCTCGCATTCGACGTCCTCGCACCTGGAAAGTGCGAGAGTCTCACTCGACGAAATGCGTGACATCGTTGCCAAGATGGAGAACGTCGGCGATAAACTGGGCAACTTCACCGCGACGGTGGATACGCTCACACGCAGCTCGGAGAGCATTCGCGCCGTCGTGCAGCTGATCAAGGACATCTCCGATCAGACTAACCTGCTCGCGCTCAACGCTGCCATCGAGGCGGCGCGGGCCGGCGAGGCGGGTCGCGGTTTCGCCGTCGTGGCCGATGAGGTGCGCAAGCTGGCCGAGAAGGCCAAGGCGGCCACGGAGGACATCTCCACCAACATCGGCTCCATGATCGGTCTGGTCAACAGCACCCAGGAGGAGACGCGCCAGATCTCCCAGGACATCGGTCAGACCCGCGACGTGGTGGGGCGTTCGTCCGGCAAGTTCGCCGACATGGTCGGGGATTTCGAGCGCACCAGCTCGCAACTCCTCGAAATCGCCGCCGCGATGGAAGAGCTGTCCGCAACCAATCATCAGGTCCACGACAACGTCAATCAGATCCACGATCTGAGCGTCGCCGTTGCCAAGCAGATGGATGACTCCCGGCACTCCACCGAAGGCCTGTTTCAGGCCACTGAAAAGGTGCAGCAGCTCGTCGCCCAGTTCCGCATCGGCTCGGGCGCGTTCGAGGAGAACCTCACCACAGCGCGCGAATTCCGTGAGGCGATGCAGGCCTCGCTCGAGGCCATGTACGCGCGCGGCATCGATGTCTTCGATCGTAACTACGTACCGGTCGCCAACACCAACCCGCAGAAGTTCGACACCTGCTATGTTCGCGCCTTCGCCAGCGACCTGCAGCAGCATTTCGACCAGACGGCGTCGCAGCTCAAAGGCGGAGCCTATGCCATCATCGTCGATGTCAATGGCTATGCCGCTATCCACAACGCCAAGTTCTCCAAGCCGCTAACCGGCGACTACGAAATCGATCTGGTCGGCAACCGGACTAGACGCAAGTTCTCCAATACGCCCACCGAAATCCGCGCGGCGCAGAACAACCTGCCGCTGTTGCTCCAGACCTATATGCGCGACACCGGCGAGCTGGTCTGTGACCTTGCCATGCCGATTCATGTTGCCGGCCGTCACTGGGGCAATGTGCGCGTCGGTTTCGACAGCACCGCTGTTCTCGGCTGACCGACGCGGCCCCTCGGAATCTCCGCAGTCCGCGCCGGAGTCGGTGGCGGACAGCGCCCTTTGGCCGACGGCTGCCATGGAGCATTATCCCTGGCAGTGCCGCGGCCGGTTCTGGTAGCGTGTCGCTTTCGACGGCGGGCACACGGCGCCGGCTCCGGGAGAACGACCGGTGAATCTGCATGCAATGCTCCAACGGCGCGAGGTCGAGGGCCAGCCAGCCCCTGCGCGTCGCTCTTGTCGGCGCCGGCAAGTTCGGCTGCATGCATCTGGCGCAGGCACGCACCACGCCCGGATTTCATCTTGCCGCCATTGCGGACCTGTCCCCGCACCCGCGACCTTCTTCGGCCGGCGTCGCTGGCATGCCGATGTGGTGGCAACTGCCAAGAGGGACTTGCGCGCTGGTCAGACGCTGGATGGCGAGGGTAGCTATGCCGTTTATGGCAAGTTGATGCTTGCCGCGGACGCGCCCGCCCTCGCAGCCTTGCCGATCGGCTTGGCCCATGGTGCGAGGCTGCCGCGCGATGTGTCCGCGGGCGCACCCGTGCGCTGGCAGGACGTGGCATTCGATGCCGAGTCCGATGCGCTGCGCGTGCGGAAACACATGGAGGCAGATTTCCCAACCGGGTCGTGAAACGATGTCATCAGATCCACAGCCCTCGCCGCGTTCGCACACCATTGGCAGGCTTGCCCGCCTGGCGGTAGTCACGCTCGCCATGCAGGCGCTCGCCGGCTGCGCGTCGACGCGTTTCTCCCAGGTCTGGCGGGATCCCGGCTACGACGGCGGGCCGCTGAAGAAGGTGGTCGTCTTCGTCGTCACCAAGGATGAGAACGTGCGCCGCTTTGCCGAGGATCAGGCGGTGCGAGCAATGCCCAAAGGCACTCAGGCCGTGGCGAGCTGGACGTTGTTCGACAAGCCGGAGGGCGACATGGAGCGCGCCAAGGTGCGGCTTGCGCAGGAAGGCTTCGACGGCGCGATCGTTGCGCATGAGGTGGCGGTGGACAAGATCCAGAGCTACGTGCCGTCGTCCCTCGAACCCCACCCGATCGGTCCCGTGTTCGTCCGACCCAACCACCGCTCGTTCTACGGCTATTACACCTGGGCATATGGCTACACCTACCGGCCCGGCTACACCATCGAAACGACCAAGGTGCTGGTGGAAACGCTGGTTTATCCCCTGCCGGAGGGCAAGCCGGTGTGGTCGGGCGTGAGCGAAACGATCAATCCGGAGTCGACCGCCGATCTTGTCGAGCAACTCGTGCGTGTGACGCGGACGGAGCTGCAGCGGGCGGGGCTCATTGCCGCGCCCGCCGCCCGCTGAGGCGTTCGGTTCGCGCCGCCGCTAGTAATTCCCCGCCTGGGCGGCGGTGACCTCCACCGAGCCTTTCATCGCCGGGTGCAGCCCGCAGATGTAATCGTAGGTGCCCGGCTGGTCGAACGTCAGCGACTCGCTCGCGCCTTTCTGCAGCACGCCGGTCCTCCTCGCATTGCCGGTTACGACGACCTGGTGTGGCGAATCGTCAGTGTTGGTCCAGGTCACCGGCTTGCCGGCGGCAACTGTCATCTTCGTCGGACCGAAGGTGAAACCGGCGATGTTGACGTCCTGTGGCCCCGTCTTCTTCTGAGCCGCGGCCGTGGGCGCCGTGCCGCCCAGTTTCGCCCAGGACATGACGTAATCCTGTTTGTCGTGGGGTTTGTGGCAGTTAAAGCAGGTCTTGTGATCGGTCTTGTCGCTGACTTTCCGCTCCGGCGTGAAGCTGGCGTACTCCCACTCGCCGTTGCGCAGTTCCTCGCCGTACTCGGCACCCCAGCCCCGGCGCTTCTCCATGACGGCGATGCTAACCAGCTCGCCCTTGACGAAGCGTCCGTTGCCGTCCATCACCGGATTGCCCTGGGCATCGGCCTGTGCCTTGTAAATCGCCATCACCAGGGGGCTGCCATAAGGAACCGGCTTGCCTTCCTTCGCCGCTTTGATCGCGTCGGGACGTGCATACAGCTCCCGGTACTGCTTGTTGTCGTAGCGATCGACGGTGCCGTAGAGGCCCCATTTCTCGTAGCCATCGGGAAAGGCGATCTTGTCCGGACCGGCGCTGACCGGGCCGGCGGCCAGCCAGGCCATGCCGGCAGCGCCGGCAAGCGCCAGACCGGCGCCGACGCGGGATCTTGATTTGTTGCCTTGGGTGCTGTCATATTTCATGGTGTCCTCCTATTGTAGACGTATGGAAGAAAGGCTTACGCCTGTCCGCTATACGCGCGAAGCGTGCGATTGGATGCAAAGTAGCCGGGCACGGAGGATAATCGCGTACCTCGCATTGCCTATGTCCTGAAGCGCGCCCGGCGAACGAATACCGCCGGCGGCTCGGGCATACATGGAGGGCCGGGACCTCGAACCAGTCCGAGGCAGGGCCGTACCCGGGGGGCGGGACGGAACTGCCGCACCTGCTTTCGCACGGAGAAAAATGGCCAAGAAACCCGCCAAGGCAGTCGCATCTGACGCCGCGGAACATGCTCAGCGTCGCTTCCTCGTCGGCATCGGAGCGTCGGCCGGTGGACTGGAGGCGCTGACGGCGCTCTTTTCCAAGCTGCCGACCGACCTGAACATCCCCTACGTCGTAGCGCAGCATCTGTCACCGACCTACCGCAGCATGCTCGCCCAGCTCATCGGCCGCGAAACTGCCATGAGGGTAAAGGAGGTGGAGCAAGGCGAGGCGCTGACGGGAAACACGGTCTACATCGCGCCCGCCAACCACAACGTGGCGGTGCGCAAAGGGCATCTGGAACTGCTGCCGCCGGACCCCGGCGTGGCTGCCAAGCCCTCGGTGAACGTGTTCTTCCAGTCGCTGGCCGAGGAGTACAAGGAAGATGCGGTAGGTGTTGTCCTTTCAGGCACGGGCTCGGACGGCGCCAGCGGCATCCGCGCCATCAAGGCCGAAGGCGGCTTTGCATTTGCCCAGGCGCCGGCCACGGCCAAGTACGACGGCATGCCCCAGGCGGCGATCGGCACCGGTCACGTGGACTGGGTGCTGCCGCCTGAGCGCATCGCCGAGGAAATAGCCATCATCGTGCGCACCCACGGAACGTTGCCGCTGGTGCAGAAGCTGGACGCCGGGGGGCCGGCCACGCTCAAGTCCCTGCTCGGGCGGTTGCGCGAGCGAACCCGCCTGGACTTCTCGTCGTACAAGGAAACCACGCTGCTGCGGCGCATCGAGCGGCGCATGGCTGCCAATCGCACCAAGACACTGGAGGAATATATTGCCGTCGTCGGCCGCGAAGCCGACGAGCTCGACCGGCTAGCCAACGACATCCTCATATCGGTGACGGCGTTTTTCCGCGATCCGCTTGCCTTCGACCGGCTCGGCGATGCGCTGTTGCAGCGGCTCGAGGCGAAGAAGGCCGGGGAAGAGGTGCGCATCTGGGTGCCCGGCTGCGCCACGGGCGAGGAGGTCTATTCCATCGCTATGCTCCTGTGCGAGCGCCTCGGGCAACGTATCGAGGAGCATCCTGTGCAGCTCTTCGCCACCGATGTGGACCTCAACGCCATGGCGGTGGCACGGCGGGCGGTGTACCCGACTTCGGCCGTCACGGGTCTGTCGCGCGATCGCGTCGCGCGCTACTTCAACGTGCGCGGCGACAGCTACGAGGTGGCCAAGTCGCTGCGTGATCTGGTGGTGTTCGCGCGCCAGGACCTGGTCCAGGATCCGCCCTTTCTGCGCCTGGACTTGATCAGTTGCCGCAATGTGCTCATCTATTTCCAGAACAACCTGCAGTCGCGCGTGCTGGAAATCTTCCACTACGCGCTCAAGGACGCCGGCATCCTCTTCCTCGGCAAATCGGAAACTGTGCCGGGGCCGCAGGCGCATTTGTTCGACACCGTCAACCGCGAGGCGCGGTTGTTCGCGCGCAAGGGCCGCTCGCTGCGCATCCCAGCCTTTTCCCCCGCGACCACGTTGCAGCCCCTGCGCGTGCGCGAAGATCGCAAGGCGGCGCCGGCCCCCGAGCAGGTTCTGGCGAACGTTCTGGGAGACATCTATGCGCCGCCGGCGGTGCTTGTGGACCGGAGCTTGAACATCCTGGCCGTTCGGGGTGAGGCTGCGCGCTTCCTTAGCTTTCCCACCGGCCGGCCAGAGCTCAACTTACTCGCCTGCCTGCCGAAGGCGCTGCGCGCCGAAGCGCAAGTCATGGCGCAGCAGGTCATGCAGCGTAAGGAGAGGTCCGTCGGACGCGTGCACCAGCTCAGGTCTGCAGGCGGCGATGTCAAGGTGCGTCTGGCCTTGCTGCCGTGCGTGGCCGACAACTCGGAGAGCAACCTGGTCGTTGCCTTCGAAATACTGCCGTCCGCGCCCGAGCAGGAAACACAGACGATAGCGCCGGACGGACGGCTCAAAGAGGTAGAGGATGAGCTGCTCGCCACCAGGGAGCACCTGCAGACGGTTATCGAGGAGCAGGAAGCCTCCAACGAGGAATTGCAGGCGCTCAACGAGGAGCTACAGGCTTCCAACGAAGAGATGCAGGCTTCCAACGAGGAGCTACAGGCCTCCAACGAAGAGCTGCAGTCCACTAATGAGGAGCTCACCACCGTCAATGACGAGCTGGGGGCGAAGAACCACGAGCTCGACCGGGTTAATGCCGATCTGTCTTCGGTTCTGAACACCATCGGATTCCCCGTGCTGGTGGTCAACGAGCAGTTACAGCTGCTGCGTTTCAACGAAAGTGCGGGCGAGACGCTGCGGCTGGACACGAAGTGCCTTGGGCGCCATGCCAACCGCATCGAGTTTCCGGCATGGGCGACGGAACTGGGGCGCTACGTATCCGGACTGTTCGGCCAACGCCCACCGCGGCCGCTGCATCTGAGCGATGGCATGCGGCGCTATTCCCTGGCCGCTTACTCCTATTCCGTGCCGACGGAAAATCAGAAGAAGGCGGTAGTGTGCCTGGTCGACACGACCCAGCTCGATGCGGCAGCGAAGGCGCTCAGCAACCAGCAGGATCAGCTCATGGCGATCCTCAACAACTCTGCCGATGCCATTCGACTGGTCGACACAAAGGGGCACTTGGTTTTTGCCAACGAGGCCCTGTTTCGCCTGCTCGGGCTGCCGCGGCACCGGCGCGATGGGCGGCGCGTGCCGCCGCGCATCCCCGCCGAAATCGCCGGGCGCTGGCGCGAGGAAGACCGCAAGGTGCTCAGGCAAGCGGATGTCAGCCAGGTAGAGGAATGCCTGCAAGTGTCCGGGCGGGAGGTCATCCTGGAGACGCGCCGCGTGCCGATCGTCGGCGATGACGGCGAGATCCGGCTGATGTGCGTCACATCCTCCGACGTAACGGACAAGCGGCGCGACGAGGCGCAGCTGCGGCTGGCGGCGCAGGTGTTCGAGGCGAGTGGCGAGGCGATCATGATCACCGACGCCCGTGGCAACATCATTAGCGTCAATCCCGCCTTCTGCCGGATCACTGGCTATGCCGCGGCCGAGGTCATCGGTCATAATCCGCGCATCCTCAGCTCGCGCCAGCAGGATGAGGCCTTCTACAAACAGATGTGGCAGGCAATCACGAGCACGGGTCGCTGGCAGGGTGAGATCTGGAACCGGCGCAAGAGCGGCGAGGTCTTCCCGGAGTGGGTATCCATCAGCGCGGTCCACGCCTCCGACGGACAGCCGCGCAACTATATCGCCATCTACACCGACATCTCCGAGCGCAAAGCCTCGGAAGAACGGGTGCGCTACCTTGCCCAGTACGATTTCCTCACCGATCTGCCAAACCGCGTGCTGTTCGCCGACCGGCTGCAGCAGGCGATCGGCGCCGCGCAGAGGGAAGGCACGCGTCTGGCACTGATGTTCCTCGATCTCGATCACTTCAAGACCATCAATGACTCCCTCGGCCACAATGTCGGCGATCTGTTGCTGCGCGAGGTGGCGCAGCGGCTGAAGGGACAGATCCGCGTTACCGACACCGTCAGTCGCCAGGGCGGCGATGAGTTCCTGCTGCTGGTACCCGGCATCGAGGAACCGAACGATGCGGCGCACATGGCGAAGAAGCTGACCGAGATCATCGCCGAGCCCTATCACATCGAGGGGCGCAAGCTGGTCGTCACGCCCAGCATCGGCATCGCGTTGTATCCGGACGACGGCAATGACATGGCGAGCCTGATCCGTAACGCCGATGCCGCCATGTATCACGCCAAGCAAGGGGGGCGCAACAACTACCAGTTCTTTACCTCCGACATGAACGCGCTGGCCATGGAGCGGCTGACCCTGGAAACCAATCTTCGCCATGCCATCGAGGAGCAGCAACTCGTGCTGCACTACCAGCCTCAGGTCAGCATCACCACCGGGCGGATCGTCGCGGCTGAAGCACTCGTCCGCTGGAACCACCCGGAGCTGGGCCTGGTGCCGCCGGCGCGCTTTATTCCCGTGGCCGAAGAAACTGGCCAGGTGACCAATATCGGCGCATGGGTGCTACGCACTGCCGCCGCCCAACTCAAGGCCTGGCATGACGAAGGCCTACCGCGCATCCCGGTGGCGGTAAACCTGTCGGCGCTGCAGTTCCGCCAGGGCAAACTGCGTACCCAGGTGGCCGAGGCGCTGGCTGCGTCGGGGCTCGACGCATGCCATTTGCAGCTCGAGGTCACCGAGAGCGTGCTCATGGAAGAGGGTGAGGCGACCGCGGCGAGCATGGCCGCGCTGCGTGACATGCACGTGGAGTTCGCCATCGACGACTTCGGCACGGGCTACTCGAGCCTGGCCTATCTCAATCGCTTTCACATCGGCAAGCTGAAGATCGATCAGAGTTTCATTCGCGATCTGGGTGTCGAGCGGGACAATCGAACGATTGTCGCGGCGATCATCGGACTGGCGAAGAGCCTCGGGTTGCGGGTACTGGCCGAAGGCGTGGAAGAACCGGTTCAGCTGGAGTTCCTGCAGGCGAACGGTTGCGACGAGGCGCAGGGGTTTCTCTTTGGCCGGCCGATGCTGCCCGAGCAGTTCCGCCAGGCGCTCGTGCAGGGCTGCTACGACATCGACGCCATTGCCGGTGCATGACGGGCGCCGGCATGCTACTGGGCTGCTGGCCGCGGCGCGGTCCGCCATTGGCGCCGCCACACAGTCGATGTTTGCTTGCTGCGGCCTTGCGTCGTGGCGCCGGTGCGGCAGCCCGGCTCTAGTTCCCGCTCACCGCTTTGAGGTAGGCGACGATGTCCGCGCGGTCCGCGGCAACTTCGACGCGATAGCCCATCTTCTGCCCGGGTACGAGCTTCTCGGGGTCGGACAGCCAGCGCTCGAGTGTGGTCTCGTCCCAGACGATGCGCGCGCCCCGCAGCGCCGGCGAGTAGTCGTAGTCGGCAACGGCGCCGGCGCGGCGCCCGAATACCCCCTGATGCAGGGGGCCGATGCGGTTGGCATCGATGGAGTGGCAGGCGAAGCAACGGCTCTCATAAAGGGATTTGCCGCGCTGCGCATCGCCGGCATGAGCCGGTTGGAGTGCGGCAAGTAGCGCCAGGCCGGCCGTAAGGCACGCGGCTGTACTGGCTTTCGCGGTGCTGTTCATGCTGGAAATTCCTGTCGATACCACCATTGACGCCGAACCCTCCGTCCCGCAGGCCTGAACGCCTTGGTGTCTTTGGTATTGCTGACGGTGAGCCATCCCATGGGTTGCATGGCCGTGGCATGGCATGGAGAAAGAAAAAGGCCGCGCCAGCGGGGGAGGAGGTTGGTGCGCTGGCGCGGCGTCAGGATCTCAGGCGCCAAAGCTCAGCGGGCCGGCGGGCAGGGCGCGCCCGAGTGCGTTGGACAGGATCGTCCAATGCATGGTCTCGTCCGCCGCCAGGCGCGCCGCCACTTTCGACAGTGCCGTGTCCTTGAACGACGGAATGACACCCAGATAGGCATTGGTAGCGCCCAGCTCCAGCCGCGCCGCCAGATCGAGCACGTCCGCCTGGCTCTTGAGCATGTCCGCCTTCAATGCCTTGGCATAGTCGGACATCGACTTCTCCGCCACCGGTGTGCCGCCCATCTTCTCGATGGTTGCGATGAGGGCGTCGCGATGGCCCTTGTGATGCCCTTGGAACTGCACGGCGATATCCAGCACCGGCTTCTGCAGCAGGCCGCTCTGCGCACCGAGCTGATAGGCATTGATCGCCTCGTGTTCGAGCCCCAGGGCGACATTGAGGATGCCGACGTCCTGGGATTCTCTGGCTGCGGCGGCGCGGGCGAAATTGCTGTTCCCAGCCAATAGGGCGATGGCAGCGGCGGATAGGGTGGCCTTGCCGGCGGTGCCCAGGAACAGGCGACGGGAAGGCGCAACGATGGATTGCGTGGAATTGCTCATGATGTCCTCCGGTTAGTGATGATTGAAACAGGCTGGTGCCTGCCCCTAGTACGGAGGGCGATGTGGATTGGATTCAGCGGGGCGAAAAAATGCATCCGCAGATTACGCAGATGGACACGGACGACTGGCCTCATGGCATTGGCGTGCATCTGTGCAAGTTCGCGTCATCTTGCGGATCGCGGCGCGATTCCAATCAGTCGAAGAACAGCGTGCGCGCTCCTTCGTAGCGGCTGGAAAAATAGCCGTTGTCCATGCGTGCGATCTGGACGCGGCCGCTGGCACTGCTTGGAGCATGAACGAACCGGCCCTCGCCGATATAGATGCCGACGTGCGAGTACGGCCGGTTCAGGGTATTGAAGAAGACCAGGTCGCCGGGCTTGAGCGCCTCTCGGTCAATCGGGCGCGTCGTGCGCGCGATCTGCGCGGCGTTGTGGGGCAGCTGCAGGCCGGTCACGTGCTCGTAGATGTGGCTCACCATGCCGCTGCAGTCCAGCCCGGCTTCGGGATTGCGGCCGCCGAAGCGATAGCCGGTGTCGATGAGCCCGATTGCGTAGAGCACCACATCGTGGGCTTTCTCCTTCTGTGCCACGGCGACATAGCTCCGGCCGGCACCCGCGGGCGACGGCAGGCCGGCACAGCCGGCCTGAAGCAGCACGCACAGGCTCACCGCCAGTGCCGCGGCGATGCGGGCAGATGCGTCGGTCACGGGCGCTGTTTCGCCACGTCTCATGTGTCACGCCTCGAGCCAGAACGTCACCGGACCGTGATTGGTCAGGCCGACGAACATCTCGGCGCCGAATACGCCAGTCGCCACGTTGGCATGCTGGCGGCACGCAACCGCAGTCAGGAAGTCGAACAGGCGCTTCGCTTTCTCCGGCGCTGCCGCCGTCGAAAAGCCCGGGCGCGTTCCTTTCTTCGTATCGGCAGCGAGGGTGAACTGGGGCACCAGCAACAGAGCGCCGCCGACATCGCTCAAGGACAGGTTCATCCGGCCTTCTTCGTCGGCGAAGACGCGGTAGCCGAGTAACCGTTCGAGCAGCCGCTCGGCATTGCGTTCGCTGTCTTCGCGCTCGACGCCGATCAGCGCCAGCAGGCCGTGGCCGATCTCGCCGACGGTTTCATCGGCCACCATCACCCGGGCCTGGGTCACGCGCTGGATGAGAGCGATCATGGCGGCGGGGCTATTTCGCCGATCGGCAGTTCTTGTAGAAGGGCGCACCGTTAAACAGCAGCGTTGCCTCGGGCCCTTTGTTCCACAACGTCATGGCACCGTCACTGTACTTCGCGCCCGAGCCCGATTCCACTTGCTTGAGGCGCAGGGCCTGACCGGTGACGTACAGGATTGCGCCGCCGGACACGAACTCGACCGAGAAGGAGCGCCCGCCCTCGCATTGATACGCCGTGCCCTTGGGCGGCGAGGGATTGGAAATGAGCGGACCGCGTTGCCGGCTGTCCGTACTGCAGGCGGCGAGTGCGACCAGCGCGATGCAGAAGATCCGTGTGTTCATCGGCTGACGGCGCTGCCTTTATTCGGGCAGTTCGATCTGGCCGCTTACCGACACGGTCACGGTGCTCTCTCCGGCTTCAATCGGCGCCGGTGCCGCTTCCGCCGCAACGGCCATGGTGCGCGCTACCGGAAACACCGGCGGGCGGCCGGCCGCGCCGATGCTCATCTGCTTGATGCGATAGGGCTTGTTCAGCGCGCTGGCGACCAGCTTGGCCTTGGCTTGAAAGGCCGCGATGGCGTCCAGCGTGGCGTCGTCCTCGGCCTTCTTGCGTGTCTCCGGTGCCGGTTGCAGCGTGATCTGGCCGACCCCCAGCGTCGCCTGCAGCTTGCCGACAACTTCGGACAGCGCTGCAATGTCGCGCGATTCGAGCAGCAGTTCGGAGCGCATGCGCCAGCCGGTGATGCGGCCGTCCTTGCCGTAGTTGGGATTGGTCCAGGTATTGCCGCTGCGCGTTTTGACTGTGGTGTAGCTTTTGGCCGTCTGCAATGCCGCAGCGATGGTGCTGTTCACGCGCCTGGCCAGTTCGCCGGGATTGGCATCGTTCGCCTCGAAGAAAGCCGTCGCCCGTGCCACGTCATTGGGCGCACTGCGGCTGGCATCGGCGGCGAGATCGACCAGCGTGCCCCGCGGGTTGGCCTGCTCGGCGGCGATGCCGGCACTTGCCGCCATCGCCAGTGCCCAGGCGAAAACGATGGGGCGCCGGAGTTTGCGCTGACCCGTTTCGTGCATCGCTCATCTCCTGATCGTGCGAGGCTAGGCCTCGCGGGGGCTACGACGATTCGCTCGACGCGCGCAGCGCCGAACGTCTGACACCGGCGGCAGTCTACGCGAAAATCCGCAAACCTTGCCACGCTACGATGGATACACTTACCCATGCCCTTTCAGGCGCGCTGCTTGCGCGTGCCACTGCGCCGTACAATAAGCGTGCGGCACAGGCCATGCCCGACGCGCAGCGACTTGCCGTGGGCGCCCTGGCCGCCGCCTTTCCCGATCTCGATGTTCTGCTGAGCTGGGTATCGTCGCTGTCCTACCTGACGGAGCATCGCGGCCTCACCCATTCGATCATCATGCTGCCGCTCTGGGCCCTGGCCCTCGGCTGGCTGGCGGCAAGGTTGTTCCGGCGTCGCCACGACTGGCGCGGTTATGCCGTCGTCGCGGCGCTCGGGATCGCCATACATATTCTCGGCGATGTCATCACTTCCTTCGGCACGATGATCTTCGCGCCTCTGTCGGACGCCCGCTACTCCCTCGATACGACCTTCATCATCGACTTGTGGTTCTCGGGCATCATCGTCGCCGGGTTGCTCGTCTCGTGGTACCACCGCACCTCGCCCGTGCCGGCGCGGGCGGCACTGTCCGTGCTTGTCGTCTACGTCGGGCTGCAGGGCGTGTTGCAGGCGCGGGCGATCGATATCGGACGGGAGTTCGCGCGTGCCAGCGGCATGTCCGACGCGTCGGTGCGCGCGCTGCCAAGGCCGCCGACGCCCCTGAACTGGACCGTGGCGATTCGCGACGGGGAGCAGTACCGCTATGCCCACGTCAATTTGCTGCGGCGCGAGCCTGTCCCTGCCGGGCCCGATGCCGGACTGATCGGCCGCATCGACGCCGCGTTCCGGCCGGTGACGCACGCCCAGTGGCGTAGCGGCACGCTATTCGGCGAAACTGCGGCCGAGATGCGGATTGCCCGCGAAGCCTGGAGCCAGGCGCAATTTGGTTTCTACCGCTGGTTCGCGGAGCTGCCCATGCTCTACCGCATCGACGCCGGCACTGCTCCCTGCGTCTGGTTCTACGATCTGCGTTTCGTCGTGCCCGGACGCGATATGCTGCCGTTCCGCTACGGCCTGTGCCGCAACGGCGAGGGCTGGGAGCGCTTCGAATTGCTCGCCGACGGGCTGCGGCGGGCGTTGCGCTGACGACGAAAGGCATCGGGACGTGCCGCGGCCGTGATCGCACGCCAGCGATATTCGACAGGAGGAGGTGGCGACCATGACATCGGGGAGCGATTCGCCAGCAGTACCGCAGCCGCTTTTCATCATCTCTGGCGGAGCGGGGGCGCTGGGCAAGCATCTGGCACGTATCGCCCTGTCGCAGTTTCCAGGCAACGACGCGGAAGTCATCATCATCCCGCAGATACGCCAGATGGAACAACTGGAGGAGGCCGTCGAGCGGGTGGCGGCGCGCCGTGGCGTCATCATTCACACCATGGTGGATCCGGTCCTGCGTAAGACGCTGGTAGGCATGGCCCGGCAACGAAATCTTGCAGCGGTGGATACCATCGGCGACTTGATTGGTGAGCTCGCGGACGTATTCCAGCGCCAGCCGCTCGGCGAGCCGGGCATTTACCATGGCGACGACGAGGCATACCAGGAGCGCATCAAGGCCATCGAGTACACCGTGGACCATGATGACGGGCGCAACCCGCAAGAACTGCACGAGGCCGACGTGGTGCTTACGGGCGTGTCGCGCGTGGGCAAGACGCCGCTCAGCATCTACCTGTCGGTGCTGGGCTGGAAGGTGGCGAACATGCCGTTGGTGCCGGGAATCGCGGTGCCCGACGAATTGCTCCAGGTCGACCGGCGCCGCGTCATCGGTCTGATCATCGATCCAGCGGAACTTGCCGAACATCGTGGCTGGCGACAGCGCTCCATGTCGGGCACGGCGGGACGTTCATACACCGATCCGGCGAAGCTGTACGACGAACTCGATATGGCGCGTCAGGTTTTCCGCAGGGGCGGTTTCGCGATCGTCGACGTGACCAACAAGCCGGTGGAGGAAAGCGCAGACGAGATCATCGCCATTATTTCCCGCTGGTTCGAGCGCAAGGTGCAGGTGCCGATTTTCCGCAAAGGTGGCGGGCGGGGCTGACGGGCGGCGCACACCAGCGGGGGCCCGCCGGGCGATCCGGCGACCGCAGCGGGCGGGTGATAGAATGCACCATCCCGACAGCACCCAGCAGCGCATGGACTGTTGCTCCCGCCGGACGCGCAATGCAAAGCCCCGCATGCGCCTGGAGCCGGCCAGCTTCTGCCTGAATCGACGTCCACGCGACCGCGCCACCGCCCTTGTCGTGACGCGCCGACTCCGCTTGATCCGCTGTCCGCTGGCGCACTTGGCGCGCCGACCTGCCACCTGAGAAGCCAGTCCCATGGAAATCGTCATCATCGCCGTGCTCATCGTGTTGAACGGCCTGTTTGCCATGTCCGAGATGTCGGTCGTGTCCTCGCGCAAGACGCGTTTGCAGCAGTGGGCGGACGAGGGGGACACCAGCGCCGGCGCGGCGCTCGCGCTGGCCAACGAGCCCGGCCATTTCCTGTCCACCATCCAGATCGGCATCACGGTCATCGGCATCTTCAGCGGCGCCTTCGGCGAAGCCACGGTCGCCATGCGTCTGGCGGAGTGGCTCGCGGACCTGCCGGTGGTCGGCCCCTACAGCAAGCAGGTGGCATTGGCCATCGTTGTCGTTGTGATTACCTATTTCTCGCTCGTCTTCGGCGAACTGGTGCCCAAGCGGCTTGCTTTGTACAGCCCGGAACTGATCGCGACGTTCGCCGCGCGGCCGATGGGGTTGCTCACCCAGGCAACTTACCCGCTGGTGCGACTGCTCAGCTTTTCGACCGAAGCGGTGCTGCGGCTGCTGGGCGCCCGCCGGCGCGAGGAGCCGCCGGTCACCGAGGAGGAAATCAAGACGCTCATGGAGCAGGGCGCCGAGGCGGGCGTGTTCGAGAAGTCGGAGCAGGCGCTGGTGTCGCGCGTGTTCCGGCTCGACGAGATGCGCATCGGCTCGATCATGACCCCGCGACTGGACGTCGTCTTTCTCGACCTGGACCAGCCGGTGGCAGAGAACTGGCAGACAATGCTCGACAACACGCCCAGCCGCTATCCTGTATGCCGAGGCGATATTCACAATGTCGTGGGCATCTTGCACACCAAGGACCTCCTGCCCGACCTGCACGCGGGGAAGCCGGTCGATCTGGCGGCCTACGTCCGCTCGCCGCTTTACGTGCCGGTGTCCGTTTCGGTAATGGTGCTGCTGGAAACCTTCAAGCGTACCAAGCACCAGATCGCCCTGGTCGTCGATGAGTATGGTGAGATCGAAGGATTGGTGACGCTCAACGATGTATTGGAGGCGATTGTCGGCGACATGCCCTCCGAGGAGTTGGAGGGCGACCTCCAGGCAGTGCAGCGCGAGGACGGCTCGTGGCTGTTCGATGGCATGGTGTCGGTGGAGCGGTTCAAAAACGTGTTCGCCATCGCGCAGGAACTCCCGGGCGAGGAGTCCGGCAGTTTCCACACCCTCGGCGGCTTCTTCATGACCCGGCTCGGGCGCGTGCCCAAGGTCGCCGATCATTTTGAGTGGGAAGGGCTGCGCTTCGAGGTGATGGACATGGATCGCAACCGCATCGACAAACTGCTCGTGGCGCGGCTGGCGACGCCGGCGCCGGAAGGCAGCGCCGCGACAGACGCGTGAGCGACTGCGGGCGGCGCTGGAACTCAGAGACTTGCTGATAATTTCCCAGGTAGCCAAGAGCTTTCAGGGCGCTCGCCCGCGCACCGTGCTGGCCGGCATCGATTTGGCGCTTTCCGCCGGCGAGTATGTCGCGGTGATGGGCGAGTCCGGGGTCGGTAAGTCAACCCTGCTCAACCTCATCGCCGGGCTGGACCGGCCTGACGCCGGCAGCATCCGTTTCGACGGCTCCGATCTCGCCAGCATGGACGACGATGCCGCCACGGCGCTGCGGCGGTGGAAGATGGGATTCGTGTTCCAGGCCTTCCACATCCTGCCGCATCTGAGTGTGGCGCAGAACGTCGTCCTGCCGCTGCTGCTGAACGGCGTCGCGCACGATGAGGCGCGCCGGCGCGTCGCGGCGATGCTTGAGGCGGTCGGACTGGCGGGGCGGGGGGACAGCGCGCCGCGGGAGCTTTCGGGCGGCGAGCTGCAGCGCGTGGCCATCGCCCGCGCCGTTGTCCATCGGCCCCGGCTGGTGCTGGCCGACGAGCCGACGGGAAACCTCGACCCGGAATCGGCAGTCCAGGTCCTACGCGTGCTGCGGGAGCAGGTGAAGGGCAATGGCGCCGCAGGGGTGCTCGTCACCCATTCGTCGCTGGCAGCCGCCACGGCCGATCGTGTCTTGCTGCTGACGGCCCAGGGCTTGCGTCCGGCCGTGGGCGAACGTCGGGCGGAGAGGAGAGATGCGTCCGCGTGAGTTCCCGCCCGCGGTCCTGTTGCTAGGCGAGTTGGGCAGCCATCCCGGTCGTGCCCTGATCGGCGTGCTTGCCATTGCCATAGGCGTGGCGATGGGTTATGCGGTGCATCTCATCAACCACGCGGCGCTCGACGAGTTCTCCCAGGCGGTGCGCTCGCTCATGGGCAACGCCGATGTGGAAATTCGTGGGCCGCGCGCCGGATTCGACGAGATGCTCTATCCGCGCATCGCGACCTCGCCCGAGGTGGCGGCTGTCAGTCCTGTCGTGGAGGTGGACGCGCGGCTGCCGGACCAGCGCGAGCCGCTCAAGATCCTCGGCATAGACGTCTTCCGCGCCGCCGCCGTCCAGCCCAGCCTGATTGGTTTGCCGGAGGACGGTTCGGACCGGCTGCGTGTCCTCGATCCGAACGCGCTGTTCCTCTCGCCGGCGGCCATGTCCTGGCTGGGTCTGAAGGCCGGCGACACACTCGCGGTGCAGGTCGGTCTGGACGAGGTTCGCCTCGACGTCGCCGGCACCGTTCCGGCCGCAGGCGAGGGGTTGCGCATCGGTGTGATGGACATCGGCGCTGCCCAATGGCGTTTCGATCGCCTTGGCGTGCTACACCGGCTGGACATCAAGCTGCGAGCCGGTGTCGCGCCCGATGCGTTCGCGGATGCCGTGCGCGGCGTGCTGCCGGCCGGCGTGGCGGTGACGACGCCGGAGGACAACGTGCGCCGCACCTCCAACCTGTCGCGCGCCTATCGGGTGAATCTGAACGTGCTGGCGCTGGTGGCGCTGTTCACCGGCTCCTTCCTCGTCTTTTCCACGCAGGCCCTGTCGGTGGTGCGGCGACGCGCGCAGATCGCGCTGTTGCGCGTGCTCGGCGTTACCCGCGCCGGCGTACTGCGGGGTCTGCTCGCGGAGGGGTTGGTGCAGGGTCTAGTCGGCTCGGCGCTCGGGCTCGTGCTCGGCTTCGCCGCCACATCGCTCGTTCTTGCCCATGCCGGTGCCGATCTGGGCGGCGGTTTCTTTGCCGGCGTGCAGCCGACAGTGCGCTTCGATCCGGCGATGGCGCTGGTGTTCGGCGCGCTGGGCCTGGCGGCGGCACTGGCGGGCAGTCTGGCGCCGGCCTGGGAGGCGGCTCGGGCGCGGCCGGCGCAAGCCTTGAAGGCCGGTGACGAAGAGGTAGCGCTGGCGCGGCTGCGCTCGCCCTGGGGCGGGCTGGCGACGGTCGCTGCGGGCTTGGCGCTGACCCAGGCGGGGCCGGTCGACGGTCTGCCATTGTTCGGCTACGTTGCCATCGCTCTGCTATTGATCGGCGGCATCATGCTCATGCCGTGGGTATCGCATGTCTTGTTCGCGCTGCTGCCATCCGGCGGGCGTGCCGCACCCTACCTCGCAGTGAACCAACTCGCTGGTGCACCGGGGCGGGCGTCCATCGCCCTGGGCGGCATTCTCGCCAGCTTCAGCCTGATGGTGGCGATGGCCATCATGGTGGCGAGCTTTCGCACCTCGGTGGATCATTGGCTCGGCATTGTGCTGCCTGCCGACCTGTACATGCGTGCCGGCCCGGTGGGCGATACGGCCTACCTCGGCCCCGAGGTGCAGACCGTCATCGCGGCCACACCCGGCGTGGCGCGCGTCGAGTTCCAGCGCTCGACCCACCTCGCTCTCGACCCGCTGCGTCCGCCGGTGACGCTGATCGTCCGCGCCATCGACGCCGCGAGTCCGGGCGCGCGCCTGCCGCTGGTGGGTGCGCCGGTTATGCCTCAGCCGGACGATCCGCCGCCGGTCTGGGTCAGCGAGGCCATGGTGGATCTGTACGGTTTCGGCACAGGGCGGCGCGTCCGCCTGCCGCTCGCCGGCCGTTCGGTGGACGTCATGGTGGCCGGGGTCTGGCGTGACTATGCCCGTCAGCACGGCGCGGTGGTGATGCGCCAGGAGGACTATCGACGCCTGACCGGCGATGCCAGGGTCAACGAGGCGGCCCTGTGGCTCGATCGCGACACGGGCGCGGCGCGGGCGGCGGCGCGGCTGCGCGAGCGCATCGACGGCGGCGAGCGCATCGAGTTTGCTGAACCGGGCGAGATCCGCACCGTCAGCCTGAGGATCTTCGACCGCAGCTTCGCCGTCACCTATCTGCTCGAGGCCGTTGCCATCGTCATCGGCCTGTTCGGTATCGCCGCCAGCTTCGGCGGACAGTCCCTGGCGCGTTCGCGGGAGTTCGGCATGCTGCGCCACATCGGCGTCACACGCCGCCAGATCGGCGCGATGCTCGCCATCGAGGGAGCATTGCTGGCGGCGCTTGGCGTGGCGACGGGCCTGATTCTGGGCTGGGTCGTGGCGCTGATCCTGATCCACGTCGTCAATCCCCAGTCTTTCCACTGGACCATGGGCGTGCATATGCCTTGGGGGCTGTTGGCGATCGTGGCGACGGTGCTCGTGGCGGCCGCCGCGCTTGCCGCGGTGGTGAGCGGTCGGCGGGCGATGTCGGTGCAGGCGGTGCGCGCCGTGCGGGAGGACTGGTGAGGGCGCGGCTCTTGCGGCGGGCACTTGGCCGCGGCCTGGCGGTCTTCGTCGCCTTTACCTCAGCCAGCGCGGCGCCGCCCGACTATCCCGCCGTCGTACCGGGACACGCCCTGAGCTTCCCGCGCGACCACGGGGCGCATCCCGACTTCCGCACCGAGTGGTGGTACGTGACCGGTTGGCTGGACGCCGAAGGAGACAAGACACTCGGCTTTCAGGTTACGTTCTTCCGCTCTCGCCCGGAACTCGATCAGGGCAATCCCGGCCGTTTCGCGCCCAACCAACTGCTCTTCGCCCATGCTGCCGTGAGCGATCCGACCGTCGGGCGGCTGCTCCACGATCAGCGCTCGGCCCGGGTCGGGTTCGGCTTGGCTGAGGCGTCGCGCCAGGACACCGACGTCCGGATCGACGACTGGTCTTTTGTGCGCTTACCCCGCGGCAGCTATTTGGCGAAGATCGCGGCCCGGGAATTCGCGCTCGATTTCGAGTTCGCGCCGGCGGGGGGTGTGCTGCTTCAGGGCAGGGACGGTGTCAGCCGCAAGGGCCCGCGGCCGGAACAGGCAAGCTATTACTACAGCCGGCCGCAGATCGTGGTGAGCGGTACGCTCAGCCGCGGCGGACGTGCCCTGCCAGTCAAGGGCGTGGCGTGGCTCGATCACGAGTGGTCCAGCGCCTACCTGGCGCGAGAGGCCTCGGGCTGGGACTGGGCCGGCATCAATTTCGACGATGGCTCGGCGCTCATGGCGTTCCAGATCCGCGACCGCCACGGCGGCCGCTTCTGGGCGGGCGGTTCCCTGCGCGGCCGGGACGGGAAGGTGCGTGCGCTCGGGCCTGAAGACATCCGGTTCGCGCCGCGGCGCCACTGGCGCTCGCCGCGTACCGGCACGCTGTATCCCGTCGCCATGGCGGTGCAGGCGGCCGATCTGCGAATCGATCTGGTGCCGCTCATGGATGATCAGGAGCTGGACAGCCGGGCGAGCACCGGCGCCGTCTACTGGGAAGGCGCGGTAACGGCGTCGCGCACCGGCCAGACTGTCGGGCGTGGCTATCTGGAGCTGACTGGCTACTTTCAGCCCCTGAAGCTGCAGTGAGGGCAAGAGCGCGGACGGAAATCCGTTTGCGCGATTGTCAGGACTCGTCGCTGTTGCGAGGGTCTTTACACTGCCTCGCGGCGGCGCTGCGCGCTGGCGAGCTCTCGTCGCTCAGGCCGGCGAACATGGCGGCCAGCATGAGCACGACATAGACGAGGAGGGCCAGGGTGAGCGCATCTTCATTGACCGCGACCATGTAGACGGGCAGCACGTTGCTACCGGTAAACAGAAAGGATGTCCAGTCATTCATCGGTCCAAGTCCTCGTGCGATTGCTCATTCTTGCGCCTGTGTGTCGCAGAATCTTCACGCCGTGTTCACTTTTCCCAGAGCACGGGGCAATGGGTGTCCTGTGCTGGTTTTCACGGCAGAATTCCGGTTTTCTGTAGCGAGGGGAATTCGCCATGACCGGAGCGTTGTCCCATGTTCGCGTGCTCGATCTCTCCCGCGTGCTGGCCGGACCGTGGGCGTCCCAGGCGCTGGCCGATCTTGGCGCCGAGGTGATCAAGATCGAGCGCCCCGGTAGCGGCGACGACACGCGTAGCTGGGGACCGCCCTACCTCAATGACCGGGACGGTCGGGCGACAGGGGAGTCGGCATACTATCTCTGTGCCAACCGGGCCAAGAAGTCGGTAGCCGTCGACATCGCTACGCCGGAAGGGCAGGAGATCGTCCGACGACTGGCGGCGGGCAGCGACATTCTGCTGGAGAACTACAAGGTTGGCTCCCTGCGCCGCTACGGCCTCGACTACGACTCGCTGCGGGCGGTCAATCCGCGGCTCATCTACTGCTCCATCACCGGCTTCGGCCAGTCCGGCCCCTATGCCGAACGGGCCGGCTATGACTTCATCATTCAGGGGATGGGCGGGCTGATGAGCATTACGGGCGAGCGCGACGGATTTCCCGGCGGCGGGCCGCAAAAGGTGGGCGTTGCCGTCGCTGACCTCATGACTGGGATGTATGCCGCCGTCGGCGTGCTTGCGGCCTTGGCGCACCGCGAGGTGTCGGGCCAGGGCCAGCACGTGGATCTGGCGCTGCTGGACGTGCAGGTAGCGATGCTCGGCAACATCGCGTCCAACTACCTCGTGTCGGGCAAGCTGCCCCGGCGCTGGGGCAACGCCCACGCCAACATCGTTCCTTACCAGGTGTTCGGCTGCAGGGACGGCCAGATCATCGTCGCTGTCGGCAATGACGCGCAGTTCCGCCGCTTCTGCGAGGTGGCCGGATGCGGCGAGTTGGCTGCCGATCCCCGCTTTGCCACCAACAGCGCCCGCGTAACGAACCGCACTGTGCTCGTGCCGCTACTGGCGGAGATCATGCTGCGGCGGGGTGTAAAGGACTGGCTGGCGGCTCTGGATGCGGCGGATATTCCTTGCGGGCCCATCAACGATCTGGAGCAGGTCTTCTCGGATCCGCAGGTGCAAGCGCGCGGCGTCCGTGTCGACGTGCCCCATCCCCTTTCAGGCACCGTGCCGCAGGTGGCGAATCCAATCCGGCTCTCGGCGACGCCGGTCGCCTACCGCGCGGCGCCTCCCACCCTGGGACAACATACCCGCGAGGTGCTGCAGGGGATTCTCGCCATGGACGAGGGCGAACTGGCCGAACTCGCCCACAAGGGCGTGATCTGAGGCGCCGCGCCGGGGCGGTGCGTCTTCAGCCGGGCGACAGCGGCTGCAGCTCGCGCCGGTGCCGCTTCCAGTTGGCGACGTAGTTCTCGGCGCTGCGGGCCAGCCGGGCGATTTCCTCCTCACCGAGCGAACGAACCACCTTGCCGGGCGAGCCGACGACGAGACTGCCGTCGGGAATCTCCTTGCCTTCCGGTATCAGCGTGTTGGCGCCGATGAGGCAGTGCCTGCCGATGACGGCGTGGTTGAGGATGACGGATTTGATGCCGATCAGCGATCCGTCGCCGATGGTGCAGCCGTGGATCATCGCCATGTGGCCGACGGTGACATTGGCGCCGATGTTGAGCGGCACGCCGGGGTCGGCATGCAGCACCGATCCGTCCTGGATGTTGGTGTTTGCGCCGATCGTAATCAGCTCAGTGTCGCCCCGCACGATCGCGTTGTACCAAATGCTGGCGTTCTCATGCAGCAGGACGGAGCCGATGACCGTGGCCGAATCGGCGATCCAGTACTCGCCCCGGAATTCCGGCCGGCGCGATCCGAGGCAATACACTGGCATGGTGGCTCCCATCCGCGGCTGCTGACTCGCAGCATGATAACAGTTGGCGCCACGAGCATGCGAAAGGTGCCCCGGGCAGACGGCGCGCTGGATTCAAGTCCGTGCCGGGGCGTCCGATAAATCGTCGAGCCATCACTGCAATCGTGACGGGGCTGCGGCCGCCCGGCTTCACAGCCCGAGTTCGAAGGAACGGACCCTTGCGCAAATCCGCCATCAATGCCCTGAGTGCCGAAATACTCGTCGCCCGGCGCACGCGCGAGCTGCGCGAAGCGAACGAGGCCCTGGCGCGCAATCAGACGCGACTGGAGCTTGCCCTGGAAGCGTCCGGGCAGGTGCTCTGGGACGCCGATCTTGTCACCGGACAGGTCTATCTATCCGAGCGTTGGCAGGCCATCCTGGGCCAGCCGGCCTGGCCGACACGCACCGATATCGAGAGCTTGCTGGGACTGGTCCATCCGGACGACGTCGCCGCGGTGCAGACGGAATTCGTCGCCACGGTGAAGGGCGAACGGGATTGTTTCCGAACCGTGCATCGCGTGCGCCGGCCCGATGGCAGTTGGATCTGGATCCAGAGCCACGGCAAGGTAGTGCAGTGGGACGCCGAGGGGCGCGCCGTGCGCATGGTCGGCACCAACGCCGATGTCAGTGAACGCAAGCACATGGAGCAGTCGCTGCAAGCCGCCAAGGAGGCGGCCGAGGCCGCGTCGAAGGCGAAGAGCGCCTTCCTTGCCAACATGAGCCATGAAATCCGCACACCTCTCAACGCCGTGCTGGGCATGACCGAGCTGGTCCTGGACACGAATCTGGACGTGGAGCAGCGCGAGCTTCTGCAGGTTGCCCGCGATTCCGGCGAAAGTCTGCTCGGCATCATCAACGACATTCTCGATTTTTCTCGCATCGAAGCGGGGCGACTCGACCTGGCCAGCGTCGAGTTCGGGCTGAGGGAGTTGCTGCGTGAAACGCTCAAACCGCTGGCGCTGCGCGCCTATCAGAAGGGGCTCGAGATGCACTGGGGCGTGGCGACGGGGCTACCGGAGCGCCTGCTCGGGGATCCCGGCAAGCTGCGCCAAGTCGTGGTCAATCTGGTTAGCAATGCCATCAAATTCACCCGCCAGGGCGAGATCGAGGTCAGCGTCGAAAGCATTGCTCTTACGGAGGAAGCGGCCTGGATTCACTTCGCCGTGCGCGATACCGGCATCGGTATCGCCCGCCATCACGTGCGGCGGATATTCGAATCCTTTGTCCAGGCCGACGCTGATGCGACACGGGAATTCGGCGGCACGGGGCTGGGATTGACCATATCCGAGCGCCTGGTCGAGGCGATGGGCGGTCGTATCGCAGTCGAGAGCGAACCCGGTGTCGGCAGTACCTTCCACTTCACGGTGCGCCTCGGCCAGACCGGCGCGTCCGATTCAAGCACGCCCGTGCCGGCGGTACTCGCCGGCGTTCGTGTGCTAGTGGCCGAACGCCGCGAGGCAACGCGTCGTCAGCTGTGCCACTGGCTCAATGCCTGGGGCATGCAGGCGCAGGGGGTAGGCTGCGCCGAGGAGATCGTGCCCATCCTCGATGCGGCGGCCCGGCGGGATTGCGCGTTCCACATCGTCGTGCTGGACGCGGGACTGGGAGAGCCGGACGCCGTGGCGCTTGCCACCCGGATTCGTGCGGCGACGCAGCCTGCGCAGCCGGAGGTGGTGCTCCTCGCGCCCATCGGCATGCGAATCGGGGGTGAGCGCTGGCGCGAGGCAGGAATCGCGGCGCGGCTGAATAGACCGGTATCCGAGGCGGAGATTCGGACGGGGCTGGCCGCCCTCGCGCTGCCCGCCGGGCGTGGCAAGCCGGCCGACACCGGCGCGGCAACGTCGAGCATTCGTGTGCTGGACATCCTGCTGGCCGAAGACAACCCGGTCAATCGGGATCTCGCCGCGCGTATGCTGCGCAAGCTCGGCCACCGGGTGCGGGTGGCGGAGAACGGCGAGCAGGCGGCGACCATGGTGGCAGGCGGCCGCTTCGACTTGGTATTCATGGACATGCAGATGCCGGTGTTGAGCGGCCTCGATGCCACGCGACGCATCCGCGAGCGCGAGGCCGGAACCGGCGCCCGCGTGCCTATCGTTGCCCTGACTGCCAATGCCATGGACGCCGACCGGCAGCGTTGTCTGGATGCCGGTATGGACGATTACCTGAGCAAGCCGTTCAAGCGGGCGGAACTGGAGGGGATGCTGGTGCGTTGGGTACGCGCCGGCGTACCGTCGGGCGATGCGCCGGCCGAAGATCCTCCCGGGTGTGCGCTGGCACCGGACGTACCCGTGCAGTCCGGCATCGACGCCGGCGTTGTCGAGCGGCTGCGCAGCGAACTGGGCGAATATTTTGAAGCGGTCATGCGTGCCGTGATGGAGGACACGTCGCCGCACATTGCCCGATTGCGTCAGGCGGCGACGGCGGCCGACGCGCACGCCCTGTTCGAGGCCGCGCATGCCCTAAAAGGGATGGTGGCAAACGTCGGCGCCAAGGCGCTGGTGCGGCTCTGCCAGGAGTTGGAAGCCCTGGCCCGTGGCGGCGATGCCGCGGGCGCCCACGCCCTGATCGACAGCGCGGAGCAGCAATGCGCCGCCATCGCCGAGGAGTTGCAAGCGATGCTGGCCACGTCGGCGTCCTGACGCGCCGCTGCGGCGTGCGCGTCAGCCGCGCCAAGCCAGATCGAGCTCCCGCGCTGCCTTGACGTCGTCGAGCCGGCGCACCGGCAGGCTGTGGGGCGCCTTCTTCACGAGTTCCGGATCCGACCGTGCCTCCTCGGCGATTTCCCTCATCGCGGCAACGAAGGCATCCAGCGTTTCCTTCGACTCCGTTTCCGTCGGCTCGATCAGCAGGCACTCCGGTACGAGCAGCGGGAAGTAGGTAGTGGGGGCGTGGAAGCCCTTGTCGAGCAGGCGCTTGGCAACATCCATGGCGGTGACGCCCGTTTCGTCCTTGAGTGGCTTCAGGGTGATGATGAATTCGTGACTGGCGCGGCGCTGCGGGAAGGCGGGCTGGAAACCGGCGTTCGCCAGCTCCGCCATCAGGTAGTTGGCGTTGAGCGTTGAATACTCCGCCACCCGGGTCATGCCGAGGCGGCCGAGCAGGCGCGCATAGACATAGGCGCGCAACAACACGCCGGCATTGCCCATGAAGGCGGACAAACGCCCGATGCTTTGGGGCCGGTCCTTCTGCGTGAACCAGCGGTAGCGTCCGTCTTCCAGACCGACCATGGGCACGGGCAGGAAGGGCAGCAGGCGTTCGGCCACACCCACCGCCCCGGCACCCGGACCGCCGCCGCCGTGGGGCGTAGAGAAGGTCTTGTGCAGGTTGAGGTGGATGACATCGAAGCCCATGTCCCCGGGGCGTACCTTGCCGAGGATGGCATTGAGATTGGCGCCGTCGTAGTAGGTCAGTCCGCCGGCCGCATGCACGATGCTCTGGATTTCCTGGATCGTTTTCTCGAACACGCCCAGCGTCGACGGGTTGGTCAGCATCAGCCCGGCTGTCTGCGGCCCAACGGCTTCGCGTAGCGCCGAGATGTCCACGTTGCCGTCCCGGTCCGTCGGGATCTCCCGCACGGTATACCCGCACATGGTTGCCGTGGCCGGGTTGGTGCCGTGGGCGGCATCGGGAACGATGATCTCCCTGCGCGCCGTGTCGCCGCGCGCCAAGTGGTAGGCGCGGATCATAGCTACGCCGGCGAACTCGCCTTGGGCGCCGGCCATGGCGGTCAAGCTCATGCCCGCCATGCCGGTGACCTCGGCCAGGATCTCCTGCAACTCGTACAGGCAGCCGAGGAAGCCCTGGCCGGTGACCTCCGGTGCCAGCGGATGCCGCGCCAAGAACTGGGGCAGCATGGCAAGCGCATTGGACGCCCGCGGGTTGTACTTCATGGTGCACGATCCGAGGGGATAGAAGTGCGTGTCGATGGCGAAGTTGCGCTGGGACAGCCGGGTGTAGTGGCGCACGGCATCCAGTTCGGAGACCTCCGGCAGCAGCGGCCGCGACCGGCGCTTGAGCGCCTGCGGCAGATCGTCGATGGGCGCGACCTCGGCGGGCGCTTGCTGGGCATTGACCCGACCGGGTCGGGAACGCTCGAAAATAAGCATGTTCAGCCTCGCAACACGCCGGCTAGGGCGTTGGCGTAACGCCGCAGGTCAGCATCGGTTTTCGTTTCCGTGGCACATACGAGAAGCGCCTCGCCCAGCTCCGGGTAGTCCTCCGCGAGGCTGATGCCGCCGAGTATTCCCTGCTCGCGCAATGCCTCCAGCACGGGTGCGACCGGTCGCGGTAGCCGTAGTACCATCTCGTGGAAAAACGGGCCGCCGAATATCGGCGATACGCCCGGCAGCAGCGCCAGGGTCTCGCGCAGCCGGCGGGCATTGCCGTGGCTCATCGCGGCGATGCGCTCGAGTCCCTGGGCGCCGGTGAGTGCGAGATAGATGGTCGCCGCCGTCACCATGAGCCCCTGGTTGGTGCAGATATTGGAAGTCGCCTTGGAGCGCCGGATATGCTGCTCACGTGCCTGGAGCGTCAGCGTGAAACCAGGCTTGCCCTCCAGATCGACGGTGCGGCCGACGATACGCCCCGGCATCTGCCGCACCAAGGCCGATTTGCAGGCGAGGTAGCCCAGATAGGGTCCGCCGCCGGACAGCGGAATACCGAAGGGCTGGGCGTCGCCGCAGGCGATGTCGGCGCCGGCCGCGCCCCACTCGCCAGGCGGTGCCAGCAGCGCCAGGGCGAGCAAGTTACACAGGCCGATAGCCAGCGCGCCGTGGGCGTGGGCCCAATCGGTGAGGGCATGGACGTCTTCGAGCTGGCCGAAGTAGTTAGGCTGGGGGATCACCAGCGCCGCGATGCCGCCCGCGACACGGGATTCGAGGCTCGTGCTCAGCGTGGTACCGGTTTCGGGCGAGTAGGGCCCCTCGACCACCTCGATGCCCTGGCCACCGACGATGGCCCGCAGCGCGTCGCGGTAGAGCGGATGAACCGTCACCGGGACGAGGACGCGGCGGGCACTACCCTTGCCGGCGCGAACCGCCATCAGCACCGCCTCGGCGAGCGCCGTGGCGCCGTCGTAGAGGCTGGCGTTGCCCACATCCATCGCCGTCAGCGAAGCGATCATCGTCTGCCATTCGTAGAGCAATTGCAGCGTGCCCTGGCTGGCCTCGGCTTGGTACGGGGTGTAGGCAGTGTAGAACTCGCCGCGGGTGACGATTTGCCAGACGGCGGCAGGGACGTGGTGTTCGTAGGCGCCGCCGCCCAGGAAACTGAGCCAGCGGCCATCCGCCTCGGCCCGTTCCTGCATCAGGCGGGTGACCGCCAGTTCGTTCAGCGCCTCAGCAGGCTGTGCCGGCTCGGCAGCGAGCAGGGCGGCCGGGATCTCGTCAAACAGGGCGTCTATGGATTCAACGCCGATGCTCGCGAGCATCGCGGCAACGTCCTCGGCGGTATGGGGTATGAAAGGCATGATACGGAGTCGTCCGATCGGGGCGCGTCAGTGCTGCTCTTCTTCGGCTACCTTGGTATAGGCCGCGGCGTCGAGCAGGGTGTTGAGCTGGCCGGCATCGGTGGGCCGGATCTTGAACAGCCAGGCGGCGTAGGCATCCTGATTGACCGTTTCCGGCTCATCGGCAGCGGCCTGATTGGCAGCGACTATTTCGCCGGCCACCGGCGCGTAGATGTCGGACGCGGCCTTGACCGACTCGACCACCGCGCACTCATCGCCGGCGGCGACCTGCCTGCCCGGCTGGGGCAGTTCCAGAAAGACGATGTCGCCCAGTGCCTCTTGGGCGTGGTCGGTGATGCCAACCGTCACCAAGCCGTCGGCGTCGAGTCGCGCCCATTCGTGAGTTTTTGCGTACTTGAGTTCGGAAGGAACCTTCATTGATTCTCCTTTATATTAATAATTAATGTATTATCCGCTATATCTCAACCAGAATCTTGGAGTTGCGGACAAAGGGCGGGCGGACGATTTGGGCCTTCAACCGTTTGTCGCGTACCTCCACCTCGACGACCTCGCCGATTTCGGTGCCCGCTGGCAAGCGCGCCAGGGCGATGGAGCGGTTCATGGTCGGGGAGAAGCTGCCACTGGTGATCTCTCCGTCGCCGAGACGTGCGAAAACCTTTTGGTGCGCCCGCAGCACGCCCCGATCCAGCGCCACGAGACCGAGAAAGGCACGCGGCTGGCATTGGGCGAGCAAAGCCCGCTTGCCGATGAAATCGCGCTCGCCGCGCAGATCCACCGTCCAGGCAAGCCCGGCTTCCAGGGGCGAGACGCTCTCGTCCATATCCTGACCGTAGAGGTTCATGCCTGCCTCCAGCCGCAGGGTGTCCCGGGCGCCGAGGCCGGCGGGCTTGACGCCCGCCGCGAGCAGCGCGCTCCAGGTGGCGGCCGCATCTTTCACCGGCAGCATCAGCTCGAAGCCGTCCTCGCCGGTGTAACCGGTCCGGGCGATCAGTACCTCGCCCAGCCAGGCGGCGGTGAACGGCTTCAATGGCGCGCTCACCGCCTCGCTGCCCGGCAGGGCTTGCCAGACGCATTGCCGGGCACGGGGACCTTGGACCGCCAGCATGGCCAGATCGCGCCGCGGTTCGATGGCTGGCGCCGCGGGAAACGCGCCAGCCTGCTCGCGCATCCATGTCAAATCCTTGTCCGCCGTACCGGCATTGACCACGAGCCGGAAATGCGCCTCGTTGAAGAAATAGACGATCAGATCGTCGATGACGCCGCCGTCGGGGCGGAGCATGCAGGAATACAGGGCCTTGCCCGGCCGCTGCAGCTTGGCGACGTCGTTGGCGAGCAGCCGCGCGAGGAAGCCGCGCGCGCCGTCCCCCTTCAGCTCGACGTTGAGCATGTGGGAGACATCGAACACGCCCGCGTCCTGGCGCACCACGTGGTGTTCTTCGATCTGGGAACCGTAGTGCAGGGGCATGTCCCAGCCGGCGAAGTCCACCAGCTTTGCGCCGGCGGCTGCATGCCGGTCGTAGAGGGCGGTCCGTTTTCCCATTTGTTCAGTAGATTAGGTGGTGTAATTAAAGTGGAAGATGAAAAACAAATGGGGCGAGGGACCTATCGTTCCCACGCCCCATCTGTCCCTTGTACCTGAGAGATTGCGGCGGCGCATCGCCGGCCGGTTGCCCCTTCGGTGGACAGACCGGTTTGCTCGCCAGCCCGTCACTCTCCAGATCGGTAATCCGTCCGCAGTCCTTTTGCCTGAGCGATTCCGGGTGTTACGCCTTCGGCGGCAACGATGTTGCGCTCTCCCGCGGGACCGGCGGACTATACCCGGGCTAGCGCCGGCAAGGCAAGCGACACGCCTTTGCTATGATGCAACGCTATGAAAACAAGCGTGTCCGAGTTCCTGTCCGTACGCGGGTTGCGTTATCACGTGCGCATCTGGGGGCTGGCGGGAGCGCCGCCGCTTTTCCTGCTCCATGGTTGGATGGATGTTTCGGCTACCTTCCAGTTCCTCGTCGACGCTCTTGTCCGGGAATGGCGCGTCATCGCCCCCGACTGGCGCGGCTTCGGGCAGTCCGCCTGGCGCAATGATGCCTACTGGTTCGCCGACTATCTCGGCGACCTGGACGCGTTGCTGCAACATTATTCCTGGAACGAGCCATGTCGGCTGGTGGGCCACAGCATGGGCGGCAACGTCGCCTGCCTGTACGCCGGCGTGCGGCCCGAGCGCGTCGCTGGGCTGGTGACGGTGGAGGGCTTCGGGCTGCCGCCGACGCAGCCGGAGCAGGCGCCGGCGCGCTATCACACTTGGCTCGAACAGCTGCGCGCCGGCCCGCCAGCCGCAACGCCGCTCGCTCCCCAGCGGCTCGAAGCACGTCTGAAGCGAGAAAACCCGCGGCTGAGCCCGGAGCAGGCGGCCTTTCTGGCCCGCCATCTCGCCATCCCGAGCGGCGACGGTGACGTGGTCCGCGCTGGCGATCCGTGGCACAGGCTGGTCCACCCGGTGCTCTATCGGCTCGAGGAAGCGAAGGCGTGCTGGCGGCAGATCCAGGCCCCGGTGCTGTGGATCGGGGCGCGCGAATCTGCGGTGATGCGCCAATTCGCCGCCCATCCCGACGACTACCGGGCGCGGCTCGCCTGCTTTCGCGACCTGCGGGAAGTGATCATCGAGGAAGCCGGGCACAACGTGCATCACGACCAGCCGCGGCGTCTGGCTGAGGTGATCGAGCAGTTCCTGGCAGCCTGACGCCCGGGCAGCGATCGACCCTCTGGTATGATCGGGCCTGCCATGAAGGTCGATCTGCATTGCCACTCGACGATTTCGGACGGCCTTCTGCCGCCGGCGGAACTCGTGCGCCGGGCAGCGGCCAACGGCGTCGAACTGCTCTGCCTGACAGACCACGATGAGCTGTCAGGGCTGGCCGACGCGGCGCGGGCAGCGCAACAGACGGGCGTGCGGCTGTTGTCTGGAGTCGAGATTTCGGTCACTTGGCGCGACACGACCATTCACATCGTCGGCGTCGGGATCGATCCGGGTGATGCGCAACTGGCAGCCGGACTTGCGCACGTTCGATCGGGGCGCCAGGCGCGGGCGGTACGCATGGCCCAGGCCTTGGACGCTATCGGCATCCATGGCGCCTTCGAGGGCGCGGCGCGTTATGCCAGAAACCCGGCGCTGATCGGTCGCACCCATTTCGCGCGCTTCCTGGTGGAGCGGGGCGTGTCGGCGGACGTGCGCAGCGTGTTCGAACGCTATCTTGCGTACGGCAAGCCGGGGTATGTGCCCCATCAATGGGCGAGCCTGGAGCAGGCCGTCCAATGGATCGTTGCCGCCGGTGGGGTGGCGGTGATCGCCCACCCGGGGCGCTACAGGCTAAGCACGCGCGAGCGCCGGCGTTTTTTCGAGGATTTCCAGGATCTTGGCGGACGCGGGATCGAAGTCATGTCCGGCGCACACAACGCCAACCAATGCCGGGAATACGCGCGTGTGGCGCGGCACTACGGTTTCGCCGCATCCTGCGCGTCGGATTTCCATGGCCCAGGCGAAAGCGAGACGGATTTGGGAGGCATCCAACCCTTGCCGGAGGATCTGCGGCCGGTGTGGAAGGACCTGGTGTAAAAAACAACCGTCAATTTCGGCGGGGCGATGGTGCGCGTGCCCGGGTGGCTGCGCGTTGGCGCCGGCGGCCGTGATTGTTTGCCATGGCGCAATTCTTCTCACTGCATGCACAGCAACCGCAGCCTCGCCTGGTGCGCCAGGCGGTGGAGATCCTTCGCGCGGGCGGCATCCTGGCCTTCCCCACCGACTCGGCCTATGCCCTCGGCTGCCAGGTGGGCAATGCCAACGCTATGGACCGCATCCGCCGCATACGGGGTGTGGACGAGCGCCATCACTTCACGCTCATGTGTCGCGACCTGTCGGAGATCGCCACCTACGCCCGGGTGGACAACACCCAATACCGCCTGCTGAAGGCGACAACACCTGGCAGTTACACATTCATCCTGGAAGCGACCAGAGAACTGCCGCGGCGCATCCTGCATCCGAAACGCAAGACCATCGGCTTGCGCGTGCCCAGCCACCCTCTGGTGCAAGCGCTGCTGGCGGAGCTTGACGAGCCGCTGCTGACCAGCACGTTGATACTGCCGGGCGAGGATCTGCCGCTGACGGATCCGGAGGAAATTCGCGAGCGGCTCGAGCACGCGGTGGATCTGGTGCTCGAAGCGGGGCCCTGCGGCCCCGAGGCGACGACGGTGATCGACCTCACCGGTGGAGCGCCGCAACTGATGCGAGCCGGTCGCGGCGCGTTGGAGCCGTTCGGTCTTTGACCGGCCAGGAATGCCGCCCCGGCGCCTCTGGTAGAATCACGCATCGCCTTTTCACCCCATCATGGAAGAACTCGTCGCGACGCTGGCAATCTGGGCATTGCCGGTGATCCTCGCCATCACCTTGCATGAAGCGGCCCATGGCTACGTGGCGCGCCATTTCGGCGATCCGACGGCATATCTCGCCGGGCGGATCAGCCTCAATCCGCTGCGCCATATCGACGCCTTCGGCACGCTCATTCTGCCGGCCATCATCCTGGCGACGAGCAGTCTGCTCGGCGGCAGTCCGATCCTCTTTGGCTGGGCCAAGCCGGTCCCGGTGGACTTCTCGCGCCTGCGCAACCCGAAGGCCGACATGCTCTGGGTTGCCGCCGCCGGTCCGGGGGCGAACCTGCTCATGGCAGCGGCGTGGGCGCTGCTGCTCAAACTGGGAATGACGATGGTGCCGGAGAACCCCTACGCGACGCCACTCATGCGCATGTCCGATGCCGGCATTCAGATCAACTCGGTGCTCATGCTCCTGAATCTGCTGCCCATTCCGCCGCTCGATGGTGGGCGCATAGCGGTGAGCCTGCTGCCGCATCATCTGGCGTGGAAGTTCGCGCGGCTGGAGCCCTTCGGCTTCCCGATTCTTCTGCTGCTTCTGTTTACGGGCCTACTCGGGGCCATTCTGTGGCCACTGCTGATCTCCTTTCGCCACCTGCTGTCTGCGGTTTTTCAGGTCTGATCGCACTCCATGTACACGGAAAAAGTCCTTTCTGGCATGCGGCCCACCGGCCGCCTCCACCTTGGCCACTACCACGGCGTCCTGAAGAACTGGGTCAGGCTGCAGCACGAGTATCCGTGCCTGTTCTTTATTGCCGACTGGCATGCGCTGACCACCGACTACGACGAGCCGGGCAAGGTGGAAGAAAATGCCTGGGACATGATCATCGACTGGCTCGCCGCGGGTGTGGACCCGTCCATGGCGACACTGTTCATCCAGTCGCGCGTGCCGGAACATGCCGAACTGTTTCTATTGCTGTCGATGATGGCGCCGCTGGGCTGGCTGGAGCGGGTGCCGACCTACAAGGACCAGCAGGAGAAACTCAGTCACAAGGACCTGTCCACCTACGGCTTCCTCGGCTACCCGCTGCTGCAGGCGGCGGACATCCTGATCTATCGCGCCAATCTCGTGCCGGTGGGCGAGGACCAGGTGCCGCACATCGAGTTTACCCGCGAGGTGGCGCGCCGCTTCAATCACCTGTACGGCCGCGAGGCGGGTTTTGAGGACAAGGCGCGCGAAGCTATGAAGAAGCTCGGCTCCAAACGAGCGAAACTGTACGACGAGTTGCGCACGCGCTACCAGCAGGAGGGTGACCACGATGCACTGGAGCGGGCCCATGCACTGCTCGGCGAGGCGCAGAACCTATCCCTGGGCGATCGCGAGCGACTGTTTGGCTTTCTCGAAGGACAGGCAAAGATGATTCTGGTCGAGCCGGGCGCACTGCTCACCGAAGCCGCGCGCATGCCTGGTCTCGATGGCCAGAAGATGTCCAAGTCCTACGCCAACACCATCACCCTGCGCGAGGACGCGGAATCGGTGCGTAAGAAGATCCGCACCATGCAGACCGATCCGGCGCGCGTGCGGCGCTCCGACCCCGGTGACCCCGAGAAGTGCCCGGTGTGGCAGTTCCACCTAATTTACTCCGACGACGCCGTCAAACAGTGGGCCGACAAGGGCTGCCGCAGCGCCGGCATCGGCTGCCTGGAATGCAAACAGCCGGTTATCGATGCCGTGCTCAAGGAGCAGGAGCCCATGCACGAGCGTGCCCAGACCTATCTGGACGATCCGACGCTGGTGCGCAGCATCATCGCCGACGGTTGCGAGGCGGCGCGCAAGCTCGCCCAGGAAACCATGCGCGACGTGCGCGAGGCGATGGGCCTGAACTACAGCTAAAGCGACGCGGGACGATGCCGCAAAAACGTCAGGACGCAGTCGCGCAGGCCGAGTTGGAAGGGAAGCTGCTCGCCGCCATCCACGAAATCTTCGCTGAACGCATCCCCTTCAACAAGGTGCTCGGCCTGGAAGTGACCTCGCTGCATCACGCCAATCCGACCATCCGTTTCGAGATGCGCGAGCAGCTGGTGGGCAACTTCCTGCGCGGCATTCTCCATGGCGGCGTCATTTCCTCGGCGCTCGACGTGACGGGCGGATTAGTGGCTTTTCTCGGTCTGCAGCAGAAGCTCAAGGACGAGGCGCTGCAGGCGCGCATCGAGCGCTTTGCCCGCGTCGGTACCATCGATATTCGCATCGACTACCTGCGCCCGGGCATCGGCCGTTGGTTCGAGGCACGCGGTCTTCCACTGCGCACCGGCAACAAGGTGGCGGTGGCGCGCATGGAACTTTTCAACGACACCGGCGAGCTGATCGCAGTCGGCACCGGCGCGTACACCATCTCGTGACATGACAACAGTTTCCGGTCACGTCGCCAAGCTCTACGGCGAGCCCCTCGCCGAGCTGCCCAAGGACCTGTATATTCCACCCGATGCGCTGGAGGTATTCCTCGAGGCGTTCGAGGGCCCGCTCGATCTGCTGCTCTATCTGATCCGCAAGGCCAACATCAATATCCTGGACATTCCCATGGCGCCGCTCACGGCGCAGTATCTGGAGTATGTCGAGGCGATGCGCCGGCGCAATCTCGAACTGGCGGCGGAATACCTGCTGATGGCTGCCATGCTTCTGGAGATCAAGTCGCGCATGCTGCTGCCGCGACCGCGCAAAGTCGATGAAGAGGAAGCGGATCCGCGCGCCGAGCTGGTGCGACGCCTGATCGAGTACGAGCGCATGAAGCTCGCTGCAGCCAAGCTCGACGCCTTGCCTCGGGCGCTGCGCGATTACGAATGGGTCACCGTATGCATTGCCGACAAGGTGGCGCAGCGCCAGCCCCTGGTGAGCCTGCACGACCTGCAGGCCGCATGGCTGACATTGATGAGGCAGGCCAAGGTCATGCAACACCATCGGATCAAGAAGGAAGAGCTGTCGGTACGCGAGCACATGAGCATGATCTTGCGCCGCTTGCAGACGGCCGGCTATGTCCGCTTTCAGGATCTGTTCGATGTTGCTGCCGGTGTGGCCAGCCTGGTAGTAAACTTCCTGGCCATGCTGGAACTGGTAAGGGAGGGAATGATAGAAATGACGCAGCGCGAAGTGTTTGCGCCCATCTACGTCAAGCTGGCTGAGGCGGGGCCCCATGCAGCCGAATGATCAGATTCGGCCGGACGAGCCCCAGGCAGAAGAGCCGCCGAGCGCGCAGCAGCGGCCCGAGGCCGTGGTGCTCGAACTGCGACCGGACCATCCGGCGCAGGACGACGAAGGCGCCGAGCCGGTCGCGGCGGACGTACCGCCGTCTGCTGAGATGGCCGAAGTCGCGGGGATGTCGCTCGCCCAAATCAAGATCGTACTTGAGGCGGCACTGCTCGCCGCTGCCGAGCCCATGTCGCTGGCGGAGTTGCGCAGGCTGTTCGATCGGGACCCGGGCAACGAAACGCTGCGCGTGCTGCTCGACGAGTTGCGTGCCGACTGGAACGGGCGCGGTGTCGAACTGGTGCAGCTTGCTTCGGGTTGGCGTTTTCAGACTCGTGCGGAATATCAGATTTATCTCGACCGCCTGAAGAACGAAAAGCCGCTGCGCTATTCGCGCGCAGTGCTGGAGACCCTGGCCATCATCGCCTACCGGCAGCCGGTGACGCGCGGCGACATCGAAGACGTCCGCGGCGTGGTCGTGTCGGCTAACGTTCTCAAGACATTGGAATCGCGCGGCTGGATCGACACCGTCGGCCATCGCGATGCGCCAGGCCGTCCGGCGTTGTACGCCACGACGCGCCGCTTCCTCGACGATCTCGGCCTGAGAAGCCTGTCGGAGCTGCCGCCGCTGACGGAGATCGAGAAAGTGATGGACCTTGCCGATGCCGCGCAAACCTAGGAACGAGAACACGGCCGACGGGCCTGGCGGTGCGGATCGCGTTCGCGATCGCGAGGACGCGGTCATCGGCGGATCACGCGCTGGCGGGCGCCCGAAGAAGGCGCGTTCCGGCGGCGGCGCTGCGAATCAGCGGCACCGCGGCGGGCAGGACGCAAGGGGTGGCTTCTCGCCCACGGGCGGTGGCAACGTGGCGGCGGCGGCAAAGAACCGGCGCGGCGGAAAGGCCGGGCACATCGACGTTGCCGGCGGATCGCAAAAGCTGCACAAGATCCTGGCTCAGGCGGGACTCGGCTCGCGGCGCGAGCTTGAGGAGTGGATCGTTGCCGGGCGGATCAGTGTCAATAGTAAGCCCGCTCACATTGGCCAGCGTGTGGGGCCGAAGGACCAGGTGCGGGTCAATGGCCGGCTCGTCCAGCTGCGCTTCGCGACGCGCCTGCCGCGGGTGCTGCTCTACCACAAGCCCGAGGGGGAGATCGTCAGTCGCGACGATCCCCAAGGCAGACCGACCGTGTTCGAACGACTGCCGCGGGTAAGCGGCGGACGCTGGATCGCCGTCGGCCGCCTCGATTTCAACACCGGCGGACTGCTGCTTTTCACCACCAACGGCGAGCTGGCCAATCGCCTCATGCATCCGCGCCAGAATCTCGAGCGGGAGTATGCGGTGCGGATCATGGGCGAGATCTCCGAGGAACAGAGACACGATCTTACCCACGGCATCAAGCTTGACGACGGCATCGCCCGGTTCAACTCGCTGACGGAAGAGGGTGGCGAAGGCGCCAACCGCTGGTACCGCGTCACCATCGGCGAGGGGCGCAACCGCGAAGTGCGCCGCATGTTCGAGTCGATGGGGCTGATGGTGAGCCGGCTCACGCGCGTGCGCTACGGTCCGATTTCGCTGCCGCCACGACTGAAGCGAGGCATGGTTGCCGAACTGACGCAGGACGAGGTGGAGAAGCTCATGCGGTTCGTAGCGCCGGCAGGACAACGCCGCCCGCCCTCCCAAAAAGTTGAGCAGGCACGCCCGCGGAGGGACGACAAAGGACGCTAGCATTCGGCAGCCGGGCGGGATGCGCAGAAACAGTTTGTTCGATGCGGTCGGGCTTGATATAATTCACGTTTTGTTGGGAAGGCACCGCCTCAGGCCGGCTTGCGGTCTGATAAGAAAGACAATGGGCGTTTCGCCCATTTTTTATTTGTGGCACGACCATGGAGCTGGCACGCATCGTCGAACAGGCAGTCAATGGCCTTGGATACGAGCTCGTCGATTTCGAGACGAGCCCGCGCGGTCGACTGCTGCGCGTGTTCATCGAGCCATCCGATCACGGCAAGGGCGTGACGATCGACGACTGCACCGTCGTCAGCAATCACCTCACGCGGCTGTTCGCCGTGGAAAACGTGGACTACGAGCGTCTCGAGGTTTCCTCGCCGGGGCTGGACCGGCTGTTGAAGCGGCCTGCGGATTTCGCGCGCTTCGCCGGCCAGGATGCGCAAGTGCGCTTGCGCGTGCCGATCAACGGACAGCGCAACTTCACCGGTGTGCTCGCCGGAGTGGAGGGGGAGACGTTGAAGCTGCAAAGCGGCGACGCCACGATGAGTTTCGATCTGGCCCAGGTGGAGAAGGCCCGCCTCGTGCCGAGGTTTTGAAGAATCGGAGATTGTTGGAGACTGCTTGATGAGTCGTGAGATCTTGTTGCTGGTGGACGCGCTGGCGCGCGAGAAGAACGTGGCCAAGGATATCGTCTTCGCCGCGCTGGAATCCGCCTTGGCCTCGGCGACCAAGAAGCGCATCAACGATGACGCCGACGTGCGCGTGGCGATCGATCGCAACAGCGGCGAGTACGAGTCGTTCCGGCGCTGGCATGTCGTGGCCGACGAGCTGGTCGAGAATGACGAGGCCGAGATCGGGCTGACCGACGCCCAGACTCAGGTGTCCGACGTGCAGCTGGACGAGTACATCGAGGAGCCGCTGGAGCCGATCGAGTTCGGGCGCATCGGCGCCCAGGCTGCCAAGCAGGTGATCCTGCAAAAAATCCGCGATGCCGAGCGCGAGCAGGTGCTGAACGACTTCCTCGATCGCAAGGAACATCTCGTGACCGGCGCCATCAAGCGCATGGAGCGGGGCAATGCCATCATCGAGGCAGGTCGCATCGAGGCGTTGCTGCCGCGCGATCAGATGATTCCGAAGGAGAACCTGCGCGTCGGCGATCGCGTTCGGGCCTACCTGCTGCGCGTGGAGCGCGGCGGGCGCGGGCCGCAGCTCATTCTGTCGCGCACCGCGCCGGAGTTCATCATCAAACTGTTCGAGCTGGAGGTGCCGGAGATCGAGGACGGCCTGCTGGAGATCAAGTCCGCTGCTCGCGATCCGGGCGTGCGGGCGAAAATCGCCGTGAAGTCCAACGATCAGCGGGTGGACCCGATCGGCACCTGCGTCGGCATGCGCGGCTCGCGCGTCCAGGCGGTGACCAACGAGCTTGCCGGCGAACGCGTCGATATCGTTCTGTGGTCGGCCGATCCGGCCCAGTTCGTCATCGGTGCGCTGGCCCCCGCCGAAGTGAGCAGCATCGTCGTCGACGAGGACAGGCACAGTATGGACGTGGTGATCGACGAAGACAATCTCGCCATCGCCATTGGCCGCGCCGGCCAGAACGTACGCCTGGCCTCGGAACTTACCGGCTGGACGATCAATCTGATGACGGTCGAAGAGTCGCAGCGCAAGGCCGAGGAGGAATCGGCCTTGATCCGGCAGCTGTTCATGGACAAGCTCGATGTGGACCAGGAGGTTGCTGACATTCTCATTCAGGAGGGTTTCTCGACCCTGGAGGAGATTGCCTACGTGCCCATCGGCGAGATGCTGGAGATCGACGCCTTCGACGAGGAGACGGTCAACGAGCTGCGCAACCGCGCGCGCAATGTGCTGCTGACCGAGGCAATCGTGGACGAAGAGCAGCTGGAGAACGTGTCCGAGGATCTTCTCACCCTGGACGGAATGGACAAACCGCTGGCGGCGAAACTTGCCCGCGCCAACGTGCGCTCGCGCGACGATCTGGCCGATCTGGCGGTGGACGAGCTGGTTGAAATGACAGGTATCGAGGCGGAACGTGCCACGAACCTGATTACCACGGCCCGCGCACACTGGTTCCAATAATAGCGGGGATCACTACATGGCACAGATGAGCGTATCCCAGTTCGCGACCGAGCTGAAAATGCCGGCCGGTGCGCTGCTCGAGCAGTTGCAGAAAGCCGGCGTGGACAAAACGGCCGAGAACGACGTCCTGAGCGAGCAGGACAAGAGCAAGCTGCTCGACTACCTGCGCCGGTCGCACGGCGCTACCGAAAGCAAGTCGAAGATCACGTTGACGCGCAAGCAGACGACGGAGATCAAGAAAGCCGATTCGAGCGGCAAGGCGCGAACGATCCAGGTGGAAGTGCGCAAAAAGCGTGTCTTCGTCAAGCGCGACGCAGGCGAACTCACGGCGGAGCCGATTGGCGCGCCGACGGCGCCGCTGATCGATGCCGAACAGACGGCGCTTCGTGAAAGGGAATCGCAGCGCCAAGCCGAGCTGGCAGCCCGGCAGGCGGCGGATTTGAAGGAAAAGCAGGAGCGCGAGGCGCGCGCCCGCCAGGAAGCCGAGGAACGCCTGGCGGCGCTCCAGGCGGCGGCAGAGTCGGCTGCTCAGGCGCAGCAGGCATCTGCCGAAGGCGCGGCCCCGGCCCAGCCTGCGCCTGCAACGACCGGTACCCTGCACAAACCGGCGGCCAAGGGCGAGGCGAAGGAAGAAAAGAAAGGTGTCAAGAAGGCCGGCGCTGCGCCCGGCTGGAAGGACGAAGCGGCCAAGAAGCGCATGATCAAGACCCGCGGCGATGTCGGCGGTGCGGGCGGTTGGCGCGGCGGTCCCAGGGGTCGCCACGGCCGGCACGCCGAGGAGCACGTGCCGGTGCAAATGCCGCCCGAACCCATCGTGCGCGAAGTGCTGGTTCCCGAAACCATCACGGTCGCAGATCTTGCCCACAAGATGTCGGTGAAGGCGGCGGAGGTGATCAAGACGCTCATGAAGATGGGCTCGATGGTGACCATCAACCAGGTGCTCGACCAGGAAACCGCCATGATCGTGGTCGAGGAAATGGGCCATGTCGCCAAGGCGGCCAAGATCGACGAGCCCGACGCCTATCTGACCGAGGCGGCAGCACAGCACGCCGATATCGCAGTGGAGCCGCGGGCGCCCGTGGTGACCGTCATGGGGCACGTGGACCACGGCAAGACTTCACTGCTCGACTACATTCGCAAGACCCGGGTTGCCAGCGGCGAAGCCGGCGGCATTACCCAGCATATCGGTGCCTACCACGTCGAGACGCCACGCGGCATGGTGACCTTCCTCGATACGCCGGGCCACGAGGCGTTTACCGCCATGCGCGCGCGCGGCGCCAAGGCCACCGACATCGTTGTCCTGGTCGTTGCTGCCGACGACGGCGTCATGCCGCAGACGAAGGAAGCAATCCACCACGCCAAGGCCGCCCAGGTGCCGCTGGTGGTGGCGATCAACAAGATCGACAAGCCGGAGGCCAATCCCGACCGGGTCAAGCAGGAATTGGTCACTGAAGGCGTCGTACCCGAGGAGTACGGCGGCGAATCCCCGTTCGTGCCGGTGTCGGCGAAGACCGGCCAGGGCATCGATGATTTGCTCGAGAACGTGCTGCTCCAGGCCGAAGTGCTGGAGCTTAAGGCGGCTAAGGATGCACCGGCCAAGGGGCTGGTCGTCGAAGCGCGCCTGGACAAGGGCAAGGGTCCGGTTGCCAGCATCCTGGTCCAGTCGGGCACGCTGAAGCGGGGCGATGTCGTGCTCGCCGGCGCCGTCTTCGGCCGGGTACGCGCCATGCTCGATGAGAACGGCAAATCCGTGGAGCAGGCCGGCCCGTCCATACCGGTGGAAATTCAGGGCCTGTCGGACGTGCCCACGGCCGGCGACGAGGCAATGGTGCTCAACGACGAGCGCAAGGCACGCGAAATTGCGCTTTTCCGTCAAGGCAAGTTCCGCGACGTCAAACTCGCCAAACAGCAGGCGGCAAAGCTGGAGAACATGTTCGAGCAGATGGCCGAAGGCGAGGTGAAGTCCCTGGCTCTGGTCATCAAGGCGGACGTCCAGGGTTCCCAGGAGGCGCTCGCCCATTCGCTCGCCAAGCTCTCCACCGACGAAGTGAAGGTGAACGTCGTGCATGCGGCCGTCGGCGGCATCAGCGAATCGGACGTAAATCTTGCCTCGGCTTCCAACGGCGTGATCATCGGTTTCAACACCCGGGCGGACGCCCAGGCGCGAAAGCTTGCCGAACACCTCGGCGTCGACATCCGTTATTACAACATCATCTACGATGCGGTGGACGAAGTGAAGGCCGCCTTGTCCGGGATGCTGGCGCCGGAGAAGAAAGAGAACGTCATCGGCATGGTCGAGATCCGCCAGGTGTTCCGCATCTCCAAGGTCGGGGCGGTGGCCGGCTGCATGGTGCTCGACGGCATTGTCAAACGCGGCGCCCAGGTGCGCCTGCTGCGAGACAACGTCGTGGTCTTCACCGGCGAACTGGATTCGCTCAAGCGCTTCAAGGACGACGTGCGCGAGGTCAAGTCCGGATTCGAGTGCGGCCTGTCTCTGAAGAACTTCAACGACATCCAGGAAGGCGATCAGCTCGAGGTGTTCGAGATCCAGGAAGTGGCGCGTACGCTGTGATCGTGCCTTCTCGTCCCGGATTCGGTGAGCGTTCTTGAAGAGCTTTTCCCGTTCCGACCGTGTCGCGGAGCAGATTCGGCGCGAACTGGCGGAGATCATCCGGCTCGAACTCAAGGACCCGCGCGTGGGCATGATCACGCTCACCGACGTCGAGGTCAGTCCGGACTACGCCCACGCCAAGGTGTACTTCACGACGCTGGCCGAGGGCGATACCATCCACGACATCGAAGCCGGCCTGCGGCGGGCGGGCGGTTTCCTGCGTCGCGAACTGGGACGCCGAATCCACCTCCATACCCTGCCTGAGCTACATTTCGTCTTCGATGCATCCGTGGAGCGCGGTGCGCGCCTGTCGCGGCTCATCGACGAAGCACTCGCCTCGAGCAAAAAGGACGGCGAGGCCTAGGCAGCGCCACCGTGCGCCCACCGCTACCCACGCACCGATGATCACTGTCAGGCGCAAGACGGACCGGATTCGCGTGGACGGCGTGCTGCTGCTCGACAAGCCTGCCGGCGTCACGTCGAACGGAGCGCTGCAGGCGGCGAAACGCCTCCTCAATGCTGCCAAAAGCGGGCACACTGGCACTCTCGATCCCCTGGCCACGGGGCTGCTTCCCCTTTGCTTCGGCGAGGCGACGAAGTTCGCCCAGTCGCTTCTGGATGCCGACAAGGCGTATAGCGCTGTGCTCGAACTCGGCGTCACGACCACCACGGGCGATGCGGAGGGCGAGGTGCTGGCGCGCACCCCGGTGGCCGTGTCTCCCGAGCAGGTGGAAGCGGTACTGGTTCGGTTCCGCGGCGGCATCGAGCAGATCCCGCCCATGTATTCCGCCTTGAAGCACAATGGCCGCCCGCTCCACGAGCTTGCCCGGCGGGGGATCGAGGTCGACCGCGAACCGCGCCGCGTACGCATCCACGCGCTGGCATTGCGGTGCGTCGAAGGTAGCCGCATCGAGATCGACGTGCGATGCAGCAAGGGCACGTACGTGCGCACGCTGGCGACTGACATCGGCGCCGCGCTGGGCTGCGGTGCGCATCTGCGGCAACTGCGGCGTACCGCCATCGGCGCGCTGTCGCTCACCCAGGCCGTACCGCTCGACCGTCTGGAGACGTCTGCCCCTGTCGAGCGAATGCACTTGTTACTTCCCGTGGACGCGTTGCTTGCGGATCTGCCGGCGTTGGCACTGGACGCCGACGCTGGGATGCGCTTTCTCCAGGGACAAGCCGTTGAACTGCCGCTGGTGCCGGCGCGATGCCGAGCGTATGTAGGCGGCCGATTCGTCGGACTCGGCGCTGCCGATGCAACCGGGCGCCTCGCGCCGCGCCGGCTGGTAACGCAGTCCGGTTCGCTCCAGCCGACTTGCGGGGGAGCAGAAGTGCTTGAGTCCCAATAGCTTAAGCGGGTATAATTCCGCTCTTTCCGAGGATTCGGACGTCCGAGAGAGTAGCATGGCCATCCAGAGTGCAGAAAAGACGAAAATCGTCGCTGATTTCCAGCGCGTGAAAGGCGACACCGGCTCCCCAGAGGTGCAAGTCGCGCTGCTGACGGCGCGCATAAATGGCCTCACCGGCCACTTCAAGACCAATGTCAAGGACCATCACTCGCGCCGCGGCCTTCTGCGCATGGTCAGCAAGCGGCGCAAGATGCTCGACTACCTCAAGCGCAAGAACGCCGACAGTTACCGTTCGCTGATCGAGCGTCTTGGCTTGCGCAAGTAGTCGCGAACGACTGGAATGCCCCGTGGCACATCCCGCGGGCATGCATATCGAATCCGGCGTGAGCCCGCGCGGCTGCGCCGGTTTTTTGTTTTAGGTGCTCCTGAGAGGAAATCGCCTTGTTGAATCCAACTAGAAAGACATTTGCCTACGGCGCCCACACGGTAACCCTGGAAACCGGAGAGATCGCGCGCCAGGCTCACGGCGCAGTCGTCGTGAACATGGACGACACCGTCGTGCTGGCGACCGTGGTCGCCGCCCGCCAAGCCAAGCCCGGCCAAGACTTCTTTCCACTCACGGTCGACTATGTCGAGAAGGTCTATGCCGCCGGACGCATCCCGGGCGGTTTCTTCAAGCGGGAGGGGCGGCCGTCGGAGAAGGAAACGCTGACCTCGCGTCTCATCGATCGCCCGATCCGGCCCCTGTTCCCGGACGGTTTCTACAATGAAGTGCAGGTCGTGACGACCGTGTTGTCGAGCAACCCCGAAATCGATCCGGACGTTCCGGCGATGATCGGCGCCTCCGCGGCGCTCGCCATCTCGGGGATTCCCTTCAACGGGCCGATCGGCGCCGCGCGCGTCAGTTACATGGATGGCCAGTACATTCTCAACCCGACCATGTCGCAGGTGAAGGCCAGCGAGCTCAACCTCGTGGTTGCCGGCACGGCGGCTGCCGTGCTCATGGTCGAGTCGGAGGCACTCGAACTGTCAGAGGACGTAATGCTCGGGGCAGTCGTGTTCGGCCATCAGCAAATGCAGACCGCCATCAACGCCATCAACGAGCTGGTGGAGCAGGCGGGCAAGCCGGAGTGGGACTGGCAGCCGCCGCCGCGGGACGACGCGCTGCAGGCGAAGGTGGAAGGGCTGGCCGAGGCCGAGTTGCGCGATGCCTATCGCATCACCCAAAAGCAGTTGCGCAACGACAAAGTCAACGCACTGCGTAACCGCGTCGTCGATACACTGACGACCGAGGGCGACAACCCGCCGGAAGCGAACCACGTCAAGAACATCTTTTTCGATCTGGAAGCGAAGATCGTCCGCAGCCAGATACTCAATGGCGAACCGCGCATCGACGGCCGCGATACGCGCACCGTGCGGCCGATCGCGATCCGTCATAGCGTGTTGCCGCGCACCCATGGCTCGGCGTTATTCACCCGTGGCGAAACCCAGGCCCTCGTGGTGGCGACGCTGGGCACCGGTCGCGACGAGCAGATCATCGACGCACTGCAGGGCGAGTACAGGGAGCGCTTCATGCTCCACTACAACATGCCCCCGTTTGCGACCGGTGAAACGGGCCGCGTCGGAGCGCCCAAGCGCCGCGAGATCGGCCACGGGCGTCTGGCCAAGCGTGCCGTTGCGGCAGTGCTGCCCGGCCAGGAAGATTTCACCTATAGCATCCGGGTCGTGTCGGAGGTCACCGAATCGAACGGATCGAGTTCCATGGCGACGGTGTGCGGCGCGTCTCTGGCACTGATGGATGCCGGTGTGCCGCTCAAGGCCCATGTCGCCGGCATTGCCATGGGCCTGATCAAAGAGGGTAACCGCTTTGCCGTCCTGACCGACATCCTCGGCGACGAGGATCATCTCGGCGACATGGACTTCAAGGTCGCCGGCACCGAGAACGGCGTGACGGCCCTGCAGATGGACATCAAGATCCAGGGCATCACCAAGGAGATCATGCAGGTCGCGCTGGCGCAGGCGAAAGAGGGGCGCATGCACATCCTCGGCCTGATGAAGTCCTCCATGGCGACGCACCGCGGCGAGATCTCCACCTATGCGCCGCGCATGATCACCATGAAGATCAATCCGGAGAAGATCCGCGACGTGATCGGCAAGGGCGGCGCGGTGATCCGCGCGCTGACGGAGGAGACGGGCACGGTGATCGACATCGAGGACGACGGCACCGTCACCATCGCTTCGGTCAGCGCCGAGGCCGGCGCGCTGGCGAAGAAGCGCATCGAGGACATTACCGCCGAGGTCGAGGTCGGCCGGATTTACGAGGGCACGGTGCTGCGGCTACTGGACTTCGGCGCCATCGTCAGCGTGCTTCCGGGCAAGGACGGATTGCTGCACATTTCCCAGATCGCCAACGAGCGTGTCAATGCCGTCGCCGACTACCTCAAGGAAGGCCAGTCGGTGCGGGTGAAGGTGCTGGAAGCGGATGAGAAAGGACGCCTGCGCCTGAGCATGAAGGCCGTGGCGGCGGAAGAGGCGCAACAGAAGGCGCAGCAGCCGAGCTCGTAGGCAAGCCGGCAGGAGACCGCCGCTTCTTGGCGGTCCCCCGGCAGGTGCGGTGCTGGCCCAGCGCCGAATGAGGACACTGCCAGAAAGACAACGCGGCCACTAAGGGCCGCGTTGCTTTTTCCGTCGGTCGGGCATGTGCGGCGCTATTTCGCCACCTGTTTCTCCCGCAGCTCCTCCAGCGTCTTGCAGTCGATGCATAGCGTCGCCGTCGGGCGTGCCTCCAGCCGCTTTAGGCCGATCTCCACACCGCAACTGTCGCAGTAGCCGTATTCGCCGTTTTCGATCCGCTGCAGGGCTTCATCGATCTTCTTGACCAGCTTGCGCTCGCGGTCCCGATTGCGCAGTTCCAGGGCGATGTCCGATTCCTGGCTGGCACGATCATTCGGATCGGCGAATACCGTGGCCTCGTCCTGCATGGTGTGCACAGTGCGCTCGATATCCTCCAGCAGTTCGTCCTTGAGCGTCTGCAGGATTTTGCGGAAGTGCGCCAGCTGCTTGTTATTCATGTATTCCTCGCCCTTCTTTGGGACGTAGGGCGCGAATTGTTTATGAAGAATGTCTTCGGCCATGATCGCGTTGTGGAAGCGGGACAAAACCAGCTTAATATCAGAAACGTCAGGGTGCTGCAAGCCTTGATCCAAGCACCGGACGGCGGTTTGACCAACGGCAGGGCGGCGAGTAGAATGCGCCCTCCTCGGGGTGTAGCGCAGCCTGGTAGCGCGCTTGCTTTGGGAGCAAGATGTCGGGGGTTCAAATCCCTCCACCCCGACCAGAGTGCTCGCCTCGGGACGCTCGATAGGCCGCCCGTAGCTCAACCGGATAGAGCACCGGCCTTCTAAGCCGGGGGTTACAGGTTCGAGTCCTGTCGGGCGGGCCAATGTGCGTACGATCACCTCGCGCGCACGCAGTGGTGGCGGTAGCTCAGCTGGTAGAGTCCCGGATTGTGATTCCGGTCGTCGTGGGTTCGAGTCCCATCCGCCACCCCAAATTCCTTGTTGTCCGCGATCGTGCGCATGAGCGGTGCGGAATAGAGCCGCGACCGTTTGATGAATCGGGTTCCGTCCAGCCTTGGCTACGCTCTGAACGGCCATCAGATATTCGGCTTGACTGCGGCGCGTGCCCGGATACTGCTCCATGTCCTGCTTCGAGCGGCAGACGGCCGCTGCCGGCGCACCGGTGATGCGTGCATGGGAACGGGCAACATCGGCCTCGACGACCTCGGGCACGTCGCCGTCGGCGAGGCGTTCTTGGCGCCGTCGCGCGCCGATGGCTCGGCCAGAGCGGTCTGTTTCCCCACCTCGACCACTTCCTGGAGGCGCCAGGGTTGCCGGTTGTGCGCGGAAGGCGCGGTGATAGCCGAGTAGAGCAAGGAGTCGATCAATCCGCGGGGCGCCAGGTCATCGCGGTGGAGTTGCATCGACCGTCGGCCGACGACTGTGGCAACGAACGTTCCGTGGCTCGTGGCTAGGCGGGTGTCGAGCTTGGTTGTGGTGAGCCACCGCAGGGGGATTCATGGACGTGCGTTGATCGTGCTGTGCCGCAGATTTCTGCTTTCGAATTCTCGTTCGCAATACAGGCATTGTTCGGGGCGCGTGATCAAGCAGAAGCGGGGCTAATATCGGATCGTCGTCGTCGAATCCGACTACGAGCTGCTACCGTCTAGCAAAATGGCTCTCGAAGCTCATGACGAAGCCGTCCACGTCCGTGGCCGGCAGGTGGTTGATTCCGGCAGCACCTTTGCGGCCGCCTCCGGTCGGGAACTTCAGGCAAAACTCGTCCGCACCGAGCGGGCTGTTCGCCGGGACGCGCACGCTCACCGTGTGGTGGCCCTTGGCGTTGGGCGTGAGGATCGCGATCGCGTTGGCCGGCTTGGCATGCATCAGCTCGTTAGCATAGACGCCGGTGACCCGCCGCGCCCATGCCGCGTCGGGCATGATCAGCACGGTTGCTCCCACGACGTCCCGGACTGGTTCGAGCCGGCGCGCCCGTGCCATGTCATCCGCGTATCCTGCGCTCAGCCGTGCGAAAGTATCAGACGAAGCTACGAACTCAATCGGGTCGGCGAACGACAGCATTTGCTGCGCAAGGACCGCCGGATCGAAATGCAGGTCGGCGACGGTTTCACCGTAGGCGTTGTAATTGAGGTAGATGCCGAGTTCCTCGAGACGAGCCGTCGTCGCTACGTCGAATCCCGCTGCCTGCGCCATCGCGTGACCGACCTTCGGCAGGCTATCGCCGAATGCTGCGGCAATCGCCCACGGACGGTGCCGGCCCGATAGATAACGGTCGACGATGATGCTGGTACAAACGTCGGCGGCAGTGTCGATATGGCACTGGAAGTTCGGATGCTCGGGAAGCTCGCCGGCGTAATGGTGGTCGAAATAGCGCACCGAGGCGCCGGCGTCGAGGGTTGCTGCCAGCCCGTCGCGGTTGGAGGCGAGCGAGATGTCGAGCACCGTCACCTCGTCGCCTGCCCGCGCCGTAACACGTCGAAGGAGCTTGATGTCGCGCTTGACGCCGGTGATCAGCGCGGCGCCGTCGACCTGTTCAGCCAACCGCAGTTGCTGGAGCGCGCAGAGGCCGTCTGCGTCGCCGTTGAAGACGTAGTAGCAGGTCATTTCTCCGGTCTCTGGCCGAGCGGAGGTGTTCCTGTCGTTGCGGCCCGGCCTTGTTCCTGTACGCGCACAGCGGCAGGAGCTCGTCGACGGTCGATCAGCGTTTGGCTTTGGTCGCGGACTTCTTGGTCGGCGTGGCTGGCTTCTTGGCGGTGCGTGCGCCGTCTGCGGCCTTTTTGGCGACGACCACCGGCGGGCCGAAGATGTCATCGAAATGGGCGTGCAGGCGGCTCTCGATCGTCGGTTTGAGGAAGGAAACGAGAAAGCCCAGTTCGGCCAGTACATGCACATCGGCGGTGCTGACGGTCATGACGCCTTCGACGCCGGGGCGCGTGAAGTGCAGCGTGTCCTTGTCCCAGTTGGCTTCGAGACCGAACTCCTGCTTGAGATGCTCGGCCATCGCGTTGGCGTGCTTCTTGGCCTGGGTCAAGGTCAACGCGTGGGGCCGGCGGATCTCAATCTTGGCCATGGTACGGACGACCTTTGCAAAAGAACGCGAGTTCGGCGGCTACCCGCTCGCGGAATTGCTCAACGGTGCAGAAGCATGCCATGAGTGGGACATGGCTGGCTAGTCCAAATGGGGTGTGAGCGCGCATACCCTCCACGACAGTTCCGGCGATGGTGTGCGATTGGGCACACCCAGCGCACTCTTGCCGGAGCGCGCGACTGGCTCCGGGCGGGGCAAGAGGGTCGCAATGGCAGGCGCTCGAAGATGTCGATGCCCATACTGTTGGATGATCCGCTCGTCGTCGGCAACGGCGAGATCGGAGAGCAGCAGCTGGCCCTGCTGGGCATGGAGCGAACCGTCCTCGAACACCAGCTCGAGCGTCAGCTCCTTGCCGCGCTTGAGCCTGCCGGATTTCGCTTCCTTTTGCAGGCGTTGCATGTCGGTGTTGGTTTGCGTGAAGTTGACGTAGATCGGGTCGATCTATTCGATCGCCGCCATGTGCGTGGCGTCGCCCTTGCCGACCAGGGCACCCTCGGAAACCAGGGCGCGTCCCGCGCGCCCGGCAATCGGCGCGGGCACGGTGGTGTTCTCCGGGTCAAAGTTGGCTTTTGCTAGCGCCGCCTCTGCCTGCCTGATCTTGGCCTCGGCCAGATCGAATTCCTGCCGACTGGCGGCCTTCATGGCGAGCAGGCCTCCGTGGCCGTCCAGGTTTTGTTTGGCGACGGCAGCGTCCGCTTCGGCCCGCGCTGCGGCAGTACGGTAGGTGCGCGCGTCCAATCAGCGGAAGGATGGCGGCGAGGGCGGTGCGACCGTGCGGATTCGTTTTCATTGCCCTATCACCGCTTGTAAGCGTGTAAGAAGCAGTCGATGATCTTTTCGATCCTGGCAGTATCGTCGCCCAGGCCGGTTTCGAGGTTGAACAGGCCGCGCATGCGGTCGTGGCCGAGCAGCATGCCCAGCAGCATTTCCGCGGCGAACAAGGGGTCGTCTCGGCGCAGCTTGCCCGCTTCCATGGCCTTGGCGAGAAAGGCCGCCAGCGTGTGCGCGGTGTGGTCGGGACCCTCGTGGAAGAAGCTGGAGGCGAGCTCCGGAAAGCGCGGTGCCTCGGCGACGATGGCCCGAAACATGGCAACGCCGTCGCTGCCGAGGGCTTTCGCCCGTAGCGCCGCGGCAAAGGCGACGAGGCTCTCGCGTAGATCGCCCTCGGCGACCTCGAGGTTGACCAGGATCGATTGCACCGCATTGCGGATCACGTCCCGGAACAGCAGTTCCTTGCGCTCGAAATGGTTGTAGACCGTTTGCCTGACGACGCCGGCGCGGGCAGCGATGTCATCGATGCTGGCGCGATAGCCTTTCTCGCGGAAGGCGCTGGCGGCGGCGTCGAGTATGCGCGCGCGATTGTCTTGTTGGGTTTCCAGGTTCGGGAACACGTCGCTGGAGTGCCGTGCGAGATTGGACAGTATAGTCCATCGCGGCTGCTCGACGGCAATCTCCTGCGCCAAGAACGATCGTGGCGCAACGTCTGCGCATGCGCGTCCGTTACGAAGGGAAATCGCCACTCGCGGCAGTCACCACGTGCGCCGACTTGCCCCATCTCGCTTGGCGCGGGCGTCAGGCATTCGTCAGCGCCGAGTCCGCAGGCCGCCGCGGCTGCGCCCGCGGACGGCTGTGCCCATGGCATAGCAGAGTTCGGCCAAGTCGTCGGGCGCGTCGTTGCTGCCGCAGACTCCGATGCCGGCATCGAGCAGCCGGCGCGCGATCCGGATCAGGGCACGAGCGAAGTCGCAGTAGGTATACCCGTCGCGTCCATCGTTGGCGTCCGCCAAGGCACTGCGTGTCACGTTGCGCCGGATGCTAGGTGGTAGAGCTTCGCCGACCCCGCGCGCAGGAAAGCTTCGATGGCTCGTAGGCTCTCCCGATTGGTCGGCTGGGCGAAAGCCGTACGCAGGCACTGATCGAGACTGCTGAAGGTGCGCACATTGCGGTGGCCTCGGCATTTCGTCACCAGCCGCCGAGTTCCGCTGGAAACAGCCTGACATGTGCAGCACGGGATTCGATGCCGACGTCGCGCACGGGCAGGCCGTGTGCGAATGGGCACGACCGACCTCGACGCGCGCACCCCTACAGCCTTGCTCGCCGTTGTCGGCGATTACGTCGAGCCGGCGTGCGCTGATGGTGCGCATCGGAACGCCACCGCGGGCCGGAGCCATTCTATTTTCTGGATCTTATCGCACCGCGCCGGAGTCCTTCCCCCGCAACCCTTGCGATACCAGTTGCGCACACCGTTGCGATCTAGTTCAATACACGTCGAGGCGTCTGGATTAATCGGGAGTTGCTCAGTTAGAATCGCCGCATTCGTCTAGGAGAGCACATGTTGCAAGCCGGACAACCTGCGCCAGCGTTTACATTGCCCGACGCGGACATGGAGTCGTTCGATCTTGCATCGCTGCATGGCAAACATGTCGTGCTCTACTTCTATCCGCGTGACAACACGCCCGGCTGCACCATGGAGGCGATCGACTTCAGCGACCATGACAGCGAGTTCAATCGCTGTCACTGTGCCGTCGTTGGAGTAAGCCGGGACGACTGCATTTCCCACGCCGAGTTCCGTGACAAGCATGGCCTGTCCGTGCGGCTGCTCGCTGACACCGAAGGCGACGTCTGCCGTTTGTACGGCGTTTGGCAACAGAAAGAAGTCGATGGCATGAAGCGGATGGGTATCCTGCGCTCGACATTCATCATCGACAAGAAGGGCATCGTGCGGCACGCGATGTATGGTGTCAGTCCGCGTGGTCATGCCGCCGAAATCCTGCAACTGGTCAGGCAGCTCGAAAAGGGAGAGCAACATGCTCATCGACAGAAACACGGTGGTGACGCTGAACTATCGCGTGTCGGATCCGGACGGAAACCTGATTGACGAGGGCAGGGAACCGCTGTGCTATCTCCATGGCGGCTACGACGGCATCTTCGCCCGCATCGAAGAAGCGCTGCAGGGCAGGACGGTTGGCGATGAGCTGGAAATCAAGCTGCAGCCGGAAGAGGCCTTCGGCGAGTATGACGAATCGCTCGTCTTCATAGAATCTCTGTCGCTCTTCCCGGAAAACATCGAGGTCGGGATGCAATTCGAGCGCTCCTCGGACGAGGGCGAGGACGAGCGTATCTACACGATTACCGACATTGCCGAGGGCAAGGTGGTCGTCGATGGTAACCATCCGCTTGCCGGCCAGGCGTTGATCTTCAGCTGCACCGTCTCCGATGTCCGTTCGGCCACCGCCGATGAGCTGTCGCATGGGCATGTGCATGATGCCCGCGGCGGCCATCATCACCACTGAGGCGGACGCCGGCTTACTGCATCGGCCGGTCGCCCTGCGGCACCGTATAGGGGCGGGACTCGAAGCGGAACAGCGGGGACTGTTCGTCGTTCGCCGTCACCTTCACCCAGCCCATGAAGGGCGATCCATAGGTTTCCACCCGTATGAAGTTGTCGACCACCTGGTGCGTGTCCGGGTTCAGCATGGGTCGGTCGATGCGGTGGAAATGCGAGTCGCCATGCACGAGGACGACCTGTCCCGGAAAGGCGCGCGTTTCGGCGACGAGCTGATCGATGAGCGCCTGGTAGCCGCGCTGCGGACTGCCGCGATTGTAGGCCTCGAACGCCGGGTTGGCCTGGATGACGATGACAATGCCGGCGAGCGCCCGGCTGCGCGCCATGGCGAACGCGGAGGCCAACCAGGCGCGGTTGGCATTGCCCCGATCGACGAAGTCGTGGCTTGGTGCCGGCCCGCGGCCGAAATTGTTGTCGCCGCCGGGCACGTTGAGCGCGACGAAGAGAACTCGCCCTTTCTGCCATCGCACGTTTTCGCGGTACTGCCCGAAGGCGGGATCCGCTGCCTGCGATTCGAGAGGAAATGTATTCCGGCCCAGGGTTCGGCCGCGGGCGTAGAATATCTCGCGCAGTTTCGCCAGGCGCTCGAGCGGATCGAACGCGCCGTTGCTCCGGCGCCGGCAATCCGTCCACTCGTTGTCGCCGAGAACCAGGACGAAGGGATGGTGCGAGGCATCGAAGATGCGCAGGCGATCGAGAAAGACCTCGTCGCTGCATAGGCTGCCGCCGTCCTTGATGTCGCCATCGTGAATGACGAAGGCAATGTTCTCCGTGTCGATCTCCTCGATCAGCCGCGGCAGGTGGGCGCGCTCGAACGCGTTGTAGGGCACGTCGCCGATCAGCGCAAAGCTAAATGTGTCCGCCCCGCCCGGTGCCGCCAGGGCGAAGCAGCATGCAGCGAACGCGGCACGGGCGATGCGCGTCATTCGATCACCCGCTTCAATTCGTAAAGCTTGTCCAGCGCCTCCCGCGGTGTGAGCTCATCAGGGTTGATCTGCCGCAGGCGCTCGAGTAGTTCCTGCGGCGGCGCCTCCGCTTCCGGCTCGGGCGGCGGGCTGGCGGCGAACAGATCGGGCTGGACGCTGTCGTCGATCTGCCGACTCTCCAGGGCATGCAATCGCCGCTTGGCGTCGCGCACGACGCTGGCAGGGATGCCCGCGAGCGCCGCCACCTCGATGCCGTAACTCTGGCTTGCCGGTCCCTCCTCGACGGCGTGGAGAAAAACGACGGTATTGCCATGGCTGACCGCATCCAGATGCACGTTGGCGCATTCGGAATAGTCCAAAGCCAGTCGCGTCAGCTCGAAGTAGTGGGTCGAGAACAGCGTGTAGCAGCGGTTCTTCTCCAGCAGGTGGCGCGCGATGGCGAACGCCAGCGCCATGCCGTCGAAGGTGGACGTGCCCCGGCCGACCTCGTCCATCAGCACCAGGCTGCGCTCGGTGGCGCCGTGCAGAATGGCCGCCGACTCCGTCATCTCCACCATGAAGGTCGAGCGCCCGGAGGCAAGATCGTCGGAGGCACCGATGCGCGTGTGGATGGCGTCGATGGGCCCGATGCGCGCGGCGTTCGCCGGCACGTAGGCGCCGCAATGGGCGAGCAGCACGATCAGCGCCACCTGGCGCATATAGGTGGACTTGCCGCCCATGTTCGGCCCGGTGATGAGCAGCATGCGGCGCAGCGGCGACAAACGCGTGCCGTTGGCGATGAAGGGCTGGACCTGGCGCTCGACCACCGGGTGCCGGCCGTCCTCGATTTCCAGGATCGTCTCGTCGACGAACCGCGGCCGGCAGTAGCGGTAGCGCACGCTGGCATCGGCGAAGGCGCACAGACCGTCGAGCAGCGCCAGCGCGCGGGCGATGCGCTGCAACGCGGCGATGTGGGGCGCGAGCAGCTCGAGCAGGGCATCGTAGAGTTCCTTCTCGCGTGCCAGGGCACGCTGCTGGGCCGACAGGGCCTTGTCCTCGAAACTCTTCAGCTCCGGCGTGATGTAGCGCTCGGCGTTCTTCAACGTCTGGCGACGGCGATAGTCTTCCGGGACCCGATCGGCGTTGGCATGGGTGACTTCGATGTAGAAGCCATGTACGCGGTTGTATTCGACCCGCAGGTTGGCGATACCGGTGCGCGCGCGCTCGCGCGCTTCCAAGTCGAGCAGGAAAGCGCCGCAGTTGTCGTTCAGTGCCCGCAGCGCGTCCAGCTCTGCGTCATAGCCTTCGGCAATGACGCCACCCTCGCGCAGGATGGCGGCGGGTTCGGCGCGGATTGACCGGGTGAGCAGCATCAGGCACTCGGTCGGTGTTTGCAGATCGTTCAGCAGGTTAGCCAGCAACGCAGCCTCGGGTTTCTCCAGTACCGCGCGCAATGCAGCGAGCTGATTCAAACTCTCGCGCAGCGCGGACAAATCACGCGGACGGGCGCTCTTCAGGGCAACGCGGGCGGTGATGCGTTCGACGTCGCCGACGCCGCGCAGCAGCGAATGCAGCTTCGTGTATGGGCCGTTGCCGGCGTCGCCGGCCAGTTCGCCGACGCCGGCGTGACGCGCTGCCGCCGCCGCACGGTCGGAAAGGGGATGGTGCAGGCAGTGGCGCAGCCAGCGCGAGCCCATGGCCGTGCTGCAGTTGTCGAGCAAGGACATCAGCGTTGGCGCGGCGGCCCCGCGCAGGGTCTCGGAAATCTCAAGATTGCGCCGTGTGGCGGCGTCCAGGCGCAGATACTCGCCCCCGGTTTCGACCTTGAGCGCGGTGACATGGGCCAGGGCCTGATTCTGGGTGGCACGGGCGTATTCGACCAGGGCACCGGTAGCCGCCAACCCCAGGTCGAAGGGCATATCGTCGTCGGCGGGCAGGAAGGCCGCCAGATCGCCGGTGCCGAAGTGCCCGCACAGCAGCCGCTCTGCGGCGGCCCGATCGAAATGCCAGTCGGGTAACCGCTTCACCGCGATGCCATCGGGCAGCTCCATGCACAGGCTGTCCGGCACGAGGATCTCCGCCGGGCGCAGGCGCTCCAACTGCGCGGCAAGCAGACCCCTGCCGATTTCCTGCAGCCGCAGGTCGCCGTTGGCGAGGTTCAGCCACGCCAGTCCGATGCGATTCTTGGCGAACGTCAGCGCGAGCAGGAGGCTGTCGGATTTCTCGTCCAGCAGGGCCGAATCGGTCAGCGTGCCGGGGGTGACGATGCGCGTCACGGCACGCTCCACCGGCCCCTTGGACGTGGCCGGGTCGCCGATCTGCTCGCAGATGACGACCGACTCGCCGAGCTTGACCAGGCGCGCCAGATATTGCTCGACGGCGTGGTAGGGCACGCCCGCCATCCTGATCGGCCGGCCCGCCGACTGGCCCCGCGTGGTCAGCGTGATGTCGAGCAGGCGCGCCGCCTTCTCGGCGTCGTCATAGAACAGCTCGTAGAAATCGCCCATGCGGTAGAACAACAGCAGGTCGGGATACTGCGCTTTCAGGCGCAGGTACTGCTGCATCATGGGAGTATGCCCGGACCAGTCGGCTTCGTCCGCCTTGGGCTCGCCCGGACGCTGGCGCATCGGATTCAGGCTTTGAGGGAGCCGTCCAGATGCCTGCCGATGACCTGCAGCAACTGGGCGAAAACCTTCGGCGTGCCGGCGACGATGTTGCCGGTCCGCAGATAATTCGCCTCGCCGCTCAGGTCGCCGACCAGCCCGCCAGCCTCCGTGATGAGAAGGCTCCCGGCAGCCATGTCCCAGGGTGACAGCCCGATCTCCCAGAAGCCGTCGTAGCGCCCCGCGGCGACGTAGGCAAGATCCAGGGCGGCGGCACCGGGCCGACGCACCCCGGCCGTGGTCTGGAGCAGCTCGCGCAGCATGCCGAGGTAGGCATCGATATGCTCGAAGGCGCGGTAGGGGAAGCCCGTGCCGATGAGCGCCTCGTGCAGCTTCGTGCGCTTGCTCACGCGCAGGCGACGTTCGTTGAGAAAGGCGCCGCCGCCTTTCGATGCGGTGAACAACTCGTTGCACGTGGGGTCGAACACCACCGCCTGGGTAACGATTCCCTTGTGGGCGAGGGCGATGGAAACGGCATACTGGGGCATGCCGTGGATGAAGTTAGTGGTCCCGTCCAGCGGATCGATGATCCACTGGTGCTCGGCGCCGCGGGCGCCGGCGGAGGCGCCGGTCTCTTCTGCTAGAATCGCGTGATCAGGATAGGACTCGCGCAGAATCTCGATGATGGCGGCTTCGGCGGCCTTGTCGACCTCGGTGACGAAATCGCTCTGCTGCTTGGTGCTGACTTTGAGGAGATCGAGATTGAGGCTGGCGCGATTGATGATGCTGCCGGCGCGCCGTGCTGCCTTGATGGCGATGTTCAGGGTCGGGTGCATCGGGCTCACGTCGGATTTGGTGGCGTCGCCATGCCATGCTGCGCAAGGCGGCAAAAACGTGGCATTTTAGTATGAACGGGCAGCGCTCGCTTGCCCGCGTCCGAGTCGTGCTCTGCCGGCCGAGCCACCCCGGCAACATCGGCGCCGCCGCCCGGGCGATGAAGACCATGGGTTTGTCCCGCCTGTATCTCGTCCGCCCGCGGGCTTTTCCCCATCCAGATGCCGACGCCCGCGCCGCTGCGGCGACCGACGTGCTTAATAATGCCATCGTGTGCGACGGTCTTGCGCCGGCGCTCGAGGGCACGCTGCTGGCTGCGGCGATGACGGCGCGACGGCGCGAACTCACATTGACCGTGCGCACGCCGCGGGAGGCCGCATCCGAGCTGCTCGCCGCTGCCGGCATGGGCGACGTGGCACTGGTCTTCGGCAGTGAAAGCTCGGGGCTGGACAACACCGAGCTTGCACTATGCCAAATACCTGTCACCATCCCGGCGAATCCCGAGTACGCCTCCCTCAACCTGGCCAACGCCGTGCAGATCCTGTCCTACGAGTTGCGACTTGCCGCCCAGGACGCACCACTGCCGGTGGCGGCGGATCAGAACCTTGCGCCGTTCGAAGACGTGGAGCGCTTCCACGCCCATCTCGAGCAGGTGATGACCGACAGCGGCTTCCTCGACCCTCATCACCCTGGACGGCTCATAGCGCGGCTGCGCCGGCTGTTCGGCCGTGCCCGGCTGGAGCGGGAGGAAGTCAACATTCTGCGCGGGCTACTCAATTCCCTGACAAAAAAAGTTGACCGGAACACTAGGGTTTTCTAAGATACTTCAGCATTCTCTAATGGAGTCGCCGGATGTTCAGTCACCTCCGTGAGGACATTGCTACGGTCGTCGAGCGCGATCCTGCCGCGCGCAGTGCCTGGGAGGTGCTTACCTGTTATCCGGGCGTTCATGCCCTGTTGCTGCACCGCCTGGCTCACGGATGTTGGCGGCATGGCCTGTATTGGCTGGCGCGCTTCATCTCCCAAGCGGGGCGTTGGCTGACCGGCATCGAGATCCACCCCGGCGCCACCATCGGCCGGCGCGTGTTCATCGACCACGGCATGGGCGTGGTCATCGGCGAGACGGCGGAGATCGGCGACGACGTCACGCTCTACCAGGGCGTCACCCTGGGCGGTACCTCCTGGAACAAGGGCAAGCGTCATCCCACCCTGGAAGACGGGGTGGTGGTCGGCGCCGGCGCCAAGGTGCTGGGGCCCATCACCATCGGCGCCGGGGCCAAGGTGGGCTCCAATGCCGTGGTGACCAAGCCGGTGCCGGCCGGCGCGACGGCCGTCGGCAACCCCGGGCGCATCATCGACAATTCCGAGCAGGGCCGGCAGCGCGAGGCCCAGGCCGAGAAAATGGGTTTTTCCGCCTACGCCGTTGCGCGGGACCAGGACGATCCCCTGGCCAAGGCCATCCACGGGCTCCTCGACCACGCCGCCGAGACCGACCGGCGGCTGGCCATGCTCCTCAAGGAGCTGGAGGCGGCCGGGGTGAAGTGCGACGAGCAGGTGCAACCGGCCGACCAGTTCGATCCGCAATACTTGAGTAAAATCGTTGACTAATTTCCGGCGCCCCCGATATAGTTGACTGCGATAGTAGGTTATTAGCAGGAGACCCCAGCATGCGACTCACCACCAAAGGACGGTTCGCCGTCACCGCCATGATCGATCTCGCCCTCCGCGGCGAGGAAGGGCCCGTGGCCCTGGCCGGCGTCAGCGAGCGCCAGAGCATTTCCCTTTCCTACCTGGAGCAGCTCTTCGGCAAGCTGCGCCGCCACCGCCTGGTGGACAGCGTGCGCGGCCCAGGCGGCGGCTACTGCATCTCCCGCCCCCTGGATCAGGTGTTCGTGGCCGACATCATCCGGGCCGTGGACGAGCCCCTGGACGCCACCCAGTGCGGCGGCCGGGAGAACTGCCAGGACGAGCACCGCTGCATGACCCACGACCTGTGGGCGACCCTCAACGCCAAGATGTACGAGTACCTCGCTTCCGTCTCCCTGGCCGATCTGGTCAACAAGCAGAAACTCAAGGCCGCCGGCCAGAATGCCGTCCTCGAGGACCTGCGCGCCGGCCCCCATCCGCGGCCCCGCAACAGCCGGGACAAGGTCGCCGCCGTCGCCTGAGCGCGGATACCGCCATGTTCCTGCCCACCTATCTCGACCACAACGCCACCACGCCGCTGGACCCGGCGGTGCTGGACGCCATGCTGCCCTGGCTGCGGGTGCAGTTCGGCAACGCCTCCAGCCGCCACGAGTACGGCCGGGCGGCGCGGCAGGCGGTGGATCGGGCGCGGCAGCAGGTGGCCGCGGCCGTCGGGGCGCACCCGACGGAGGTGGTGTTCACCAGCGGCGGCAGCGAGGCCAACAACCTCTTCCTCAAGGGCGCCGCTGCCTGCCTGAAGCCGGGCAGCCTGGTGGTGAGCGCCATCGAGCACCCCTGCGTCATCAAGCCCGCCGAGCAGCTCGCCCGCCAGGGCTGGGCCCTGCGGCGCATCGGCGTCGACGGGCAAGGGCGCATCGACGTCGCCGACTACGCCGAGGCCCTTCTCGGCAGGCCGCGTCTCCTGTCGCTCATGCTTGCCAACAACGAGACCGGCGTGGTGCAGGACGTGGCCAGCCTGGCCGCTGCCGCCAAGGCCTGCGGCGGCTGGTTCCACAGCGATGCCGTCCAGGCCCTGGGCAAGGTGCCGGTGGACTTCCGCGCCCTCAACGCGGCCGGCGTCCATGCCCTGACCATTTCTGCCCACAAGATCCATGGTCCCAAGGGCGCCGCCGCCCTGGTGCTGGACAAGCGGGTGGAGCTGCAACCCCTCATCGCCGGTGGCGGTCACGAGCGGGGCCTGCGCTCCGGTACCGAGAACGTGCCGGCCATCGTCGGCTTCGGTGTCGCCGCCGAGCTGGCGGCCGCCCGGCTGGCGGAACTTCCCGCCCGCCTGCGGTCTCTCAGGGAACGCCTGGAGGCCGGGCTGGCGGAACTGGGAGCCACCCTCTTCGGTCTCTCCGCAGAGAGGCTGCCCAACACCAGCTATTTCGCCCTGCCCGGCATCGACGGCGAGACCCTGGTGGGCAAGCTGGACCGGGAAGGCTTCGCCGTGGCCAGCGGCGCCGCCTGTTCCAGCGCCAACCCGGAGCCTTCCCACGTGCTGCGGGCCATGGGGGTGGCGCCGGAAATCGCCCGGGGGGCGGTGCGGGTCAGCCTCGGCGCCGGCAACACGGAAGCGCACATCGACGAATTCATCCACGCCTTGCGGGCAACGGTCGGACGCCTGCAGGGATTGACGGCCATGGCCGTCTGACGGTCCGACGAAACGAGAGAAACGATGAAATTGCCCATCTACCTGGATTACTCGGCCACCACCCCGGTGGACCCGCGCGTGGCAGACAAGATGATTCCTTACCTGGTCGAGAAGTTCGGCAATCCGGCTTCCCGCTCCCACAGCTTCGGCTGGGAGGCGGAAGCAGCCGTCGAGGCGGCCCGCGAGCAGGTGGCCGCCCTGGTCAACGCCGATGCCAAGGAGATCGTGTGGACCTCCGGCGCCACGGAATCCAACAACCTGGCCATCAAGGGCGCCGCCAATTTCTATGCCGGCACCAAGGGCAAGCACATCATTACCATCAAGACCGAGCACAAGGCCGTGCTCGATACCGTGCGCGAAATGGAGCGCCAGGGCTTCGAGGCCACCTACCTGGATGTCCAGGACAACGGCCTGGTGGACCTGGAAGCCTTCAAGGCCGCCATCCGCCCCGACACCGTTCTGGCCTCCGTCATGTACGTGAATAACGAGATCGGCGTCATCCAGCCCATCGAGCAACTGGGCGAAATCTGCCGCGACAAGGGCGTCATCTTCCACGTGGATGCGGCCCAGGCCACCGGCAAGGTGGACATCGACCTCGCCAAGCTCAAGGTGGACCTGATGAGCTTCTCCGCCCACAAGACCTACGGCCCCAAGGGCATCGGCGCCCTCTACGTGCGGCGCAAGCCCCGCATCCGCCTGGAGCCCCAGATGCACGGCGGCGGCCACGAGCGCGGTTTCCGCTCCGGCACCCTGGCCACCCACCAGATCGTCGGCATGGGCGAAGCCTTCCGCATCGCCAGGGAAGAGATGGTCGACGAGAACAAGCGCATCGGCAAGCTGCGGGACAAGCTGCTGCACGGCCTGCAAGACATCGAGGCCACCTACGTCAATGGCGACCTGGTGCACCGGGTGCCCCATAATCTCAACATGAGCTTTGCCTACGTCGAGGGCGAATCCATGATCATGGCCATCAAGGATCTGGCGGTTTCCTCCGGTTCCGCCTGCACTTCCGCCAGCCTGGAGCCCTCCTACGTCCTGCGCGCCCTGGGCCGCGACGACGAGCTGGCTCACAGCTCCATCCGCTTCACCATCGGCCGCTTCACCACCGAGGAAGAAATCGACTACGCCGTCGACCTGCTGCACAAGAAGGTCGGCAAGCTGCGCGAACTGTCCCCCCTCTGGGAAATGGTGCAGGAAGGTGTCGACCTTTCCACCGTCCAGTGGGCCGCCCATTAAGGAGAACATCATGTCCTACAGCGTCAAAGTCATCGACCACTACGAGAACCCCCGCAACGTCGGCTCCTTCGCCAAGGAAGACGAGGGCGTCGGCACCGGCATGGTGGGCGCCCCCGCCTGCGGCGACGTGATGAAGCTGCAGATCAAGGTCAACAAGCAGGGCGTCATCGAGGACGCCAAGTTCAAGACCTACGGCTGCGGTTCCGCCATCGCTTCCTCTTCCCTCGTCACCGAATGGGTCAAGGGCAAGACCGTGGACCAGGCCCTGGAGATCAAGAACACCGAGATCGCCGAGGAGCTGGCCCTGCCGCCGGTCAAGATCCACTGTTCCATCCTGGCCGAGGACGCCATCAAGGCGGCCGTGGCCGACTACAAGAAGAAGCACGGAGAATAAGCATGGCCATCACCTTGAGCGACAAGGCGGCGAAGCACGTCGCCAACTACCTGAGCAAGCGGGGCAAGGGTATCGGCCTGCGTCTCGGGGTACGCACCAGCGGTTGTTCCGGGATGGCCTACAAGCTGGAATTCGTCGATGAGAGCGCCGAGGACGATCTCGTTTTCGAGAGCAATGGCGTCAAGGTGTTCGTCGATCCGAAGAGCCTGCCGTATCTGGACGGGATGGAACTGGACTATGCCCGGGAAGGGCTCAATGAAGGCTTCAAGTTCAACAACCCGAATGTCAAAGACCAATGCGGCTGCGGCGAATCCTTTAATGTGTAGCAGGCTCGGCGGTGCGTCGTTGCCCCGCACTTGCCGTACTATTCGTACTGCCCCCAAGAGGGTTCCCTTTGGTCATCTGCGTGCGGGGCGCCTAGCCCCGCCTTCGCTTTGAGCTTTTCGCAATCTGGTCGGCCGGGAAAACCGACCGCATCTTGAGGTTTCAGGTGGATCTGACCGCCGACTTTTTCTCCCTGTTCCAGCTCCCCCGGGCCTTCCGGCTGGATCTGTCCGACCTGGACGTCCGCTACCGCGAAGTCCAGGGGCAGGTGCATCCCGATCGTTTCGCCCACGGGAGCGATGCTGAGCGGCGCCTCTCCATGCAGTGGGCGACGCGGGCGAACGAGGCTTACCAGACGCTGAAGAAACCCCTGGAGCGGGCCAAGTACCTGCTGCACCTGGCCGGGCACGACGTGCAGGCGGAGAGCAACACCGCCATGGCGCCGGATTTCCTCATGGAGCAGATGGAATGGCGGGAGGCGGCGGCGGAGGCACGGGAGGCCCGCGACCACCACGAACTGGAGCACCTGCACAACCGGCTGCGGGCCGACATCGCCGGCCGCTACGATGAACTCGGCCGCCTCCTCGACGAGGCGGGCGACCTGGACGGTGCCGGCGAAGCCGTGCGCCGCCTGATGTTCCTGGAAAAACTTTTGCACGAAATCGACGACGCCCTGGCGTCGCTGGAAGAATAACAATGGCCCTGTTTCAGATTGCCGAGCCGGGAGAGTCGGCGGCACCCCACGAGCACAAGCTCGCCATCGGTATCGACCTCGGTACCACCAATTCCCTCGTTGCCACCGTGCGCAGCGGCCTCGCCGTCGTCCTCAACGACGACCAGGGGCGGCCCTTGGTGCCCTCCGTCGTCCGCTACCTGGGCGATGGCGCCACCGAGGTCGGCTACGAGGCCCAGAAAAAGCAGGCCACCGATCCCAAGAACACCATCGTCTCGGTGAAGCGCTTCATGGGCCGGGGGCTGAGGGACATCGCCCACGTCGAATCCATGCCCTACGACTTCGTCGAGGCGCCCGGCATGGTCAAGGTCAAGACCGTCGCCGGGGTGAAGAGCCCGGTGGAAGTCTCCGCCGAAATCCTCAAGACCCTGCGCGACCGCGCCGAGGCAGCCCTGGGCGGCGAGCTGGTGGGCGCCGTCATCACCGTGCCCGCCTATTTCGACGACGCCCAGCGTCAGGCCACCAAGGACGCGGCGCGACTGGCCGGCCTCAACGTCCTGCGGCTCCTCAACGAGCCGACGGCGGCCGCCATCGCCTACGGCCTGGACAACGGCGCCGAAGGCGTCTACGCGGTCTACGACCTGGGCGGCGGCACCTTCGACATTTCCGTCCTCAAGCTCACCAAGGGCGTCTTCGAGGTCATGGCCACCGGCGGCGACTCGGCCCTGGGGGGCGACGATTTCGACCAGCGCATCTTCTGCTGGGTGATCGAGCAGGCCAGGCTGCAGCCGCTGTCGCCCCAGGATTCCCGGCTTCTCATGATGCGCTGCCGGGAGGCCAAGGAGTTCCTCACCCTGCACCCCGAGGCGCCCATCACGGCGCGCCTGTCCACCGGCGAAATGGTGGACCTCAAGCTGGACGTGGATACCTTCGCCGCCATCACCCAGACCCTCATCTCCAAGACCATGCAGCCGGTGAAGAAGGCCCTGCGCGACGCGGGCCTGCGGCCCGAGGACGTCAAGGGCGTGGTCATGGTCGGCGGCGCCACCCGCATGCCCCAGGTGCAGAAGGCGGTGGGTGATTTCTTCCGCCAGGAACCGCTGACCAACCTCGACCCGGACAAGGTGGTGGCCCTGGGCGCCGCCACCCAGGCCAACCTGCTGGTGGGCAACAAGACCGGCCAGGACGACTGGCTGCTGCTCGACGTCATCCCGCTCTCCCTGGGCCTGGAGACCATGGGCGGCCTGACCGAGAAGATCATCCCGCGCAACGCCACCATCCCCACCGCCCGGGCCCAGGACTTCACCACCTTCAAGGACGGCCAGACCGCGATGGCCATCCACGTGGTCCAGGGCGAGCGCGAGCTGGTGGCCGACTGCCGCTCGCTGGCCCGCTTCGAGCTGCGCGGCATTCCGCCCATGGTGGCGGGCGCGGCGCGCATCCGCGTCACCTTCCAGGTCGATGCCGACGGGCTCCTTTCCGTCTCCGCCCGGGAGCAAACCACCGGCGTCGAGGCCAGCGTCACGGTGAAGCCGTCCTACGGCCTGTCCGACGACGAAATCGCCGCCATGCTCCAGGATTCCCTGGCCCACGCCAAGGACGACGCCATCAACCGGGCGCTCACCGAGGCCAAGGTGGAGGCCCGCCGCCTCATCGAGGCCACCGAGGCGGCACTGGCCGAAGACCCGCACCTGCTGTCGGAAGCCGAGACCGCCAAGATCAAGGTCGCCATCGAAAAGCTGCGCGAGACCACGGCCGGCGACAACCGCCGCCTCATCAACCTGGCCATGGACGACCTCGGCTACGAGACCCAGGAATTCGCCCACCGCCGCATGGATCAAAGCATCAAGCGCGCTCTGGCCGGGCGCAAGGTGGATGACCTCAAGACGGGAGAGGAAGAATGACCCAGATCGTCGTACTGCCCCATGTGGAGCTGTGTCCGGAAGGGGCCGTGATCGAGGCCGAGGCCGGCAAGTCCATCTGCCAGAACCTGCTGGAACACCACATCGAGCTGGAGCACGCCTGCGAGATGTCCTGCGCCTGCACCACCTGCCACGTCATCGTGCGGGAGGGCTTCAACTCCCTGGAACCCGCCGAGGACGACGAGGAAGACCTGCTGGACAAGGCCTGGGGCCTGGAACCCAACTCCCGCCTGGGCTGCCAGGCCGTCGTCGGTGACACGCCGCTGGTGGTGGAGATTCCCAAGTACAGCATCAACATGGCGAAGGAGGGACACCGCAAATGAAATGGACCGACATCAACGACATCGCCATCGAGCTTTCCGAGGCCTATCCGGACAAGAATCCCATGAAGGCCAACTTCGTCGACCTGCGGGACTGGGTCATGGCCCTGCCGGGCTTTGACGACGATCCCAAGCATTGCGGCGAAAAGATCCTGGAAGCCATCCAGCAGGCCTGGATCGACGAAGTTTCGTGACCAAATGCCCGTGCCGGTGACGTGAGCCTGTCACCGGCCGGGCTTATGCGGTTAGAATTCCGGCTCGTTCAGGGGTTGATGTCTTTGGGGGCAGCGTGCAGGGCACGGGGGCAGATTGGGGGGTAGCGACGGAGCAGGCGGCAGGGCTTGAGGCCGACCCTTTTCCGACCCATCCCTTCCCGACGCATCCTGACGCCGGGAGCCCGGCGATCTGGCGCTTCCGCTTCACCGGCGAAGGGGGCGAATACTTCCGTATCTGGATCGTCAACCTGCTGCTCACCATCGTCACGCTGGGCATCTACTCGGCCTGGGCCAAGGTCCGCCGGGAGCAGTATTTCCACCGCCATCTCCTCCTCGCCGAAAGCGGCTTCGAGTACCACGGCCGGCCGCTGGCCATCCTCAAGGGGCGCATCGTCGCCGTCGCCCTCCTGGTCACCCTTTCCGTGGCCGAGGACATCGGCCCCCTGGCCTACGGCGCGGCGCTGCTGGTGATCCTGCCCCTGGTGCCCTGGCTGGCCGTCCGCGCCCTGCGCTTCCGCGCCTACAACACCAGCTACCGGGGCCTGCGCTTTTCCTTCCACGGCACCTACTGGGAGGCCTTCCGGGTCTTCGTCGGCTACGGCCTGCTGGCCCTGTTCACCCTCTGGCTCGCCTTCCCGGTGTGGTACCGGCGCATGCGCACCTTCGCCCTCGACAACCTGCGCTTCGGCACCACGGAGTTCCGCTGCACCGTGGGCGCCGGCGAAATCTACCGGGCCACCGCCGGGCCGGTGCTGGCCCTGGTCGGCCTCTTCTTCGCCACCGTCATCCTGCTGGGCATCCTGGCCGGGGTCAATTCCAAGCGGGTGGTCGATACCGCCACCTTCGTCGGGCTCCTCGTCCTGCCGGCCATGTTCCTCGGCTTCCAGGCAGTCATCATCCCCTGGATCAACGTGCGCCTGGCCAACGCCGTGTGGAACCAGACCACCCTCGGCGGGCACGCCTTCCGCAGCAGCCTCAAGGCCCGCCACTTCGTCGCCCTGACCCTGGTGAACTGGCTGGCCATCATCGGCACCGCCGGCCTTTTCATCCCCTGGGCCCGGGTGCGAATCGCCCGCTACCGGGCCGAATGCATGGCCATCGACGCCACCTGCGACCTCGATGCCTTCATCGCCGGCGAAGGCCAGGCGGCCACCGCCCTGGGCGACGAGACGGCGGAACTGTTCGACCTGGACATCGCCCTTTGAAAGCCCTGGATGCGGCGTATTTCGACGGGCGCAGCTCGCGGCGCTGGCCGGCCCGGCTGTCCTGCGAATCCGGCCAGGTGGTGGTGCTGGGCGAATTCGGCGAGCGCCGCTACCCCCTGGCGGACCTGGAAGTCGGCGAGGCCATGGGCGCGGTGGAGCGCCAGCTCGCCTTTCCTGACGGTTCCCGCTGCACGGTGGCGGACTTGCCCGCCCTGGCGGCGTGGCTCGCCGAGGCCGGCGTGCGGGACTCGGCGGTCGTGCGCCTGCAACAGCGCTGGATCTGGGCCCTCGGCGCCCTCGCGGCCGTCGTCGCGGCGGTGGCCCTCGGCTATTACCAGTTGCTGCCCTGGGCCGCGGAGAAGATCGCCCCCCGGGTGCCGGGGGCCCTCGTTACCGCCCTTTCCAGCCAGGTACTCGACGCCCTCGACGGGAGGGTGCTCAAGCCGACGAAACTGCCCGAAGCGACCCAGGCGCGCCTGCAGCAGCGCCTCGACGCCATCCTCCAGGGCTCGGGGCAGCCCGGCTATCGCCTCTATTTCCGCGCTTCGCGGATGGGGCCCAACGCCTTCGCCCTGCCCGACGGTCACGTGGTGGTTTTCGACGACCTGGTCAAGCTTGCCGCCAGCGACGAGGAAGTCCTCGGCGTGGTGGCCCACGAACTGGGCCACGTCGCCCACCGCCACGGCCTGCGGCTGTTGATCCAGTCCTCGGTGGTGTCCTTCGTGGTGGGCATGTACCTGGGCGACCTGTCGTCGGTGGCCGCCGGTGCCGGCGTGGCCCTGCTGGAGTCGCGCTATTCCCGGGAATTCGAGCGGGAGGCGGACGATTACGCAGCCCGGACCCTGGTTGCTGCCGGCCTGGGGACGGAACCGCTGGCCGCCATGCTGGAGCGCATCGCGAAGCTGCACAAGGAAATGCCGGGGGCGGCCGGGCTGGGCGACCTGTTCAGCAGCCATCCGGATACCGCCGAGCGGGTGGCCCGGCTGCGGGCACTGCAGCGGCCCGGCCCGTGATCGCGGCATCCGGGGCTTCGACGGGCTCAGCCCGAACGGAGGTCGGGGAACCGATGCCGACTCCAAGACCGTTCGCCCTGAGCCCTTCGACATCGCTCAGGACAGGCCTGTCGAAGGGCGCTCTGCCCTGGGCGCAACGTTGGCTGAGGCGGCTTACTCGAACAGGTTCAGCAAAGCGTCCAGCCCGCCGAAATTGATTGCCACGTCGGCCTTGGCACGGGTCGCCGGCTTGGCGCGGAAGGCCACGGAGAGGCCGGCTTCGGCCATCATCAGGAGGTCGTTGGCACCGTCGCCGCAGGCGATGACCTGCTCCCGGGCCAGCCCCAGCTCGTCCCGCAGGCGGCACAGGTGGTGGGCCTTGGCGCTGGCGTCCACGATGTCGCCGACGACGCGGCCGGTCAGCTTGCCGCCGCTGATCTCCAGCTCGTTGGAGGTGGCGAAGTCGAAGCCCAGCTCGATGCGCAGGCGCTCGGTGAAATAGGTGAAACCGCCGGAGAGGATGGCGGTACGCAGGCCGGCGGCCTGGGCGGCGGCCAGTAGTTCCCGGGCGCCGTGGGAAAGGAGCAGGCGCTCGCCATAGACGCGGGCGAGCACCCGGGCGTCCAGCCCGGCCAGCAGGGCCAGACGGCGGCGCAGGCTTTCGCGGTAGTCGATCTCGCCGCGCATGGCCGATTCGGTGATGGCGGCAACCTCGGCCTTCTTGCCGGCGAAGTCGGCCAGTTCGTCGATGCACTCGATGGTGATCAGGGTCGAGTCCATGTCGAAGGCGATCAGCCCGAAATCGGCGAGCTTCTTCCCGGGGGCGATGAAGGCCCAGTCCAGGCGCTCCGCCTCGATGAGGGGGATCAGGGCGTCGAATTCCGTCCTGCGGGCGGCGCCCCGCAGGCGCACCACCTGGGGCGGCCGCGGCTCCACGGCAGTGGCGCCGGTGGCCGCGACAAGGCGTTCCAGCAGGAAGGTAGGCAGCGCCCCCCCCTGGATGACGAGGTCCATCAGTTGCCGTTCGCGCGGAGCGGCAGCACGTCCCGCAGCATGATGGCGGCGTCGCGGATCATCTTCTCGGTGGTGGCCCAATCGACGCAACCGTCGGTGACGGAGCAGCCGTACTTGAGCTGGGACAGATCGTCAGGGATGGACTGGTTGCCAGCCTCGATGTTGGATTCGATCATCACGCCCACCAGGGACCTGTTGCCCAGGCGCACCTGGTTGACCACGTCGGCCATGACCAGGGGCTGCAGCTCCGGCTTCTTGAAGCTGTTGGCGTGGGAGCAATCGACGACGATGTTGGCCGGCAGCTTGGCCTTGGCCAGGGCCTGCTCGACCATGGAGATGGAGACGGTGTCGTAATTCGGCCGGCCATCGCCGCCGCGCAGGACGATATGGCCGTAGCTGTTGCCCTTGGTGCGGACGATGGCGACGCGGCCCTCGCCGGTGAGGCCGAGGAAGGAATGGGGCTTGGAGGCGGAGAGGATGGCGTTGATGGCCACGGCCAGGTCGCCGCTGGTGCCGTTCTTGAAGCCGACGGGGGTGGACAGGCCGGAGGACATCTCGCGGTGGGTCTGGGATTCGGTGGTGCGGGCGCCGATGGCGGTCCAGGCGATGAGGTCGCCGTAATACTGGGGCGAATTGGGGTCCAGCGCCTCGGTGCCGATGGGCAGGCCCAGGTCGGCCACGTTGAGGAGGAATTCGCGGGCCTTCTCCATGCCGATATCGACGCGGAAGGAATCGTCCATGAAGGGGTCGTTGATGTAGCCCTTCCAGCCCACGGTGGTACGGGGCTTCTCGAAATAGACGCGCATGACCAGCAGCAGGGTGTCGCTCACTTCCTTGGACAGCTCGTGCAAGCGGCGGGCGTAGTCGAGGCCGGCGACGGGATCGTGGATGGAGCAGGGGCCCACCACCACGAACATGCGCGGATCCTTGCGGTCCAGGATGTTGCGAAGGGCCTCGCGGCCGTGCTGGACGGCCCGGGTGGCCTTGGCCGTGATGGGCAGGCGGGCATGCAGCTCCGCCGGGGTCGGCATGGGGTCGAAGGAAGCGACGTTGACGTTTTCGATGGCTTGGGTGGTCATGGTTTATTGCTCGTTCTGTGCGGCTTGGGCCGAAACGGGGGATTTTATCCTATGTGGGGGGTGGGGCGGAGTGCTTCGGTTTTTGGATTCTTCGGCCGCTGTTTTCCGCGCCTGACGCGCGGCATTACTTTCTTTTGGCGAGACAAAAGAAAGTAATGCCGCGGTTAACGCAGAAAGCAGCGCATCAGAAAAGCCAGAGAACACAGGGGCTTCGACAAGCCTGTCCTGAGCCCCGTCGAAGGGCTCAGCCCGAACGGAGCAGGTTCAGGCCAACAACCTGAACATTTCCTTCGCCGCCCCCACCTTGTCCCCCAGCGTCGGGCAATGCCGCACATACACCAGCCGATCCTGCCCCGCCAGCCGGAAGTTCCGGTTCTTCTGGATGAGGTTGATGATGGTGATGGGCTCGATGGGCGGGTTGGGGCCGAACTGCACGACCAGTTGGTCGGCGGTGGCGTCCAGCTTCTGCACCCCCAAAGGCCGCGCCATCAGGCGCACGCGGTGGGTGGCGAGCAGGGATTGCCCTTGCGGCGGCAATTCGCCGAAGCGGTCGATGAGTTCCTCCTGCAAACCGTCGATGTCCTCGGCGGTCTCGCAGTTGGCGAGGCGTTTGTACAGCGTCAGGCGCTCATGCACGTCCGGGCAGTAGGCATCGGGCAGCAGGGCGGGGACGTGGAGGTTGATCTCGGTGGCGATGCCCAGGGGCTGGGTGAGGTCCGGTTCCTTGCCCTGCTTCAGCGCCGCCACGGCGCGGTTGAGCATCTCGGTGTAGAGGTTGAAGCCCACTTCCTGCATCTCGCCGCTCTGGTTTTCGCCCAGCACCTCGCCGGCGCCGCGGATTTCCAGGTCGTGCATGGCGAGGTAGAAGCCGGAGCCCAGTTCCTCCATCTTCTGGATGGCTTCCAGGCGCTGGCGGGCCTGCTTGGTCATGGCCTTGGCGTCCTGCACCAGGAGGTAGGCGTAGGCCTGGTGGTGGGAGCGGCCGACGCGGCCGCGCAGCTGGTGGAGCTGGGCGAGGCCGAATTTCTCCGAGCGGTTGATGAGGATGGTGTTGGCGTGGGGGTTGTCGATGCCGGTTTCGATGATGGTGGTGCACAGCAGCAGGTTGGCCCGTTGCTGGGTGAAGTCGCGCATGACGCGCTCCAGCTCCCGCTCGTTCATCTGGCCGTGGCCGATGACGATGCGCGCCTCGGGCACCAGCTTTTCCAGCTTTTCCCGCATGTTGTCGATGGTGTCGACCTCGTTGTGCAGGAAGTACACCTGGCCGCCCCGCTTCAGCTCCCGCAGCACGGCTTCGCGGATGATGCCGTCGGAGAAGTTGCTGACGAAGGTCTTGATGGCCAGCCGCTTCTGGGGCGCCGTGGCGATGACCGAGAAGTCCCGCAGGCCCTCCATGCTCATGGCAAGCGTCCGCGGGATGGGGGTGGCGGTGAGGGTCAGCACGTCCACTTCGGCGCGGAGCGACTTCAGCGCCTCCTTCTGGCGCACGCCGAAGCGGTGTTCCTCGTCAATGATGACCAGGCCCAGGCGGGCGAATTCCACGTCCTTGCCGATCAGCTTGTGGGTGCCGATGATGACGTCGATCTTGCCCTCGGCCAGTTCCTTCAGGGCTTGGGCGGATTCCTTGGCGGTCTTGAAGCGGGACAGCTCGGCGATCTTCACCGGCCAGTCGGCGAAGCGATCGACGAAGGTCTGGTAATGCTGCTCGCAAAGCAGCGTCGTTGGGCAGAGCACCGCTACCTGCTTGCCGCCGGCCACGGCGCAGAACGCAGCGCGCAGGGCCACCTCGGTCTTGCCGAAGCCGACGTCGCCGCACACCAGGCGGTCCATGGGCTTGCCGGCGCGCATGTCCTCGATGACGGCGGCGATGGCGGCGGCCTGGTCGGCGGTTTCCTCGAAGCCGAAGCCATCCGCGAAGGCTTCGTAATCGTGTTCCTTGAAGGCGAAGGCATGGCCCTGGCGGGCGGCGCGGGCGGCGTAGAGGGCGAGCAGCTCGGCGGCGGTGTCGCGGGCCTGCTCGGCGGCCTTCTTCTTGGCCTTTTCCCACTGGCCGGAACCCAGGGTGTGCACCGGCGCCGTTTCCGGGTCGGCGCCGGAATAGCGGGAAATCACGTGCAACTGGGAGACGGGCACGAAGAGCTTGGCCTGGTTGGCGTAGTGCAGCTCCAGGAATTCGGTGGCGCCTTCCCCCAGGTCCAGGCTCACCAGGCCCTGGTAGCGGCCGATGCCGTGGTTCTCGTGCACCACCGGGTCGCCCACCTTGAGTTCGGTGAGATCCTTCAGCCAGTTGTCGAAACTGGCCTTCTTCTGGGCCTCCCGGCGGGTGCGGCGGGGGGCGCCGGCGAAGAGTTCGGTTTCGGTGACGAAGGCGAGGCCGGGCAGGGCGAAGCCGGCGTGGAGCGGGCCGACGGTGAGGGCGAGGGGCTGCTTGCCGTCGAGGAAATCGGTGAGCGAGGCGCAGGCCGCCGGCGCCACGCCGTGCTCCGCCAGCATGGCCCCCAGGGTCTCCCGCCGCCCGGCGGATTCGGCCAGGAGCAGCACGCGGCCGGCGAAGGCGCCGGTGAAGGCCTTCAGGGCGGCGAGCGGGTCATCCGCCCGCCGTTCCACCGCCACCTTGGGGATGGCGGCGGCTTCGCCCGGGTTGCCGCCGCCGATGTGCAGGCGGGGCAAAGGCTTGGCCCGGGTGAAGAAGGCTTCGTCGCTGAGGAAGAGATCGGCTGGCGGCAGCAGCGGCCGCGCCTTGTCCCCCTGCAGCAGGGTGTAGCGGGATTGCGTATCGGCCCAGAAGCCGGCGATGGCCCCGGCGGCGTCGCCGTGGGTGACCAGCACGCTGTCCTGGGGCAGGTAATCGAATAGGGTGGCCGTCTCCTCGAAGAAGAGGGGCAGGTAATACTCGATGCCGGCGGAGGGGATGCCGCTGGAAACATCCTTGTATACGCCAGACTTGGCCGGGTCGCCCTCGAACACCTCGCGGAAGCGCTGGCGGAAGCGGGTGCGCCCCTTGTCGTCCATGGGGAATTCCCGGGCCGGCAGGAGGCAGATTTCCGGCACCGGGTAGAGGGTGCGCTGGGTGTCGATGTCGAAGGTGCGGATGGTCTCGATCTCGTCGTCGAAGAGGTCGAGCCGGTAAGGCAGCGCCGAGCCCATGGGGAAGAGGTCGATCAGCCCGCCGCGGATGGAGTATTCCCCCGGCGACACCACCTGGGTGACGTGGGTGTAGCCGGCCAGGGTCACCTGGCCGCGGAAGGCCTCGGCGTCCAGCTTCCTGCCTTTCTTGAAGGCGAAGGTGTAGGCGGCGAGGAAAGAGGTCGGGGCCAGGCGCACCACCGCCGTCGTCGCCGGTACCAGCAACACGTCGATGGCCCCGCCCAGGGTCGCCCACAGGGTGGCGAGGCGCTCGGAAACCAGGTCGTGGTGGGGCGAGAAATGGTCGTAGGGCAGGGTCTCCCAGTCCGGCAGCAGGCGCACCCGCAGGTCCGGGGCGAACCAGGGGATTTCGTCCAGCAGCCGCTGGGCGTCGCCGGCGCTGGCTGTGACGACCACCAGGGGCTGCTTCCCCGCCAGACGGGCGAGGGCCAGGGCGTCGGCGGAGCCGGGGAGGGCAGGGAGGTCGATCCGCTGGCCGGGCTTGGGGAGCGGCGGGAGGGAGGGAAGCAGGGGGGTGTGCGGCATGAGGCGGGGAATTATACCGCCGGGGAGGGGTGCCTCTAATGTAAGTCTGTTTGCATGTGAAACGCCGCAACTCAACCAGCATCAATTCTTTCAATTTTCTCGATGCCATGCGCTTGAAGAGCTTTGATTATCTCCTCGATGTCAATTGTGGGCACCAGTTTTTCTGATTTCGGTACTGCCTTGATCATCTGCTCTTCCTCTTCAACCTCGGCCTGAGTGACAGGAATCTTGAAGTGCTTTAAGGCCTCAGACAGCTTTGTATAGAGTAATAATTTTCGCTTGTTACTTACACGCTCACAAAACTCTTGTTTCAAGTGATCGTTAATATAAGCTTTATCTTCGAACAGCGTCCCATAATCGGCATCTCGGGAAACGATCACCAACTCGCCATTGTTCCTAAGGGCGCATTCGATCATCCATTCCCAGTTAAACGCATCACCTAAAGAAGTATCGTTCTTCTTTCGTGGGGGGCATCCATGTAGGAAGCGCTTGAGGGCTCGGCGTCTGATAGTGTTCCGAAATTTATTTTCCCTCGATAGTACGAGCGGGTTCTCTCGATGAAAGATTCGCTGACACGCTTTATACACAGGGTCATACTGGGCAGGATTTTCAAGCGCATTCTTGAGCTTACGCTTAAGAGTTTTTACTCGTTCCCCAGCAGCTTTTAAGTTTGCCTGCATTGCCTTCACGGCTTTTGCGTCAGAAAACAAACCCGGGCGAGAGATATTTGTCGGAGGTTTTAGTTCCTGCATGCCCTCCAAGATTGCGGCTTGGCGGTTCCGCTTGTATTCCATTTCCAGCTGATAGGTGATAATCACGCTTTCGGAAATTTGCTCCAAATGATGAAGCAGCGAAAGGCCTGCATCGGTTCGTGCCCGATAGAAATCGAGCCAGATATTTGTATCGACAAAGAGCAGTTTCTTGATTGCCATCGTCGGAATTTTCCAAAAATTACATTCTATCTATATGGAATGTGCATGCAAATGTGATATGTGAATATTTTGGCAAAGTCTTGCAAATGTCGCAATTTGCTTTCGGTTCGTAGAAATGAGCGCCTCACCCAAACACCAACGCCGCCGCCACCTTCCTTCCCTCCGCCGCCAGAATGTTGTAAGTCCGGCACGCCGCTTGCAAATCCATCACTTCCAGCCCGATGCCCGCCGGGGCGAAGGGGCGCATCAAGGCCCCTGGAGGGAAGCGCAGGCGGTTGCCGGTGCCGAGGAGGACGATCTCGGTGCCCAGGCCGAGGAGCTTGGCCATGTCGGCTTCGGTGAGGGTTTCCGGGGTGGCGGTGGTCCAGTCGGTGTACATGGAATCGGGCAGGACGATGACGTTGCCTTCGTAACGCTGGTGGTTGATGGCGACGTAGCCCTCGCCGTAGGCGGTGAAGATGTTGAGGCCGGCGGTGTTGGATTGGTGCAGCTTCATGGGCGGTTGGACCTCGGGGTGGCGGGTGCGGGTGGGGTTTTCCCTCGCAAAATTGCGGTGCACCATGGGTTAAAGTAGGATTATACCTTTGCCCGAAAGCCCGCCTCGCCGGGACATTTGCATGAAACACGTCAAGAAATCCGCCAAGCTCGCCAACGTCTGCTACGACATCCGCGGCCCCGTGCTGCAGAAGGCCAAGCAGATGGAGGAGGAGGGCCACAAGATCATCAAGCTGAACATCGGCAACCTGGCCGCCTTCGGCTTCGATGCGCCGGAGGAAATCCAGCAGGACATCATCCGCAACCTGCCCAACGCGGCCGGCTATACCGATTCCAAGGGCATCTTCGCCGCCCGCAAGGCGATCATGCACTACACGCAGCAGAAGGGCATCAAGGGCGTGACCCTGGACGACATCTACGTCGGCAACGGGGTTTCCGAGCTGATCGTGATGGCCATGAACGCGCTGCTGGACGCCGGCGACGAGGTGCTGGTGCCGGCGCCGGACTACCCGCTGTGGACGGCGGCCATCAGCCTTTCCGGCGGCACGCCCAAGCATTACCTGTGCGACGAGTCCAAGGGCTGGCTGCCGGACCTCGACGACATCCGCAGCAAGATCAACGCCCACACCAAGGCCATCGTCATCATCAACCCCAACAACCCCACCGGGGCCTTGTATCCGGACGACCTGCTGCACGAGATCATCGACATCGCCCGCCAGCACCACCTGATCGTCTACGCCGACGAGGTGTACGACAAGGTGCTGTACGACGGGGAGAAGCACACCTCCATCGCTTCCCTGTCCGAGGACGTGCTGACCATCACCTTCAACGGCCTCTCCAAGAACTACCGTTCTTGTGGCTACCGCGCCGGCTGGCTGGTGGTTTCCGGCGACAAGCGCCACGCCAAGGATTACATCGAGGGTCTGGACATGCTGGCCTCCATGCGCCTGTGCGCCAACGCGCCGGGGCAGCACGGCATCCAGACCGCCCTGGGCGGCTACCAGAGCATCGACGACCTGGTGGCGGAAGGCGGCCGCATGCGCCGCCAGCGGGACGTGGCCTACGAGCTGCTCAACGCCATCCCGGGGGTGAGCTGCGTCAAGCCCAAGGCCACGCTGTACATGTTCCCCCGGCTGGACCCCAAGGTCTACCCAATCAAGAACGACCAGGCCTTCATCCAGGAACTGCTGCAGGAGGAGAAGGTGCTGCTGGTGCAGGGCTCCGGCTTCAACTGGCCGCACCCGGACCACTTCCGCCTCGTCTTCCTGCCCCACGAGGACGACCTGCGCGAGGCCATCGGCCGCGTCGCCCGCTTCCTGGAAAACTATCGCAAGCGTCACAACACCAACCAACCTCAGTAAAGCAGATCATGAAACCCATCAATGTTGGCCTTATCGGCATCGGCACCGTCGGCGGTGGCACCTGGACCGTCCTCAATCGCAATGCGGAAGAAATCACCCGCCGCGCCGGCCGTCCGATTCGAATTACCGCGGTGGCCGACAAGAACGTGGAACTGGCCAAGCAGGTCACCGGCGGCGCCTGCAAGGTGACCGACGATGCCTTCGCCGTGGTGAACGACCCCGAGATCGACATCGTCGTCGAGCTGATCGGCGGCTACGGC
>JRYG01000618.1_pt1 | contig 107483 bp, 95 predicted proteins | sample 235341 | NCBI WGS metagenome assembly JRYG01 (sample SAMN03074218, study PRJNA261478) | activated sludge metagenome | biome: Wastewater Treatment Plant; feature: Wastewater; material: Activated sludge; isolation source: activated biomass of a wastewater treatment plant treating hydrocarbon... ...
GGCCCGCTTCCAGGTGGTGTTTTGCATGGATGACCGAGAAGAGGGCACCCGCCGCCATCTGGAGGAGCTGGATCCACGCATCGAAACTTTCGGCGCTGCGGGTTTCTTCGGGGTGGCCATGAGGTGGCGGGGCCTGGACGACAAGGACTGGACATCCCTGTGCCCTGTGGTGGTCCGGCCGATCCATGCGGTGGAGGAGCAGCCGCGGGAATTCGGCCTGACCCTCAGGCGCTACCGGGAGCGGCAGAGCTGGCGGCAGGGCTGGCGGGAGCGCCTGCACCGCTACACGCGCCGTGCCCCTTTGCTGGGGGCTGCCGTGGCGGGCCTGACTGCGCCCGGAACCTTGGCGGTGCTGGCCGGCAGGGTGCTGGCCCCTGGGGCCCATGGCCTGCGCGTGGAGCGCTGGGGCGCGCGTTTTGCGCCAGCGCCGGCCACCACGCTGGCGCTGACCGCCGCCAGCGAGGCTGCCGGGCGCTCTCCGCAAGCCCCCCAGGCGGGCTTCACTGATGCGGAGCAGGCCGACCGGGTGGAGGCTTTCCTGCGCACGGTGGGCCTCAGTGATGGCTTTGGTCATCTGGTGCTGATGCTGGGCCATGGCTCCACCAGCCAGAACAACCCGCACCGATCCGCCTACGATTGCGGGGCCTGCTCCGGCCGGCACGGGGGGCCCAACGCCCGCGCCTTTGCAGCCATGGCCAATCGGCCGGAGGTGAGGGCGCTTCTTGCGGCCCGGGGGGTGGTGATTCCGGCTGAGACCTGGTTCGTCGCCGCCCAGCACGACACCTGCGACGACGGGGTCGAGTGGTACGACCTGGAGGATGTGCCGGAGCGGTTCCAGCCTTACCGCGCAGAGTTGAAGCACGCACTGGACGAGGCCTGCGCCCGGCACGCGGCGGAACGCTGCCGGCGCTTTGCCAAGGCTTCCCCGGACTGGCAGCCGGAGCAGGCGCTGCGGCATGTGCAGGTGAGGCGGCGGGATTTTTCCCAGGCCCGGCCGGAACTGGGCCACGCCACCAACAGCGTGGCGCTGGTGGGCCGGCGCAGCATGAGCCGGGGCACCTTTCTCGATCGCCGGGCATTTCTGGTTTCCTATGACCCGACCCGGGACGCGGACGGCCAGGTGCTGGAGAGCATCCTGCTGGCGGTGGGGCCGGTTGGGGCCGGGATTAATCTGGAGTACTACTTTTCCACGGTGAACAACGCGCATTTCGGCTGCGGGACCAAGGTCGCGCACAACCTGGTGGGGCAGTTCGGGGTGATGGAGGGGACGGGCTCGGATTTGCGTACCGGTCTGCCCTGGCAGATGGTGGAGATCCACGAGGCCATGCGGTTGCTGGTGGTGGTGGAGCAAAGCCGGGAGGTGGTGGAAGCGATTTATGCCCGCCAGCCCCCGGTGCAGGAGTTGGTGGGCAACGGCTGGCTGCTGCTGGCGGTGAAGGCGCCGGATAGCGCGGCCATCCACCGTTTTGAGCCGGGCCGGGGCTGGGTGGCCTGGCGCGGCGAGGCTGTGCCGCCGTTGGCTGCCAGCTCGGAGGCCTGCTACCGGGGCCAGAGGGAGGCCTTGCCGCCGACTTTGCTGGCGCGGCCGCCAGCCGGGGAGGGCAGGGGATGAGTGTTGATGCGGTCGTGGCTGGCTGGCTCACCGTGCTGGTTCCCGCGCTGCCTTTCGGGGCGGCGCTGCTGATCGGGATCGGGCTCTTCACCGGCGGGACGGCGGGGGAGCGGAGCGAGCGGTCGGTAGCGCAGGTGGCGGGTGCCGCTTCGCTGGGGGTGTTCATGCTGGTGCTGGTGCTTGATGGTCTGGCGCTGGCGGGCGAAGCGCCACGGCAGGTGAGCCTGGGCACCTGGTTCGCCGCGGCCGGGCTGGATGTGGAGGTTTCCTTCCTGCTGGACCGCACGGCGCTGGGCATGGCCACGGTGACGGCGGTGCTGGGTGGCCTCGTTGTGCGCTTTTGCCGGGCCTACCTGCACCGGGAGACGGGGTTTCATCGCTTCTACATGACCTTGTGCCTGTTCCTTTCCGGAATGCTGCTGCTGGCCCTGGCCGGCAACGCGGTGCTGGCATTCGTGGGCTGGGAGCTGTGCGGGCTGGCGTCTTACCTGTTGATTGGCTACAACCGGGAGCGGCCGGCCGCCACCGAGAATGCCACCTTCGCGTTCCTCAGCAATCGGGTGGGCGATGGTGGCTTTCTGCTCTCCATCGGTCTGGCGGTGTGGTGGCTGCAGTCGGTGGAGTGGCCGGTGGTGGTGGCGTTGCATCCGGACCCGGTCACGGCGCGCATGCTGGCCTTCGGTCTGGTGGTGGCGGCGCTGGTGAAGTCTGCTCAGGTGCCGTTCTCGGCCTGGATCGCGCGGGCGCTGGAAGGACCCACGCCGTCTTCCGCAGTGTTTTACGGCTCGGTGATGGTGCACGCGGGAGTGTTCCTGGTGATCCGGCTGGAGCCGCTCCTGCGGCAGGTGCCGGATCTGATGGTGGGGCTTGCTCTGGCGGGGTTTGCGACCTCGGTCTATGCCTATCTGGTGGGCCTGACGCAATCCGACGTGAAATCCAGCCTGCTCTACGGCACGCTCGGGCAAACGGGGCTGATGTTCCTGGCCTGCGGGCTGGGGGCGTTTGATCTGGCTGCTGTCCACCTGGTGGCGCATGCGGTGTGGCGGGCCTACCAGTTCCTGCTGGCGCCTTCCTGGCTGGCCCTGATGCCGGCGCCTGACGTTCCCGCGCCCGGGTGGTTGCGGAAGCGCCGCCAGCTTTACGTGGCGGCACTGCAGCGGTTCTGGCTCGACAATCTGGCGCTCAGCCTGCTGGCGCGTCCCACCCAGGCGCTGGGCCGCGACATGGCGAGGCTGGACGGTGAGGTGCTGGACCGACTCGCTGGAGCGGGCGGGCCTGGTGGGGATGACCCGGAGCGGGCGGCCACCGGCGTGCCGGGACGGATGCTGGCCAGCCTCGCGCAGCGGTTGCAGCGCTTCGAGGACCGGCTGCTCACAGGCAGCCAGGGTGGGACCGTGGGCAAGGCAACAGGAAGGGTGTTGCGGGCGCTTGCACTGGTGGAGAGCCTGCTGGAGCAGCCCCGCTATCTGATGTTGATGGTGATGGCGACGTTTGTGGTGATCCTGTGATGGTGGAACTGGCCTGGGCCGACTTTCTGGATATTCCGATCCTGCAATGGCTGCAGATCCTGCCCTTGCTCGGCGGTTGCGCGGCGTATCTGCTGCGGGAACGGGCGGTGGCGGTATGGGTCGGGCGGGTGACCGCGGGGCTGGAGCTGGCCCTGGCGATACGGCTCTACCTGCTGGTGGATGCCGGGTCCGCCGCCCTGCAGCTTTCCGAGCGGATGGATGTGATTGGCTACCATGTGGCGGCCGATGGGGTCAGCACGCTTTTTGTTCTGCTGGCGGCACTGCTGTTCTTCCTGCTGAGTTTCTATGGCCTGGTGCAGGGCCTGGCCTCGGCCGGGCGGGTGACGGCCGCCGTGCTGGCGGCGGAAGGGGCGCTGATGGCCTCGCTGCTCACCCTCAACCTGGCGTGGTTCATCGCCAGTTCGGCGGCGGAACTGGGCCTGGTGGCTTATCTGCTTGGGCGTTGGTCCACGTCCACGGAGGAGAATCGCGCGCTCGCCATGGCGCGGTTTGTACAGTTTCAGGGTTTCGGGCTAGCCCTGCTGGTGGCCGGGGCGGTGATCCTGGGCTGGAATCATGCGGACGTGACCGAGGGGCAATGGAGCTTCGATCTGCTGGATCTGGCCCGCACGCCGCCGGAGGGGGGCTACCTGAGCGCGGCCTTCTTCCTGCTCTTTTACGGATTGGGCATTCGCACGCCGATTTTTCCGTTGCACGGCTGGCTGCCTCACGTGGCCCACCGGGGCATGGTGGCTGTGGCGCCGGTATTGCTGCTGGGCGTCAAGGTGGGCGTGTACGGGATGGTGCGGTTTTTGTTGCCGCTGACGCCCGGTGCGGTCGCTGCGTGGCAGGGTTATGTGGTGGCTTTTGCCATGGCCGGGGTCTTTTACACCGCAGCGCTGGCCTTTCTGCAAACCAATCTCCGACGCCTGCTCTCGTTCGCGGTGGTGAGCCATACCAGTCTGATCGTGATCGGCCTGTTTACCCTGGATGCGAGCGGTCTGCAGGGGGCCGTGCTGCTGGCGGTCAACTTCGGTCTCGCGGCGACGGTGATGTTGTTCATGGTGGGGTTTGTCTTCCGCCGCACCCGCACCACTGATCTGGACCGCCTGGGGGGGTTGTTCGATCGCATCCCGTTCATCGCCGGCTCGTTCCTGGTGGGGGGGCTGGCGATTGTGGGCATGCCGGGCACGCCGGGGTTCGACGCCGCGCACCTGGTGCTGGAGGCTTCGATCCATCGCTTCGGCGCCTTGCCTACCGTGGCAACCGCCCTGGGCAACGTGGCGGCGGCAGGTTTCCTGTTGTGGGCTTTCCAGCGCGCCTTTCTCGGGCCGGCGTCAGAAGGGGGGCCAACCACCGCGGTGGAACGAACCGGCTTGATGGAGTACTTCGTGGGGGGCGTGGCAGTGCTGGTGCTGCTGGCGGCGGGGTTCTACCTGGAGCCCTGGTTCAACCTGACCGAGGCGGCGCTCCGGGCGCTGGCCGACCGGTTTGTGCAGGTGTGAGGGGCGATTGATGGCGAGCCTGCCCCTGCTGAGCCTGTTGATTTTGACCCCCCTGCTGGGGGCTATCCTGGTACTGGCCCGCCCCGGATTGCCGTGGGCGAGGACGGCGGCGCTGGCCGCGGGGTTGCTCGAACTGGGTTGGTCGTTGGCCGCGCTGTACTGCTTTGACCCGGCGGATGCCGGTTTCCAGCTGGTGGAGCGCACCCCCTGGATCGCTTCGCTCAACATCGGCTATTTCCTCGGCGTGGATGGCCTGTCGGTACTCTTCCTCCCGGCTACGGCCTTGCTCTTCCTGGGGGTCACGCTCGCCGGCTGGCTCGGCATTCGAGCCATGCCGCGCTTGTACTTTGCGCTGCTGCTGCTGTTGCAGGCGGCGATCATGGGTGTGTTTTGCGCGCTGGACGGGGTGTTGTTCTTCGTCTTCTGGGAACTGACCCTGGCACCCCTCTACTTCCTGACCAGCCTGTGGGGCCGGGGGGCGGAACGTGTGCTGGCCGCAGGCAAGTACACGCTGACCATGCTGACGGGCGGTGCAGCGGTGCTGCTCGCCTTCGTCATCCTGTCAAACGCTGGCGGAGAACCGGCTTTTGATCTGCCCACCCTCGCCGAGCGCGAACTGGCCCGGGGCCCGGGCATGGCGGTGTTCCTGCTGTTTCTGTTCGGGTTTGGCGTCAAGACGCCCGTGCTGCCGCTCCACACCTGGTTACCCTTGCTGTGCCGGGAGGGTCCGTTGGCGGTGGCGGCGCTCACGACGGGGCTGAAGCTCGGGGCCTACGGGTTGCTGCGGTTCGCGCTTCCATTGGCGCCTCTGGCTGCGCGGGAACTGCATTGGCTGCTCGCCGGCTTGGGTACCGCGGCGATTCTCTATGGGGGGGTGATCGCGGTCGTGCAGACACACTGGAGAGGGGTGCTGGCCTATTCCAGCATCGCCCATGTGGGACTCGTGGTGCTGGGCTTGGCGTCGTTCAACCAGTTGGGTGTGCAGGGCGCGGTGCTGCAACTTCTGAACTTCACGCTGGTGGCCGGTGGGATGTGCCTGGTGTTGGAGTTTCTTGAGGCACGCACCGGGAGCAGCCACCTGCTGCGGCTGGGGGGCGCGGCGCAGACCATGCCCAAGCTGGCGGCGGTGTTCCTGCTGCTGGGGCTCGCGGGTTTGGGGATACCGGGAACTGCGGGTTTCCCGGCGGAGTTGATGCTGATCCTGAGCGCGCTGCAAACCCACACCGGGGCGGCGCTGGCGGCCTTGTTCGGAATGGTGCTGGCCGCAGCCTATTTTCTGCTTGCTTATCGGCGCGCCTTTTTCGGCCCGGCACAATCCGGCGCGGTGGCCCAGGCGGATGACCTTCTCCGGCGGGAATGGTGGATCGCCGCTGTGGCTGCGGCCTGGGTGCTGGGTGTGGGCTTGTTTCCCGGGCCGGTGCTGGACCTCATCCGCCCGGCAGCCCGGGTGTGGGCTGCACGGTTCGGGTAGCCCGCCGCCAGGGTTGAGGCTGGGCGTTCAGCGTCGCTTGAGCAGGAAGTGCCAGACGCGGTTTTCTTCGTTTTCCGAGAGCAGTTCATGCCCGGTCTGACGACAAAAAGCCTGCAGATCCTTGGCGGTAGCCGGGTCGGTTGCTTCGATGCGCAGGATCTGGCCGCTCTGCATGTCAGCGAGGGCTTTCTTGGTGCGCAGGATGGGCAGTGGGCAGTTGAGCCCCTTGGTGTCGAGTTCCTTGTCCCATTGCATGGGGTGCTCCTTGGTCTTGCGGTGGGGTCAGCGGCCCTTGCGGGCCATGAAAACGAGTCTTTCAAAAAGGTGGACGTCCTGCTCGTTCTTGAGCAGGGCGCCATGGAGAGGCGGCAAGGCGGCCCGAGGGTCCTTGCTGCGCAGGGCTTCGGCGGGGATGTCCTCGGCCATGAGCAGCTTGAGCCAGTCCAATAGTTCAGAGGTGGAGGGCTTCTTCTTCAGGCCCGGGATGTCGCGCATCTCAAAGAACACTTCAAGTGCTTCCTTGAGCAAGGCTTGCTTGAGCCCGGGGTAGTGCACGTCCACGATCTTCTGCATCGTCTCCTTGTCAGGGAAACGGATGTAATGGAAGAAGCAGCGGCGCAGGAACGCATCCGGCAGCTCTTTCTCGTTGTTGGAGGTGATGAAGACGATCGGGCGGTGCCGTGCCTGGACGAGCTGCCGGGTTTCGTAGACATAGAACTCCATCCGGTCCAGTTCCCGCAGCAGGTCGTTGGGGAACTCGATGTCCGCCTTGTCGATTTCGTCGATGAGCACCACACAGGGTGTTTCGGACGTGAAGGCCTGCCACAGCACCCCCTGCACGATGTAGTTGCCAATGTCCCGGACGCGCTCATCGCCCAGTTGGGAATCCCGCAGCCGGGATACGGCATCGTATTCGTAAAGACCTTGCTGGGCACGGGTTGTGGATTTGATATGCCATTGCAGGAGCGGCACACCGAGGGCGCTTGCCACTTCCTCGGCGAGCATGGTTTTGCCGGTGCCCGGTTCGCCCTTGATCAGCAGAGGCCGTTGGAGGGAAATGGCCGCGTTTACGGCCAGAGTCAGATCTGGAGTGGCGACGTAGCTGGAAGACCCGGAAAAGCGCAGCGGTGTCATGACGATGGGAGCCTGATGGGGAGTCGGCAGACTAGCAGAAAGGCCATCTATCCGGCAGCGGCTTGCGGAAGGAAAATCGGAGCCGGGTTGCGCTTTGACGCAAGCCAAGCCCCTGACTAGAATCATCGCAACCAAAACGATAACGATTTCTCCACCACACCAAAGAGACAATCATGAAGGTTTCGTGCCTGTTGATGTTTGTCGTGTCGGGCGGGGCTGCTGTGTGGGCCCAGGCGGCAGAGGGGGATGCTGCGGCAGCCGCCCGAAGCAAAATCTCTCACTGCACGGGGTGTCATGGCATCCCGGATTACAAGAACACCTTCCCCGAAGTGTACCGGGTGCCCAAACTGGGCGGGCAGCACCCACAGTACATCGTCAAGGCGCTCCAGGCATACAAGTCCGGGCAGCGCAGTCATCCCACCATGCGGGGCATAGCGGCGAGCTTGAGCGATCAGGACATGGCCGACATTGCCGCCTATTACGGCAGTCAGAAGTGAGGCGCGGGCCATGGGAAATCTCAGCTTAGGGTGGGTGGCGGTGGCTGCATTGCTGGCGAGCGGCGTGGCAACGGCGGCGGGCGATGTGCGGATGGGCGCGGAGAAGGCCCAGGTGTGTGCGGCTTGTCATGGCGCGGATGGCAACAGCCAGTCGCCCGATTTCCCGCGCCTTGCAGGGCAGCATCCTGATTACTTGTACCAGGCGCTTTCCCAGTACAAATCGGGCAAGCGCAAGGATCCCGTGATGGCGGCACAGGTGGAAAAACTCACCAAGGCAGACATGCAGGATCTGGCAGCGTATTTTGCCCGCCAGTCAGGGCTCCGGCAGCTCAAATGACTGGCGTGGCGGAGCGTGGGCGAGGCTGCCGTTGAACCGGCCGAGGGGCTTTTTCAGCCCCTCGCGCAGCGCACGCACTCCACGTAGGCTTCGCCGTCCAGGGCTGCGCCATTGCGCTGGGCCTTCCATATGGTTTCACCCAGACATTCCAGTACCAAGTGCAAAGCCTGATGCCGGTCGCCCAGACGTTTCAATTGGGTGTCGAATGCGGTTCGCAAGCCCCGGGGCTGGTCGATGGAGAGTTGTTCCTCGATGGCCAGATGCAGGCTCAAATGCAGAAACGGGTTGAGCTGGCCGGATTCTGGTGTGAAATCTTTGTCCAAGACTGCATCACCGGACTCCAGCAGCTTGTGATATTCCGGATGTAGCGCGACAAGGTCGGCAGCAATGGTTTCAAGCGGAGTCAGTACTTCGCGGTTGATGTGTTTGCGCCATGCGTCGATGAAAAATTGCCGGGCTTGGTCGCGGGATGGGTTGAACATGGCTACTCGGTCTTGTCAGGGAATTGGCACAGATCGCGGATCAGGCACGGCCCACACTGCGGGCGGCGGGCAGTGCATACGTATCGGCCGTGCAGGATGAGCCAGTGATGGGCGTGAAGCTTGTATTCCGGGGGGATCGTCCGGTCGAGTCGGGTCTCCACCTCCAGCACGTCTTTGCCCGGGGCCAGGCCGGTGCGGTTGGCCAGGCGGAAAATGTGGGTGTCGACAGCAATGGTGGGAACCCCAAATACGGTGTTCAGGACAACATTGGCCGTCTTGCGTCCGACGCCGGGCAGCGCCTCGAGCGCCGGGCGATCGCAGGGCACTTCACCGTGGTGGAGTTCAAGAATCCTTCTGGCAGTGGATGCAACGTTTTTCGCCTTGTTGCGGTAAAGGCCGATGGTCTTGATGTAGGGCTCGATCCCCTCGGCGCCGAGGGTCGCCATTGCCTCGGGGGTTCCCGCCTCGCGGAACAGGGCCCGGGTGGCAAGGTTGACGCTTTTGTCCGTGGCTTGGGCCGAGAGGATGACCGCCACCAGCAGCTGGAACGGCGTGCCGTATTCCAGCTCCGTCGTGGGATGGGGAGTGGCGTCTGCGAAACGGTGAAATATCTCGTGTATCGTCCTGGAGTCCATGGGCGGGGGGCCTCGACCGGGAGCCGATTATCGTTGATTCCGGCAATAACTGGTTGTAGGGTGATCGCCATATCGCGGGCGCGTCGACGTGCCCGAACTACAAGCAATAGTCAGAGAGGAGAGTTGGATGAGCAATAGCTACCGCTTGGTGGGGCAGGGGCCTCGCAAAGTCATCTGCCTGAATGGCTGGTTCGGTTCCGCTGAAGGTTGGGGGCCGTTCGTGGACTCGCTGGACGAAAACGCCTTTACCTACGCATTCATGGAGTACCGCGGTTACGGGCGGAGCCGGGAACTTAAAGGTGAGTATTCGATGGACGAGATCGCCTCGGATGCGCTGGCCCTGGCGGATCGGCTGGGGTGGGACAAGTTCAGCCTGATTGGCCATTCCATGGGAGGAATGGCCATCCAGCGGGTGCTGGTGGAGGCGCCACAAAGGGTTGAGAAGTTGGTTGCGCTCACTCCGGTGCCCGCTTCTGGTGTTCCCTTCGACGAGCAGGGCTGGGCACTGTTCAGTGGTGCGACAGACAACCCGGGGAATCGCAAGGCCATTATTGATTACACCACCGGTAACCGCCTGACCCCCGTGTGGCTGGACAAGATGGTTGCCTATTCCCTGGCCAATTCCATCCCGGAGGCGTTCGCAGGCTATCTGGTTGCGTGGGCGAAGACGGATTTTGCGGATCGGGTAAAGGGCCGCGAGGTGCCGTTCCTGGTGGTGGTAGGGGAAACGGACCCGGCACTCACCGCTGATTTCATGAAGGCAACCTACATGGAGTGGTTCCCCAACGCCAAACTGGTGAGCCTGCCCAATGCCGGGCATTACCCGATGTTCGAGACACCCGTTGCGCTGGCAACCGAGATCGAGCGTTTTCTGGCGTAAAACGTCAGCACTGCGCCCCACGGGCCCCGGGGCGCTTTTTCAAGCAATAAAGCGGAGGGTGTGCGACAATCGCCCGTTTAGCTGTTTATTGCCATTTATCAAAGGGTTTGAGGCTGGCTCGGCTACGCTTCCTCGCCTTTTGCCTTCACCCTTTCGGAAAGACATGATGGATTCTGCGTTGCCCACCTTCCGCATTCGAAACAAGACTCTGTTGCCTATCGTTCAGGGCGGAATGGGGGTGGGTGTCTCGGCCCACCGGCTGGCTGGCAGCGTGGCAGCGGTGGGTGCAGTGGGTACGATTGCAAGCGTCGACTTGCGGAGGTTGCATCCGGATTTGATGGAAGCGACGGGCCGATCCCGGGATCGGGACGCCATCGAGCGCGCCAATCTGCAGGCATTGGACCGCGAGATCCGCGCGGCGCAGGAAATCGCCAAAGGCAATGGTGTGATCGCTGTGAACGTGATGCGCGCAGTTACGCAGTACGTGGACTACGTGCGTCAAGCGGGGGAAAGTGGTGCAGGGGCTGTTGTCATGGGGGCGGGGTTGCCACTTGACCTTCCGGATATTGCCTCTGATTTCCCGGATCTTTGCGTCATCCCGATCCTTTCGGATGTGCGCGGGGTGGCCTTGGTGCTGAAAAAGTGGCAGCGCAAGAACCGCCTGCCCGACGCCATCGTGATCGAGCATCCTCGTTATGCCGGAGGGCATTTGGGGGCGGCAAAACCGGAAGACTTGGCTGACCCCCGCTTTGACTTCGAGGTGGTGGTGCCCGGTGTGCTGCAAACGTTCAAGGATATGGGCCTTGAATCCGAGAACATTCCCGTCATCGTGGCCGGTGGCGTGGAATCTCATGAGCGGATTCGAGAACTTCTTGCGCTGGGTGCCTCGGCGGTGCAGTTGGGCACAGCGTTTGCGGTGACGCAAGAGGGCGATGCGCATCCGGAGTTCAAGCGAGTGCTCGCCCAAGCCAAGCCTGAAGATATCGTTACCTTCATGAGTGTGGCAGGGCTGCCGGCCCGGGCCGTTCGTACGCCCTGGTTGGAAAAATACCTGCGCCGGGAAGAAAAGTTAAAGCTGGCTGCAAGCCCGGATCACCGCTGCACCCTTGCTTGGGATTGTCTGCTCAGTTGTGGCTTGCGCGACGGATTGGCCAAAGCGGGGCAGTTTTGCATCGATCATCAATTGGCCGCGGCACTGAGGGGCGATCTGGAAAAGGGCCTGTTTTTCCGAGGCGCCGGGCGGTTGCCGTTCGGCGAACAGATTCGCTCGGTCAAGGAACTCATCGATTACTTGGTCACCGGCGTGAAACCTGCAGATATGCAGGCCGCTTGACTCCCTTCCGTTCGCAGAAGTTGGGACCGACGGGTTTCTGCCTTGAGCAGGAGCCAGCTTGTGGGCTTTTGATAGCAGTCAAAGTCGGTGGAGGGGCAGGATTCCGACAATAGCCGCACCCAACAAGCACGAAGGGGGCGGCGATGCCTGCCATCACAGAATCATTACGTGTGCATCACGGTGTCTGCGACGAGCTCTTCGCATTAGCGGAGAATGCTGCGGTCACGCAGGACTGGGAATTGTGCCGATCACTCACTGACTCCTTCCTCCAGCAACTGGAGGCGCATTTCTCCGCTGAAGAAACTTTGTTGTTCCCACGTTTCGAGGCTGTCCTTGGGAATACTTCGGGGCCAACGGCAGTGATGCGTGCGGAGCACGGGCAAATGCGTGAACTGGCTGGAGATATCTCCCAGGCAGCAGTGCGATCCGATGGGGATGCTTATCTGGGTTGCATTGAAACAATGCTTGTCCTGATGCAGCAGCACAACATGAAGGAAGAGCACATCCTCTACCCGATGTGTGAACGCGCGTTGGCGGGTCCGTACCCGGAGCTCGGAGACTTGATCGGGCGAACGCTGACAGAGGCCCCGCATGGGAACTGAGCCGCGGGTCGTAGATGCGCGTTGGCTGGAGCCTCCCGAACCGATGGTGCGGGTGATGGATGCGCTGGATACGCTCAAGGACGATGAGGAGCTGCTGTTCCTGCTCCATCGGGAACCTCGGCCCCTGTACCAGATACTGATCCGTAACGGGTTCTCTTACCGTGTGGCGATGCAGCCCGACGGATGTTTTGGTGTGTATATCCGCAGGTCCGGTGATGTCCAGAGCCTTGAGCTTTGATCAGGCGCCACCGTTCTCCGTCCCGCTTCGGTTCTTTCTGACCGCCCCGCTGTTCGGGATGGCGGCGGGTGTTGTGGCGCTCTTGCTTGGGGAGGAAGGTTGGGGTTCCCGGTGGTCACCAGGATGTTTGGTGCTGACTCATCTGCTCACGACGGGTTTTATGCTGCAGATCATGTTCGGTGCTCTGCTGCAGATGCTGCCGGTGGCGATCGGGACTCCTCTCCAGAGGCCTGGGCTGGTTGCAGGATTGGCTCATCCGTTATTGGCGATCGGAACGATCACCTTGTGCTTGGGTTTCTTCCTTGGCACCAGCCTCGCCTATCAGCTGGCGGTGTCCGTGTTCGCGCTGGGGGTGACGGCTTTTCTTGGGCCTGTTGCCCGGGCTGTGTTCGATGCCAAAGCAAGAGGGGCAACGGTTGTTGCATTTCGACTGGCGATTGCGGGGTTTGGGCTTACGGCGGGTTTGGGCGCAGTGTTGGCCGCGGCCAGGGCCGGAGTGCTGGAAGCGGAGTGGCTCAGTCTCACAAGTGCTCACGTTGCCGCGGGCTGGATAGGATGGGGGGGCATGCTCGTGGTGGGCGCGGCTTATCTTGTCGTGCCCATGTTTCAGCTCACGCCCGAGTACCCAAAGCCCATGCTTCGCTGGTTTGCCGGTTTGCTCGCCATCACCGTACTGCTCTGGGTTATGTCCCGACATTACTTTTGGGCGGACTTGCTGGCGGTGGGCATGTGTTGCTTCGCGGTGATCACGGTAGGCTTACAGCAAAAACGAAGGAGAAAGCGTGCCGATGTTTCGCTACGGTTTTGGCAATTGGGCATGGCGGCGATGCTTGTTGCTGCGCTCTTGTGGGCGCTGTTGCGTTCCGGGTTTGCCATCAATGCCACAACTGCAATTGAGGAATCCCTCGGCGCTCTGGTGTTGCTCGGGGTGTTTAGCGCCTTGATCTGCGGAATGGTGTACAAGATTGTGCCTTTCATAAGCTGGCTTCACCTCCAGGGAATGGCGAGTCAGCGGCCGCAAATGAACCAGTTCATCAGCGAGGGAAGTCAGTACCGACAGCTAAAATGGCACGCGGGTGCCACCTTGTTGCTGGGCCTTGCTCCTTGGATCCAATGGATGGGAAGGCCGGGTGGCTTGGCGCTTGTGGTGTCGTTCGGCTTGCTGGAGTGGAATCTGGTGCAAGCACTGAGGGTTTTTCGGGAAAGCTCGCGTTCTGCAAAGGTGAAGGAGGTAGCTTGACCTATCTTCTGCTGAAACAGATTCACGTTACATGCGTTGTGCTGACCCTGATGGGATTCATGTTGCGGCTGCTGTTAATGCTCAGGCAGTCTCCTTGGCTGCATACCCGTTTTGCGAGAACTTTGCCTCACGTGGTGGATACCTTGCTGCTGGGGAGTGCCATTGGCCTGACACTGGAGATACACCAATACCCACTTGTGAATGGATGGCTTACTGCCAAGGTGGCAGGCTTGATCGCCTATATCGTTCTTGGGGCGACGAGCTTGCGCTGGGGGAGGACGAAGACGCAGCGGCTAGTCGCCGGCATCGCTGCGCTCGCCGCATTTAGTTACATTGTCGCAGTGGCTACTACCAAAGACGGGCTAGTGGGTGTTGCCTGAATGAAACGCGGGATTCGCTGAGGAAGGTCTCCGGTCAAGACTGATGGTTGATCAATCGCTTGAGGCCCAGCAGGTCGAGTATGCGTACGTGCTTTTGCTGGACACTGATCAAGCCTTCTTCCTGAAATTTGGAGAACGAGCGGCTCACGGTTTCAAGCTTGAGGCCGAGATAGGAACCGATTTCTTCACGCGTCATGCGAAGATGGAATTCGCATGGTGAGTAACCGCGGGTGGTAAAACGCTGTGACATGTTCAAGAGGAATGCCGCCAAGCGCTCTTCCGCGCGCATTGTGCCCAAGAGCATCATCACCCCGTGATCACGGACGATTTCTCGACTCAGGACCTTATGAAACTGATGCTGAAGGGTTTCGATGCTGCGGGAAAGTTCTTCAAGCTGATGAAAGGGAATGATGCACACATCGCTGTCTTCCAGCGCGATCGCATTGCAGGTATGCGCTTCGGTACTGATGCCGTCCAGCCCAAGCAGTTCGCCAGCCATTTGAAATCCGGTGACTTGATCCCTGCCGTCTTCAAGGATGACGTCTGTCTTGAAAAAACCGGCCCGCACCGCATAGATCGCTTCAAAAGGTTCGCCGGCGCGGTAAAGGTGTTGATGCCGTTTAACCTTGCGCCGAGCGCCTACAAGAGACTCGACTTTATCTACTTCGTCCGGGCTCAACCCGAAAGGCAGGCATAACTCACGCAGATTGCACTGGGAGCAGGCCGTCTTGAGCTGAGTAATCGAGACTGGGATCGAACTGCCGTGCAAGTTAGACTCCCCCGCTATGTGTCGCATTGTTGTAGAGTTCCCCACCCACAAGATCAAAAACAGGGTGCTTGATCCAAGTCAACACCGAATTACAGCCTTTTTGCGATCTTTCGCAGGCTGCAGGAAATCATGACCGCCAACTATCGAGACTTGATTTTTGACCCCGACGTGATCCGCCGTTTCGACGTAAACGGGCCGCGTTATACGTCTTACCCCACCGCAGATCGCTTCACGGAAGCCTTCCGCGCGGGAGAGCTCGTTCACTGGCTGGGGCGGAGGACGGTCGGTGGAATCGCTCGACCGCTCTCATTATATGTCCACATCCCCTTCTGCAATACCATCTGCTACTACTGCGGCTGCAACAAGATCATCACCAAGGATCATGGGCGGTCTGCCAAGTATCTAAAATATCTTGCAAAGGAAATGGCGATCCAGGCCGCTGCGCTAGACGGTGACCGGGATGTGGTCCAGCTGCATTGGGGAGGAGGGACGCCTACTTTCCTCAGCCATGACGAGATGCGTCGTCTGATGGGCTCGATCAACGAGCACTTCCGGCTTGTGCCTAATGGTGAGTACTCGATCGAAGTTGACCCGCGCAAAGTCGATGAGCCGACGGTTGCATTACTGGGCGAGCTCGGATTCAACCGGATGAGCGTGGGTATCCAGGATTTCGATGAGTCCGTCCAGCGTGCTGTCAATCGCGTGCAATCGCTGGACGAAACCCGAGTAGTCATCGACGGGGCGCGCAACAACGGCTTCAAGTCGGTGAGTGTGGATCTCATCTACGGGTTGCCCAAACAGGGTGTAGAGAGTTTTGGCCGTACGCTGGATTTGGTGGTGAACGAACTCTCACCGGATCGGCTGTCAATCTACAACTATGCTCATCTGCCGAGCTTGTTCAAGCCTCAGCGCAGGATTGCCGCGGCTGACCTGCCATCGGCGGACACCAAGTTGCAGCTTGTGCAGTTGGGGATACAGCGTTTGACGGAGGCCGGGTACGTCTACATCGGCATGGATCATTTTGCCAAACCGACCGACGAGCTAACCATCGCCCAGCGACAGGGACGTCTGCACCGCAACTTTCAAGGGTATTCGACCTATGCCGAATGCGATCTGATCGGACTTGGCGTGTCCGCTATCGGCAAGGTGGGTCCCACATACAGCCAGAATGTCAGGACGGTGGACGAGTACTACGAGTGCTTGGATCAAGGCACTCTGCCGGTGATGCGGGGCTTGGAACTGACGCCCGATGATTTGCTTCGGCGGTCCATCATCCAAGCATTGATGTGCCACTTCACCCTTTCGATCGAGGCAGTCGAGATTGCGCATCTGATCGATTTCAAGAGCTACTTTGATGCCGAACTGGCAGCCTTGAGGGAGATGGAAGAGGCTGGGTTGGTCCAGATTAGCGATGGCTGGATCACGGTGCTGCCCCGGGGCCGCCTTCTGGTCAGGGCGATAGCAATGGTTTTTGACCGCTATCTCCGTGCCGACCGGGAGCGTACCCGGTACTCGAAAGTCATTTGACGCTCAGATCCAGCGGACTTGCTTAGCTTTATTCGTAGAGCCGCTGAGGTTGAACCGCTCCTCCTGATGCGCGATTCCGGTCCGTTTCCTGCACGAGGGCGACATGCCTGAGCCTGGTTACCTTGCGGCATTTCTGGTTGGACTGCTTGGGGGAACTCACTGCATTGGGATGTGTGGTGGAATTGTGGGCGCGCTGACCATCAAGCAGCCAGGTTCTACCGCCAGGGACTCTGCGCTTCATCTGGCGTACAACCTGGGCCGGATTGCTTGCTATGGCGCCAGCGGGGCAGTGATGGGGGCAATTGGCAGCATGGGGTTGCTGATGGGCCAGTGGCTACCGATGCAACTGATTCTTTACGTGCTGGCCAATCTGATGCTGATTGCCTTGGGTGCGTATCTGGCCGGCTTCTCTCGCGTGCTGATTGCGGTTGAAAGTTTGGGGCAACGTTTCTGGGCCAGGATACAGCCCTGGACCCGGCGCTTTCTGCCAGCCCGCACTCCCGGCCAGGCTTTGATCCTGGGGGCGATGTGGGGATTCCTCCCGTGCGGGATGGTGTATAGCATGCTGGCGACGGCTCTCGTTTCAGGGGGGGCAACGGCAGGCGGGCTTTTGCTCCTCATGTTTGGATTGGGAACCCTGCCAAACCTGTTGCTGGCCGGTTGGGTACTGCGGCGGGCAAAGGGAGTCGTCCATCATCGGGTTGTGCGGTTGGTGGCCGGTCTGATCGTGATTGGATTCGGGGTTGCTGGTCTGGGTAACGCACTTTTCCTTGCAACCAAGGCGGGTTAGGCTGTCTTAGACATCAGGGAGGGGGGAATCCAGAGCATGAAGATACTGCTGGCAGTGGACCAATCCGATGCAGCATTGGCGATGATCGACGCGGTACTGGGGCGCCGTGGGTGGTTCAGGGATGCGCCTGAGTTTCACCTGGCCTACGTTCACCCGCCCATTCCGCTCGGCTTTGCCACACGCCACGTCAGTGAAGAACTTGTGGAGCGTTATTACCGGGAGGAGACGGCTTCGGTGCTGGGGCCAGCTCAGGCCCGGCTGATGGCGAGCGGGGAAACCTGCTTGGTCCATGGTCTGGTTGGTGATCCAGCGGAAGCGCTGGTTCATCTCGCGCGGGCGCAGGGCATTGATCTGCTGTGCGTGGCGCCCCACGGACGCAGTGCTGTGGCCAATGCCGTCCTTGGATCCGTCGCAACCAAGCTTGCCCGAATCAGCCCAGTTCCCGTGATGTTTGTTCGCTAAGTCCACCTCCCTGGTGTTGGCCAGTTTCTTATCGACATGTCCGATTCCTCGCCCCCCATCAAGCTGGATCTGCCCATCGAGGGGATGACCTGCGCGGCTTGTGCTGCCCGTCTGGAAAAGACGCTCAACCGAATGCCAGGAGTCAAGGCGACGGTGAGCTTCGCCTCGGAGCGCGCGCTGATCGAACTGAGCGAGGAGGCACCTTCAGCGGCGACAGTCGTGCAAGCAATCGGGAAGACTGGCTTCGCCGTTCCGCCGCAACTGGTGGAGCTGGACGTCGCCGGCATGACTTGCGCTGCGTGCGCTGCACGAATCGAGAAGGTGCTGAACAAGCTTCCCGGGGTGGATGCCTCGGTGAGTTTTGCTGCCGAGAAGGCCCATGCGCGGGTGACGCCAGGCCTGGCCGACGCAGAAATGATCCGAAACGCGATCCGCAAGGCGGGTTTCGATGCGACGCCCTGTGCTGAGGATGACCTTGAGGCAGCGCGTGCCCGCAAGCACGTGCTGCATCGGGCCGAAGTGCGCCGCTTCTGGATCGCGGCGCTATTGACGCTTCCATTGCTGGCGCAGATGCCGGCGATGTTTGCTGGCTCTGCGCACCACGATGTTATTCCCCGGTGGTGGCAGTTGCTATTGGCAACTCCGGTTCAATTCTGGGTGGGTTGGCGGTTCTACCAGGGCGCTTTCAATGCGCTACGCGGGGGCACCGGGAATATGGATGTGCTGGTGGCCTTGGGTACCAGCATGGCGTACTTCTACAGTCTGGCGGTCACGGTCGGCGGTTTCGATCACCTTCACGTTTATTTCGAGGCCTCTGCCACCATCATCACCTTGGTATTGATGGGGAAGCTCCTGGAGGCGCGGGCGAAAGCGCGGACGGTCGCTGCACTGGAAGCGCTGGTGAAACTGCGTCCACAGTCGGCATGGGTGCCCGCGGCGGACGGCTCCCTGGTGGATACCCCGGTTTCCCGCTTGATGCCGGGTGACGCTTTTGTCGTGCGCCCCGGCGATAGCGTTCCGGTTGACGGCGAGGTGGCCGGTGGTGAGAGTGCAATCGATGAGAGCATGTTGACCGGAGAGAGCCTTCCGCGGGCCAAGGCCTTGGGCGACAAGGTCTACGCCGGTACCGTCAACGGAACCGGGCTGCTGCGTTGCCGGGCGACCGGCATCGGGAGCGCCACCTTGCTGGCGGGCATCATTCGTATGGTGCAGCAGGCGCAGGGTTCCAAGGCACCAGTGCAGCGACTGGCGGACCGCATTGCTGCGGTATTCGTGCCGGTGGTTAGCCTGGTGGCGTTGGTGACTTTCCTGGGTTGGTGGTTGGTCACGGGTGAATTTGCGCAGGGGCTGGTCAATGCGGTGGCGGTCTTGGTGATCGCCTGTCCGTGTGCGCTCGGCTTGGCCACCCCGACCGCGATCATGGTTGGTACCGGCCGCGCGGCTGCCGCGGGGATTCTGGTGCGCAACGCCGAGGCGCTTGAGCACGCGCAGAAACTGTCAGTCCTGGCGGTGGACAAGACCGGAACGCTTACCGAGGGCAAGCCCGCGGTGAGCGATGTATGGCCCTTGGGCGGCGTGACCGAGGATGAAATGCTTGCACTGGCAGCTTCGCTGGAGCAAGGCAGTTCTCATCCGCTGGCTGCAGCCGTGGTGCAGGCTGCGCGTGATCGATCCTTGCCGCTGAGTGAGCCGGGCGATGTGCAGGTGGCACCGGGTAGAGGTCTGACGGGGACCGTGGGCGGGGCGATCTGCGTGGTGGGTGGCCCCGGATATTTCGCCGAGCGGAGGCACGTGCTGCCCAATGAGTTGATTGAGCGACTCCAAGGCGAAGGGAAGTCCATCGTGCTCGTAGCCAAAGACTCTGAGCTCGTGGGCGTGCTGGGTGTGACGGATCGCTTGCGAGGCTCAACCCCGGGGGCGATCCGCCGCCTCGCCGCAATGGGGATCGATGTGGTCATGCTGACGGGGGACAACGCCACGACCGCCAGGGTTGTGGCGGAACAGGCCGGGATTGGAGATTTCCGGGCGGGTATTCTGCCATCGGACAAAGCTCTGGCCATTTCCGAACTCCGGCAGCGCGGGCGCTGGGTCGGCATGGCGGGAGACGGGATCAACGATGCTCCGGCCCTGGCGGCAGCCGACGTCAGTTTCGCGATCGGGACAGGCGCTGACGTAGCGGTTGAGGCCGCTGACATCACCCTCCTGCGCAACGATTTGCGGGGTGTGGCGGATGCCGTGGATCTTTCCCGGGCAACGCTCGGCAAGATACGGCAGAACCTGTTTTTTGCCTTCATTTACAACGTGCTGGGGATTCCACTTGCAGCTTTGGGGATGCTCAATCCGGTGATCGCCGGGGCTGCCATGGCGATGAGTTCGGTGTCCGTGGTGAGCAACTCTCTCTTGCTGCGCCGTTGGAAACCCCGGGCCTGAGAATTACCAACTAACAGGAGCTTCCGATGGAAACTGCAGTGATCAAGGTGGGCGGGATGAGTTGCCAAGGATGCGTGAAAAGCGTAACGGGGGTACTGACGGCGCAGGCGGGTGTCAGCCGTGCGCAGGTTTCTCTGGAGGCTGCGCAGGCCGAAGTGGAGTTTGATCCAGGGACAACCAGTGTTTCCGCACTCAAGGCTGTCATTGAAGAAGCGGGCTTTGATGCCAGTTGAGGGCGGTGTTCGAGCCCCGGACTCAACCGGCACTCGTTCCAGTCTGTCCGGCCCGCGCCTCCGCTGGTGCCGGATGCTGCAGTTCAAGATGGGCTTGATCAGCCTCGAAAGTTGGACTCCGCCGGGAATTGGGTGAGGTCTACCCGGGGTTCGGGATTCCAGCCTTGATGGCGGTGTTCCGCAACCACATTGGTGAAAATGCCGCCACGCACGAAGAACTTCGCTGTCAGACGCATATAGCGTGGCTGGGTGGCAGCCACCAGATCGTCCAGGATGCGGTTGGTCACCGCTTCGTGGAAAGCCCCTTCGTCACGGAATGACCAGACATACATTTTGAGGCTCTTCAATTCCACACACGTTTGATCGGGAATGTAATCGAGCCACAGGGTGGCGAAATCCGGTTGCCCGGTCTTTGGACACAGGCAGGTGAACTCCGGTATTTGCATGTGGATGTGGAAATCCCGGTGAGGGGCAGGGTTGGGGAAGGTTTCCAGCGTTTTGGATGGCATCGAGGGCATCGGAGATAGGCGGAATGTGCAAAATGCTATTATAGCTTTGCCCCTGAGCCCTGTTTCTCAGTGCCTTGCGACTGTTCTGCGTCATCCTGGAACGCGCTTCTTTTCTCTTGGCTTGCCCGAAACTTTTCTTCCGTGCGCCTCACCCGACTCAAGCTTGCCGGTTTCAAGACCTTTGTAGACCCAACTTCCATTGTGACGTCGGCCCAACTGGTCGGAGTGGTTGGCCCCAATGGCTGTGGCAAGTCCAATGTGATCGATGCAGTGCGTTGGGTGCTGGGAGAGTCCCGGGCGGGTGCCTTGCGTGGCGAGTCCATGGAGGATGTGATTTTCAATGGTTCGGGCACCCGCAAACCTGTCGGTCGTGCCAGCGTGGAGATGCATTTCGACAACAGTCTGGGGCGGGCGGCTGGGCAGTGGTCCCAGTACGGCGAAATCACCGTCAAGCGCGTACTGGAGCGCTCCGGAACTTCGATTTATTACATCAACAACCTGAAGGTACGTCGTCGGGACGTGATCGACCTGTTCCTGGGCACGGGCCTGGGACCCCGTGCTTACGCCATCATCGAGCAGGGCATGATCTCCCGGATCATCGAGGCACGGCCGGAGGATGTTCGCGCCTTTCTCGAAGAGGCCGCGGGAGTGACGAAGTACAAGGAACGACGCAGGGAAACCGAAGGCCGGCTTGGAGACGCCCGGGACAATCTCGCCCGACTGGAAGACATTCGGGGGGAACTGGCCCAACAGTTGGGGCGGCTTGAGAGTCAGGCACGGGTTGCGGAGCAATACCAGGGGTTCCAGGCAGAGCTCCTGCGCCGACAACAGCTTCTGTGGTGGATCAAACGGAGTGACGCCGCCGGAGAACGACACCGCCTTGGTGTGGAGTTAAGCGCAGGGGAGGCAGGGCTCGAATCCGTGGTCGCACAGTTGCGGCACGTGGAGGCAAGCCTTGAAGCCACTCGCCTTGAGCACCACACGGCAGGCGATGCGGTACACCACGCCCAAAACCGCTTGTTCGAGGTCAATGCCGAGTTGGCACGGCTGGAGGCCGAACAACGCCACTTGAGGGAATCCCGGGAAAAAGCGCTGGCCCGGTTGGGCGCTCTTGGTGCCGAGAGACAGCGGTGGGCGGGACAACAGGCCGAGGCGGATCTGGCGCAAGTGGCGTTGGGCCAGCAAATCGAGCAGGTCGCGATCCAGGCGTGTGTGCTGGAGGAGCGGCATGAGATTGCCGCGGCCAAAGTTCCCGACCGTGAAGCGGATCATGAAGCTGCGCGCAGGGCTTACGACTCGATTCGTCAGCAAGTGGCGCTCACCGAACAGCAGGTGAAGGTGGAAGAAGCCCGGCTGCAAGCGGCGGAGCGGGCGCTGGCCGCGCTCGCCCAACGGCGGGATCGCCTCGAGGCAAGCAGCGGGGAAAGTGACCACGATTGCGTGGATGTGATCGAACTGGCGCGAGTGAGTGAGTCTATCGCGTTGCTCGAGGCGCGGCTGGAGGCACAGGCCGACTCCGCTGCTTTGCTGGAAGAGCAGGCCCGTGAATTCAAATCTGCCCAGCACGAAGCGCTTCAGCGTGAGAAAACGGCTGCTCGCTCCGCCAACGAGACGAGGGCGAAATTCCATGCGCTGGCCCAGTTGCAGCACAAGCTTGGGCGTGGGGGGCCGCTGGAAGATTGGCTGCACCGCCACGGCCTGAAGGGTGACGACGCCTTGTGGCAACACATTCGCGTCAGTGCGGGTTGGGAGTTAGCGGTTGAGGCGGTATTGCGCGAGCGTTTGCGCGCCGTGCGGTGGACGGCGGGCGACCTCCCACGGGACTCGGCGCGCCAAACAGTTGCGTTGCTTCTCCCTGTTCGAGTGCCTGATGAGCTTCGGGAGGTGCATCGGGAAGGCATGGAGCTTTTGTCCCGGATGGTGGAATGCGCAGGCGCGTGGGGGGACGGATTGCGTCACTGGCTGGCCGGGACATACGCCGTGGAGGATCTGGATAGCGCGCAGGGCATGCGCGAGCAGCTCGCATTGGGCGAAGTACTGGTGGATCGGCTGGGCCGGGTTGCGGATCGGGGCGGTGTGGTGATCCACGCACCGGATGCGGCCAGTCACGGTTTGCTTGAACGCCAGAGAGAGCTCGAACTGCTAGAGGCGCAGACGGACGCTCAGGAGGCGCGGCACCGCGAGGCGCTTCTTGCGCTGCAAGCGGCGGAAGAGGCCCTTGAGAATTCGCGCACTGCTGCCTCAGGTGCGCGCACCCAAGCCGAGGGTTTGCAGCAGGAACTGCACCGGCAGCGTATGGCGCAACTCAAGCTTGAACAAGTGCTGAGGCGATCGGAGGAGCACAAGGCGCGACTGACCCGCGATCTGGCGGAACTGGCCGAGTCGCAGCTGAAGGAAGAGGGACTGCGGGATCAGGCCGTGGCGGCCTTGGAAGCCGGACAGGCGCGCCTGGAAGAACTGCTCGGGTCCAGTGACTCCGAGCTCCTTTTGTATCAGCGCACAGAGATGTTGCTCCGGGACGCGCGAAATCTCGCCCAGCAGGCGGAGCGGGAACTGCGGGAAATGCGCTTTTCGGAGCGCGAACTCGCCCAGCAACTTGAGGTTTCCCGCCAAACACAGGCGCTCGCCATGGTCCAGCTTGAGCGAATCGCAGGTGAGACCGAAGTCGCGCAGGGTGAATTGGGAGCCTTGGACGAACAGACGTTGCAGGACCGTCTTCTCGCGACCTTGTCCTCTCGGGGGGAGAAAGAGGAAAGACTGCTGGATTGCCGAAACGCCTACGAGGAGGTTTCTGCCAAGTTGCGCATGCTCGAGGAGGAGCGCTTGCGGACGGAGCAAAGCTTGCATCCTTTGCGCGAGCGCTTGAGCCAGTTGCGGCTGGCCCAGCAAGCCGCCGCCCTCAGCGAAGCCCAATTCGCAGCCCGGCTAGAGGAATCCGGTGCGGACGAGGCGGCGTTGCAGGCCGTAGCCATGGCCGCCGACGGCTTGAAGGAGACTCTGCTGCAAAGGGATATCAACCGGCTGACTCGCCAGATCGAAGAGTTGGGGCCGGTCAACCTTGCGGCCCTGGACGAATTGGGCCGGGCACGGGAGCGCGCAGGGTACCTGGGCGCCCAGTCGGACGACCTCAACCGTGCCATTGCTACCCTGGAGGAAGCGATCCGCCGGATTGACCGAGAAACCCGGGCGCAGTTGAGTGATACCTACGAAGCGGTAAATACCCAGTTCGGTACCTTGTTTCCGGAGTTGTTTGGTGGCGGAGAGGCGCGGCTCGTGTTGACAGGCGATGAGATTCTCGACTCTGGCATCCAGATCGTTGCCCGACCACCCGGCAAGAAAAACAGCTCCATCCACTTGTTGTCCGGCGGTGAAAAGGCGTTAACCGCCATCGCTCTGGTATTCTCCCTATTCCAGCTCAATCCTGCACCCTTCTGTATGCTGGACGAGGTGGATGCGCCGCTGGACGACAGCAACACCGAGCGATTCTGTGACATGGTGCGGCGGATGTCGGCGCAGACTCAGTTCATTTTCATCAGTCACAACAAGATCACCATGGAACTGGCGCAGCAATTGGTCGGCGTCACCATGCAGGAGCAGGGCGTTTCCCGCGTGGTTGAAGTGGACATGGAAGAAGCGCTGCGCCTGCGCGAAGACGCGGCCGCCTGAAACCGTCGTCAGGACGGAGGGGCCCCCAGGCAGATAACGGAATGGCAATCAGCGAATTTCAAACGAGCTTGATCGCATTGGGCGCAGCGGCGGTGGCCGGCGTTTTTGCGTTCAACAAATGGCAAGAGTGGCGCCACGAAAAGAACACTCAGAAGATGTTCGGTGCCGAGCACAAGGACGTGCTGATCGACTCGGCGCGGAGTTCCAGGTCGCCGCAGGAGTCAGGCGCGAGCGACGCCGTTGTGGCGTCCACCGAGCAACCCGGGACGAATGCCGCGGCTGCGTCGGCAGAGCCCCTGGATCCCGCCTTGCTGGAAGCCGATCCCGCCGTCGAATGCGTCCTCAGCATCGATGCGGACGAGCCGATTCCTGGTCCGGTGTTTTGGGATGCGCAAAAAGAGCTTTTTGCCGGTCTCTCAAAATCGATACGCTGGATTGGAGCGGGGGCCGAAGGCCAACCTGTTGCCTTGGGGCCCAATACCGGGAGGGCTTTCCACCACCTGCTGGGCGTCTTGCCCTTGGCAGACCGCAGGGGGCCTCTGACTGCGGGTGATCTGGACGTCGTGGCGAAAGGGATGCAGCGGATGGGAGATCGGTTTCTCGCCGTCGCGCCGTTGCCACAGGCGGACGACGTTCTGGCTCGCGCGCACTCGCTGGACGCATTCTGTGCCGGGGTGGATGTGCAGATAGGCGTGAATGTCGTGGCGGCAGGGCAGCCGTTTACCTGGGATATCCTGGCGCCCCTGACCGTGGAGCAAGGATTGAAGGTGGAGCCAGACGGGCTTTTCCATGCCCGGGATTCCGGGGGGAGGACGCTTTACACGCTGGGCAATCTTGAACCCGATCTGTTTGTTCCCGGGGACATGGTGGGCTGGAAGTCGGGAGGTGTGACGCTGATGCTCGACGTGCCCAGAGTGCCCAACGGCGACCAGGTGTTCGATCGCATGATGGGAATGGCCCGTCGGCTAGCCGATGCTGTGGGCGGAGCGGTGGTGGACGACAACCGGGTGCCGCTGGCGGAAGGCTCGCTTGAGTTGATCCGGGCCAAGATCCAGCAGTTTCAGCGCCACATGGCGGAGCAGGGTATCCCGGCCGGGAGTGGCCCCGCCTTGCGCCTGTTTTCTTGACTTCCATGGGGGCGCTATCGCGCTCCCTGCCTTGTTCCCCCGTCATGCAGATTCCGGCCGAAATTCTTGATCAGGCAAACAAGCTGCGGGCCGACCTGGATCGCTTTGCCCGCGCCTACTACGAGCTTGATGCGCCCTTGGTTCCGGACGCCGAGTACGACCGACTGTTCCGGGCGCTGCAGGCGCTGGAAGAGGCGTATCCCTCGCTCAAGACACCCGATTCTCCCACCCAGCGGGTGGGGGGAGCCCCGGTTTCCGCGCTGCAGGCCGTTCGGCATGCGGTACCGATGCTCTCGATACGAACTGAAACCGACCCCACACCGGCCGGGGCCTTGCACTTCGATACCCAGATCCGGGATTGGCTTAAATGGGACGTTGCTTCCGGGCCTGTGGAGTACGCCGCTGAACTGAAGTTTGATGGCCTGGCCATGAGTCTGCGTTATGAGCATGGCGTCCTGGTGTGTGCTGCCACCCGTGGGGACGGTGAAACCGGAGAGGATGTCACCCATAACATCCGGACCATCAGGCAGATTCCGCTGCGTCTTCAGGGGGATGCCCCGCCCGTACTGGAAGTGAGGGGCGAGGTCTATATGCGCCGGGATGACTTCGAGGCGCTTAATGCCCGGCAGCGTGCCGCAGGGCAGAAAACCTTTGTGAATCCCCGCAACACCGCTGCCGGTGCGGTACGGCAACTGGATCCGGCTGTCGCAGCGGCGCGTCCGCTATCTTTCTTCGCCTATGGGGTGGGAGAGGTTGAGGGATGGGACATGCCTGAAACGCACTCGGCTGTGCTCGACGCGTTAGGCGCATTGGGTGTGCCGGTATGCGTGCATCGTGCGATTGTCCGTGGAGGCGAAGGGCTGGCCGAATTTCACGCGGAGCAAGGGGCGCTACGCGATAGCCTGCCCTTCGACATTGACGGTGTGGTCTACAAGGTGAATCGCCTGGAGTTGCAGAAGCAACTGGGTTTCGTCACCCGGGAACCGCGCTGGGCGGTCGCCCACAAGTACCCCGCCCAGGAGGAAATCACCCGATTGCTGGATATTGACGTTCAAGTCGGGCGCACCGGAGCGCTCACACCGGTGGCGAGGCTCGCGCCCGTGTTCGTCGGCGGCGTCACGGTGACCAACGCAACATTGCATAACCAAGAACAAATCGACGGCAAGGACGTGAGGATTGGGGACTGGGTCATCGTCCGCCGGGCCGGAGATGTTATTCCCGAAGTTGTCGCCTCGATCCCGGAACGGCGGGAGGGTGTGCTGCCGAGGTTTGTCCTGAAGGAAAAGTTTCCGGTCTGTCCGGTGTGTGGATCCCATGTGGTGAAGGGGGAGGATGAAGCTGTTGCACGATGCAGCGGTGGATTGTTTTGCCCCGCGCAGCGAAAGCAGGCGCTACGGCATTTTGCCGGGCGTCGTGCTATGGACATCGACGGTCTGGGGGAGCGTTTGATCGATCAGCTTGTGGACAATGACCTCGTACGCACCCCAGCGGATCTGTATAACTTGCGGTTGTCCGACGTAGCAGGCCTGGAACGGATGGCGGAAAAATCTGCCCGCAATCTTCTTGCGGCGATTGAAAGCAGTAAACACTGCACCTTGGGGCGGTTTATCTTTGCCTTGGGAATCCGCAACGTGGGTGAAGCTACCGCGAAGGATCTGGCTGTGAGTTTCGGTCGCCTGCCGCCCATCATGGTGGCCTCCGAGGAGGAACTCTTGCGGGTACCCGACGTAGGGCCCATTGTCGCGGCCTCCATCGCAGACTTTTTCCGGGAGGCGCACAACCGGGAAGTGATCCAGGCGTTGGTGGAGGCGGGAGTGCATTGGCCGGATCAAGAGCCCCGCAGCGAGAATGCCGGGCCTTTGAGTGGGAAGATTTTCGTGTTGACTGGAACGTTGCCCGGTCTGACGCGGGATGAAGCCAAAGCCCTTATAGAGGCTGCCGGGGCCAAAGTGAGTGGTTCGGTATCGAAAAAGACGAATTTCGTCGTGGCGGGCGCCGAAGCAGGGTCGAAGCTGGAAAAAGCCTTGGCTCTCGGTGTTCCGGTCCTGGACGAGCAAGCGTTCAAGCAATTACTGCAGGACTGACTGAGAATGAAAAAAGTTACCAAGGCTGTGTTTCCCGTGGCGGGTTTCGGGACCCGTTTTCTCCCCGCGACGAAAGCCAGCCCGAAGGAGATGATGCCCATCGTGGACAAGCCCCTCATCCAGTATGCGGTGGAGGAGGCCGTGGCTGCGGGTGTGACGGAACTGGTATTCGTCACGGGGCGGACCAAGAGGGCCATCGAAGATCACTTCGATAAAGCATATGAACTGGAGACGGAACTGGCTGCCCGGGGCAAGGGTGGACTGCTGCATCTCGTGCAGGAGACGGTTCCCAAGCACGTGAACTGCATCTACATCCGTCAGCCGGAACCCTTGGGGCTTGGACACGCCGTGTTGTGCGCAGCGCCCGTGGTCGGGGACGAGCCCTTCGCGGTCCTGCTGGCGGACGACTTGATCGATGCGGAAACGCCTGCGCTCGCCCAGATGGTTCAGGCCTATGACTACCACCGCTGCTCGGTACTCGGGGTGCAGGAAGTCCCCAAGGATCAAACCCGTCAGTACGGCATCGTTAGTACCGAGGCGGAGAACGGCAAGATCAAGTGGGTGACCGGCATTGTGGAAAAGCCGGATCCCGCCGTGGCACCGTCCAACCTTGCTGTGGTCGGGCGGTATGTGCTCTCTGGCGCAATTTTCGATCATCTGCGGCGGGTGCAGCCTGGGGCTGGTGGCGAAATCCAGCTCACCGACGCCATTGCTGCCTTGTTGAAGCATGAGGCGGTGCTGGCATTCCCGTTCGAAGGTACCCGCTATGACTGTGGCTCCAAACTGGGGTACCTGGAAGCCACTGTGTCGCTGGGCCTGAAGCACCCCGAGGTGGGAAGCCAGTTCCGGGAGTATCTTGCGGCCATGCATGCGGCGGGCGGCTGCTGATCGGATCCGGTCACCTCAGAAATCGTGGATGCCAAACATGCCAGACTCTGACGCACATGGGTTGCTGAGGGCTTCGGATTTGCTCGTGGATGAGGTCGCGATCAGCCAGGCTCTCGACCGACTGGCGTCCGAGATCTCCGTGCGGTTGTGTGATGCCAATCCTGTAGTGCTGACCGTCATGACCGGAGCCGTTGTGTTTGCCGGTCAGTTGCTGCCGCGGTTGGCGTTTCCCCTGGACCTGGACTACGTTCACGTGACCCGTTATGGCGACAAGACCGCTGGCGGCGCCCTTGAATGGCTGGCCACACCGCGAGTTGCCCTGGCTGGTCGCAGGGTGCTGCTGGTGGACGACATTCTGGACGAGGGCGTTACGCTCGCGGCATTGCGGAAGTGGGTGCTTGAGCAGGGTGCCACCGAGTGCCTGTGCGCGGTATTCGCGGACAAAGACACGGGGTTGAGCAAACCCATTACTGCCGATTTCGTCGGGGTGACGGTGCCAAATCGCTATGTGTTTGGTTTCGGGATGGATGTGAAAGGTGCCTGGAGGAATCTGCCTCAGGTTCGGGCGCTGGCCTGCGATTGATTGGCGACTTCCGTTCCAGACAAAAAAGGGAACCCAGGAGGTTCCCTTTTTTCATTGCAACGTGCGGAACTCCGCCAGAGTGATTACTGCTCTGCTTCGCGGCTGGCGCGCTTGCGCTCGTGTTCCTTGAGGAAGCGCTTGCGCAGTCGAATGGACTTGGGGGTGACTTCCACGAGTTCATCGTCGGCGATGAATTCGATGGCGGACTCCAGAGTAAGCTGGATCGGCGGAGTCAGGTTGATTGCCTCGTCTTTGCCGGAAGCGCGCACGTTGGTGAGTTGCTTGCCCTTGATGGGATTGACCACCAGGTCGTTGTCCCGGCTATGGATGCCAATGATCATGCCCTCGTAGAGCACGTCTCCTGGATTGACGAACATGCGTCCCCTGTCCTGAAGGTTCCACAGGGCATAGGCAACGGCTTCGCCGTCATTCTGGGAGATCAGTACCCCGTTGCGCCGTTCGGACATGGCTCCCGCCATTGGGCCATAATCGTCGAAGACGTGGCTGGCCAGACCGGTGCCACGGGTGAGGGTGAGGAACTCCCCCTGAAAACCAATGAGCCCTCGGGCGGGAATTCTGTACTCGAGCCGAACCCGACCTTTCCCGTCGGGTTGCATGTCCTGCATTTCGCCCCGGCGGCGCCCCAGTTCCTCCATGACGCCGCCTTGGTGGGACTCCTCCACATCGACGGTGAGCATCTCGTAGGGCTCGTAGCGCTCCCCGTTGATGTCCTTGAACACCACGCGGGGACGGCCCACGGCAAGTTCATACCCTTCACGCCGCATGTTCTCGAGCAGGATGGTCAGGTGCAGCTCGCCCCGGCCGGAAACTTCGAAGACGTCGGCATCGTCGGTGAAGTTAACCCGCAGCGCCACGTTCTTCAGCAGTTCCTTTTCCAGGCGCTCCCGGATCTGCCGGCTGGTCACGAACTTGCCTTCACGTCCCGCAAGGGAAGAAGTGTTGACCATGAAATTCATGGTGAGGGTGGGTTCATCCACCGCAATCGGGGCCAAGCCTTCAGGCGTGTCGGGATCGCAGAGGGTGACGCCGATGCCTACTTGTTCAATGCCGGAAATGAGCACGATGTCGCCGGCTTCGGCATAGTCCGCGGCGCTGCGCTCTAGGCCCTTGAAGGTAAGCACCTGGCCGACCTTGGCTTTCCCCTTGGCTTCTTCTCCGTAGAGCACGGCGACTTCCTGGTTGGGGCGGATGGAGCCGCGCTTGACCCGACCGATGCCGAGTTGGCCGATGTAGGTGGAGTAGTCCAGCGAGCAAATCTGAATCTGCAGGGGCCCCTCCGAGTCCACTTCAGGCTGGGGTACGTGCTCCAGGATGGCTTCGAAAAGGGGGCGCATGTCGACGCCTGGTTTATCGGCTTCAAGCATTGCGTAGCCATTCAAGGCTGATGCGTATACGACCGGGAAATCGAGCTGCTCTTCCGTTGCTCCCAGTTTGTCGAAGAGATCGAATGTGTGATTGATGACCCAGTCAGGGCGGGAACCGGGGCGGTCGATCTTGTTGATGACGACGATGGGCCGCAAGCCCTGCGCGAGTGCCTTGCGGGTCACGAAGCGGGTCTGGGGCATGGGGCCCTCGACCGCATCCACCAGCAGTAGCACACCGTCCACCATCGAGAGCACGCGCTCAACTTCGCCGCCGAAATCTGCGTGGCCAGGGGTGTCCACGATATTGATGTGAGTGCCTTCGTACTCGATAGCACAGTTTTTCGCCAGGATGGTGATGCCCCGCTCTTTTTCCAGATCATTGGAGTCCATCACCCGTTCCGCCACCTGCTGGTTGCTGCGGAAGGTGCCGGATTGGCGCAGAAGCTGATCTACGAGCGTGGTTTTGCCATGGTCCACGTGGGCGATGATGGCAATGTTGCGGATGGCACGGGTCATGGTTGTATTGCGCTGCACAATAAAAGCTTTGGATTGTAGCATGGCAGGCCCGGATGCGTCGCTCTCGACGTGTTAGAATTTCCGGTTTTTCATGGGCTTACGAACATGCTGGCAATCATTGGCGGGAGCGGGCTGACACAGCTCGCCAATCTGGACGTGGTGCGCCGGGAGGTGGTGCGAACCCCTTGGGGAGAGCCGTCTGGCGCACTGTTGTTCGGGCGGATATGCCAACGTGAGGTGGTGTTCCTGGCCCGCCACGGCTATGGCCACACCATTCCCCCCCATCTGGTGAACTACCGCGCGAACATGTGGGCCTTGCGGGAGGCGGGTGCGAAAGGTGTGGTCTCGGTGGCGTCGGTGGGTGGTATACGCTCAGATCTGGGCCCCGGCGTATTGGTCGTTCCCTCCCAGATCATCGACTACACCTGGGGGCGCAAGAGCACCTACTTCGAAGGCGGGGAGGAGCCTGTGGTGCATGTGGATTTCACCCATCCTTACGATGCAGATCTGCGGGTTCGCATTCTGGATGCCGCCGGAGAAGCGGGTGAGGCGGTTGTGGACGGCGGGGTGTATGCCGCCACCCAGGGGCCACGGCTGGAAACGGCGGCGGAAATCAACCGGTTGGAGCGTGACGGGGCCGATTTGGTGGGCATGACGGGCATGCCGGAGGCTGCGCTGGCGAGGGAGCTGGATTTGCCTTATGCGGCAATCAATCCCGTGGCGAACCACGCGGCTGGCCGCGGTGACAGCACAGAAATCATTCACATGGAAACGATCGAGGAAACGCTCCGGACGGCGATGGGCCGGGTCCGGCGTATTCTTGATCACCTGTGCGCGCCATGATCCGCGAAGTACTGCGCATGGGGCATCCATGCTTGCTCGCGCGGGCGCAGGAAGTGACCGATTTCGACGCCAAGGAACTGGGGGCGCTGATCCAGGACATGCGGGACACCATGGCGCATCTGGCCGGCGCGGGTTTGGCGGCGCCCCAGATCGGTGTGGGCCTGCGCGTGGTGATTTTCGGGTTCGATCGGAATCCGCGCTACCCCCACGCGGAGAGCGTCCCCTTTACGGTGCTGATCAACCCCGAGCTGTTTCCCTTGGGGGCGGAGGAGGAGGAGGGGTGGGAGGGGTGCCTTTCAGTGCCCGGCCTGCGAGGCTGTGTGCCGCGTTGGCGCCGCTTGCGCTACACCGGTCGTGATCAGCACGGCGTGATCATCGACCGCACGGTTGAAGGTTTTCACGCCAGAGTGGTGCAGCATGAATGCGACCATCTGGACGGCATTCTCTATCCGTCGCGGGTCCGGGATTTCGCGCGTTTCGGGTTCTCTGACGTGCTGTTCCCGGGGATGGATGCGCAATCGGGCGATTGAGGGCGCTTGCAGTGGAGAAGTGCCGCTGGCGCTGTTCAGGTAGAATCCGCCTCTTTCTTGACCCTCGTCTTTGGCGATGAAGATCTCTTTTCTCGAATTTGAACAGCCCATTGCCGAACTGCAATCCAAGATTGAGGACCTGCGGTTTGTGCAGGACGATTCAGCCGTGGATATTTCGGAAGAGATTTCTCGGCTGGAAGTGAAGAGCCAGGCGCTGACCAAGGACATTTACGCCAAGCTTACGCCCTGGCAGATCGCTCAGGTTGCCCGTCATCCCCAGCGGCCTTATACGCTTGATTACGTAGAACACATCTTTACGGATTTCGAAGAACTCCACGGAGATCGCAGTTTTGCCGACGACCATGCCATTGTTGGTGGTCTGGCGCGCTTCAATGGCCATAGCTGTATGGTCATCGGCCACCAGAAAGGGCGTGATACGAAAGAGAAGATCTTCCGTAACTTCGGCATGCCGCGGCCCGAGGGATATCGCAAAGCTTTGCGATTGATGCGGCTGGCAGAAAAGTTCGGGATTCCGGTGTTCACTTTCGTGGACACTCCCGGCGCGTACCCGGGAATCGATGCGGAGGAGCGGGGGCAGTCGGAAGCCATTGGCCATAATATATATGTCATGGCTGAACTGCGGGTTCCCATCATCACGACGATTATTGGCGAAGGTGGTTCGGGCGGAGCGCTGGCCATTGCCGTGGCTGACTCGGTGCTGATGATGCAGTATTCCACTTATTCTGTGATCTCGCCGGAAGGCTGTGCGTCGATTCTGTGGAAGAGCGCCGAGAAGGCGGGGGAGGCCGCGGAGATCATGGGCATCACGGCTGCCCGCTTGAAGAGCCTCAATCTTGTGGATAAGGTGATTGCCGAGCCTCCGGGTGGCGCCCATCGGGACCATCGGGTTACCGCCCAGAATTTGCGTCGTGCTCTGCAGGAAGCGCTTCGTCAGGTCTCGGATCTCTCCCCCGGTGAGCTGATTGCCCGTCGTCTGGACCGGCTCATGGAGTATGGGCGGTTCAAGGAACGGCCTCTGTCCTGAGACGGGTGCTCGATCTATGATTGCCAGGGGCTCATCGGAGCCCCTGTTCATTTTGGCTTTGGCCCATGATGATTGATCCGGCAAGAGTACCCGCAGTCGTCGAGGCAGCGTTGCTGGGTTGGGGCGTTGCCCAGGCCCGCTTAACGGTGGCGTTCAGCGGGGGGCTTGATTCGACGGTGTTGCTCCACGTGCTGGCTGGATTGCGCGGCCGACTCGGGTTGGAGCTGACAGCCGTACACGTGCATCACGGTTTGAATCCCGCCGCTGACGATTGGCTGACTTGGTGTGCCGGTGTTTGTCGCGACCTCCAGGTTTCGTTCTGGTCCGAGCAGGTGGAAGTGGATCGGTCCAGTTCAAAGGGCCTGGAGGCATCGGCCCGCATCGCCCGTTACCAGGTGTTCTCCCGTTGCGGTACGCGGTGGTTGGCACTTGCACACCATCAGGATGATCAGGCGGAAACCGTCCTGCATCGCTTGCTGCGAGGCGCAGGGGTGGCGGGCGCTGCCGGAATCCTTTCAGAACGTGCGCTGGAGAGCAGTTTGCCGGGTGGAACGATGCTGATCCGCCCTCTGCTTGAGCTCGGACGGAAGGAGTTGGTGTCCTATGCCCGTGCCCACGGGCTGCGATGGGTCGAGGACGCCAGCAATGCCGACACGGGCTTAGCCCGGAACTTCCTGCGCCACGAGGTCTTCCCTCTGCTTGAGGCGAGATACGGTGCACCTGCACGAACGCTTGTGCGGGCCGCGCGCCATTTCGCGGAAGCGCGCGCGTTGCTCGATGATCTGGCCGATGCCGACCTGACAATCTGCGCGCCCCGGGGAACAATGCTGGTGGCAAAGCTGAGAGCGCTCTCGAATGCTCGTGCGCGTAACGTGCTTCGCCGCCATCTGCATCGCTTGGGTTTGCCCGCGCCAGATGAATCCACTCTCGCAGAAGCGCTTCGTCAAAGCCTCAGTGCGCGCGACGACGGCACGCTGGCCGTGGAACTTGGCGGGGCTTATCTGCGGCGTTATCGGGGCGAACTGATCGTTGTGCCTCCCGTTTCGTCGTCCACTGCTACATTGGTGTGGCGAGGAGAATCGTCCATTGAGTGGGCCGGGGGAGTCCTTGCGTTCAAAGCAATCGTTGGCGAGGGAATCGCCCGTTCAAAGTTGGCACTGGCTGAAGTACGGATCAGTTCCCGCGCTGGCGGTGAGCGCCTGCGGCACGGACCTGGCCATTCCCGGCGCAGCCTGAAGAACCTCTTTCAGGAAGCGGGAGTGCCTCCCTGGTGGCGAAAGGTTCTGCCGTTGCTGTGGTGTGGTGATGAGCTCGTGTGGGTGGCAGGGGTCGGAGTAGCGGCCGGCTGGGCGTGCGAAGCTGGCGAAGACGGGGTACTTCCTTGTTGGCGCCCGTCAACGCTGCCCGGACAGGAGTTGGGAGAGTTCCACCGCTGAACGCACGCCCATTTTTTCGAAAATGCGTGCCCGGTGCACCTCCACCGTCCGGATGGAAATCCCTAATTCGTCGGCGATTTGCTTGTTGAGCTTGCCGGTGAGGATGCGCTCCATGACTTCCTGCTCACGGGGGCTCAGGCTGGATTGACGCGCACTGACCGATGCCTGGCTGGCCATCGCCTCGCACCGCGCAGCGTCCCGCGCCAAGGCTTGCTGGACAATCTTGACCAGATCGTTGTCGTTGAACGGTTTTTCGATGAAGTGATACGCGCCTTTGCGCAATGCTTCAACCGCCAGCGGAACATCGCCATGGCCGGTCAGAAATATCACTGGCAGGGCATCTCCGCGCTCCAGCATCTGGTCAAAACACTCCAGCCCACTCATGCCTCCCATGCGGATGTCCATCACCACACATCCCCTGACTCCAGTCAGTGTCCCGGCCAGGAAGGCTTCACCCGACGGCCAGGTGGCGCTGGTGAGATGACGCGTTTGTAGCAACCAGGCCAGGGCATCCCGGATGGCCTCATCGTCATCCACGATGTGAACCAGGCTTGTACTCATGTTTCCATTGGCAGCGAGAAGTGAAACAAGGTGCCTCCACCAGGGTTGGTTTCAAACCACAATCGGCCCCTGTGCAATTCGACGATCGAGCGACAGATGTTCAGTCCCATTCCCATCCCCTCGGCCTTGGTGGTGAAGAATGGCGCATAAAGCCGTGCGGCGATATCAGGAGATATCCCTGCGCCTTCGTCGGCAACGCTGACTTGAATCATGCCTTCGCTGATGCATGCGGTGATGTGCAGTTTCCGCGCCGCCGGGGGCATGGCAGCCATTGCATCCATGCCGTTACGAATGAGGTTGAGCAAAACTTGTTCAATCATCACCGGGTCCGCCTGTATCGGTGGTAGAGCGTCGGGCAGATTTGCCTCGATGCGGATGTGACGGCGACGCGCTTCGGGCTCGGAAAGAAGCACCGCATCATCGATGATTTCGCTTACCTTGCAGATCTGCATCTTCGGTTCGGAGCGCCTGACAAAGCCATGCATGCGGTGAAGGATCTGTCCAGCCCGCTGGGCTTGGCGTCCGAGTTTGGCGAGCGCATCCATCAGTTCGCTGGGAGTGAACTCGCCCGATTCGAGCTTGTTGAGGCAGCCGGTGTTGTAGCTGGCAATGGCCGAGAGGGGCTGGTTTAGTTCATGCGCGAGCGAGGAAGCCAGCTCCCCCATTGTGACCAAGCGCGCGGTGGCCTGTAGCCGCTCTTGCTGTTGTCGGTTGAACTCCTCGGCTCTCTTGCGCTCGGTAACGTCGAGTACCGAACCCATCCAGCCAGTGTGCCGGCCAGCGCTGTCGATCAGCGGGGCTTCGTAGATCAGGGCGTCAAACCGTTCTCCGTTCTTGCGCATCAGCCGGATTTCGAAACCTTCGGCAGGGGCTTCGCCTCGCAGTACCTGGGCGTGCAGCGCCTGCGTGTCTTCGATTTCCTCGGGCGCCCAGTAGGGCATGGGAGGGCCGCGGCCGATCAATTCGTCAGCACTGAACCCCACCATCTCGCAGAACGCCGGATTGACGTAGGTAATCCTGCCCGCCAGATCCCGCGCACGCATGCCGGTGTGCAATGAATCCTCCATGGCCTTGCGGAAGGCATGCTGTTCCCTGAGCGCTTCTTCCGCCCGCAGACTGCGGCTCATATGTCTGCGCAAGGAGCGCAGGCTCCAGACGATGGTGACCGAGAGCAGCACGATTACGGTCACCAACAGGGCCGGGAGGAGGCGGGTCTCGCTGCGGTAAGCCGTGGCCTTGAGCAACAGGCCTAGCCCGGGCGGATCGAACGGCAGGCTGTAGCTGAGATCCGAGGGATTGTCGGCAAGGTTGGATTTACGCGCGAGGATTTCGCCATCCATGTTGACCAGGGCGACCTGGTAGCGCTGCGCGAACCACCAAGGGACAAACTGCGCCAGCAATTCCTTTCCCGAGTACATGCCAATGGCGCCGCCGATGTAACGACCGGAGGAAAACACGGGGATGTGCACTTGGAAGCTGCTGTCACCGTCGGGGTGTCGGCGCAGCATCCGGTAGATGGGCTGGGCCAGGCGCTGGGCTTCGTGGGCAGCCTTCGTGACATCCATGCTGTCGAGCCCGGTGGGGTCGTCGACACGGGCAATCGGCGGGTGGGAGTAACGGATCCGCCCTTCCATATCCACCAACGCAATCCTCACCAAGCCGGACTTCTGGGCCAGCAACAACCGCATCCTGGAGTCCTGTTGTTCCAGGGAGTGCGGAGGAAGGTTTGCTGCCTCCACAAGCTGGCGCAGGCTGTCTTGATCCCGGCTGAGCTGGAAACGAAGATTTTGCTCGACCCACAACAGGTCGCTGATCAGTGACGCGCGCTGCTCCTCCCGCTCTGAGCGGTGCAACAACCACAGCAGCCCTGCGACGCTGATCACAACCAGAACAGCCGCTACCCTTGGCAGCAACCAGACCCAGCGCGGCGGGGCTGCCCGGTAGACGGCAGGTCTTGCCGGCAGGTCGACTTCGCCAGTGGGGGAGACTTTCATTGCGCGGTGCTTGACCGATTTCGGTTATCCACAATTCCCACCCACGCCCCCGCGCAAGAGAATCCCTGCACCAAAGGGGCGCATTGCGCCAACAGATTCCTTATTGAGATAGAGGAGAGAGATGATGAAACGCCGTTCCTTGCTGCTTGGTCTGCTTGCATCGCTGCTTGCACCGCTTGCTGTTGCCGCCGATCCAATTGTGATCAAGTTCAGTCACGTGGTGGCGCAGGATACACCCAAGGGTCGGGCCGCGGAGTACTTCGCCAAGCGCGCCGCCGAACTGACCAAGGGCAAGGTCAAGGTCGAGGTTTACGCCAACAGTGCGCTGTACAAGGACAAGGAGGAACTGGAGGCGCTGCAGCTAGGCGCCGTTCAGATGCTCGCGCCCTCTCTGGCCAAGTTCGGACCTCTGGGCGTGAAGGAATTTGAAGTTTTCGACCTGCCTTTCATCTTTGATAGCTACGCGGAGTTGCACAAGGTCACCCAGGGTCCGGTTGGGCAGGGCATCCTGAACAAGCTGGAGCCGAAAGGCATTGTTGGTCTCGCGTACTGGGACAACGGGTTTAAGTCATTCTCGGCCAACACGCCGATCAAGCTGCCCGCTGATCTGAAGGGCAAGAAATTGCGGATCCAGTCCTCCAAAGTGCTGGAGGAGCAGATACGTTCTCTGGGCGGCATTCCGCAGGTAATGGCGTTCTCCGAGGTCTATCAGGCGCTCCAGACCGGGGTGGTGGATGGTACCGAAAACCCTCACTCCAATCTCTTCACCCAGAAGATGCATGAGGTGCAAAAGCACCTGACGGTGACCGATCATGGTTATCTGGGGTACGCGGTCATTACCAACAAGAAGTTCTGGGAAGGACTCCCGGCTGACGTTCGCTCGCAACTGACCCTGGCGATGAAGGACGCCACCGCGTTCGCCAACGAGATCGCCCAAAAGGACAACGAAAAGGCTCTGGACGGGGTGAAGAAGAGCGGCAAAACCCAAGTCTATGTGCCGACAAAGGAGGAGCGCATGGCATTCAAGAAAGCGCTCGTGCCGGTGCATCAGAAGATGGAAGGCCGGATCGGCAAGGAGCTCATCCAGGCGATCTACAAGGAAACGGAGTTCGATCCCTCCAAGCTGTAATGTGGGTCTCGGGGAAGGAGCACCGCTCCTCCCCGGTTGATTTCGTCTCCCGCCGGGACACTGGCGGCAGAGCGTGCGAACGCGGAGGAGAAACGCATGATGCGCGTGCTTGATCGCCTGGAGGAACTACTGATCACGTTCCTCATAGGCGGCGCAACCTTGATCATTTTTGCGGCGGTCGTCCATCGCTACCTCGCCGGGTATGCCATTCCCGGCCTGCAAGACTGGCTGCTGAGCCTGAACACCAGTTGGGCTCAGGAGCTTTGCATCATCATGTTTGTGTGGATGGCCAAATTCGGTGCCGCCTACGGCGTACGGACTGGCATTCACGTGGGCGTCGATGTGCTCATCAATCGGCTCAACGACAAGAACCGTAGCCGCTTCATCATATTCGGCTTGTTGGCTGGAGCGCTGTTCACCGGGATCGTCGGCTCGCTGGGGGCGCACTTTGTATGGGAGAACGGGGCGCATCACGCGGTGTTCTCGTGGCTGGGCAAAGATCTGACGGATATACCCGAGGGGCCGACCACGCCAGACCTGGAGTGGCCAACGTGGATTGTCTATAGCGCCATCCCGTTCGGCTCCTACCTCATGTGTTTCCGGTTCCTGCAGGTCACCTACGCATTCATCCGCACAGGAGAGCTGCCCCATCACGACCACGGGCACGTGGACGGGATTGAGGAAGACAGTGTTCCCGTGGACGTAGACCCCTACGCCATGGGCGACAACCTTCATCCCCACGATCTGAAGCATGTCCAGTTGGGCGACGACGGTGCCGATGGGCAGGGAGGCCGCAAATGAACGCCTTGATTATTTTTGGCCTGCTGTTTGCCTTGATGCTGACGGGGATGCCGATTTCCATCTCCCTCGGTCTGACGGTTCTGACGTTCCTGTTCACCATGACGCAGGTTCCGCTGGAATCGGTTGCCCTCAAGCTTTTTACCGGGATCGAGAAGTTCGAGATCATGGCGATCCCGTTCTTCATCCTCGCGGGCAATTTTCTGACGCACGGCGGGGTGGCGCGACGGATGATCAACTTCGCCACCTCGATGGTGGGGCATTGGCATGGTGGCCTGGGTCTCGCGGGCGTGCTCGCCTGTGCGTTGTTCGCAGCCGTTTCGGGCTCCAGCCCGGCAACGGTGGTGGCGATCGGTTCCATTCTTCTGCCGGCGATGGTCAAAGCCGGATTCCCAAATCGGTTCGGGGCAGGGGTGATCTCCACCTCCGGTGCGCTTGGCATCCTGATTCCGCCTTCGATCGTGATGGTGATGTACTCGGTTGCGACCAACACCTCGGTTGGCGCGTTGTTCATGGCAGGGGTGGTGCCAGGATTGGCCTTGGCTGCCACCTTGGGCGGAGTCACGTTCTACCGGGCCTGGAAGAACAACTATCCGCGCCAGGCACGCGCGAGCTGGGGTGAGCGCGCAGAGGCCTTCAAGAACTCGATCTGGGGTCTGTTCCTGATCGTGGTGGTGATGGGCGGGATCTATACGGGAATGTTCACGCCGACCGAAGCGGCAGCGATGAGCGCGGTGTATGCGTTCATCGTGGCGGTGTTCGTCTATCGGGACATGTCGCTGAAAGATGTGCCGAAGGTCCTCCTCAACTCGGCCAACATGAGCGCGATGTTGCTGTACATCATCACGAATGCCGTTCTGTTCTCGTTCATCATGACCAACGAGAACATTCCGCAGACTTTGGCAGACTGGATGCTGGATAAGGGGCTCGGGCAGATTGCCTTCCTCCTGGCGGTCAACATTCTGCTGCTGCTCGCGGGCAATGTGATGGAGCCGTCGAGCATCGTGCTGATCTTCGCGCCGATTCTCTTCCCCGTCGCGATCAAGCTGGGCATCGACCCTGTCCATTTCGGCATCATCATGACGGTGAACATGGAAGTGGGCATGTGCCATCCTCCGGTTGGTCTGAATCTCTATGTGGCCTCCGGTATCACCAAGATGGGTATCACGGAACTTACGGTGGCGGTGTGGCCGTGGCTACTGTCGATGCTCGCGTTCCTGGTGGTTGTGACCTACTGGCCTGCCCTGTCTTTGTGGTTCCCCCGCATGTTGGGAATGATGTAGCGCGCGTCCGTAGGCGTTGTCCGACTCAAAGCCCGGCTGATGCCGGGCTTTGTTCATTGGCGGAACCTCATGTGAGCAGCCAAAGCCTGTTAAAATGGAAAGTTAAGCTGTTTTCGATTTTTTCGTTTCTCTTACCGGAGTTGATTCATGGCCGTTGAACGCACGCTTTCCATCATCAAGCCCGATGCCGTCGCCAAGAACGTGATCGGCAAGATCTACCAGCGCTTCGAAGACGCTGGCCTCAAAGTGATCGCCGCCAAGATGGCCCATTTGTCCGAGCAGGAAGCCGGGCAGTTCTACGCTGTGCACAAGGAGCGCCCCTTCTTCAAGGATCTGGTTTCCTTCATGACCTCCGGCCCGGTGATGATCCAGGTGCTGGAAGGCGAGGGTGCCATCGCCAAGAACCGCGAGCTGATGGGGGCCACCGATCCCAAGAAGGCTGCTGCGGGCACCATTCGCGCTGACTTCGCGGAGTCCATCGATGCCAATGCGGTGCATGGCTCGGACGCTGCCGAAACCGCGGCGGTGGAAGTCGCTTTCTTCTTCCCGGGCATGAACGTCTACTCTCGCTGATCGATTCTGGCTGCACTGGTGGTTCGTAGCCGGTGCAGCCAAACGGACCCCCATGCAGAATTTGCTCGATTTCGATGCGGATGGCTTGATTCAGTGGTGCGCTGCCCGTGGCGAGAAGCCTTTTCGGGCGCGGCAGCTGTTGCGCTGGATGCATCGCTTTGGTGCCAGTGATTTCGAGCAGATGAGCGACATTGCCAAGAGCATGCGCGGTTGGTTGTCTGAGCAAGCTTTCATTTCCGCGCCTCCGGTGCTTCGGGACAGCGAGTCAGCGGACGGCACGCGGAAATGGCTGCTGGACGTTGGTGCCGGCAATGCGGTAGAGACGGTGTTCATCCCGGAGACCGGGCGGGGCACCTTGTGTGTGTCTTCTCAGGCCGGGTGCGCTCTGGACTGCGCGTTCTGCTCTACCGGGAAGCAGGGCTTCAACAGAAACCTTTCAACGGCGGAGATCATCGGGCAGCTCTGGCACGCCAACCGGCAGCTGGGAGCGCTGGGAAATGGCGAACGGATCATTTCGAATGTGGTGATGATGGGGATGGGCGAACCGTTGGCCAATTTTGACAATGTTGTTGCGGCGCTGCGGTTGATGCTGGACGACCACGCGTACGGGCTGTCGCGGCGACGGGTAACGGTTTCCACCTCGGGGATTGTGCCGGCGATGGATCGACTGCGGGATGAGATGCCCGTGGCCTTGGCTGTGTCGCTGCATGCCCCGAACGACGCCCTGCGCGACCGTCTCGTGCCCATCAACATGAAGTATCCCCTGAGGGAGCTGTTGGCGGCATGTACGCGGTATCTTGATCGCGCGCCCCGTGACTTTGTAACGTTCGAGTATGTGATGCTCGACGGCGTCAATGATCTTGATGAACACGCTCGCCAACTGATTGCACTGGTCAGGGATGTGCCCTGCAAGTTCAATCTCATTCCGTTCAATCCGTTTCCTCAGGGCGGATTCAGGCGCTCATCAGCGGAACGAACCCGGCGCTTTGCCGAAATACTGATGGCTGCCGGCATCGTCACTACTACCCGCAAGACCAGGGGCGATGAAATCGATGCCGCATGCGGGCAATTGGCGGGACAGGTTCAGGACCGCTCAAAGCGCTCTGAAAGAAGGGTTGTTCCGTTGCAGAGGTTGGCTTAGTGAAACATGTTCTGATACTCGCTCTGATGGTTCCGTTGCTGATGGCCGGCTGCGACTCTCTGGGCGGGCGGCGGAGTAACGCCCCAGTTGTCACTGAACCGCTGCCGGCGCCGGCGCCAGTGGCGAAAGATGCGCGCAGTCGGGCTCAGTCCCACACCGAATTGGGGCTTGCCTACTTGCAGGACTCCCGATTGTCGGTGGCGTTGGATGAGGCACGGAAAGCGTTGGGCTTTGATAGCCGTTATGCTCCGGCGCACAATCTGAAGGCGCTTGTGCATATGGCTGTTGGGGAACCTGGCATGGCTCGCGAACACTTTCAGGAGGCTTTGCGGCTGGCCCCGGACGACCCGGAGATCAACAACAACTTTGGCTGGTTCCTGTGCAAAAACGGGGCGCCTCGGGATGGGATCGAGCGGCTGGTGGTGGCTGCGCGCAACCCCTACAACCCGGCGCCCGCCCGCCCTTTCACGAATGCCGCGTTGTGTGCGTTGATGCTTCAGGACGTGAATCAGGCTGAACGCCATCTTCAGTATGCGCTTGTACACAACCCTGGAAGTGTCCAAGCCTTGTTTCTGATGGCTGATGTTCAGTACCGAAAGGGGGACTACCGGCAGGCGCGGCAGTTGATTGGCGAAGTCATGGCCAAGGATGAGCCCAATGCGGAATCCCTTTGGCTCGCTACGCGGATTGAGCGCCGGCTGGGCAACCGCCAAAGCGAGGCAGGCTATGCGTCCCAATTGCGTCGGCGTTTTGCCGGAACTCCCGAGTTTGAAGCACTGACCAGTGGGAAATATGACTGAGATCATCAATGCACTGCCTGGGGTGGACGGCGAGCCAGGCATCTCCTTGAGGCGGGCCCGTGAGGCTCAAGGCAAGACCGTCGAGGAGGTGGCAGACGCCATCAAGTTGAGTGTGCGTCAGATTCAGGCGATCGAGGCCAACCAGTTTGATCGGCTGAGGGGGCCCACCTTTGCGCGGGGGTTCGTGCGGAACTACGCGCGTTTTCTGGGTGTAGACGCAGAAAGCTTGCTCGCTCATCTGGATGCGCCGGAAGGGGGCGTCCGTGTCGAGCTCGAACCTGTTTCAAACGCCAGGGGGCGCCTTCCCGAACTCGATAGCGAGCGTAAAGGACTCGCTCCCGCCGTGGCATTGGTGGTGCTCGTGGCTGGAGCTGCAGCGCTGGGATGGTATCTGGATTGGTACCGGCCGGTGCAGCAGGGATTGCCTCCGGCTGAATCACTTTCGGGGCAAGGTACGCGGGCCGAGAAGGGAGAAAACGTGCTTCCCCCGACTCCGCCTGTTGTTTCTGCCCCTGGGACTGCCTCGGGGAATGATAGTGCTGGGTCACCTTCTGCGCAGGTAGGCGCGCCGGTCGCAACGCCTGCGGCTCCTGTTACGGCGCCACCTTCGGCTCCTCCCGCTGCGATTGAACCGGCTGCTCCCGTGAGTGTGGCGCCACCTCCGGTTGCGTCCTCTCCAGTGCCACCGTCAACGGTTGCTCCGCTTCCCGCTCCCTCGCTTCCGGATGGGGCGGGAACGGTTGCTGCCCCGGGAACCAAGCGCCTGACACTGACTTTTTCTCAGGAGTCATGGGTGGAGGTTCGGGACGGAAAGGGAAAAGTGCTGTTTTCCAAGCTGAACGCTCCGGGTTCCACTCAGGTCGTCGATGGTGAGGGGGCAATGTCCCTAATTGTTGGCAATGCCAATGGTGTGACGTTGAACTACGCGGGCAAGCCCGTGGACCTGCAGCCCCATATCAAGGGCATGGTTGCCCGCCTTAAGGTGGAATGATGGGGGAAGGTGTGCTGCTGATGGATCAGGATGCGCCAATTGCGCGCCGCAGGAGCTACGCGGTGCGAGTTGGCTCAGTGGTGGTGGGCGGTGGTGCGCCCGTCGTGGTTCAGTCCATGACCAATACCGACACGGCGGATGTAATCGCCACGGCTGTCCAGATCGGGCAATTGGCGCGGGCTGGGTCGGAGTTGGTCCGGATCACCGTCAACTCCAGGGAGGCCGCCGCAGCGGTTCCGGAGATCCGGGAGCAATTGTTGAAGATGGATATCCACGTTCCACTGGTCGGGGATTTCCATTTCAATGGGCACAAGCTCTTGGGGGATAACCCGGCTTGCGCGGACGCTTTGGACAAACTCCGTATCAACCCGGGCAACGTTGGCAAAGGCGCCAAACGGGATGAGCAGTTTGCCCAGCTCATTGAAATCGCATGCTTGCATAACAAGCCGGTGCGTATTGGTGTCAACTGGGGAAGCCTGGATCAGGATCTGCTCGCGCGGATGATGGATGAGAACGCCAGGCGGAAAACGCCACTTGGTGCGAAAGAGTTGATGCGCGAAGCGATGGTCACATCCGCGTTGGAGAGCGGCAAACGCGCAGAAGAGCTCGGTTTGCCCGCTAACCAGATTGTGCTCTCGTGCAAAGTGAGCGGGGTGCAGGACCTGATTGCGATTTATCGCGAGTTGGCAGGACAGTGTCAGTATCCGTTGCACCTGGGTTTGACCGAGGCCGGCATGGGGTCAAAGGGTATCGTCGCGTCGACAGCCGCCTTGGCTGTGGTGCTGCAGGAGGGCATTGGCGATACGATCAGGGTTTCACTGACTCCTGAGCCCGGTGGAGATCGGCGGCAAGAGGTGGTCGTTGCTCAGGAGATACTGCAGAGCATGGGGCTGAGGGCGTTTACGCCCCAAGTAGCGGCGTGCCCAGGCTGTGGCCGAACGACCAGCACGTATTTTCAGCAGCTTGCTCAGGATATCCAGTCTTACGTCCGAGATCAGATGCCCGCATGGCGCGAGCGTTATGAAGGTGTCGAGAACATGACGCTTGCCGTGATGGGGTGCGTGGTGAATGGCCCCGGGGAGAGCAAGCATGCGAACGTAGGCATCAGCTTGCCCGGGACGGGCGAAGTCCCTGTGGCACCGGTGTACATTGATGGTGAGCGTGCGCTCACGCTGAAGGGTGAGAATATCGGGGGGGAGTTTCGCGCGATAGTTGATGCTTACGTTGAACGTAAGTACCCACCAAGAGCCCTTGCCAAATAAGCCTGCCGGGACGCCGGCATCCAGATTATCCAAATAGCGGCGCTGCTGCGCCGACCCGAACATAGATGAGTCAGAATCTCCAAGCCATTCGTGGGATGCACGATATTCTTCCGGCCGAAGCTGAGCAGTGGGAGGTATTCGAAGATCTCGTGCGCAGTTGGTTGCATGCGTATGGTTACAAGCCCATCCGTATGCCGATTGTTGAACCAACGCCGCTGTTCTCCCGTGCAATCGGAGAGGTGACCGATATTGTCGAGAAGGAGATGTATAGCTTTGTCGACAGTCTCAATGGGGAGGCTTTGACGCTTCGCCCGGAAGGGACCGCCTCGTGTGTTCGCGCAGTTCTCCAGCACAATTTGCTGCATCAGGGCCCGCAGCGCCTTTATTACGGCGGACCAATGTTCCGGCACGAGAGACCCGCCAAGGGGCGCTATCGTCAGTTTCACCAGTTCGGGGTCGAATCGTTCGGTTTTGAAGGGCCGGATATGGACGCGGAACAGATCATCATGATCGCGCGTTTGTGGGCGGACCTTGGCATCGAACAGGATGTGCGGCTCGAGATCAATACTCTTGGGAGTCATGACGAGCGGGCCAGTTATCGCAGGGAATTGGTTGCTTATCTGGAAGCTCACACGGCCCAACTCGACGAAGATTCGCGGCGTCGACTGGTGACTAATCCACTGCGGGTTCTGGATAGCAAGAATCCTGCGATGCAGGCATTGATCGAAGCGGCGCCTCGTCTTGAATCCCATCTGGGAGACGCCTCGAAGGCGCATTTCGAACGGTTGCAGGCGCTACTGCGCAATGCGGCAATACCCTTCCGTATTAACCACCGTTTGGTCAGAGGACTGGACTACTACAATCTGACGGTGTTCGAATGGGTGACTGACAAGCTCGGTGCGCAAGGGACTATTTGCGCCGGGGGGCGCTATGATGGTCTGGTGAGCCAGTTAGGCGGGAAGGCGACGCCTGCGTGCGGTTTTGCGCTAGGGGTGGAGCGGGTGCTGGCCTTGTGGCAGGAGTCCGGTTGCCTGCCGGAAACGGAAGCCACCAATGTTTACCTCATCCATGCGGGGGCGGCCGCACAGGAGGCCGCTTTCCGGATCGCCGAGAGCTTGCGGGACGTGGGACTGACTGCGGTAACGCACTGTGGCGGTGGGAGTTTCAAGTCCCAGATGCGCAAGGCTGATGCTTCGGGCGCTTCCATCGCTGTGATCCTTGGGGAGGATGAGTTGGCGCAGCAAGCAGTGACACTGAAGGTCTTGAGGGGCGGTAGCGGGCAAATCCGAGTGCCAATTGACGACGTTACCGAAGCTGTAGCGGATCTGCTGTATAAATGGGAAGAAGATAATGGCAGCGTTTGACCTGGAAGAGCAGGAACAGATTTCCTCCATCAAGGCGTGGTGGACTCAGTACGGCAATCTGGTCACGGGCGGATTGCTGGCGGTGGCTGTCGGGATGGCCGCCTACCAAGGGTGGAATTGGTATCAACGCACCGAGAGTCTGGCTGCGTCTGCAACCTATGGCCGTCTTGAGAAAGCGGTGGTTGCCAAGGATGTGAAGTCGGTCAAAGAGGCTGCGGGAGAGTTGCTCGAGAAACATGGCAGCACTGCCTATGCGGGAATGGGCGCGCTGGTATCGGCAAAGGTGCTGTTTGACTCTGGTGATGTCAAATCTGCACATGCGCAGTTAGCGTGGGCGAAGGACCATGCTCAGGACGAAGAAATCAAGGACCTGGCCAGGCTGCGGCTTGCTCACGTGATGCTTGATGAAAAGCTTCAGGAGGATGCACTGAAGCTCCTGGAGAAGGACCCTGTCCCAGCCTTGGCTTCCCGTTTCTTGGACCTCAAGGGGGACATCCTCGTGCTGCAGGGTAAGCCTGAACTGGCAGTCAAGGCGTATCAAGACGCCTTGGCGAGAGTAGATGCGGATTTCCCGGTGAAGTCCGTCGACAGACAACCGCTGATGAAGCAAATGCTGCAGGTGAAACTGGAGTCCTTGGGAGTGGGGCAATGAAGCAAGGCGCAAAGTTTGCGGCGTTGTTGTCCGCGGTGCTCTTGATGGGTGGTTGTTTCTCTTCCGGAGGGAATAGACCCAAGCCTGCGGAACTGACGCCAGTAAAGAGTTCAGTAGATCTTCGACAGGTATGGCGTGCCAGCGTGGGCAGTGCAAAGGGCCACCTCTTCGAGCCGGCAGTTGTCGACGACGCTGTGTTCGCAGCTGGCCGTGATGGAATCGTTGTGCGTTTCGACAACGGTAAGGTCGTGTGGCGTGCAGATGCACGCCAGCCACTATCTGGCGGAGTCGGTAGCGATGGCCGCTTGGTTGTTGTGGGCACGCTGAAGGGGGAAATATTTGCATTTGACGGCGAAGGGAAGCCGGCGTGGAAAGCTCGGGTCAACACGGAAGTGATCGGCGCACCAGTTGTGGCAGGTGGTGTGGTGCTGGTCAGGAGTGGAGATAGCCGAATTTTCGCGTTTGACGCAAACGATGGACAGCGTCGATGGATCTATCAGCGGGCAACACCCTCGCTCTCGCTTCATGTGCAGGCCCCCATAACCGTCCACCAGGATGTGGTGCTGGCCGGCTTCCCCGGTGGGAAGCTGGTGGCCCTTAATCTGGGTAACGGAGGCGCGTTGTGGGAGCTCCCCATCTCGATTCCCAAGGGCGCCACTGAACTGGAGCGGATGGCCGATGTGACCAGTCCGGCGGTGGTGAGTGGGCAAGAGGTATGTGCAGCTGCCTATCAAGGCCGCGTCAGTTGCTTCGATCTCGGAAAGGGCGCAACCCTTTGGGGTAGGGACATCTCGAGTTACGTGGGCATCGACAGGGATGAGCGCAACGTGTACGTGACTGACGACAAGGGTGCCGTTCATGCGCTGGACGCCGCGAGTGGCAACAGCGTGTGGAAGCAGGACAAACTGTTCCTGCGCGGGGTTGGTCGACCGCTGGCGATGGGCGACTATATTGCGGTCACCGACAACAAGGGGTTTGTCCACCTATTGAACCAACGTGATGGATCGTTTGCCGCGCGCATGGCGACCGATGGAAGTGCGATTCGGGCACCACTGCAGCGGCTCGACACCGGAGTTTTTCTCGCTCAAACCGAGGACGGCGGCTTGTTTGCCTTCCAAACTCGATGAACCGGACGATTACGGACTGATCTGATAGTGATTCCCACCGTTGTATTGGTTGGTCGCCCCAACGTGGGCAAGTCCACCTTGTTCAATCGGCTCACCCGTACCCGTGACGCGTTGGTGGCCGATATGCCGGGATTGACCCGAGATCGTCACTATGGCCAGGGGCGACTGGGAGAGCGGCCATTTCTGGTTGTCGATACCGGGGGATTCGAGCCCAGTTCAAAAGACGGGATTACTCAGGAGATGGTGCGCCAGGCTGAGCAGGCGATTGCAGAGGCTGATGCGCTGGTTTTTCTCCTGGATGGTCGTTCGGGCCTGACGCCCGGGGATGAAGAAGTGGCCGATTTGCTTCGGCGCACCGGGCGGAACGTGCATCTGGTCGTCAATAAGGCCGAAGGGATGAATCGCGCAGTGGTTGGTGCCGAGTTCCATAGGCTTGGGCTCGGCGCGCCGATGGTGATCTCAGCGGCTCATGGCGACGGTGTGCGCGAGATGCTGGAAGAAGTGCTCGCCGACTTTCCTCTGGAAGACGACAGATTGTCCAACGAGGCGCCTGGGCCCAAGGTTGCCATTGTGGGGCGTCCCAATGTTGGAAAATCCACCTTGGTGAACAGCCTGTTGGGAGAAGAGCGGGTGATTGCGTTCGATCATCCGGGGACAACGCGCGATGCCATATCCATCCCCTTCGAACGGGAGGGGCGACATTACACTTTGATTGATACTGCGGGACTGCGGCGCAAGGGAAAGGTGTTCGAAACTATCGAGAAATTCTCGGTGGTCAAGACCTTGCAAGCTATCGAGCAGGCGAATGTAGTCGTGCTGATGCTGGATGCTTCCCAGGACATATCCGATCAAGATGCGCATATAGCCGGTTTCGCCTTGGAAACCGGGAGGGCTTTGGTGATTGCCGTCAATAAATGGGACAAGGCGGACGAGTATCGACGCGAACGAGTCAAGGAGGACGTGGCGCGTAAGCTGAATTTCCTGGGTTTTGCTCAGGTTCATTGGATCTCGGCGTTGCATCGCCAAGGCATCAACGCCTTGCTTCGGTCGGTTGATGCTGCCTATAAAGCTGCAATGGCGAAGCTGGCGACGCCATTGCTCACTCGGGTTCTGCAGGAGGCGGTTGCACGTCAAGCCCCGCCGCGGCACGGCATTTTTCGACCCAAGATGAGGTATGCACACCAAGGCGGATCGAATCCGCCCGTGATTGTCGTACATGGAACCGCATTGGATCATGTCCCAGCTTCATACAAGCGCTATCTTGAGCGAACTTTTCTCGAATCGTTCAAACTAAGGGGGACACCCGTTCGAGTGGAGTTCCGTTCAGGCCACAATCCGTTTGCCGACAAGCATTGAGTCTGTTTATGGGTGTCAAGTGCTTTGTGGCAAGGCGCGTCCCTGAGAATTGCGGGTCGGAGTTCTAGCCGGGCATTCGAAAATCCATTAAAGTGAAGTTTCAGCACAACACAATAACTGAGGCATAACCATGAGCAACAAAGGGCAATTGCTACAAGACCCGTTTCTGAATACCCTTCGGCGGGAACATATTCCCGTTTCGATCTATTTGGTCAATGGAATCAAACTACAGGGCCAGATTGAGTCCTTCGATCAGTACGTCGTGCTGCTGAAGAATACTGTCACTCAGATGGTATATAAGCATGCTATCTCTACTGTTGTGCCTGCGCGTCCGGTGCACATTTCCCACGATCAAGACGATAAATGATGTGTCTGCTGGCCCTTCGGGCCAGGCACTCGCCGACAACTGGGGCGCTCTGACGAATGTTTGAGCGCCCTAAGGCGGGTGAACGTGCAGCTCTGGTCCAATTGGATTTCCAGGATGGAAGTTTCGAGGAGCGGCTGAGCGAATTTACTTTGCTGGTCAATAGCGCCGGTGCGGAGATGGTTGCCTGTGTGACTGGCCGTCGTCATAGTCCTGATCCTGCTCTTTTTGCGGGTAAAGGCAAAGTCGAGGAAATTCGGTTGGCTGTGGTCAGTTCAGGCGCTGAAGTGGTTATATTCAACCATGCGCTGTCTCCGGCCCAACAGCGCAATTTGGAGAGAATCTTGGCGTGTCGGGTAATCGACCGTTCCAGCTTGATTCTCGATATCTTTGCCCAGCGCGCGCGTTCTCATGAAGGGAAACTCCAGGTTGAGCTTGCTCAGCTGGAGTACCTTTCCACCCGACTGGTTCGGGGCTGGAGTCACCTTGAGCGTCAAAAGGGTGGTATTGGCTTGCGAGGCCCTGGCGAAACCCAGTTGGAGACTGACCGGCGTCTTCTTGGAAAGCGAGTCAAGCTGCTCAAGGACCGGCTCGCGGTACTGGAAAAGCAACGGCACGTGCAGCGTCGCTCTCGCAACAGAAGTGGCGTGGTCACCGTGTCCATCGTTGGATACACCAACTCGGGCAAGTCCACGTTGTTCAACGCGTTGACGCATGCAGGGACCTACGCGGCAGATCAGTTGTTCGCAACCCTCGACACAACTTCCAGGCGTCTGTACCTTGGGGATGACGCACAGGTTGTGTTGTCGGATACCGTAGGTTTCGTGCGCGATCTGCCTCATGCGCTGGTTGTAGCTTTTCACGCTACTCTCGAAGAAACGGTGTCCGCAGACTTACTTCTCCATGTAGTAGATTCGGCGAGCGCTGACCGCGATCAGCAGATTGAGTCGGTCAATCACGTTCTCCGGGAGATCGGGGCGGGTGATCGCTCTCAGATTCTCGTTTGGAACAAGATCGACCTTACGAAGGTTAGCCCAGGAGTGGATCGCGAAGCGTGTGGTAGAATCCGGCGCGTTTTGCTTAGCGCCCGTACCGGCGAAGGGCTGGATTTACTTCGCGAGGCGATCCTGGAACATGTCCGGACCCGATCGGATGATCAGAGCTCCCGATTGTCGCAAAATGCCTTCTGATCACCATTGTTTTCACCTCCCATACTCCGAGCAAAGAATCTATGTCGCTGAATGATCCCGAGTGGGGTAACCGCAACGGACGAGGCGGGCCTGGCAAAGATGGGCAAGGTCCCCCGGATCTGGAGGAGCTGTGGCGTGATTTCAATAAGCGCCTCTCCTCAATGTTTGGCCGCAAGAGCGGCGGCGATGACGGCGGTAACGGTCGATTTGGCCGCGGACCAGAGTTCCCGGGTATGCGTCACATCGGGGGAGGGCTTGGCATGCTGGCCGGCCTGGTGGGCGTTGTCTGGCTTGCCAGCGGTTTCTATATTGTCGATGCCAGCCAGAGGGGTGTTGTATTGCAGTTCGGCAAGTATTTGGAAACGACGGATCCAGGCTTGCGCTGGCGCTTGCCATATCCGTTCCAGAGCCATGAACTGGTGAATCTCTCAGGGGTACGCACAGTCGAAATTGGCTACCGAGGGAGCGAGAAGAACAAGGTTCTGAAAGAGTCCTTGATGCTGACTGATGATGAAAACATCATCAATATTCAGTTCGCAGTGCAGTTCATCCTTAAGGATCCCCAGCAATATCTGTTCAATAACAGGAATCCCGACGAGGCTGTCGTTCAAGCTGCGGAAACTGCAGTGCGGGAGATCGTTGGCAAAAGCAAGATGGATTTCGTGCTGTACGAAGGCCGTGAGCAGATTGCCGTTCATGCGTCCAGGCTGATGCAAGAGATTCTTGATCGCTACGGCACGGGCATTCAAATCAGCAAGGTGACGATGCAGAACGCCCAGCCGCCTGAGCAGGTGCAGGCGGCGTTCGATGACGCAGTCAAAGCGGGGCAGGACCGCGAGCGTCAGAAGAACGAAGGCCAGGCGTACGCCAACGATGTGATTCCGAGGGCAAGGGGGGCTGCCGCCCGTCTTCTCGAGGAGGCGAGTGGTTACAAAGCGAGGGTCACCGCTTCGGCCGAGGGAGATGCCAGTCGATTCCAGCAGATCGTTACTGAGTACAAGAAAGCGCCGGAAGTGACGCGGCAGCGAATGTATTTGGAAACCATGCAGCAGATCATGGCGAACACCACAAAGGTCGTGGTTGATACGAAGGGACAAGGCAACTTGCTTTATCTTCCGTTGGATAAGCTCATCCAGTCCACAAGCCAAGGAAATACCTCGGTAGCCGAGCAGCCTGCAAGTGCTTCGGCTGCACGGCCGGGGCCAGTCGTGTCGCAGGAAAGTGCTTCGACTCCGCCCAAAGTGGATACCCCTTCAGTGCCTGATTATCGGTCCAGAGAATCTTTGCGGTCGCGGGAAAGAGGAGATCGCTGATGCGTGAACGTGTTGCCATTGGTCTGGCCACGGCGATCGTGGCCCTCATGGTATTGAGCATGTCCGTGTTCACGGTGGACCAGCGCCATTTCGCAATCGTGTTTCAGCTCGGGCAGATTAAAGAAATCGTTTCCGAACCCGGGCTTAACTTCAAGTTTCCACTTATCCAGAATGTCCGCTATTTTGATAAGCGGATACTGACATGGGATTCGAGGGAGCCTGAACGGTTCATTACTTCCGAGAAGAAGAATGTTCTCGTCGATTTGTTTGTCAAATGGCGGATTATTGACGTTCGTCAGTACTACATATCCGTAGGCGGCGACGAGCGTCGGGCTGAAACCCGGATCGAGCAGACAGTGAATGCCGGCCTAAGAGAGGAATTCGGAAAACGCACAGTACATGATGTGGTCTCAGGCGAAAGAGACCGCATCATGGATGAAATGCGCAGCAAGGCAGATACAGATGCTCGCAAGATTGGTGTGCAGATTGTCGACGTCCGGCTAAAACGAGTCGATCTGCCGAGTGAAGTGTCTGAGTCCGTGTATCACCGAATGGAAGCAGAAAGAAAGCGGGTGGCGAATGAGCTTCGCTCTGAAGGCGCCGCTGAGGCGGAAAAAGTCCGTGCGGACGCTGATCGTCAGCGAGAAATCATTATTGCAGAGGCTTACAGGCAAGCTCAGCAGATAAAGGGCGAGGGTGATGCCAAGGCTTCGGCAGTGTATGCTCAAGCGTTTGGCCAGAACCCGGAGTTCTATGCCTTTTATCGTAGTCTCGAAGCCTATCGCGCTTCTTTGCGGGGAAAGAATGACGTGCTGGTCGTTGATCCGAGTTCGGAGTTCTTCAAGTATTTGAAGAGTACTGGTCGGCCGTCAAAGTAGGTTCTTTGTGCTCTCCCTTACTTCAGCCCTCGCCCTCATGCTCGTAATTGAGGGGATCCTGCCTTTTGCTGCACCTGCTTTCTGGCGTGAGTTGTTCAAAAAAGCCATAGAAATGACCGATCAACAAATACGGGTGATCGGCTTGTGTTCGATGTTGGCTGGTATCGTATTGCTATTGTTGATCCGGTAAGTATTACAGTGAGCCATGCGCTGGTTATTGCCTGAACACATTGAAGATGTCCTTCCCCGGCAGGCCGCGTGGATGGAAACGCTGCGCCGCACGCTCTTGGATACCTTTAGAGCGCATGGTTACCAACTTGTCGTTCCGCCGTTGCTTGAGTACCTGGAATCGTTGCTCACGGGAACCGGGCGTGATCTCGATCTTCGTACGTTCAAGTTGGTTGATCAACTCTCAGGCCGCACCATGGGGGTTCGTGCGGACATTACGCCTCAGGTCGCGCGGATTGATGCTCATTTGCTTAATCGTCGGGGCGTGGCGCGGCTGTGCTATGCGGGTTCAGTCCTCCATACTCTTCCCAGTGCTTCATTGATCTCTCGTCAGCCCATACAAGTAGGGGCTGAGCTATATGGTCATGCGGGAATTGAGGCAGATGTCGAGGTAGTCCGATTACTTAAAGCCGCTCTGGATGCGGTCGGGCTTGCGCATGTCAGGTTCGACTTCGGCCATATCGGTGTGTTTCGCGCGCTAACCGAAGGTGGAGAGGGACTTTCCCCTGAGGATAAAGAGGCGATTTTCGCCGCGCTGCAGGCAAAAGATCACGCGACCATCCGAAGTCTCGTTCGGAGGATATGCGAGCCTTATCGTTCTGCTTTGCTGAGCTTGGCGGATTATTACGGGGGACGGGAGATCCTTGCTAAGGCCGAGCAAGACATGGCGTCACTGCCCCAAGCCGTCTTGGCAGTGCGCCAGCTAGCGTCGCTGATAGATCGCCTCGGTGACATTCCTGTAAGCATAGACTTGGCGGATCTCCGCGGCTACCACTATCACAGCGGGATGGTATTTGCGGCTTATGCCTCCGACTCACCCGGAGCTGTGGCGCAAGGTGGGCGGTATGACCATATAGGTCGCTCGTTTGGAAGGGGACGCCCAGCGACGGGGTTTAGCTTGGATCTGAGAGAGTTGAGCCGGATTGCTCAGGCTGAAAGTCAGCCCGGCGCAATCTTGGCTCCGCTTGGGGAGGATCGTCTCGGCCTTGAGGAAAAGGTGTCGGCGCTCAGGAGCTCGGGAGAGGTGGTTATGGATTGTTTGCCCGGACACGAAGGCACTTGGACTGAGGCCGGTTGCGATAGGAAACTTGTTATTCGGGATGGCAACTGGGTTGTCGTGCCGTTGGAAGGGGAGTGAGCATCAATGGCCAAGAATGTGGTCGTGGTAGGTACGCAGTGGGGCGACGAAGGTAAGGGCAAGATCGTCGACTGGCTCACCTGCCATGCACAGGGCGTTGTACGGTTCCAAGGTGGGCACAATGCGGGGCATACCTTGGTTATTGGGACCAAGGAATACAAGCTTAATCTTGTTCCATCAGGGATCGTGCGGGAAGGCGTGCAATGCTACATTGGTAACGGTGTAGTGTTGGATGTTCATCATTTGCTGGCAGAAATCGAAATTCTGGAACGAGATGGAATTGATGTAAGGTCCAGATTGAAAGTGAGTCCCGGCTGCCCCCTGATTCTTCCTTACCACTCCGCACTGGATAAGGCCCGGGAATCCCGCAAATCGGCCCAAGCGAAGATTGGTACTACGGGGAAGGGCATAGGCCCAACCTACGAAGACAAGGTATCTAGAAGGGCACTCAGGGTGTATGACCTGTTTTACCCTGACCGCTTTGCACAGAAGTTGCGCGAAAACCTCGAATATCACAACTTTGTGCTGACGCAGTATCTCGGTGCTGAGCCTGTGGATTATGCGATGGTGCTCGAACAAGCCATGGCTGATGCAGAAGGTATAAGACCTCTGGTGGCCGATATTTCCGCCATGCTGTTTGACGCAAATCGGGGGGGGCAGAACTTATTGTTTGAAGGTGCTCAGGGTACTTTGCTCGATATTGATCACGGCACCTTCCCGTTTGTGACTTCGTCAAATTGCGTCGCCGGGCAAGCCGCAGCTGGTGCTGGCGTTGGGCCCGGTATGCTGCATTACATACTCGGGATCACCAAGGCTTACTGTACCCGTGTAGGGGGCGGGCCCTTTCCGAGCGAACTCGATATTGAGCAAGTGGGGCAACCTGGGCACCAGATGTCCACAAAGGGGCGAGAGTTTGGCACAGTAACCGGCCGAAAACGTCGATGTGGGTGGTTTGATGCGGCAGCGCTTCGCCGGTCTGCCCGCATCAATGGGTTGACGGGGTTGTGTATAACCAAGCTAGATGTTCTCGATGGTATCGACGAACTCAAAATCTGCACAGGTTATCGGCTTGATGGTCGGGAGATCGATCTGTTGCCTATTGGCGCGGAAGAAGTCGCTGCTTGCGAACCGATCTATGAAACCATGTCCGGCTGGACGGAGTCCACATTTGGAGTGAAAGATTGGCGTGAGTTGCCGGCTAACGCAAGGGCGTATCTCACTCGTTTGGAGTCCCTTTGCGAAGTCCCGATTGATATTGTGTCCACAGGGCCGGAGCGGGACGAGACGATATTGAGGCGTCACCCGTTCGTCTGAGGTGCTTGCTTGCCAAATACGACAGGACGCTCCTTGCGAAGCGTCCTGTCGCCTTAGCGCTGTGCTTATCACAAGAAGTAGCGCAACAAAAAGCAGAAGCCCGCTACTGCGGGCTTCTGCTTGAAATTGGTGCCCAGAAGAGGACTCGAACCTCCACAGGGTTGCCCCCGCTAGGACCTGAACCTAGTGCGTCTACCAATTCCGCCATCTGGGCGACAGAGACGCATTATAGATCACAAACGAAAATTGTCAATGACTAAACGCTTTATAAAAACGGCACTGAGTGAAGTGCGTAGTGCAGATCCTTACCTACAACGCGAATTGGCCAACTACGACCACCCACTTCCTAGCCGAGAGTACATTCTTAGCACGCTTGAAGCCCGAGGAGCGCCCCTGCCTTTGGAAGAGCTCGCTGTGCTGCTGGATATCAAGCAAAAGGAACTCGATCTGTTTGCCAGGCGTCTCGGGGCGATGTGCCGCGATGGGCAATTGTTCCAGAACCGCAGGAATGCGTACCTTATTTCTGCTAAAGCGGACCTGATTCAAGGACGCGTTGAAGGGCATCCCGACGGATATGGATTCCTCATCCCCGACAACGACGGACCAGACGTGTTCCTCGGCCCGAAGGAGATGCGGCAAGTCTTGCATGGAGACATCGCGCTGGTCCGAATCGGAGGGATGGACCGTCGAGGCAGGCCCGAGGGGCAAGTTGTCGAAGTACTCGCCCGCGCAAATTCAAGATTGGTGGGCCGGGTTTTTGACGAGCATGGGCTGCTATTTGTCGTGGCTGAGAACCGGAAGATCAATCAGGACATTCTGCTAGCTCCGGGCTCCAGGAAGAAACCTCGCCCGGGACAGGTTGTGACCGTGGAGCTGATTGAACAGCCATCAAAGCATGCGCAACCGATGGGAAAGGTTGTTGAGGTACTTGGGGATTATGCGGATCCTGGCATGGAGATCGAGATTGCGCTCCGTAAGCATGCCTTACCGTTTGAATTTTCCAGTGCAGTAAAGCTTGAGGCGAGAAGACTTCCTGTAGCGGTTCGCAAGAAAGATCGGAAAGGAAGGGAAGATCTCACAAAGCTCCCTTTGGTCACCATCGACGGGGAGACCGCAAAGGATTTCGACGATGCGGTCTATTGCGAACGTCTCGATGATGGATTCCGGCTCATCGTGGCCATTGCGGACGTCAGCCATTACGTGAGGGATGACTCAGCACTCGATGAAGGAGCGCGTGAACGGGGCAACTCCGTGTATTTTCCCAGGCGAGTGATACCAATGCTTCCGGAAAAACTTTCCAATGGCTTGTGTTCGCTTGTTCCGGAAGCCGAACGGCTGGCGATGGCTTGTGATATGACAGTTGACCGGACGGGTTGTGTCACGACCTACCGTTTCTACCCTGCTGTAATCTGGTCCCACGCTCGCTTGACATATACCGAGGTGGCTGCTGCGCTCTATCTTGGTGACCCCGAAACATTGCATCGGCTGGCAGGGTTGCTTCCGCATCTCCAATGCCTTGACGAGGTATTCCGGGTGTTACTTGCCGCAAGAGAGAAGCGGGGTGCGATCGATTTTGAAACCGTCGAAACTCGCATGGAGTTCGATGACCAAGGAAAGATTTCCAGAATACTCCCCTATGAAAGAAATGATGCTCACAGACTGATCGAGGAGTGCATGCTTGCAGCCAATGTGTGCGCTTCTGATCTTCTCTGTACCAGTCAGCATGCGGGGCTGTTCCGGATACACGAAGGCCCCTCTGTGGAAAAGCTGGAGAAGCTGAGGGCGTTCCTGAAAGAGTTTGGATTGGAGCTGAAAGGGGGGGCGGAGCCGAAAGCACGGGACTACGCCGATTTGCTTACTCGAATCGAAGGGCGCCCCGATCGCCACCTGATTCAGGTCGTGATGCTCAGATCTTTGCGCCAGGCAATGTACAGCCCAGATAATGTGGGACATTTTGGGCTGGCATATGAAGCTTACACACATTTTACCTCTCCGATTCGACGCTATCCGGACCTGCTTGTTCATCGCTGTATCAAGGCATGCTTGCAAAATGAAACCTATGCTCCTGGAGATTGGGATGAGATTGGCTTGCATTGCTCGCAAACTGAAAGGCGTGCAGATGAAGCTACCCGGGATGTTGAGGCATGGCTAAAGTGCTATTACATGCGCGACAGAATTGGAGAATGTTTTTCGGGAAGTGTATCTGCAGTTGTGCCGTTTGGAATATTTGTCGCACTGGATGGTGTATTCGTTGAAGGATTGGTCCACGTGTCAGAATTGGGTGCAGATTATTTTCATTACGATGATGCCAAACACCAGATGGTTGGCGAGCGATCCGGTCGCCGATTCCGGTTGTCGGATCGTGTGGATGTGCAGTTGGTTCGGGTGGATATGGAGACGTCAAAGATCGATTTCAGGCTGATCGATGAATTGCCCAGCAAGAAGCAAGGTAGGCGTGCTCAATTCAAGGAGCCCAAACGTGGCTGAAACCCGCCTGATCTATGGCTTTCATGCCGTATTGTCCAAACTGCGTCAGGATCCTGAGGCCGTCTTGGAGGTATTTGTTGCCGAGCAACGCCAAGATCCCCGCGTGAGAGATCTCCTCAGGCAAACGGAACTGCTCGGAGTTCGTGTGATCCCTGCAAACAGCGTCCGACTGGACGGAATGGCTGGCCATGGTCGGCACCAGGGTGTCGTGGCACGGGTGGATGGCCGTCAGCGAGTGCTGACAATCGATCATGTTCTTGAAGGGCTTGCAGAGCCGCCTTTGTTTTTGGTGCTGGATGGCATCCAGGATCCTCACAATCTCGGTGCCTGCCTCCGAGTGGCAGATGGGGCGGGCGCCCACGCAGTAATTGCACCAAAGGACAAGGCGGTTGGGCTGTCCGCGGTAGCGGCAAAGGTGGCTTGTGGAGCAGCTGATACTGTGCCGTATGTCACGGTTACAAACTTGGCACGAACACTCAGAGACCTTCACGAACGGGATATATGGACGATTGGTGCTGCCGCAGAGGCTGATGCAGACCTTTATCACATTGATCAGAAGGGTGGGGTTGCGTGGGTTTTGGGTGCCGAAGGGAGCGGACTGCGGCGTCTGACCCGAGAAACCTGCGATCAACTGGCGCGAATTCCAATGTTTGGCTTGGTGGAAAGCCTCAATGTATCCGTGGCCTCCGGGATCTGTCTGTATGAAGCCCGGCGGCAGCGGACAAACGCGAGCGCAGGATGCTGACGGCTCACTGATGAATTGGCCGCGACCTTGGCCGCTCCTCGGCCGGGGGAGGCGGCTTGGTGTTCGGTAAGCTGGGGATTCTCACCACATCCTCGGAGATGGAGATGGGCACCTCCGTCGAATTTGTACCGCTCATCGAACTTATGCAGGCAACGGACGAAAGCCGATTCATTCTCAGCGAACCCTTGGCCGTTCAGTCGCTGCTATGGGTGTTGGCGCAGAAGCAAACACTCGTTACTGGAATTTATGGTGTTCGCAGTGAAGTCGTTCCGACGACGCTGTTGCCAACAACCTATGCGGGCTTCGATAGCTTCATATTGCTTGACGCTTTTGGAAATTCCGAAGTGAATTCGAGGATTGCCAGTTGCGGTAAGCTCCGGTGCGTGACACAGCTCGAAGGGGTCCGAATTCAGTTCCATGCTGACAACGTAGTGTTGATTGATCACGAAGGAAAGAAGGCGTTTCGGGCTGATCTTCCTCGATCAGTGCTGCGTCTGCAGCGCAGGGAGTTCTATCGGCTCATTGCGCCCGCTTCGCAAGAGTTGCGCGCGCAGATAAGGCATCCGGCGGCGGAGCGTGGAGAACGTACCCGGGTCGTCAGCGCCCCTGTAATCGATATATCGGGAGGTGGTGTGGCGTTACTCATGGAGCAGCCGGAGAAGTTCTCGCTTTCGGCTGATCAGGAACTAAAGGGGTGCCACATCGCCTTGCCAGATGGGGGGCATATACACGCTACGCTGAGAGTGAAGAACGTGTTTCGACTCACTGAGAAGGATGGATCCTTCATGCACAGGGCGGGGTGCGAGTTCGTCGATCTACCTGCGTCTCAGCAGGGCATGATCCAGAAGTACGTAATGCGTGCGGAACGGGATAGGAAAGCGCGTGAGAGCGGATTTGCTTAGAATGCAGATGCGTCACGGGCGTTATAGATTTGCGTAATGAAGAACCCGGAGAGATCCACGACCCAGGTGCAATGTGCAGAACAAGATTGTTGGTAACCCGCCAGGCATCACAGGTGACGATGGGGGAGAGGCTTTGCCTGATTGGGTGGAGGAGTTTGATGTTCGCGAGCTGGAGCTATTAGAAGGAGCTGCCACGCCTGGGCCGTGGGATGGCGAGGATCTCCCGTTAGGTTATGACACTGAGGGGGTGATGAATCGGGAGTATGTGGCTGCTCTTCGCGATGCTGCCCCAGCATTACTGAGAGCCTACAAGGAGCATCTTTGTGGGAAGGAGCAACTCCATCGCTTGCACATGGAGAACAGCGCGCTTGATGCCCTTTATTCAGCTGTGACCGACTATATTTTTTCGGAGGAGGGCACTGCGCGGTCCAGGATGGATATGTTGTACCAAGCCTGGGAGCGTACCGAGGTTTCTTTGCAGCGCGCCAGATCGCGGCGTCCCATCTGCCCGCATTGCGGAGCACGCCTATCGGAGCTGGCACCGGAGGCCCCGATTGACGGGGTGGCCGTACAAGTTACTTGTGATCAATGTAACAAGTTGGTTTCTGTAACGCGCCATGTTCGCTACAGCGCCAGGTAGGACTCGGGAGAACACGAAGTAAAAAGGCCAGCATTTCTGCTGGCCTTTTGTTCTGGTGGGCGATACTGGGATCGAACCAGTGACCCCTGCCGTGTGAAGGCAGTGCTCTACCCCTGAGCTAACCGCCCGAAGGCCGCGAACTATACGGGAGGTCGTACTGTGGGTCAACTATTTTCCATGTCGTTCGCGGGAGTTGAGCGACGAATTTCTGGTGGGCGTAGTGTTCGTTTGATCTAGGCTAACTCTTGTTGGCGAAGACCGCTCGCGGCTGAACTATTGTGATCTCCTTCTGTCTTCCTCTACGTACAGATCAGCTAACGGAGGCCAAAGGCGCTGAATACCTTCAGGTATACTTGGTGACCCTCAAAAAATGGGACATGCCAGGTGTATTTATGCGGGTAACTTTGGATGAATGATCGCGAGGCAGACCAACAACTGGTTGAGCGCGCTCAACGTGGGGATAAGCAGGCTTTTGGCTTGCTCGTCTCCAAGTACCAGAGAAAGTTGGTACGGTTGCTGTCGCGGCTGATCAGGGATCCCGCGGAAGTCGAAGACGTGGCGCAAGAGGCGTTTATCAAGGCTTATCGGGCGTTGCCGTCGTTCCGGGGAGACAGTGCCTTTTATACATGGCTGTACAGGATAGGAGTCAACACGGCCAAGAATTTCCTGGTCTCTCAGGGTCGTCGGGTTCCGACGGCGACAGATCTGGATTCCGAGGAGGCGGAAACCTATGAAGACGGCGGTCAGCTCCGTGACATCAATACCCCCGAGCGCGTACTGCAGTCCAAGCAAATTGGTGAAACCGTCAATGCGGCAATGGAAGCGCTTCCGGAGGAACTGAGAGTTGCGATTACGCTGCGTGAGATTGAAGGCTTGAGCTACGAAGATATCTCCCGAATCATGGATTGCCCGATCGGCACGGTGCGTTCCCGAATTTTCAGGGCGAGGGAGGCGATTGCTGCTCGACTCCGGCCGCTACTTGATACATCGCCAGATAAACGGTGGTAAGAAGATGAAGCAGAAGCTCTCTGAACTCATGGATGGTGCCCTTGAGGAGCATCTTTCGGCAGGCGTCTTGCAAGCGCTAAAGTCGGATGCGGCTTTGAAAGACGATTGGGACACGTGGCACTTGATCGGCGACTGTGTGCGGGGGCAGAGAGTTGATGTGTCCCTCGACTTTACTCAGAAGGTCATGAGCCAGTTGGCGAGTGAGCCAACGGTGCTTGCGCCAGCCAACGTCAAGCGCCATGCATTTGAGTTGTCCAGGCGCTACATTATGCCAATTGCGGCCTCAGTGGCTGGGATTGGTGTTGTTGCCTGGCTTGCGTTGTCTCCGGATGCTCATGTAGGGGAGCACCAGATGATGAATGCCTCTTCGGGGGTACCTGTTTCATCCGGGGTGCAGGTGGTTTCGACCGTCCCTTCACTTGGCGCGAGAAGTTCTGCGCTTCCCGCGGCTAATGATGGGCAGGCAGGTGGCGCGGCTGCGGTGAGCGTGGGGGTAGGAGGGCCGGGTAACGAGTATCTTGTTGCCCACCAGGCCTACTCTCCCATGGCGGGAGTAAGAGGGGTTGCTCATTATGTCCGTTCGGTTGCCGATGTGCGGCAGGGCGCCGAGTAATGGTTTTGAGTTCCCGGGCCGTCCTGAAGACGCTATTTTGTATGCTGGTGGTGCCCTCAGTGGGGTACGCTGAACCTACTCCAGGGGATGGGATGGCTTGGTTGCAACGCATTGCGACTGCATCCCGTAAAACCAACTTTTCCGGAACGTTTGTGTACTCGTCAGGGGCGCGTACAGAGACGTCCCGTGTGACCCATCTCGTTGAGGGCGGAACCTCCAAGGAACGCCTGGAGGTTTTGGACGGGAGCCCGAGAGAGGTTGTCCGGATCAACGAAGAAGTACGTTGTTTTCTTCCTTCCGAAAGGAAAGTGATCGTTGATCGCTTGGCTGCTCCTGCTTCAGTCATTCCCACTCGTGTGCCGGAGTCTTTTTCGAAGCTTGGCGATTACTATCGTGTGAGGAAGGGGGAGGTTACTCGCGTAGCGGGCATGGATGCGCAGACGATCGTGCTCGAGCCACTGGACGGTTTCCGTTATGGCCATGTTCTGTGGGCGGAAGTGTCGAGTGGCTTGCTGCTGAAGTCTCGGATGTTCGACGAGAAGAATGAAACCATCGAACAACTGGTGTTTTCTGACATATCCATCGGAGCGGTGGACAAGTCTCGCGTCAAGCCCCGTTTCGCCTCTACGCCCAGTGATTGGAAAATCGTGCATTCCCGATCAGCGGAGAGTGGGCATGAGGACATCAACTGGGTCTTTGCGACCGTTCCTCCGGGGTATTGGCAAAGCGCGGTCTTTTCGCGCTCAATGGCGGCGGTGAAGGGCGAATTGGCTCACCAGGTCGTATTCACAGATGGCTTGGCGGCGATATCCGTATTCATCGAGCCTGCAGTGAACCGCCCTGAGAAGCTGGGGGTGTCAATGGCTTCTCCCTTTAACGTCTATCGCAGGATTCAGGGTGATCGCCTGATCACGTTGATCGGCGAAGTGCCCGTTGCGGCATTGAAGCGGCTTGGGGATGGGCTTGAGCCCAAAACCAGACAATGAAGACCCGTGCGCAAGTGACTCGGTCTGAGGCTGGAAAGGCTTGGGTAGCGGTGGCTGACAACGGAGGCTGTGGTCGTTGCCACGAAGCTGGCGGCTGCAAATCCGGGCTGTTAAACCAGGTGACAGGGCGGCCGGGCGGTAGGACGTTCGCTGTCGACAATGGCCTTGGCCTGAGTGCGGGTGATTGGGTGGAGTTGGAGATCCGTGACGGGGATTTGTGGCGAAGCGCTGCATGGGCCTACGGAGGGCCTCTGGTTTCATTGCTCGTTGGGGCGGCGGGTGGGACGCTGGTTTTTCGTGCCCAACTGGCCCCAGACGCTGGGGCATTGGTTGGCGCTGTGGCCGGTATCATTGGCTGGTACTGCGTTTCGCGAGTGGTTGGGTTTCGCGCTCCAAAGATTCTCGTCAGTCGCAGTCGGGGGCATTGTCAAAATGCTCCATAAGCTTTCTCGTTCAACCGCGTCGAAGTGTCCGCCGGAGGGAGCTCCATGACGCAGCGTAGGATACTCACTGTCTACCTACGTGAGTGGTGCCACCTCTGCCATGACTTGATTGCCCAGTTGAAACCGCTGCAGGATGAGTTCGGGTTCGATCTTGATTTGGTCGATGTCGAAACGGACCCTGTGCTGGATGATCACTATGGGGAGCGTATTCCGGTCCTTTGTGATGGTGAGCTTGAGTTGTGTCACTACTTTCTCGACCAGGACGCGGTGCGTGCCCATTTGCTGGGATTCCGCTAGAATTCGCGCTTTCGTGAGTATTCGCTAAAGGGTGCTGTTGGGGCACCCTTTTTTCTGTTCGCCCCCATGGACCACATACGCAATTTTTCCATCATCGCCCACATCGACCACGGCAAATCCACCCTGGCCGACCGAATTATCCAGTTGTGCGGAGGACTCTCCGACAGGGAGATGGAGGCACAGGTACTGGATTCCATGGATTTGGAACGCGAACGGGGAATTACGATCAAGGCCCAGACTGCTGCGCTTTCCTATGTCGCACGGGATGGGCACCGTTACAACCTGAACCTCATCGACACTCCTGGGCACGTGGATTTTTCGTACGAGGTGTCTCGTTCCCTGGCCGCATGTGAAGGAGCTTTACTGGTTGTAGATGCTTCGCAGGGGGTGGAGGCTCAGACGGTTGCCAACTGTTACACCGCCATCGAGCAAGGGGTGGAGGTTGTCCCGGTCCTGAACAAGATCGATCTACCGTCGGCCGACCCGGATAATGCGCGTCAGGAAATCGAGGATGTTATCGGGATCGATGCTACCGATGCTGTGCTCGCAAGCGCGAAAACAGGCTTGGGCGTGGATGACATCCTCGAAGCGATCATCGCGAAGGTGCCACCGCCCAAGGGCGACCCCGCGGCTCCCTTGAAAGCGCTGATCATTGATTCGTGGTTCGATAACTATGTCGGTGTAGTCATGCTGGTGCGGGTGGTGGACGGCGTGCTGCGCCCGAAGGACAAGATGCTCCTCATGTCTACCGGTGCTCAGCACCTGTGCGACCAGGTAGGGGTGTTTTCTCCCAAGTCAGTACAGCGGGAGCATCTGTCTGCCGGCGAAGTGGGCTTCATCATCTCCGGCATCAAGGAGTTGAAGGCGGCTAAGGTAGGCGATACCGTGACCACTACGGATCGCCCCGCAGCGGTGGCCCTTCCCGGGTTCAAGGAAATCAAGCCTCAGGTGTTCGCTGGGCTTTACCCGGTCGAGCCCAACGAGTACGACCAGCTTCGAGAGTCGCTCGAGAAGCTTCGGCTGAATGACGCTTCGCTCCAGTTCGAGCCTGAGGTTTCCCAAGCGCTTGGTTTTGGGTTCCGGTGTGGCTTTCTTGGGCTGCTGCACATGGAGATCGTGCAGGAGCGCCTGGAACGGGAATTCAACATGGACCTCATCACCACAGCTCCCACCGTGGTCTATGAGGTGCTCATGAAGGATTCAAGCGTCGTAATGGTGGAGAACCCATCGAAGCTGCCGGATGTGTCGAAAGTGGAAGAAATCCGGGAGCCGATCATCACGGCGTCGATCTTTTTGCCACAGGACTACCTGGGGGCAGTAATTACGCTATGTGAGCAAAAGCGGGGGTCCCAGACCAACCTTCAGTATCACGGTCGCCAAGCACAGCTGACTTACGAGTTGCCCATGGCGGAAGTCGTTTTCGATTTCTTCGACAAGCTCAAGTCTGTGTCGCGAGGCTACGCATCGCTGGACTACGACTTCAAGGAGTACCGTTCTGCAGATGTGGTGAAGCTGGATATCCTGGTCAATGGCGATCGGGTTGATGCACTGTCGGTCATCGTCCACCGGGCGAGTTCCCAGTACAGGGGACGGGAGCTTGCGTCCAAACTACGGGAACTCATTCCCAGGCAAATGTATGACGTGGCTGTGCAGGCGGCTATTGGGTCACATATTGTTGCCCGCGAAACCATCAAGGCCTTGCGCAAGAACGTACTGGCCAAGTGTTACGGTGGCGATATCACCCGCAAAAAGAAGCTTCTCGAAAAACAGAAAGCCGGCAAACGCCGGATGAAACAGATCGGAACGGTGGAAGTCCCGCAGGAAGCATTCCTCGCGGTGCTGCGGGTGGGTGACAAATGATCGGGCATTGCAACGGGCAACCGGCGACTAGCGAGAAAGGGCGCTGATTTGGATCTCGCGTTGATTTTGTTTTTGTTGACTCTGGTGACGGGAGTCATCTGGCTGGCGGACAAGCTGGTGTTTCGCCGGCGTCGAGTTCCGGGGGCTCCAGATCCCTGGTGGGTGGAGTATGGAGCGAGTTTCTTCCCGGTTCTGGTGTTTGTGTTTCTCCTGCGATCCTTTGTTGTCGAGCCTTTCCGCATTCCCTCCGGGTCGATGATCCCGACTTTGCTGGTCGGGGATTTTGTATTGGTGAATAAGTTCACCTACGGTATCCGGTTGCCCATCGCCAACAAGAAAGTCGTCGAACTCGGCGCACCTCAACGAGGCGATGTGATGGTTTTCCGCTATCCGGCTGACCCCTCCCTCAATTACATCAAGCGAGTGGTGGGGCTCCCGGGTGATCGGGTGGAGTACCAGGACAAGCGACTCACCATTAACGGAAACACCGTGGAGACAAGCGCCACGGGGGAATACTTCCATCCGGAGCGCAACTATTACTCGCCACGCTTTAGCGAGAAACTGGGAAGCACTGAACACGCAATTCTGATTGAACCCGATGCCCCAGCATTTGTCAGCCAAGTCATGACACACCCTTTCAGGGACGCTTGCATTTATAACGCTCGGGGAATCATCTGCGAAGTGCCGGCGGGGCATTACTTCACCATGGGTGATAATCGGGATGCTAGTAGCGATAGCCGGGTGTGGGGATTCGTTCCAGATGATCACATTGTCGGCAAGGCTTTCCTGATCTGGTTTAATTTCAGCGATATCAAACGAGTCGGATTCTTCAAATGATGAGGTGCAGGCAAAGGCAACGGGGAGCAGGGCTGTTCGGCCTGATCTTCTGGGTGGCAATCATCGTGATTGCAATGGTTGTCGGAATGCGCCTTGTGCCCGTTATGACTGAGTATTTCGCTGTCACCCGTATCATGGATGGGATGGCTCGAGGGGGAGATACCACCGGATCTCAGAACGAAATTCGGGCGTCGTTCAATCGCAAAGCCAGTGTCGATAACGTGACATCCGTTTCCGGGGAGGATCTGGAAATCGTTAAAGCGTCGGGAGGAGCCATCTTGAGGATCAGCTACGGCAAGAAGGTGCCACTTGCCGGGCCTGTGAGCCTTTATCTGGATCTTTCGCATACCTCGATGCCCAAGTAGTCCCTTACACATGGCCCGCACTCCAGATTCGTCGGTGGAAGCGCGACTTGGCTACCGCTTCCGGAATCGTTCCTTGCTTCATGAAGCCCTTACGCACCGCAGTTTTGGCACCCCCCACAATGAACGCATGGAGTTTCTTGGCGATAGCGTTGTGAACTGCGTAGTAGCCGGTGTCCTGTTTGAGCGCTTTCCGAGTCTGCGCGAGGGGGATCTGACGCGGCTACGTGCTGCACTCGTACGTCAGGATACCCTTCACCAGATCGCACTGCGGATGGAACTCGGCTCCAGTCTCCGGCTTGGCGAAGGAGAGGTGCGAAGTGGTGGCGCCCAACGCCCCTCCATCCTCGCCGATGCGCTGGAGGCCCTGGCTGGGGCTGTTTGGCTGGACGGGGGATTCGAAGCCGCGCAGGAAATGCTGGTGCGCTGCTTTGAACCTGAGGTGGCGTCGCTTGATATTCGGCGCGCCCTGCGTGATCCGAAGACCTGCTTGCAGGAGTGGCTACAGGCTCGCCGCCATCCTTTGCCGCGATATGTGCTTAAGGAAGTCAGGGGCGAAGCGCATGCCCAATCATTCGAAGTGGAGTGCTTTGTCGACGCGCTGCAGTGCTCGGCAACCGGTGTTGGCGCCAGCCGTCGTGCGGCGGAGCAGGCTGCGGCTGAGCGTGCTTTGGAAAGGGTGGATCCGCAGTGAATGAGCTGACTCAAACGACCGAAGATCCGTTCCGAACGGGTTACATTGCGATCGTTGGGCGTCCCAATGTAGGGAAGTCCACGCTGCTCAATCGGATGATCGGGCAGAAAGTGAGCATCGTTTCCTCAAAAGCGCAGACTACCCGCCACCGCATCCACGGGATTCTGACTGTAGAGGGACGACAGTTCATATTCGTGGACACACCAGGGTTCCAAACCCAGCACCGCAATGCGCTGAATCGGACGATGAACCGTAGCGTGGTCCAGACGCTTCAGGATGTTGACGTGGTATTTCTGGTCATCGAGGCTGGGCGGTTCGGATCCAAAGATCGGGAAGTGCTTCGCCTGATTCCAGAGGGTAAGGCTGTGTTTCTGGTGATCAACAAGACAGATGAGTTGGATAAGCGAGACCGGATATTGCCCTTCATTGCCCAGGTTTCCTCCGAGTTCGCTTTCACCGAAGTCGTACCAGTCAGTGCTTCGAAGGGGAAGGGTATCGATGCGTTGTTGGAGATCACGGCTCGGTACTTGCCTGAGGGTGACCCGGTGTTCGAGCCGGACGATGTTACGGATCGTAGCGAGCGTTTTCTCGCGGCGGAGTTTATTCGCGAGAAGCTCTTCCGCCGTCTGGGCGACGAGCTGCCCTATGGTTTGACGGTGGAGATCGAGAAATTCGAGCAGGAGGGCGCGTTGCGGCGCGTCCATGCGGCAATCATCGTGGATCGCCCGGCCCACAAAGGCATTGTCATTGGTGCCAAGGGGGAGCAACTCAAGGAGGTTGCCTCTGCAGCCAGGCGGGATATGGAAAGCCTTTTTGGCGGGCGGGTGTTCCTGGAGACTTGGGTCAAGGTGCGGAGTGGCTGGGCGGATGATGAACGGGCGCTCAAGAGTCTGGGCTACGACTGACAGCCAGCGACGCGGAATTCGTCGGCGGACCAATGGGCCCGGCACACAATCACCTGTAACCAGAACGGTCAGCCGGGTAAGGCAGGAAAGGCAATTGCGCAACGAGGCACTCTGGGCCGGGCCATTGGTTAAAGCGCAAGGGGTGTCCGGTCTTTCCCATGTTGTGCCGGGGCACGCGGAGTGAGCGGTGCGCGCCAGCGGGTGGAGGGGCAGCCTGCGTTTGTGCTGCACGCTCACCCTTACCGGGAAACCAGCTTGCTCGTAGACGTATTCAGCCGCGAATGGGGGCGTGTGCCCTTGGTGGCCCGGGGGGCTCGCCGGGTGCGTTCCGCGCTCAGGGGGGTATTGCTGGCTTTTCAGCCCCTTGAGTTAGGATGGTTTGGAGCCGGCGAAGTTCGTACGCTGACCACGGCGGAATGGGCGGGCGGACAGCCGCTCCTCCAAGGCGAAGCATTGCTGTGTGGCTACTATCTTAATGAGTTGCTCATTCGGCTGGTGCCTCGCGACGACTCTCACCCGGGCTTGTTTGATGTCTACCGTGCCACCCTCGGTGCTCTTGCCAAAGGAGATCCACCTGAGCCTTGGTTGCGCCGCTTTGAAGTCGTGCTGCTGCAACAGTTGGGGTACGGCGCTTCGCTCGAACATGACGCGGCTACTGGCGAAGCCCTTACACCGGACGCGCTCTACCGCTACGAAGCCGATCAGGGATTGGTGGCTGTTGAGGCGCCCAGGTCCGGCTGCCAGACCTACGCCGGCAGGACCCTCCTTGCAATCGCCCGGGGAGACTACTCGGAGCCCGAAACACTGCTGCAGTGCAAGCTGCTGATGCGTGCCATCATCGGACATTATCTGGGGGACGTTCCGCTCCAGTCTCGAAGGGTGTTTCGCGATCTTCAATCCTTTTGAGGAGTGATTCTTTTGATCGAACTCGGTGTCAATATCGATCACGTAGCAACTGTTCGCCAAGCCCGCCGAGGGCATGAGCCTGATCCTGTTTGGGCAGCGGTAGAGGCTCACTTGGGGGGGGCAGACGGCATTACAGTGCATTTGCGCGAAGACCGCCGCCATATCCAGGACAAGGATGTCCGCCGCCTGCGGGAACTGACCCATATCAAGCTCAATCTGGAGATGGCGGCCACCGATGAAATGGTGGAGATCGCGTGCGATGTGCGCCCCGAGATGGCGATGCTGGTTCCAGAGGGCCGGCAGGAGATCACCACTGAGGGGGGGCTGGATGTGGTGGGGCAGGAAGCGCGCCTGAAGTCGATCATTCACCGTCTGGCGGATGCAGGCATCATGACCAGCGTTTTCATCGACCCTGACTTGCGGCAGGTTGAGGCCGCAGCCCGAATCGGCGCGCGCGTTTGCGAGATACACACCGGTCCTTACGCTCACGCCTTCCACGCGAGAGGCCGCGATGCAGAGAGCCCCGCGGTGCTTGCCGAGTTGGCGCTCATCCGGGAGGCGGGAGAGGCGATCCGGAATTTGGGGATGCGGTTCAATGCCGGCCACGCGCTCAATTACTTCAACGTTCAGCCAGTTGCAGCTCTGCCTGGTGTGCGGGAACTGCACATTGGGCACGCCATCGTCTCGCGGGCGGTGTTTGTCGGCATGCGCGAAGCTGTGGGCGAGATGAAGCGCCTGATGCGCGAAGCGTCGTGTGCGCGACAATGATTCAAGGCGTCGGGACTGATCTGGTCGAGATCGCCCGTTTCGCGGCCTTGGTCGAGCGGCACGGAGAGCGGCTTGCCAGGCGGGTGTTGGCGCTTGAAGAAATGGACGCTTTCATCCACACCAGTGACAAGCCGCGCTTTCTCGCCAAGCGCTTCGCTGCCAAAGAGGCTTTCGGAAAGGCGACGGGGATGGGTATCCGGGCTCCTGTGCTGCTCACCAGCATGTGGATTGGCCATGATATGCACGGAAAGCCGTCGTTGTTCACCAAGGGAGAGCTCCAGGCTTTGGTGGAGCGTGAGCGCTGGCAGATTTCTTTGAGTATCTCGGATGAACGCGAGTACGCGCTAGCTTTTGTGGTTATCGACATCTTGGTCGGGGAGCGGGAATGATAGGGGAACTTGAGGCACTCCTCCCGGGGCCGGTGATGCTGGACGTATCCGGACTTGAACTGACTGCGGAGGAGCGCGAAGTCCTTCAGCATCCGTTGGTCGGCGGAGTCATCCTGTTTAGTCGCAACTATCAGGACCCTTTGCAATTGTCGTTACTGACGGACGCCATCCGCTCGACACGCAGGCAATCGCTGTTGATCGCGGTGGATCATGAGGGAGGACGAGTCCAAAGGTTCCGCCAGGGGTTCAGCCGGATTCCCGCCATGCGTACTCTAGGCGCCTTGTGGGATGCGGCGCAGCACGATGCCTGTGCCCGTGCCCGGGACATTGGCTGGCTGCTTGGGGCGGAGTTGCGAAGCCACGGTGTTGATCTCAGCTTTACGCCTGTGCTGGATCTCGATTATGGGGTGAGCTCGGTGATCGGCGATCGCGCCTTCCACCGGGATCCCAAAGCCGTGACCGCCCTGGCACTTGCGCTTATCGAAGGCTTGAGGGAAGTGGGAATGGGGGCAGTGGGCAAGCACTTTCCCGGCCATGGCGCAGTCCAGGCTGACTCCCATGTTGCCATCCCGGTGGATACCCGGCGGTTTGAAGCGATCTGGACTGAAGACATGCAGCCCTATCGCTCGGCGGCGCTGCTTGGGGTACTCAGTGGTGTAATGCCTGCACATGTGACGTACCCGGCGGCCGACGACAAACCATCGGGCTTTTCACCGTTTTGGTTGCAGACAGTGCTGAGGCGTCACTTGGGGTTTGGCGGCGTGATATTTAGTGACGACTTGAGCATGGAAGGCGCGAGCGTAGCCGGCGATGTGGTGGATCGAGCGAGCGCCGCCCTGAGTGCTGGCTGTGACATGGTACTGGTGTGCAATGCGCCGGAAGCTGCGCGTGTATTGCTGTCAAGGTGGAAGCCCGCCGTTTGTCCCAAGGCTTCCACCCGCATTGCGGCACTTCTTCCGCAGCCAAGTAGTATCGACCCGTTCCGGCTTTCGGCGGTGCGAAAGCGGATCGCCGATGCTGAGATGGCGTAGGCTCGGAATCGGCAGGAAAAGGCATGTTCGACAGCAAGACTTTCATCCGGACCTTGCCCGAGGACCCGGGCGTCTACCGGATGATTGGCGTCGACGAGGCCGTTTTGTACGTAGGGAAAGCGAAGAATCTGAAGCGAAGGGTTTCGTCGTACTTCCAGCGTTCCGCCCCAAGTCCCCGCATTGCCCTGATGGTGGCTCAAGTGCTTCGGGTGGACATCACCGTGACCAGGTCGGAAGCCGAGGCGTTGATCCTCGAAAACAACCTGATCAAAAGCCTCGCGCCCAAGTACAACATCCTGTTCAGGGACGACAAATCTTATCCCTTCATCTGCATTTCGGGGGATGCCCAGCCTCGCCTGGCTTTTCATCGGGGACCGTTTGACAAGGGCTCCCGCTACTTTGGGCCGTTTCCGAATTCGTTGGCCGTTCGTGACAGCTTGCATCTGTTGCAACGAATCTTCTTGCTGCGTACGTGTGAAAACTCGGTTTTCCAGAATCGTTCCCGGCCGTGTTTGCTTTTCCAGATCAAACGTTGTTCAGGCGCATGCGTGGGAATGATTGACGAGGCGAGCTATCGTAACGATGTGCGCATGGCGACGCTTTTTCTCGATGGCAAACACTCGGAGGTGGTTCGTTCGCTCGAACAACGGATGCATGAAGCATCCGACCGTCTGGCGTATGAAGAGGCCGCGTTGTTTCGTGATCAGATCAGATCTGTTCAGGCGGTATTGCATCGGCAATATGTAAGCAGCGACCGGGACGAGGATGTAGACGTGATTGTGGCAGTCCAACAAGGTGGGTTTCCATGCGTCAATCTGGCCATGGTCCGGGCAGGGCGGCATCTGGGGGATCGCCCCCTGATTCCCCAGGGAGCGGGAGAGGATGCCGCTGTGGATGCGCTTCTCGCTTTTGTCGAACAACACTACCGGGGGCATGATCTGCCGCAGAAGATCATTGTCAACATCCCCTCGTTAGACGCGCTGGCAAACGTGCTGGCCGAGGTGAGCGAGGCGCCGTGCAAGGTGGCCGCGCCGCGCACTGCCAGCGAGAAGGCGTGGGTGGAGATGGCGGAGAAGAATGCACTTCACGCCCTGGAAGTGCAGGCCCTCACCGCTTCCCGCACCGAGGCCCGCGTCCAGGCGCTTCAGCAACTGCTTGAACTGGATGACGTCCCGGCGAGGATTGAGTGTTTCGACATCAGCCATACCATGGGGGAGGGCACAGTGGCATCGTGCGTGGTGTTTGTTGAAAGCGCCATGAAGAAATCCGAGTATCGCCGCTACAACATTTCCGGCATCACCCCGGGGGACGACTACGCAGCCATGCGCAGTGCCCTGACCCGTCGCTACGAGAAGGTGGCGAGTGGGGAGGGTGTTTGTCCGGATCTCATTCTGATTGATGGCGGGAAAGGGCAGGTTGGAATCGCCCGGGAGGTGCTAGCCGACTGTGGTCTCGATCATGTACCAATGATTGGGGTGGCAAAAGGCGTCGAGCGCAAGCCGGGGATGGAGGAACTTGTGTTTCCTGATGGCCGGGACGGGATACACTTGCCCGAAGATCATCCAGCGTTGCATTTGATCCAGCAGATTCGGGACGAGGCTCATCGATTCGCGATTGGCGGACATCGTGCGAGACGGGCGAAGGCGAGGCGAGAGTCCGCTCTGGAGAACGTCCCCGGTATCGGTCCCGCACGTCGCAAGAAGCTCCTTTCCGCCTTCGGGGGGCTGGCGGGCGTGCGCGACGCAACACCTGAGGATCTATGTCGCGTAGCGGGGATCAACCGTAAACTCGCAGAGCAGATACACGAAGCATTGCGCTGATGCGCCCCAGCCACTTACTACCATGCCGTTCACCATACCCAATGCCCTGACGTGGGCTCGCATTCTGCTGATCCCCTTGTTTGTCGGGGTCTATTACTTGCCCGATGCCATAGTCAGCCTGCCGGGCAAGAATCTGTTTGCCGTAGTGGTGTTCGTGGTGGCGGCTGTCACCGATTGGCTGGATGGGTATCTGGCCCGTAGCCTGGGGCAGACTTCTGCGTTCGGCGCTTTTCTGGATCCTGTGGCAGACAAGCTGATGGTGGCGGCGGCCTTGATCGTGCTTGTTGAGCTGGATCGGGTGGATGCGCTCGTGGCGTTCGTCATCATTGGGCGGGAAATCACCATTTCCGCGCTACGCGAATGGATGGCGCGGGTAGGTGCCTCCCGCAGTGTGGCAGTGTCCATGTTGGGGAAGGTCAAAACCTCAGCACAAATGGTCGCCATCCCCATGTTGCTGTACGCCAACCCTGTCGGCGGATACGAGTTCCATCGCCTCGGAACCTTCCTCATCTACCTCGCAGCGCTCCTGACCCTCTGGTCCATGGTCTACTACTTGCGGAAAGCGGCTCCGGTATTGGTCGCCGCCCGCCACTGAACGCGCCCGGGTCGAGGGCGTGCGTTGAGGGTGGGGCGCCGAATGCGGTATGATGCGTCTTTCCCGCGCCATTGTTTTTCATGACTAAGTACGTCTTCGTGACCGGCGGCGTCGTTTCGTCGTTGGGTAAAGGCATTGCTGCCGCTTCTCTTGGTGCCATCCTCGAATCCCGTGGCATCACTGTTACTCACCTCAAACTGGATCCGTACATCAATGTTGATCCGGGCACGATGAGCCCGTTTCAGCACGGTGAAGTCTTCGTGACCGAGGACGGCGCCGAGACTGATCTGGATCTTGGGCCACTACGAGCGCTTCACCAGCGCCAAGATGTCCAAGCGCAACAACTTCACCACCGGCCAGATCTACGAGTCGGTGCTGAGGAAGGAGCGCCGCGGCGAGTACCTGGGCAAGACGGTGCAGGTCATCCCCCACATCACCGACGAGATCAAGGGCAAGATCAAGGCCGGTGCCGCCGGCGCCGACGTGGCCATCGTCGAGGTGGGCGGCACGGTGGGCGACATCGAGTCCCTGCCATTCCTGGAGGCGATCCGCCAGATGGGCATCGAGGAGGGCCGCAACAACACCTGTTTCATCCACCTGACCCTGTTGCCGTACATCGCCACCGCCGGCGAGCTCAAGACCAAGCCCACCCAGCACTCGGTCAAGGAGTTGCGGGAGATCGGCATTCAGCCGGATGTTCTCCTCTGTCGTGCCGACCGGGAGACTCCGGACGACGAGCGACGCAAGATTGCCCTGTTCACCAATGTGCAGTCGGAAGCGGTTATTTCGTTGCCGGATTCGGACAGCATTTACCGGATTCCCCTCATTCTGCATGACCAGATGCTCGATGAGATTGTCTGTCACAAGCTCAGTATTCTGGCCCGTTCGGCGGATCTCTCGCGCTGGAAGCAACTGCTGCACGCTCTAGAGAGCCCCGAGTACACGGTAAACATCGCGTTCGTGGGTAAGTACGTAGACTTGACTGAGTCCTACAAGTCCTTGTCCGAAGCGCTGATCCATGCCGGCATCCACACCCGTTGCCGAATCCAGATCCACTATCTTGATTCGGAGGAGATTGAGCGCTCAGGCTACAGCGCGCTTGAGCCGATGGATGCAGTGCTTGTTCCGGGGGGGTTTGGTCGGCGTGGGGTCGAAGGCAAGATCGCAGCCATCCGCTATGCGCGGGAGCAGAAAGTTCCTTATTTGGGTATCTGTCTGGGTATGCAGTTGGCGGTTGTCGAGTATGCCCGTCATGTGGCGGGGCTCCCCGGCGCTCACAGCACCGAGTTCGACGATTCGACGCCTCACCCGGTGATTGCCCTGATTACCGAATGGTTGGACCGGGAAGGCCGCGTCGAGCGGCGGGGCGAGAACTCTGATCTAGGTGGCACCATGCGCCTCGGCGGGCAATGGTGTGCTCTGGAGGATGGTTCCCTCGCCCATCAGGTCTATGGATCTTTGCGGGTTATGGAGCGGCACCGCCATCGCTACGAAGTGAATAACCAGTACCTGAGCAAACTAGAGGCTGCGGGTCTAAAGGTTTCCGGCCGCTCGGAGGAAGGTGATCCGCTGTGCGAGATCGTCGAGCTTCCCGGCCACCCTTGGTTCCTTGGCTGTCAGTTCCACCCCGAGTTCACGTCGAATCCCCGGGAGGGGCATCCGCTGTTTATTTCCTTTGTTCGTGCCGCCCTCCGGCACAAACTCGCCGTTGCCCAAAACGGGCCCGCCGCGACGAATGTTTCGGCTGAACTGGACGATACCCTGTGAAACTGTGCGGCTTTGAGGTTGGCGGCAACCATCCCTTGTTCCTGATTGCCGGGCCTTGCGTACTCGAGTCCAAAGAGTTGGTGCTTGATACCGCTGCACGCCTAAAAGACGTGTGCGGGGAATTGGGTGTCCCATTCATTTTCAAGGCCTCCTACGATAAGGCCAACCGTAGTTCGGACAAGTCCTTCAGGGGGCCCGGAATCCAGGCTGGGCTGGATTTACTGGCCGAAGTCCGGGCCAGGCTTTCGGTGCCAGTGCTGACGGACGTGCACGGGATCGAAGAGATCGATCAGGTGGCTCAAGTGGTGGACGTACTGCAAACACCCGCCTTCCTCTGCCGTCAAACCGATTTCATTCAGGCCGTTGCTGCGTGCGGCAAGCCTGTGAATATCAAAAAAGGACAGTTCCTGGCGCCCCAAGACATGAAAAATGTCGTGGAGAAGGCTCGCGCAGCCAACGGGGGAGCTGATTCCATCATGGTTTGCGAGCGGGGAGCGTCTTTCGGTTACAACAATCTGGTTTCTGACATGCGTAGCCTTTCGGTGATGCGCGAGACGGGTTGCCCCGTTGTGTTCGACGCTACGCATTCAGTCCAACTGCCCGGGGGGCTGGGCTCGGCTTCGGGTGGGCAAAGGCAGTTTGTTCCGGTGCTGGCTCGGGCTGCGGTCGCAGTGGGCATTGCTGGTCTTTTCATGGAAACCCATCCGAATCCGGAGCAAGCCTTGTCTGATGGGCCCAATAGCTGGCCTCTCGGACATATCAAGCCTTTATTGCAGGTGCTTGTTGATCTGGACCGTTTGGTGAAAGCCGCGGGGCTTGGGGCTGGTGAGCTAGCGTGAGACGGCCTGCATGAGCCTAAATGGCTGCCCTTCGATGACTCGGGGCACGCAAGTTAGCTGATCCAGCGCATTACCGTGCAATTCCCCGCAGTGTAGGTTGCTACAGGAAGGTAGTATCAGGCAATTGGATGCCGATATTTTTCGTGGCTGGATGAGTGCATTTGGTAATGCACTCTCCTTTACCACATGCAGGTGTTTTTGCTTTGTTTCTGACTCTCAATCAAGGACATAACGATGAGTGCAATCGTAGACGTCGTCGCACGGGAGATTCTCGACTCCCGCGGTAACCCGACCGTTGAAGCCGATGTGCTGCTGGAATCGGGCGCCATGGGCCGTGCCGCCGTACCCTCCGGTGCGTCAACCGGCTCCCGTGAAGCGATCGAGTTGAGGGATGGGGATGCCCAGCGGTATCTGGGCAAGGGTGTGTTGCAGGCGGTGGAGAACGTCAACACCGAGATCTCCGAGGCCATCGTCGGTCTGGATGCTGAAGAGCAAGCCTTCATCGACAAGACCCTGATTGATCTGGACGGCACCGAGAATAAGTCCCGGTTGGGGGCCAATGCGATGCTGGCTGTTTCGATGGCTGTCGCCAAGGCTGCGGCGGAAGAGGCTGGCCTGCCCCTCTACCGTTACTTTGGCGGGTCCGGCCCCATGCAGATGCCGGTACCGATGATGAACGTCATCAACGGCGGTGCTCATGCTAACAATAGCCTGGACATTCAGGAATGCATGATCATGCCCGTCGGCGTTCAGAGCTTTCGCGAGGCGCTCCGTTGCGGCGCCGAGATCTTCCATGCGCTGAAGAAACTAACGGACAAAAAAGGCTATCCCACGACCGTGGGTGACGAAGGTGGGTTCGCTCCCAATGTTTCCGGGACAGAGGAAGCGCTGAACATGATCCTTGAAGCCGTCAGCAAGGCGGGCTATGAACCGGGCACCGATGTGGTACTTGCATTGGATTGCGCCAGTTCGGAGTTCTTCAAGGATGGCAAGTATCATCTTGAGGGCGAAAACCTGTCCCTGACCGCAGACGGGTTCTCCGACTACTTGGCGACCTTGTGCGACAAGTTCCCCATCGTCTCCATTGAGGACGGCATGGCGGAGAATGACTGGGCTGGGTGGAAGCTGCTGACTGAGAAGCTCGGTAAGAAGGTGCAGCTGGTTGGGGATGATCTGTTTGTGACCAACACCAAGATTCTCCGCGAAGGGATCGCTCAAGGCGTTGCCAACTCCATCCTGATCAAGATCAATCAGATCGGCACCCTGACAGAGACTTTTGCCGCAGTTGAACTGGCCAAGCGCGCCGGCTACACGGCAGTGATCTCCCACCGCTCTGGCGAGACGGAAGACTCCACTATTGCGGATATCTCGGTCGGCCTGAACGCGCTGCAGATCAAGACGGGGTCCCTGTCCCGTTCGGACCGGATTGCGAAATACAACCAATTGCTTCGTATCGAGGAAGACCTGGGGGATACCGTCAGCTATCCCGGGCGCAATGCGTTCTACAACCTGCGCAAATTTAGCTGACAGGGTGTGATTGTGAGGTGGCCCACGTTCGTGCTGGTAGCATTGCTCGTGCTACTGCAATACCCTCTCTGGATGGGCAAGGGGAGTTGGTTTCGGGCGTGGGAGGTTGATCGCCAGCTTGGTGCCCAGCGGGAGGTTAACCAAAGGCTCGAGGCCCGTAATGCGGGCCTCGACGCCGAAGTTCGAGACCTCAAGTCCGGGTATGACGCGATTGAGGAAAGAGCCCGTTTCGAACTCGGGTTCATCAAGCAGGATGAAGTGTTTGTTCAAGTGCCCAATCGGGCTCCACGTTCCGCCGGGGGAAGTTCGCGATCAGAACATCAAGATCGCTCGGCTGTTCAGTAAAGTTGTAGAGACCATTCTCCCGCACATCCCCGCCCTGAGTATGGGGCGTCTTTGTTCCGGTATCGCATACCCCGTATTCGGTCAGACAAGGTCAAGATCGTAGCGCTCACCAGCGTTTCCCGGGGCACTAAGCAGGCCGGGAGTGTCCTGAATGCGTGTCGCCTGCCGTCCGGTTAGTCACGCGCCTGACCGCAAGGGCTGAGTGGATGCGTAAGTGCTTGCGCATCGACAAACACCACAAGATCTGTGCCGGCCGGTCGTTAATCATTCTTAGATGGTGCTGAATTCACCAGTTTTTCACGCGGTCCGGATGCGGCACGTATTAGGATTGTGGCTCGGAGTGGGCTGTTATATCGAGCTTGGCTCCCGAGCGATGCCTGTGTGATGGCAGGTAGTGCGCGAGTCGAGACATCTCTACGGTGTGACGATCTTGAGAGGGCACTCCCCGACGTTCAAGACGACTAATCAACAAGATATGTCTCACAGGCAAACTCGGCGTTTCTGGCAAATCCGTTTCTTGAGGTGTTTGTCTCACGATACTATTGGGGTACTGGAGGAAGCAGCCAGTTACGCAAAAAACAATTAAGCCGTTCTTTCCAGAAGAATTGCATATGAATTTTCGGTCGGGAGAAAATAAATGAGTTTCAAAGACGTGGAACAGGGCTACTGGACGCCAACACCTTCGCCTGCCCCCGCGGCACCGGAGGAGGCAGAGGGCCCCTCTCAAATGCTGGAGTTCTGGAGATCAATCCAGCGTAACAAGTGGTCGATTCTCGGTCTGACTGGCTTGATTGTTGTAGTGACTGCGGTTTTGGTCTCACTGCAGACGCCGATCTATCGTTCAACCGCAACGATCATGATCGAGTCGGGGAAGACCAAAGTTTTGTCGGTCGATGAGGTGTATAGCTCCAGCGGTGGAACAAGGGAGAATTTTCTTACGCAGGCCGAGTTGATCAGGTCCAGGGATGTAGCACTGCGCGTGATCGACAAGCTCAAACTCATGGAAAATCCCGAGTTCGATCCACGACAAGCCAAAACGGGTTTTCTAGGTGGGATCATTGGGTCGATGGGTGGAGATGGTGCGAATAAGCTTACCGATGAAGATGTCGAGAATGCTGTGCTCGGAGCATTCTTTAACCGCCTGAAAGTTGAGCCTAGCCGTTCTTCCCAGCTCATTAAAGTGAGTTTCGAGTCCGAGAACCGGCAGTTGGCGGCGCAGGTCGCAAACACGGTGGCCGAGGCCTTTATCCAGGCGGATCTGGATACCCGCTTCAAAATGACCCAACAGGCTGGGCAGTGGCTGAATTCGCGTCTGGCTAGCCTTCGGGAGAAGCTGGATGCCTCGGAGCGTGCGCTGCAGTCCTATCGTGAGCGTGAGGGCATACTCGATGTGAAGGGCGATGCACTCACCGGGACTGTCAAGCAGCTTGAGGACGTAACCTCCAGGTTGGTTGAAGCGCGCGTTCGTCGCATGGAGGCCGAGCATAACCTCGAGCAGGTTCGGGCCGCCAAGTCCGGGAACATTGAGGCTGCACCTGCGATTGCCAGGAATCCGCTGGTGATCAAAGCCAAGGAACTTGAAGCCGAAGCCGAGAAACGCCTCGCTGAGATGTCGCAACGCTATGGGCCCGATCATCCAAAACGTTCGGTTGCCGAGGCAGAACTCAAGGCCGCCAAGGACAACGCTCGTCGGCAAGTGGAGACCGTCACCTCTACCATTAACAAAGAGTACGAGGTTGCGCGCGCGGCCGAGCGTTCGATTGAAGGCGTGCTGGGTGCTGCCCGCGGCAACATCCAGGGCATCAACCGAAAAGAGATTCAGTTGAGTCAGCTCGAACGCGAGGTGTCCGCGAATCGGCAGCTGTACCAGATGTTCCTCAATCGCTTCAAGGAAACTTCGTCAGCCGGAGATATGCAATCTCTGACTGCGCGGGTGGTGGAAGAGGCCGTGCCTTCTCAGGTTCCTGCGCGTCCGGTCAGGGGGCAAATAATCGGAGTGGCGGGCGTGCTTGGGTTGCTCCTCTCCATCGTGCTCGCGCTCCTGATGGACCGCCTGGACAACACGCTGAAGACTTCTTCTGACGTTGAAACCAAGCTCAAGCAGCCGGTATTGACCACGCTCCCTGTTCTCACGAGCAAAATGCTGGGTACTGGAGGCGCAGCTCGCTTGTATCTGGACGAACCGCATGGTGTTTTTTCTGAATCCATCCGCACGGCCCGTACCGGGGTGATGCTGTCGGCAGTGGATGATGCGCACAAAGTCATCGCTGTCACTTCGTCTATTCCGGGCGAAGGGAAGTCGACTTTTGCCATCAACTTGGCCTTGGCCCATGCTCAAACCAAGAAAACAATTTTGCTCGAAGCGGATATGCGCAAGCCAACCGCTGCCAAATATCTGAATCTTCCAGCAGGCCAAAAGGGCTTGTCCGAGTTGGTAGCGGGTGACGTACCTATTTCCGAGTGCACCTGCCGTGTGGAAGGAAGCGATCTGGTGGTCATGCCTGCAGGGCAGATTCCTCCGAATCCGCTCGAACTGTTGCTCTCGCGCCGTTTCAAGGACTTGTTGGCGCGCTTGAGAGAACAATACGAAGTGGTCGTGGTAGACACGCCGCCGGTCCAAGCAGTGTCGGACGCGGTCGTCGTCTCGGCATTGGCGTCCGAAGTCGCATACGTTGTCAAAGCCGACGAAACGCCTTACCAGTTGGCCCGCAGTGGCCTGAAACGGCTCCAGGCCGCTGACGCAAATCTGATTGGTGTAGTCCTGAATCATCTCGACTTCAAGAAGGCCGAGCGCTACTACGGCGAGCACGGCGGCTACGGGAAGTACGGGAAGAACTACCAGTACGGCACGGAAAATCGCGCGTAACGCCAGTTAGTGACCGAGCACCAAATGGCCCTCGGCGCCCTGCGCTTGAGGGCCATTTCGCGTGTGGATGTGGCGGTGGACGCGGTGCTTGCTTCGACAGTCCTTCATCATGCGCTGTGAAGGATGTCATCGCGTATCTCACCGACTATAGTGTTTCATTACGACTTGGAGTCTAGGCACTCAAGCCGGGGGCGCTAAGCGCCGATAGCCAGTTATCTGGCAAATGCACTGTGGTTGCGTTCCAGCAGAACGGGTCTGGTCAAATCGCAACGAGTGAAAGACGCTCACATCACGAAGACAGGAATGCAATGGAGAATCGAGTACTAATCACAGGTGGCGCTGGCTTTCTGGGGTCACATCTGTGCGAAAAGCTGCTTGCTCGGGGCTATGACATCCTTTGCGTGGATAATCTATTCACCGGCACCAGGACGAATATTCTGAATTTGATCGGGAATCCCCGTTTTGAATTCATGCGGCACGATGTCACCTTTCCTCTATATGTGGAAGTTGATCAAATATACAATTTGGCGTGCCCGGCTTCTCCAATCCACTATCAGTTTGATCCCGTACAAACAACGAAAACCAGTGTTCATGGCGCAATCAACATGCTTGGCCTTGCCAAGCGCGTACGAGCCAGAATCCTGCAAGCCTCTACCAGCGAAGTGTATGGCGATCCGGAAGTGCACCCCCAGCCGGAGAGCTACTGGGGAAAGGTTAACCCAATTGGCATCCGGGCGTGCTACGACGAAGGGAAGCGCTGCGCCGAAACCCTCTTCTTTGACTACCACCGGCAACACAACCTTGATATCAAGGTAATCAGAATCTTCAATACCTACGGCCCCCGCATGCATCCAAATGACGGCAGGGTTGTCAGTAACTTCATCGTTCAAGCCCTTAAAGGGCAGCCAATTACAATCTATGGAACAGGACAACAGACCCGTTCATTTTGTTATGTGGACGACCTGTTGGAGGGTATGGTTCGTCTCATGGAGACGGAAAAAGGCTTTACTGGACCAGTAAATGTTGGAAACCCTCGTGAGTTCACAATGCTCGAACTGGCCGAGTTAGTACTGAAACTCACCAATAGTCATTCGAAGCTTATATTCGAACCCCTTCCTTCCGATGACCCGAAGCAACGTCAGCCAAATATTGAGCTGGCAAAAGAAAAGTTGTCTTGGGAGCCTAAGGTGTCTCTTGAAGACGGATTGAAGGAAACGATCGCATACTTTAAGACCATTGTATAAGGTCTGGTCCGTGTTCAGGATTTAGTCGATTTAATAATTGCTTTTTGATTCATGCTCGAATGGCTTCTGGTCAAGAAATGAGTTATCCGAAAATATCTGTTGTAATGCCATCGTATAACCAAGCCTCGTACATCGAAGATGCAATCAAGTCGGTGTTGGAGCAGGACTATCCAGAAGTAGAACTGCTTATCATCGACGGGGGAAGTTCTGATGGCTCGGTCGAGATAATCAAAAAGTATGCGGACAGGCTTTCGTACTGGGTAAGCGAGAGAGACAAAGGCCAAAGCGACGCATTGAATAAAGGGTTCGAGCGAGCAACAGGTGAACTGCTGACTTGGTGCAATAGTGACGATTTGCTCCTGCCTGGTGCCCTGCGTGCCGTTGGCGAAACGTTCATACGGCAGGGGGGAGCCTCGGGGGCTTCCTGGATAGCGGGATCATGCCTTTGGGTGGACCCGGATGCCAAGGTAATTCGTGCCTCGAGGAATGCGGGGTACTGCCAAACCTTGGTTGACAATGGAGTTTGCAGTGTGTCTGCGCCGAGTTCGTTTTTCACGAGAAAGATGTACGACGAAATCGGGGGCGTAGATCTTCAATTCCATTACATGATGGACATTAATTTGTGGTTCGCGTTCGCCCAGCGTGGATACCGGTACGCCGTTGTGCCGCGATATCTCTGGGCTTTGCGGCTTCATCCTGAAGCCAAGATGAGTGGCCATAACTTTGCAGGCAGCGCAATGGCGGATCCCAACCACCCGGTATGGGGAAAGAGAAATAGGGAAGCAGCATTGATAGCTGAGCGCTACGGGGTTCAACTTGATAGCCGAAGGGGGGCGTTGTATTCGCGCCTGCATCGAGCAGTCACTCTTGCGACTCCCCGTGCGTTGCTTGATACGTTTCGCTGGAAGGGGATGCCTGTGTATGAATGCGTAAAGGCACCCCATGCCGTATAAAGCAATTGTTTTCTGGTGGAACAACGCCTGCAGGTCGGTCATGCCCTTCTTTCGGGAATGTGCGGCGATCGGTGAGTATCGTGTACGTGTGGTAGTTGAAGAGGCTCTGGACGCTACCCGGACCAAAATGGGATGGACGGTCGATCTGAATACCTCTTTTCAGTTAGACGTACTTCCGCCAGATGACTGGCAATCTGTATCTGATCGCATTCTGGGAGAAGAGAAAGATTCTCTGCACGTCTTTGGAGGCTATCTGTCTCCCACCGCAAGGCGTTATGCCGCACTGAGGGCGGCTCGGCTTGGAGTACCGTACTGCGTCATGGCTGAAAGCCCCTTGAACATGGAGTCTGGGCTGAGGAAACTCGCCAAGGAGCTATACCTCAGGTGGGGCGTTCCCCGAAAAGGCAGAGGGATTATCGAGAAAGCTCGACATCTGTTCTGCTTGTCGGGTGAGCGAATAGACGGAAGCATCGCGGCTGGGTGGCCAATCGAGAAAGTGCGCAGTTTCGGGTATTTTCCTGAACCTCAGATTACTGGAGAAAGCTTGGCGCAGTCGCACGATGCCCTTGTCCGCATCATCTCAATGGGGTATCTGTCTCATTACAAGGGAAACCACGTTCTGTTGGATGCGTTGGCTTACTTGAACAAAGCAAACAGAGAGTATGTGTGCGAAATTGTCGGCTCCGGCGATCAAGCCGATGCGCTCAAACGCCAAGCGGAAGCGTTGGGGATTTCTCACAAAGTCAACTTTCATGGGTTCGTCTCCGACCCCGATCTTAAGTGCTTGCTTGCGCGCTCAGATATTCTGGTCTGCCCGGGCCTCGACGAACCCTGGGGGATCCGGATCAACGAGGGTATCCATTTGGGCATGGCGGTTGTAGCGAGTGACCGGCTTGGCGCATCCGACGTACTCAACCATGCACATTGCGGCGAAGTGTTCCGTTCTGGCTGTGCCGGAGAACTTTATCTCATTCTCGATGAACTGATATCTAATCGGGAAAAGCTCGTTGACCTCAAGAATAGAGCAAAACGTGCTGGTCATTTGATCAGCCCAAGTCGCGCCGCGAAGTATTTTCTTGAAATTGTTTCCGATACTAACGATCAAGCAAAACATCCTATTGCGGTGTGGCATTAGTATTGTAATTTCACGTTTCGACCATTGATACTGTTGGATATTCGACTATGAAAGCTGTCATTCTTGCAGGTGGGTATGGGACTCGGATCAGCGAAGAATCACACCTTCGTCCGAAACCGATGATTGAAATTGCAGGAAAGCCCATTTTGTGGCACATCATGAAGCTTTATTCTCACTATGGGATAAATGACTTTGTGGTGTGTCTTGGATACAAGGGATACGTGATTAAAGAGTACTTCTCGAACTATTTTCTTCACATGTCGGATGTAACCATCGACATGAAGGAAAATAGTATGGAGGTGCATCAACGATACGTTGAACCTTGGCGGGTTACGCTCGTCGAGACAGGCCTGGAGACTATGACGGGCGGCCGGGTTCGGCGCATCAAAGACTACGTGGGTGGGGAGACTTTTTTCCTGACCTATGGGGACGGCGTGAGTAACGTCAACGTCAATGAGCTTTTAAGTTTCCACAGAAGCCATGGGAAAAAGGCGACAATGACGGCTGTTCAGCCTCCTGGGCGTTTTGGTGCGCTCGAAATGGAAGGAAGCACAATTCGGCGCTTCCAGGAGAAGCCTGTCGGTGATGGTGGATGGGTTAATGGCGGGTTCTTTGTGCTCGAGCCAAGTGTGTTCGACTATATCGAGGGGGACTCAACCGTATTTGAAAAAGAACCCTTGCAAGCACTCGCGACGGAAGGGAACCTCGTCGCATATCAGTTCAGTGATTTCTGGTATGCAATGGACAGCCTTCGGGACAAGAACCACTTGGAAGAACTGGCCAAAAAACCGAACCCACCGTGGATGGTGTGGAAGTCTTAAATTGAATACAGTCAGCTACTCGATGGAATGAATCGAGTAGCTGCAATCGTTTTTCAGATCAAATATAGAACTAAAATTAGGAGCGGGTCAGATGCTAGCCTATGTCTTTATCGGAGCAATTTCGGTAATTGCTGTTTGGCTCACCATAAAGCGCCCTGCGCTGGCAGTAATGTGCGCGGTGGCGCTAATTCCGTGGTCCGGGGTTGGTGCGGACATAGGTGTGGCAATCTCTGCTTATCAAGTATTCTTTTTACCTCTTCTGGTCAGAGCGATCTTTAACAAGAGGATTAGAGCTATCGGCGCACCCGTCGCAGTTCTGTGTGCCTACGTACTTGCGAACAGTATTCTCAACTCCTTCAATCTGCCGGAAATTGACGTATATGGTGGCGTGCTGAGAAGTACCGAGATTCGCTGGATCTTGCAGGTTGTGGTGTTTGTGCTGACTTTGGCTCCAGTTTTTGTCATTCCCCCGCTCTTACGTCATCCACTAGAAGTCGACAAGGTGGGTAACGTATTTATTTACTCATGTGTGCTTCTAGCGCTTGTCGGGTACTTTCAAATTGCCGTATGGATGGCAACGGGCAACAATCCGTTACCCATTGGCGCGTTTAATGAATGGCTGACCGGTGAAGCATCGCGCGAAGCATTGATCGGTATGGGGGGGGACGCGATTCCGCGGATGAATTCGCTTAGCGGTGAGCCAAGAAATTGCGGTACTTCGCTTGCAACAGCGCTATTGATGATGTTCGCGATGAAGCAGGCCGGAGCCCGCTTCAAAGCGATCCAGATTTTATCAGCATTGATACTCTTGATTGGCATTCTGCTCACCTGGTCCACATCGTCGTTTATTCTTCTGGCGATTGGAGTGGTGGTTCTTACCAGTGTGGTCTTCCTGGCAGGACCATTGCTCAGAGTGGTGTCGATGGCTGGCTTTGTGCAGGCGCTGCTTGGAACATTCGTATTTGTAGCCGTGTCTGCTACGTTGATTGAATGGATATTTGATTACTCTTTGTGGGATCTGGTCTATTCCCGTACGATTGGTCGCCCTGATCCGCTCATTGAGGATTTTGATGATGCAATCATTGCTTACTTTGCCGATCATCCTCTTAACTTGATATTTGGTCTCGGTCTGGGTAATGCACACTTGTACGCCAATGCTTACTTGCTTGAAGAATATGCAAGCTATGCGGCCAATACTGCATTTACTGCAAAAGCCGGCTATCTGAAGATTATTTCCGAGCTTGGGATTGTTGGCCTAGGACTCATCATAGCGGTGATCGTTGGCAGTGGCTTCAAGCTATTGAAGTTGGCGAGAACAAAAATTCCGTTCTCGTTGCAGTTCACGCCGAGCGCGGTATTTCTTGGCATGGTTGTGACGTTTGTGACATTTATGGCGGTTGCCTATGCGCCAACCGTCTTTTTGTTACTCGGCATGGCTAATTACTATCGCGCTGCGCTTTTGCAGTCAAAACGCAACCAGGGCGGGAACAGATCCAGGTAGCAGGTCGTAGACTCCAGGAAAAAGCAATCGGTTCGATTGCTTTTTTTTTGCTCATGCGAAGGTTCTTGGTGCTTGCACTAAGCTTTCTGAAGAACTATTCTTGATGAGTTGTTGAGCCGATGAGTTTGTAGCGGATTGTATTATTGACCACAATTATTAGGTTTGGATAATGAGCGTAGTAAAAAGAAACACGGTTGCAAATGTAATTGGCACGGTTTGGGGGTCGATTATAGGGATCGTGTTTGTCCCGGTATTTCTGCATTTCCTTGGCCCGGAAGGCTACGGAATGATCGGCTTCTTTACTACGATGACTTCGCTGTTTTCGGTCCTGGAACTGGGAATCGGGGCCGCTGCGGCACAAGAATTGGCCAAAGCTTCTGGTGGTGGGGGGGAAGTGGACCAACGCAGGGTCCAAAGGCTTCTGGAGAGCCTGGAAATTGTTGTTTATTGCATTGGAGCTTTTGTTGCCCTGGTAGCGGTTCTGGCCGCGCCCTTCATTGCCGGCAAGTGGCTTAACAGCTCTGCCATTCCGAAGGCAGAGATTGTTAATGCGATTCAAATTCAATCATTGTTGTTTTGCTTGTACTTTCCCAATTCATTGTACGCTGGTTGTCTGAGTGGGCAACAGCGTCAGGTTCTCAACAATTGGGTTGGTGCAGTGGTTAATACAGCGCGAAGTGCTGGAGGGGGGGCAATTCTCTGGCTCGTGTCCCCCACGTTGGAAGCATTCTTATACTGGCAGTTGCTGGTTGGCGTCGCTAGCATTGTAATTCTCAGAGTATGTGTTTGGACCGAGTTGCCCGCTAGATGGCGATTGCCTCGTCTGCATATTCAGGAACTCGTACGAGTGAAAGACTTTGCTGCGGGCGTTGCGGCAGGTAACTTGTTTGGGTTGTTTATCATGTACGCAGACAAGCTGTTCTTGTCTGCGCTGCTTCCACTTGAAGATTACGGCTACTACACAATTGGATGGACGCTTTCGGTTGTCGTGATGCGTCTGGCACTTCCGATCTCGACTGCAGTAGGTCCCAGATTGACTGAGCTGATTGCGGCCGACGATCCAGTTGGTGCGAGCTATTTATATCATCGCAGTAGTCAATTCATGGCTTTTGCGGTTGTTCCTGTATCGGTTTCAATTGCGTTCTTTGCACACGACACCCTGTTACTCTGGACCCAGAATCCAGCGATTGCCAAAGCTGCTCAGTGGCCACTGACGCTGTTGTGCTTCGGCAACATGCTCAATGCGCTGTCCTTTCTTCCTTACTGCGCACAGATCGCTCATGGATGGACAAGCTTGTCGGTTCGGACCAGTTTTTTCGTTGCCCTTGGTGTCGTACCGCTGATTTACTTCCTCGCAACAAACTTTGGGTTGACCGGGGCGGCTTTTGTGTGGCCCATCGTTAACGTGGTTTACTTAGTGGTTTACATTCCGGCAATGCATATGCGGATCATGAAGGGTGAGGGCATACGCTGGATTCGGGAATCTTTCGCATACCCGATCATTGCAACGGTGTTGATGGTTTGGGGTTTGTACGCAATACACGGCCCTGCCACTTCCGGGCGATCATTTGGAAATGTTGTGACTCTCCTGTCGGTTGGCGTTCTTTCGCTGATCGCTTGTGGCGCTTCGTTATCCGTAGTGAGGCGCCATGTTATTGCCCGAGTTCGATAGCAGATTCTGACCAAACTCAGGGGCCAGAGAGGTTGAGTTATTTGGCAGTTACGCGAGTGAGCAGGGCAATGGTTGCCACGCCGGGGACGGGATGGCCTTTCTTTCCCCTTGAACACTGGTAAGGCTTTAGCTGTTGAAGGGAGAGAGTCGGTTCCACTCTCTTTTTTCCTTTGCTTGTTCCGCTGACCAGCAGAGCTGTTTCATCCAGGGTTGCAGTAGCAGTGATCGTATGGCCACTGTCCAACTTGAGCAGCAGTGTGCCTTTGCCCGCAGCTTGTCTTCTGATTTCAGCAATCTCGATGATCCCCAGCCTTCCGTTCGAAGTGCCGACAGCGACCCATCGCGCGTCTGCCGGCTGAGGCGGCAAGATGTCCTCCCCGTGCTCCAGCGTCATGAAAGATTTCCCGGCTTTGTTCCGGGAAACGAGTTCTCCCAGGCTCGCGATGAATCCGTATCCACCCGAGTTTGCGAAGAGCCATGAACTGTCAGTCGGTGCTGTTACGGCTTGGGCCAGACGAGCGCCTTTGGGGAGTTCGATCATGGTGGATACCGGTGCGCCATCGCCTCTGCCGGTAGGCAGGTCATGCGTTCGCAGGGAATATGCGCGCCCTTCCGTGTCGATCAGGATCAACGGCCAGGTGGTCCGGGATTCCGCAACGATAAACGGGAAGTCGCCGGCCTTATAGCTGATGCTCGTCGGATCGATTCCGTGGCCCTGCCGCATCCTGATCCAGCCATTGCGGGAGAGGATGATTGTCACGGGCTCGTCCGGTACGTTGAGGGTTTGGGTGACCGCCGGAGCGACTGCCTCAATGAGCGTTCTGCGGGCATCGCCATATTTGGCCGAATCTCCATCAATCTCCCGCAGAATCAGGGCGGTAAGCGCCTGCCGTTCGCTCAGGATGCGAGAAAGCTCGCTTTGTTCGTCACTGAGGCCAGCAAGCTCCCGTTCAATTTTGATCCCTTCCAGACGCGCCAGTTGGCGCAGCCGGATCTCCAGAATGTCCTCAGCCTGGATTTCGGTGAGCGAGAAGCGCGTTATCAGGTCGCTCTTTGGGTCGTCGGACCCGCGAATACAAGCGATCACTTCCTCGATACGAAGGAATGCAGATAGCCTCCCTTCCAGGATGTGCATCCGCCGCTTCACTTCTTCGAGGCGATTCAGACAGCGGCGGGTGACCGTCGTGTAACGGAATTCCACCCACTCGGAGATGATCTGCAGGAGGTTCTTTTGCTGAGGACGACCGTTGCCTCCGATCATTGTCAGGTTGGCGGGAACATTCGCTTCCAGGCTCGTGTTCATGAGCAGCACAGCCATAAAGTCATCCCGGTTCATCCGGGAAGACTTCGGCTCAAGCATCAGTCGTACAGGTTCCTTCTCGTTCGATTCGTCCCTCGCCGTATCCAGCGCAGCGAGCACAAGCTGTTTCAGTACTTTCTGTTCCTGGCTGACATCTTTTTTTCCTGCTCGAGGCTGGGGATTAGTGATGGACTCGATTTCGCTCAGGACCTGAGCTGTTGAAACGCCGTGGGGGAGTTCCGTCACAATGACGCGCCACTGGTTTCTGGCCAGTTCCTCGATCCGCCAGCGCGCGCGCATGCGGAAGCTGCCTCGCCCAGTGGCATAGACATTGCGGATATCTGCTGGTGTGGAGATGAGTTGGCCGGCACCAGGAAAGTCCGGACCGGGCAGGTGGTCAAGCAGTTCGTCAATGGTCGCGTCCGGATTGCGGATGAAATGGCAGACTGCCGCAGCCACTTCCCGCAAGTTATGGGGCGGAATCTCGGTTGCCATGCCTACCGCGATACCCGATGCGCCATTGAGAAGCACAAAGGGAAGGCGGGCGGGGAGCATTCTTGGCTCCCGGAAAGCACCATCGTAGTTCGGGACGAAGTCCACGGTGCCGCGATCGATCTCAGAGAGCAGCAGATCAGCGATGGGTGTGAGCCTGCATTCCGTGTAGCGCATGGCAGCAGCGGAATCTCCGTCCCGCGAGCCAAAGTTGCCTTGCCCATCCACCAACGGGTAGCGCAGTGAGAAATCCTGGGCCACACGTACCATCGCGTCGTACACGCTCGTGTCGCCATGAGGGTGGTATTTACCGATCACGTCTCCGACTACCCGTGCCGATTTGACGTGCTTGGCGGTGGCGCTCAGGCGCATCTCGTTCATGGCATATAGGATGCGTCGCTGGACGGGCTTGAGGCCGTCGCCCACTTCCGGCAGCGCGCGGGATCTGACTACGCTCATGGCGTAGGACAGATAGGCCCGCTCGGCATATGAATCCAGTGCCAGTCGTTCGTCCGCCGAGTCATCCCCCGCTGGAACATCGTTACCGGAGGAGGGGGTAGGGGGGAAGAGATCAAGGGTTTCTTGGTTCATAGAGGGGCTAGGTGACTGACTGACAGTTGTTTATTACCACTGGAGTCCGGACGGCCGGGGGGGCATGCGCGGCCTGAAATTCGAGGTTGTTCGGAGCCGGGGGGCATACGCCACGAAGACGAGGGTCAAATGTCGGCTTCGACGGAATCGCCGTTCTTTTCCATCCACGCACGGCGGGAAGACGCTTCCCCTTTTCCCATGAGCAGGTTGAACATGTGTCGGGTCTCGGCGGCCGCATCTGGCCTCACATACACCGGGAGTACGCGGCGTGTGGCAGGGTCCATTGTGGTCTCGCGTAGTTGGTCCGGATTCATTTCTCCAAGCCCTTTGAAGCGCCCGACCTCAATCTGATCTTCCCGAATTCCTTCCCGCCCCAGTCGGTCCCGTATCGCGGTCAGCTCCCCCTCATCCAAGGCATACAGGCGCCGGGCAGGGCGCTTCTTACCACTCGCCGGAATGTCCACACGGTAGAGGGGAGGTTGGGCGATATAGATATGGCCGTGCTCGATGAGGTGCGGGAAGTGGCGGAAGAACAGCGTCAGAAGAAGGGTTTGGATGTGCGCGCCGTCCACGTCGGCATCGGACATGATGACCACCTTGCCATAACGCAGGCCGGACAGATCGGTGGTGTCGTCTTGGCTGTGGGGGTCCACGCCGAGCGCGACGGCAATATCGTGGATCTCGTTGTTTGCCAGCAAGCGCCCGGATTCGATCTCCCAGGCGTTCTGGACCTTTCCCCGCAAGGGCAAGATCGCCTGGGTTTCCTTGTTCCGCGCCATCTTGGCGGAACCGCCTGCGGAGTCACCCTCGACGAGGAAGAGTTCGTTCTCGGTCAGATCGGTAGACTCGCAATCCGAGAGCTTTCCTGGCAACACCGCAACGCCGGACTGTTTTCTTTTTTCGACCTTTTGTGCGTTTTTCTGGCGGGCCAATGCTTGCCTGATGGCTAACTCGGAAATGGCCCTGCCCGCATCGACGTTGAGATTCAGCCAGATCTCGAAAGGATCGCGCATCATGCTCGAAACGAGTTTTACAGCCTCGCGGGAGTTCAGCTTTTCCTTCACCTGGCCTTGGAACTGGGGGTCCAGAAGCCGAGCGGACAAAACAAAACCCATTCGTGCGCAGACATCTTCCTGCTGCAGTTTCACTCCCCTGGGGAGCAGACCATGGTGCTCGATAAACGATTTAACCGCATCGAAAATGCCGGCTCGCAGGCCCGACTCGTGGGTACCTCCTGCCACGGTAGGGATGAGGTTGACGTAGGACTCACTGGACACCGCGTGTTCAAACCAGGCGATTGCCCACGCAGCACCTTCGCCCGGGGAAAAATCCGGATGGCCATCCTCCGCGAATTTCTCCCCGGAGTAGGGAGGGGTCACGGCTTCGAGATCGCCCGCTAGTTCCTTTAAGTAGCCCGAGAGTCCATCGGGATACGCCCAGCTTTTGATCAAAGGTTCCCGTTGGTTTTGCTCGATTTCGAGGGTGACTTTCGTCCCCGGCAGCAGCACCGCTTTGGAGCGGAGCATGCGCTCCAGCTCTGGCTGAGGAACCCGTGGCTGTTCGAAATAGACGGGGTCCGGCCAGACTTGGACTTTGGTTCCCGTCTTCCGGCCACAAGACCCCAGTTCCTTCAGTGGAGAGATATCCTCTCCTCCGCGACTGAAGGACACGCCGAAAACCTTGCCCTCCCGTTTGACCTCAACTTCAACTTTCAGCGATAGCGCATTGGTTACCGCTACGCCGACGCCGTGCAAACCACCCGAAAATGCGTAAGCGGAATTCCCCTTCTTCTTGTCGAACTTTCCGCCTGCGTGCAAGCGCGTGTACGCCAGCACGACGACCGGAATTTGTTCTTCCGGATGGAGCCCAACGGGGATGCCTCGTCCGTCGTCAGTCACCGTCACTGAACCGTCTAGATGCAGCCGCACATGAATGGACTTCGCGAACCCCGCGAGCGCCTCATCCGCCGCGTTGTCGATCACTTCCTGGATGATGTGGGCGGGCGAATCGGTTCGGGTATACATCCCGGGGCGCTCGCGGACTGGTTCCAGTCCTTTGAGCACTCTGAAAGAACTCTCGTCGTAACTCTGGGATTTCATCGCTTGATTGGAGGGACTGGATCCATCCAGTTCGGTCTTGCCGCAAAGAAAGGGCACAGATTCTGCCAGTGTTTCCGCCATGCAGATACTGACACGGGAGGATCACGGGAAATTTCGAAGTCTTTGCGCATCCTGCACTGCAGACTCCTCGCAGCCGGATGCGCGGAATCAGTCCAGCTCAAATCCTTCGGCGGGATCAATGGAAATCCCGGCTCCGGGTAGCCAGTCCTCCCAGCAGCGCAGAGTAATCAATCAGGCGCATGGCGACCAGATGGACGACCGGCCCAGCGCGCTGAATCTGTCCATAAACGCCCAGCAGGCGGGCATTCAGCAGTTCCCGTCGCTGCCGTTCCACCAGCGTGTGATGCACGATCACATTACTGACTCCCGTTTCATCTTCAAGCGTGACGAACACGACACCGGTTGCAGTACCCGGACGCTGGCGGCAGGTGACGAGGCCCGCTGTCCGGGCCAGGCACCGGTCCTGGCTGTCAGCGATTGCCGCGGCAGGAATGAGGCGCATGCTTTGGAGCTGGTGGCGCAGCAAGGCGAGGGGATGAGCTCCCAGCGTAAAGCCCAGGGAGCCGTAATCCGCGAGCACGTCGTCCTTTACGGAAGGGGAGGGGAAGTCGACGCAGGGTTCCCGCGGCCCCCCATCGGCGAGCAGTCCGGGCTGATAGCCGCTACCCGCCGCCTGCCAGTGAGCACGCCGGCGATTGCCTGCCAAGCTTCCGAGTGCCCCCGCGGCGGCCAGTCTACCGAGCGCCTGAGGCCCCAGTTTTGCCCGCCGGGCCAGGTCTTCCGTGCAGCGAAACGCCTGCTCTTGGCGTGCCTGAATCAGGCGCTCCACCGCAGCGTGGTCCAGCCCTTGCACCAGGCACAGGCCGAGGCGGGCGCCAGGCGTGGCCGACTCCCCGTGCAGAGCTTCCAGTTCGCTCTCCCACTGGCTTGCCGTCACATCGACAGGCAGCACGGAAACCCCATGCCGTCGCGCATCCTGAATCAGTTGTGATGGCGCATAAAAGCCCATCGGCTGGCTATTGAGCAGGGCACACAAGAAAGCGGCCGGGTAATGACACTTCAGCCAGGCAGATACATAAACAAGGATGGCGAAACTCGCCGCGTGGGATTCCGGGAAACCGTATTCACCGAATCCGCATATCTGGCGGTAGATGGCATCCGCAAATTCCTGGTCGTAACCTCGATCCGTCATCCCCTTCTTCAGCTTGTGCTCGAAGCGGGAGAGGCCTCCCTTGCGCCGCCAGGCAGCCATGGAGCGGCGCAGTTCATCCGCCTCGCCCGCGGTGAAACCTGCTGCAACCATGGCAAGCTGCATGACCTGCTCCTGAAAGATCGGTACTCCCAGGGTCCTTTCCAGCACCGACTGCACCGCTTCGGAAGGATAGCGAACGGGGTCCAGCCCCTGCTTGCGGCGCAGATAAGGATGAACCATCCCCCCTTGTATCGGACCTGGCCGGACAATGGCGACCTCCACGACCAGATCGTAGAAACAGCTGGGCTTGAGCCGAGGCAGCATGCTCATTTGCGCGCGGGATTCCACCTGGAACACCCCAACCGAATCCCCTTGGGAGAGCATGGCATACACCTCACGGTCGTCCCCCGGGATTGTTCCCAGCGTCAGGGGGGGCGCGGCAGCTAGCTTCGGAAAGCGGGTGTTCCAGCCATTGACCATTGCCAGACAACGGCGAATCGCACTCAACATGCCCAGTGCCAGGACATCCACCTTCAGGAGTCCCAAAGCGTCGAGATCATCCTTGTCCCACTGAATCACGGTGCGCCCTGACATTGCGGCATTCTCGATGGGCACCAGATGCGATATCGGACCACGACTGATCACGAACCCCCCGGTATGCTGGGATAAATGGCGAGGGAATCCCAATAGTTGATGCACCAGTTGCAGCATGCGCTGCACGACAGGCGCACCCGGATCCAGCCCAGCTTCCTGCAGGCGTTCCGCCATGTTTTCGCGCCGATCCCACCACGCCATGTTCCGGGTCAGGTGGTTCAAGCATCCCATCTCCAGCCCCAGGGCGCGCCCCACGTCCTTGAGTGCGCTACGAGGACGATAGGTGATCAGGGCGGCAGCCAGGGCGGAACGTTCCCGACCGTACTTGCGGTAGATGTACTGGATAACCTCTTCGCGCCGCTCATGCTCGAAATCCACATCAATGTCAGGCGGCTCACCCCGCTCTTTGGAGATGAAGCGTTCGAACAAAAGCCTTCCCTCAACCGGTGGAACGGCAGTGATCCCCAAGTAGTAGCAAACCGCCGAATTTGCGGCGGAGCCTCGTCCCTGACACAGAATCCCGTGCTCCCGGGCGAAGCAGACCAGGTCATAAACGGTCAGAAAGTAGGGCTCATAGCGCATTTCACCAATGAGCGCGAGTTCATGCTCAATCTGATGGCGAATGTCGGCGGTGGGCAGGGCTGCTCCGTGAAGCCGGCCAAATCCGTCCTCGACACAGCGGCGAAGCCAGCTAGCGGGTGTTTCGCCTGCCGGCACAATTTCATCCGGATATTCGTAACGTAGTTCATCCAGCAAGAACTGGCAGCGATCCGCAATCTCCAGGGTTTGGGCCAGCAGCCCCGGCGGGTAGCGCTGTGTGAGATCGGGGAGCGGTCGCAGGTATCGCTCCCCGTTCGGGTGGAGCGCATAGCCTGCTTCACGCAAGGTCGTGCGCAAGCGAATGGCTGTCAGCGTGTCTTGCAAAGCGCGCCGATCCGGGTCGTGCATCAGGACATTACCGGCTGCTACAGGGGGAATATCCAGCCTCGTCCCCAACTCCAGCAACCGGGCCATCCGACGAGCGTCATCCGGCCCGTGCGGCAACGTCACCGCTAGCCAGGAGCGACCCGGAAAACACTTTTTCAGCCATTTGCCTTGCATGGCACAGGATTCACTATCTGGCCCGGGCAGCCATAACGCCAGACAGTCGTCCAGGCCTTGGTGCAGATCTGCCCGGTGTAAGCAATAATTCCCCTTGGGAGCGGCCCGGCGCCCCTGTGAGATGAGGCTGGCCAGATTGCCGTACCCATGCCGGCTGCACGCCAGCAGCACCAGGCTGGGGCCGTCCTGCAGGTGGATGAGTGTCCCCACGATGAGCTTCAGCCCGGAAGACGCCAACCCCCGTGTGGCCAAATGGGCACGAACCACCCCCGCCACCGAGCACTCATCGGTGATGGCCAGTGCGGCGTAGCCCAGCTCCGCGGCGCGTTCCACCAATTCCTCCGGATGCGAAGCCCCTTCAAGAAAGGTGAAATTGCTCTGGCAGTAGAGTTCTGCGTAGCCTGGAACCATGAGATCCTTCAACAATAGCGGCCCGGCTTTTGATACGCGCCGAGCACCCGAAATACTGTGTATATATACAGTAATTTGCCAGTCCCGGGCTTAAGTCGTCAACCAGCACGCACTTGCACGCCGGAGACCCTTTCCGGCAAGCGGATACCAACGCACGGTTACCGATCAATGGATGAAATCGTCTACACCATAGAGCCAGCCAATCCCGGTGCTCACCTGTTTCTGGTCAGTTGCACGGTTCTCAACCCCGATCCGGGGGGGCAGCGTTTTACGCTTCCAAGCTGGATTCCCGGCAGCTACATGATTCGCGAATTTGCGCGGAACATCGTCCGGATCCGGGCCTGGACAGCCGATGGCCCCGCCCCCCTGACTAAACTCGACAAGCACACTTGGCAGGCGTCCCCGGCCACCGGCCCCCTGACGCTCAGCTACGAGGTTTACGCCTGGGATCTTTCCGTGCGCTGTGCTCACCTGGATCAGAGCCATGGCTTCTTCAATGGCACCCAAGTCTTTCTGCGGGTGGAGGGCAAGCACGATCAACCCTGTCGGGTTCATATCCTCCCGCCCGCGCAAGGGGTGAGTAAACCTTGGCGGGTTGCCACGACCTTGCCGGAAGCACCGGGGGAGGGAGGGGCAAAGCGCTACGGCTTTGGCTGGTATCGGGCGATGGATTACGACGAATTGATCGATCACCCGGTGGAGATGGGAGATTTCCAGCTCCTGCGTTTTGAGGCCTGTGGCATCGAGCACGAGATCGCCGTCACCGGGCAGGCCCGCTTTGACGGCGAACGCTTGTGCGCGGATCTGGCCCGAATCTGTACTTGGCAGATTCGTCTGTTTGGCGAGCCTCCGCCAATGCGTCGCTACTTGTTTCTTGTCATGGCGGTTGGAGAGGGCTACGGCGGGCTGGAGCATCGCAGTTCCACCGCGCTGCTGTGCTCGCGGGACGACCTGCCTGCCCTCGGGATGGGGCAGCAAGCCAGCGATGCCTACCTGGGCTTTCTTGGTCTTTGTAGCCACGAGTACTTCCACACCTGGAACGTCAAGCGCATCAAGCCCGCCGCATTTGTCCCTTACGACTTGAGCCGGGAGGCTCACACCCGGCTGCTGTGGCTGTTCGAGGGCTTTACGTCCTACTACGACGACCTGGCCTTGGTGCGCTCCGGCACCATTCCCCGTAGCGCTTACTACACGCTTCTGGCGAAACCAATCGCCCAGGTCATGCGCGGCAGTGGGCGCCTGAAGCAAAGTGTGGCGGAATCCAGCTTCGATGCCTGGACCAAGTACTACCGCCAGGACGAAAACAGCCCCAACGCGATTGTGAGCTACTACACCAAGGGCGCATTGGTGGCCTTGGCACTGGATCTGCGACTCCTTGCGGACACGGAAGGCCGGATCAGGCTCGATGATGTGATGAAGACACTATGGCAGCGGTACGGCCAGACCGGCCTTGGCTTGCCGGAGGACGCCTTTCCAGCCCTGTTGAACGAGCTCTCCAGCCTCAATCTTGCTGACTTTCTGGATCTACTCGTCTTTGGGACCGAAGATCCACCGCTATCCGAGCTGTTTCAATCCGTGGGTATGAGGCTGAGCCGAGAGGCGGAGAGCAACACCCCATCGCTTGGCGTACGGACAGCCGCAGAAGGTTCGAACTGTCGAATCAGTCACGTCATGGACGACGGTGCGGCCCAGCGGGCAGGGCTCTCCGCGGGCGATACGCTGGTAGCCATTGGCGGACTGAAAGTCAGTGCCAACAATCTCGACAAATTACTCAGCCGTTACCAACCCGGTGAAACAGTGACCATCCACGCATTTCGTCGGGACGAATTGCTGCCATACGAAGTCTGCCTGCAAGCACCTGCCAACGAAAAATGGCGCTTGGACGAGGCGCCGGAACCTCTGGCGAATGGCCCCAAACTGAGGGAGCTTTGGCTGGGTTAGGGCTTAGTCACCAAGAGTGGTATGCCGGTAACTCAAGGCTCACCCGTCCTGTTTCAAGTGCTGCCGGGCCAAAACTGCGCTCTTCAAACCATCCGCTTCCATCGGCGCGCCGCAACAGCACCGTTGAGCATCGGGTGCCATAATCTGGCGAGCGCACAAAAGCGGCAGACAACAACCGCTCCCATTCGAGGCTGACACCCGTGGATGGCAGTTGGTCATCGGGCGCAATCCTGTCGTCCCTGAGCAACCGGAACAAAGGTTCACGATCCGGTACAGACGCCAGCGAAGTCTCCAGCCGAGAGCGGCCCGCCTGCACCTTGGGCCAAGGCGTATTGAGTAGGTGATTCGAGAGCCCGTAAACACCGGGAGGCAGGAGAGTGAATCGCCCTTCAAGGTTGGAGAAGTAGAAGAGTTTCCCTGCGGAGGCGACGAAGAGGTTGAAGCCGTTGTACGCGGTGGCCGATGAAAGGTTCTCCTGAAGGAAATCCTCAGGAGGCACTGCTGCGTGCAGAAACCGGGAGACCCAGCCGCCTCGGGACGGTGCATTGGCAATCACCCGGTGCGGGTCACGATAGTTGGTGAGGGCAGCAAAACGCCCGCCTCGGCTGATGCCGAGCCAAGTCCCGCTGCCGCTCACATCCTTGCCCGCCAGCACTTCGGGAAAATCTGCCCACCAGTGGGCTGCCAAGGCTGGGCGATTGAAGTACTCGTCCCGGTTCGCCGCGACAATCAGCGGGAATTCGGAATGCGCGCGCCAGGCCAATAAAACCAAGCACATTCGAGCGACCCTCGGTCGAACCTTTCAACGAGTGGCGGCAATAGGGCCTGTCCGGCATCACAAGCCCGGAATCCCCTTCTGGTCTCAACGCCCACAGGGGGAGCCGAATTCCTCACCCGTGGCCCTGGGCTTCAGTTCATTGGAAGCCCCGGACATCCCTGACAGAAGAAATGGCTCCGTTCCAATATGCGCGGGGGCTACTCAAGCGAGTAGGGCAGGGGACGGAAGCTCAAGCGAGGGCCATTCGGCGCCCCAAGGGTGACCGCATCCGCTTCCCGGCTGGCAAGCTGACACACCGCAAGTACATCGAAGCCGCCTCCAGGGGCCGCTGCCGCAAACACCACCTTGCCCGCTGATTGCGCGTCCAACTCGGGACTGAACAAGTCAGCACCTGGAGCCGGTTCCGATTCGGTCTCCACGTGGCCAAGGAACATCCGTTTCTTGAGTTTCCCCAAGTATTTCATGCGCGCCACAATCTCTTGGCCCGGATAGCATCCCTTGGTGAAACTGACGCCTCCAATCAGGTCGAAATTCACCATCTGCGGCACGAATTCCTCCTGCACTGGCCCAGTGACAAGGGGAATGCCATTCTCGGCTTCAAGCCAGCGCCAAGCGGAAGTGCCCGCAGGGCGGAATCCGGCGGCCGACAGACGCGGCCAGAGTGCTGCCATGGTCGCTCCCGGTGCAACGACCAGGAATCTCTCCCCTTCGATTCGGATCACCTGGACGCCGTCATCACCCGGGGTAACCTGCATTGCGGCGCCCGGCACTGGCAATCCAGCCCGTGCCAACACTTCCCCTGCTGCCGGGCCACCGATGCCCAGACTCAACACTGCGTCACTCACGTCGGCTAGTTGCGCCTTGGCTCGGAGCACGTACATGCTGAGCTTTTTCAGCACGCCCGGCAGAATATCGGAGGACATCTGCAGCAGGACGCTTTCCCCCTTTCGCCACATCAACACGCTTGCCAGCATCCGGCCCTTGGCCGTACACAGGCCGTTACGCCGTGCGTCGCTTGTTCCGATACCTTTTACGTCGTTGGTGAACAAGTTGTGGAGAAAGCTTGCCGCATCGTTTCCGGTCACAGAAAGAATGCCCAGATGCGTCAGCGGCACCATCACAGGCCCCGCAGCCACAGTTTGGCTTGCGGCTGCCGGCGAATCTTCAAATGCGCACGCCCCTGAGTCAGCAAAACGTCCGCCCAGGTTGGGGATAAGGTCCCGCCAGTTGTTACTCATGGTCTATTCGTCCGAAGCTGTTGGGGTTGGGTGATATTATAGCGGGGCTGTTTCCCGCCCTTTGCTGCCCCGCTTACCTGCTTCTGCTGCATGTCTCGTTTCCTGAAAACGCTGCTGGTCATTGCCTTGCTCGGGCTGCTGGCGTGGGGTGGCGCAGCCTGGATGATTCATCGCCCCTTGCCGCTGGAGAAATCTCCTCTCGACCTCACCATCCAGCCCGGCAGCACCATGCGTGAAGTATCTCGCCAGGTGGCGGAGGCTGGTGTCGGGGTGCCTCCATGGCAACTGACTCTGCTGGCGAGGCTCACCCAGCGTGCGAGTTCTGTCAAGGCAGGGAGCTATCAGGTGGAGCAAGGCGTGAGTTTGAACGCTTTGCTGTCGAAACTCACTCGTGGCGACGTCACCCAGGCCGAATTGGCGATCATTGAGGGGTGGTCACTGCGCCAGTTGCGCCAAGCGCTCGATAGGCATGAGCACCTTCGCCACGACACCCGAGGGATAAGCGAAACCGAGATTGCAGGTCGCCTGGGCTTGGAAGATATCCGGCTGGAGGGGCGGTTTTTTCCCGACACCTACCTGTTTCCCAAGAACTCGAGCGATCTGGATGTTCTTCGCCGCGCATACCGTGCGGGCGAGAAACAGCTTGGTGCGGCTTGGGACGGCCGGGCCGGAGATGTGCCCTTGGCGACGCCTTACGAGGCACTGGTTTTAGCCTCGTTGGTCGAAAAGGAAACGGGCGTTGCAGCCGACCGTCCTCTGGTAGCCTCCGTGTTCTACAACAGGTTGCGTCAAGGCATGCTCCTGCAGACTGACCCCAGCGTGATCTATGGATTGGGGGATCGCTTTGATGGGAATTTGAGGAAATCCGATCTCCTGTCCGATACACCGTACAACACCTATACACGCCGGGGCCTTCCACCCACGCCCATCGCAATGCCCGGCTTGGCCGCGCTCAGGGCCGTCCTGCACCCTCCAAGAACGGAGTGGCTCTACTTCGTTGCCCGGGGCGATGGCTCTAGCCAGTTTTCCCGGACACTTGAAGAGCACAACCAAGCCGTGCTGCGCTTCCAGAAGCGCCGCGCGGCGAGGGATGCAGGGCGGTGATGCACCGCCTGCAGGCAGTCAGTAGGACTCAATCGAGAATTCCTTCATGAATACAGCAGCGTCACCGCAGCGTGGCAAATTCATTTCCTTCGAAGGTGTGGATGGGGCCGGCAAAAGCACTCAGCTCAAGCTTGTCCAACGCAATCTCGAACAACGGGGGATCCCCTTCATTACAACCCGCGAGCCGGGCGGCACACCTTTGGGAGAGCGGCTGAGGGACATCCTGCTCAATACGCCCATGCATCTCGAAACCGAGGCGTTGTTGATGTTTGCCGCCCGCCGGGAGCATATCCACCAAACCATCGTGCCGGCGCTGAGGGGAGGGCAGTGGGTGCTTTCGGACAGGTTCACGGATGCAACCTATGCCTATCAGGGCGGAGGAAGGGGACTTTGTCCGCAGAAAATTGCGATTCTGGAACAATGGGTCCAGGGCGACCTGCAACCGGATCTGACTTTCGTGTTTGATGTGCCGCTCAATGTGGCTTTTGAACGTCTTCGAGAGGGCGGTCAAGCACTCGACCGCTTTGAGCAGGAGCGGCGGGAGTTCTTTCAACGTGTCCGGGATGCGTATTTGACGCGTGCAGCCTCCTGCCCGGGCCGAATTCGCGTGATCGACGCCTCAGGTCCGGTTGATTCAATTAACAATCAAGTTGAAGAAGCTATCTTAACAATCTGTTAAACAATGGTTTATCCTTGGCACTTGGACGCTTGGCAGCAATTGGCGAATCGGCTGAACCGATTGCCGCACGCGCTATTGATCGGTGGCCCGGAAGGTTTGGGTAAACGCGCGTTTGCGCAAGTCCTTGCCGCACGTCTGCTCTGCGATCATCCTACGGAAGGTAATTTAGCTTGTGGCGTGTGCGAAGGGTGTCGCTGGTTTGCCTCCGGGAACCATCCGGATTACCGCTTGATCACCCCGGAGGCCGAACTCGCCGATGAGGAAGGTGCGGGTGATGGCGAGCCCGCCAAGAGCGGGGGCAAAGACAAGCGCTCGCTCCAGATTCGCATCGAGCAGATTCGAAGTTTGGCCGAGTATGTTGGTTTCACGCACCATCGCCCAACGGCGCGTGTGGTTGTCATTCAGCCGGCAGAGGCCATGAACGTGCCAACAGCCAATGCGCTGTTGAAGGTGCTCGAGGAACCGCCGGACAACACGGTCTTCCTGCTGGTTTCCCATCAAGCGCGTCGCTTGCTTCCAACCATACGTAGTCGCTGCCAGTCCATCCAGCTACCCAGCCCTCGTCTCGATGAAGCGCGTGCTTGGCTGGAAGGGCAGGGGGTGGACATAGGGACGGAGGTCATTGCTTTCTGTGGTGGCCTCCCGCTTTCTGCCCAGGAATTGGCAAGTGGCGCCGGATGGCAGGCTCGTCAGCGCTTTGTCCGTGATGTGGAGGGCCTGCCTGTTCAGGACCCCATTTCTTTGGCTGGACAATGGGAAGCCTGGTTGAAATCGAAAGAGTCCGCAGGCATGGACCTTCCGACCCTTGTGACCTGGCTTCAGAAGTGGCTGGTGGACCTCACTCTCGTCACCAGCGGCGGCAACGCGCGCTATTTCCCTGATCGGAAGGAAGTGTTTGCGCGTATCGCCGCCACCCTTTCTCCCGCCGGGTTGGCCCGGGTGTACAGAGAGGTTGCGAGCTTAAAAAGCACAGCGCTCCATCCCGTCAATCCGAGACTGTTTCTTGATGACCTTTTGCTGCGAGTTGCCCGATTGTGGGCACAGCGCACGTGAGTCCCGTGATCCGTATGTTTGTCGATTCCCACTGCCATCTGGATTTCCCCAAGTTGGTCGAGCGGATACCTGAAGTGCTCGCCGCGATGGCCGAAAATCGCGTGGCGCATGCACTATGCGTGTCGGTATCGTTGGAAGGCTTTCCCCAAATCATCAAGCTGGCTGAAGCTCACGGCAATCTCTTTGCTTCCGTGGGTGTCCACCCGGACGGCCAGGATGCCGCGGAACCCACAGTCGAGACATTGGTGAGGTTTGCCGCGCATGAGAAGGTAGTCGCAATCGGCGAAACCGGACTCGACTACTATTGGCACAAGGGAAATACGGATTGGCAGCGGGAACGGTTCCGCATTCATATCCGTGCTGCTCGGCAGGCCAGCAAACCGCTCATCGTGCATACGCGTGAGGCAGCTTCCGATACGCTTGCAATCCTCAAGGAGGAGGGCGCCTCTGAAGCGGGTGGAGTCATGCATTGTTTCACTGAAACATGGGAGGTCGCAAAAGCCGCCCTGGATTTGGGGTTCTACATTTCCTTCTCGGGCATCGTTACCTTCAAGAATGCAGAGAAACTGCGTGAGGTAGCGACACGCGTCCCGCTTGATCGCCTGCTTATTGAAACCGACGCCCCCTATCTCGCACCCTCTCCCCATCGAGGCAAAGTCAATGAGCCGGCCTATGTGGCTCGCGTTGCCGAGGCGATTGCAAAGCTGAGGGGCCTGACCGTCGAAGCTGTCGGCACAGCGACGACAGAAAACTTCTTCGAACTATTTCATTCCGCGCGCCAATGAATACACCTCGTCTGTTAACGATTGCGGCACTGACAGTCCTTCTGGGTGCTCCCGCTGCGTATGCTGGTTTGCTGGATGATCTGGTAAAGTCCATTGAAAACAGCGACAACGAGCAAGCCCGAGTACTTCTTCAGAAAGGCCTGGACGTGAATTCCACCGATCAGCAGGGAAACACTCTGCTGATGCTAGCTGCCCGTACGGGCAATGATGAACTGGTGGATCATCTGATCAAGCTGCGCGCGAGGGTGAGCAGTCGCAACCGCTATGGCGACTCTGCGCTCATGCTCGCGGCGATGGGAGGGCATGAGAAAGTCGTGCGGCGTTTATTGCAGGCCAAGGCACCTATCAATCACTCTGGCTGGACGCCTCTGATTTACGCGGCTTTCCAAGGGCATGCGGGGATCGTTGATATGCTCGTGGAAAGAGGCGCTGACTTGGACGCTCAAGCCCCGAACGGGATGACCGCGTTGATTGCAGCTGCAAGAAATGGCCATAAACCTGCGGTCCGCTCCTTGCTGGAAGCTGGAGCAGGTTTGAATCTTCGGGATAGCAACGGCAGGACCGCCGTGGGTTGGGCGAAAGCGACGGGAAATACCGATATCGCGGAACAGTTGACGGGACTCGGTGCCACCGATTGAAGGGATGTCCTTTCCTCGTACCCACAAAACACAGTGTCGGGCTGTCCTCTCGCTGCGCACTCGCGGTAACAGTTATGCGCATAATGTGTGTTATGTAAACTTTATTTAGTGTTTGTTTATGGCTACCTAAGCCTGAACGTCGATCCAAATTCGCCACTTAACTGCATCTGGCCCAGAAAGAGCAAAAACCAAATTTCAGTGCCAAGAATCGTTCGGGGACTGCGCTTCAAGGTGTATGTCGCGTGTGATAAGAGCAAAAAAAAGCCTCCACCTAGGCGGAGGCCTTGACTCGATTCGCTACGAAATGGCGATAGCTGGAAACTCAGCCCTTCTGACGAAGGAGCCACTTCTCGCTATAGTCTTTGGCTTTCTGAATATTCTTCTCGTTCTTGTCGATACACAATTCGTGCAAGCGGCCGTCGCGAATGTACGGAACGAAGGCTTTCGGAGGGTTTGCCCCCACTCCAGTCCATTCCTGCCCGTCCGGTGTCCGGTACTTCGCTTGGATAGACTTCCCGCTACTGCGCTCGCGGGTTTTTTCTGACGAGAAAATGTAGCCAACGTCAGCCGCGGTCAGGTTGAATTCTCTGGCCAGAGCCTCGATCTGCTTTACCACCACACCTTTTGCGTCGGCGAGTTGTCGATCAATCTGCGCACGCTGTTCGCGCAACTTTCGAACATCGTCAAGAGACATGGAATCTTCCATAGACCTAATCCTTAATTTCAATACCTACATTCGAAGACGAATTATCTTCTTGAACGCCTTATAAATTAATTCAATCACAAAAGCAACCGCTAAGTAAGGGGTAATCTGCTCTCGAATCTGAAAGTGGCAGTCTTTCTTGCGCATGCTCAGTGAAAACACACACGAGCCGACGTGGATCACATGACCCTGGCCGGGAATCGGTCTATCCTCCTGATGTGCATTGGCCATCGATTATTCAAGGCAACACGCTGAAATCAAAGGACAAGCTTCGCGCGACTATTGAGGGGGGAGTATTCCATGCAGGGTGCGCTCAAAGAGGATTGGTGCCTGCCTCATTCTCCGGTCCTTGCCCTATTGGGCTTGGGTTCCTTGAACACGTTTTCCTCAGCTTCATGAGAAGCGGTACAGGCCTTTTCCTTTCAGGGATCCGGTTTCGCAGGCTTTGGTGTTGGGGTGGCATTCCAAGGACTTGACTCACTTGGCTTGAGACAGATTCCGCCATTGATCAGATGAAGGAAATTGGCCTGCTGAGCGACGACACCGGAGATAAAGGCATCCTTTGTCGAAGCTTGAAAATCCCGGTGTCCAGATACATCTCACCCTTTGAGTGCAGATCGATACGGCGTCTTGCACCAATTGCCCTCCAGAGATTGAATCAAGGGCTCTGCTCCATCAGTACCTTGCTATGCGTATCGGCTTTCCTGCGTCTGGCCGCAAGCATCAAATAGCGCATTGCCTCGGGCAGCTCAAATTCTTGTGCCGAGCTCTACAGGTTTAACCCGAAATGTCTGCCGAGAAGGCTATTTCCGAGCGCTGTTGCCACGCTGGTTGAGGGGGTGGGGCAACGCCTGAGCGGTGTACGACGTGACTAGGCGCAGGTGCTGCATCACGTGCTTCCCCATCCAGCCAGAGACGCGCAGACTCCCCGAAAACGCCGAGTTTTTTCGTTGCGGACGTTGCGCATACCGAACTACGTTTTTATAATGCGAAAAACGCTGCAGCGGGCGACCCCCGTGCTGCATGCCTCACAAGTTGCACCGAACAGCTTTTTGTACATGCCCGCCGCCACCCGTAGCGGGATAGCCACATCTCACAAGGATCCATTGAGGAGAGGAGACAACATGACTGCACTACCTAATCTATTGCTGCAGGCGGACCCGGACGCCCAGGAAACAAGAGAGTGGTTGGACGCTCTGGCGGCGGTGATCGAAGTGGAAGGACCCGAGCGTGCCCATTACCTCATCGAAAAGCTGATCGAAGCGGCCCGCGAAGAAGGTGCCGACATCCCTTACTCGGCCACCACGCAATACATCAACACGATTCCCAGCGATCAACAGCCCAAGTACCCGGGTAATCCGGATCTTGAGATCAAGCTTCACTCGTATATCCGTTGGAACGCCATGGCCATGGTGGTCCGCGCCAACAAGCACACCAACGTCGGCGGCCATATCGCCTCGTTTGCCTCCGCTGCCGCTCTCTACGATGTGGGCTTTTCCCACTTCTGGCGTGCGCCCACCGCCGAGCATGGCGGTGATCTGATCTTCTTTCAGGGGCATTCTGTTCCCGGCGTCTACTCCCGGGCCTACATGCTGGGCCGCCTCACCGACGAACAGATGGACAACTTCCGTCAGGAAGTGGATGGGAAGGGACTGTCCTCCTATCCTCATCC